>Ga0335077_10011122_pt1 | contig 11249 bp, 11 predicted proteins | sample Lox_Sample_31_FD_207151 | JGI IMG/M metagenome (GOLD analysis project Ga0335077, IMG submission 207151) | Soil microbial communities from Loxahatchee National Wildlife Refuge, Florida, United States - Lox_Sample_3.1 | ecosystem: Environmental > Terrestrial > Soil > Wetlands | place: USA...
AGACAACGTCACCGGCCGCCATCGCCTGACGACACCTTCTGGACTGATGGAGATTTTATGTCGACCTCCCCCGCAGCGACGACAGCGGCATCCGAATGCCGCTCTGACATCTTTGATCAACTCTCGAAATGTGAACGCCTGCTGACGGCCAAGGAACTCGCTGGCATGCTGGCGATCAGTCCCAAGACCATCTACAGTTACGTTGAACGCGACATGATTCCTTATTACAAGATCGAGGCGAACATCCGATTTCGAGCGAGAGACATCGCCAACTGGCTGCGTGATCATGGGTGCTCGCGTCTTGTGGTGTCGGAGCAGGCAAGGGCCGCGACGACCCGCGCCGGTCAGCCGACCTGGCGATAGGTGATGTATGAGTCCGAGGTTCTTCCTATGGGCTGGGGATGCGCGATGCGCTCGAATCGGCGCCGTCAGTCTGCCACCGAGATGATTCGGGTCGCGACAAAACGGGCCGCGTTTAGGAAGCACTCTCGATAGGTCCAGGAACATTTTTCGGTCCGAAGGCATTGGAACCTCTGGGACTCCCGCCGCTGCGAAGAGCGGACAAGATTGAACTGCGGGGACGAGAAGGGACAGATGGAATCCAGTGGGGCAAAGGCGAGATTGCACGGAGTGCTGAGGGCCCTACAGGCCGAACATCGAGGACCGAGCGCTGAGGGTGGCCAACAGTCTATTGAGGCAGCCTGTTTTGCGATTCTAGCGCTTCGAAACGACCCACTCGCCGACCTCAAACTAGCTTTACACGACATCGAGGATTTGCAGAATAACGACGGAAGCTGGCCGGCCTTCATTGGAGACGATGCGGAAGGTTGCTGGACTACATCCCTTGCCGTTCTCAGCTTGATGGCGGTTGGACAGGAGACCGAGCGCTTGAATTCGGCGATCCGCTGGCTACTCAACGCAGAAGGGCGGGAGGCGAATTGGCTTTGGCGTTGGAGGTTCCGGGCCATCGACCACAGCGTACAGTTCGATCCGACGAAGTACGGGTGGAGTTGGGTCGGTGGCACGACAAGCTGGGCGATCCCGACGGCTTTCAGTGTGATCGCACTACGGCAAGTCAGGAACCGGGGTATCAACCTGAAAGCTGTCGTCAGTGAGCGGATTGAGTTGGGCGTCAGCATGCTCTTCGACCGTATGTGCCCGGGTGGCGGGTGGAATGCGGGTAACGGCATTGCGTTCGGTGTGAAGTGCGACGCCTACATTGATGCCACGGCCATTGCGCTGCTCGCGCTTGCGGGGCACGAGAATGAACCATATGTTCAGATTTCATTAACCTGGCTCATGAATCGGCTCCCGGGATGTCCATCTCCATATAGCCTGGCATGGGGTATCCTCGCGCTAGCGTCATATCGAAACGTCAGCAGCGAAGTTAACGAAACAATGGATCGCGCGTGCATTGAGCTGACAGCTTTGATCGAGAACGCCACCGGAACCCGCGACAAATGCACTCTTGCCGTTTGCGCGCTGGCGTTCGAGGCGGCCGAAGGACGCAACATTTTCGAGGTGCGGGCATGATCGAATTTGATCGACGGCGAGCCTTGATTAGCGCGGCGGGGCTTGCTGTGGGTGGAATGACGACCGCCCGGCTTCTGCCGGAAGAAATGCTCCTGCGCGATCGCCGGCTTGCGCGATCCAAAGTCGCGATCATTTCGGCGGTCATGTACTCCGAAGGTCTAGTTGACTCCCTCACGAGAGCGCTCAGTACATTCGGGTTGAACCTCCGCCACAAGTCGGTCTTGCTCAAGCCAAATTATGTCGAATACATCGCCAGCGTCGAGGTGAACACAAATCCGGTGCTCGTAGGTGCCGCTGCGGAAGCATTTCGAAACCTGGGTGCGCGCAGCGTTATAGTCGCGGAGGGACCGGGGCACCAACGCGACACGTACCTGGTACTCGCTGAGAGCGGACTCGAAGCCCAGCTATGTCGCCAGAAGCTCACTTTCGTTGATTTGAATCGCGACGAACTGATCAAAGTGGCTATACGGGCGAACTATACAGGGCTCGATCATCTGTGGCTGCCTCGGACAGTGCTGACGTCCGACTTCGTCGTATCCATGCCCAAGATCAAAACACACCATTGGGCCGGAGTCACGCTCAGCATGAAGAATATGTTCGGCATTGTTCCGGGGAGCAGGTATGGATGGCCGAAAAACCTTCTCCACTGGAAGGGCATCCATCGCAGCATTCTCGACATCTGCGCCACGGCGCCGGTCCACTTCGTTATCGCGGATGGGGTGATCGCGATGGAGGGCAACGGGCCGCTGCACGGAACTCACCGGCATCTCGGAAAGATCGTTCTCGCTGACGATCCCGTAGCCGCGGATTTCACGTGTGCTCGCCTGATGGGTCTCGATCCATATCGCGTCTGGCATATCGCCCGGGCGGCGCAATTCCTCGGAAATGGCTCTCACGACCGAATCGACCTAATTGCGGAAGGACTGCCGCTGAGGACGAAGCCCTTTGACGTGCTGCCGGAATTCGCTAGTCTTCAAATGCGAGTGTGAGCACGCTGCAGGTTCGGGAGAGTGGAGTCAGTCACCTACTCCAATCTCCCAGGCACATAACATTCCGTATAGCTCTAAGAATATTTTCTCGGTTGACAGGATTCACCTCAGGGTCCGGGCGTGAGTTCCGATAGGTCTGAGAATATTATTCGGTTTGCATCGTGAGTGGCCAACAAGCGGAGCGCCCCGAAATAGGTCCACGAACATTTTCCGGTCGATTCAACCCTTCGAGGTCGGAGGCAGACGCCATCATAGGTCCAAGAACATTTTTCGGGTAATCGGTGTGGAGCACCAACGAGCCGCGTGAAATTCGGATAGGTCCAGGAATATTTTCCGATTATAGAATGCCAGTCCACCGCAGTGCGGCTCGCATAGGTCCAAGAACATTTTTCGGGCGAGCAGAATTCTGGCTGTGAATCAGGTAAGCAAAGCATCTCAGCGCATTCCCCGCGGCCTTAGAAGTATGGACCAGGGCGCGTTTCCCCATAGAATCGGGCCAGAGGAAAAGCGTGTTTTCGTCAATCGAAGATCTTGGCCAGCGATTGGGAAAAGCGAAGTACGTAATCGACGACGTTACGCTTCAGGTCGTCTATCTCGCCTCGCGGATGCAGAAGCCGGTAATAGTGGAAGGACCGCCTGGCTGCGGCAAGACCGCTCTGGCCCAGGCGATTGCGTCAGCCGGGGACACCGTCATTGAGCGACTGCAGTGTTATGAAGGTATCAATGAAGAGAAAGCAATCGGAAAGTTCGATGGCGCCCTTCAGAAGCTGTTCCTCGAAACGCAGGGAGATCGTCTCCAAAAGGACTGGGATGCGATCCGGAGCAATCTGCACACCCTGGATTTCTTTGTCCAAGGGCCTCTGCTGAGATCGCTGCTGTACGAGCGGCCGTGCGTACTGCTGATCGACGAAGTCGACAAGGTAGATGAAGGCTTCGAAGCCTTGCTGCTCGAAATCCTTTCGGAATGGCAGATCTCGGTACCCAAACTGGGGACGATTAAGCATAAGGCGATTCCCTTCGTAATCCTCACCTCGAACGAGGTTAGGCGGTTGGGCGACCCGTTGCGGCGACGTAGTTTCTATTTGCGAGTGGAGTTCCCGCCTGTCGAGCGCGAAGCCGACATCCTGCGGGTTCGAAGCACGACCACGAATCCCAGGCTACGACGGATCATCGCCGGTTTGGCACACGCACTACGCGGCTGGCAAATGGAGAAGCCAGTTTCGATAGCAGAGATGCTTGAACTGGCGCAGGCCCTGGAAATCCTCGGGTTTGAAGGCATCACGCCGGAGATGCGAGACATTCTGCTGCCCTTGGTGGCGAAGACGGAGTCTGATCGGAAACGGCTCTTGCTGCGGGATGGCTTCGCGTCGCTCGTCCATGATGCGCACGAGTATGCAGCGGAGGTTTCGCAGGATTCACTCGCCAGGGAACTGTCGGATCTGATAGCGGCTCCTTAACTGGGCCAATTCTATGGCAATGAGAAAGCGGGTTAGCCCGATTTGGCTGTTTGCGGCAATTGCTGCTGTGAGTGCCGCTCAACAGGATCAGCGGGCATCGGCCGTCCAACTGGCGGATCACTATGCGTCTGTTTATCAGGTACCTCGCGAACTGGTCCACTCGATCATCGAAGTCGAGTCCGGTTGGCATCCGCGCGCAGTGTCGAACAGAGGCGCGGTGGGGCTCATGCAATTGATGCCGGCCACCGCGGCTACGTTTGGGGTCACTAATCGGTTCGAGGTCGACCAGAACATCCGCGGAGGAGTGGCATATCTGGCCCGGCTTCTGAAGTTGTTCAACGGGGACCTGCGCTTAGTTGCCGCGGCGTATCTGACTGGTGAGGCGCAGATTCTGCGGTTTGGCCTGAGGTACTCAAACGCCGAGGTTTACAGGTATGTCGTCAAAGTGGCGCGATTGTACAGCCAGAAACGGTTGAGACGCCTCGAGACTGAGGCCCTCGCGTCAAAGATCTCGCAAGGAGGTGGTCATCTATGACAGTCATGAAGTGGTTGTTCTACATTGTGCCCGTAATCGAATTCGTGGGAAGGGCCCATGGACAAGCAATAGTGCAGATTCAGGTGCAACCGCAAGTCGTCGGCCGGTCTATTCGAGACGGCCAGGTGACGACTGTGTTTTTGGCACCGCGGTATGTCACGGTAATTCGGATGCCGGAGCCGATTAACTCGGTGGTCGTGGGCGACCCGTCTTCGTTCTCTGCGGAGCATTCGGATCGTGAACCCAACCTGGTGTTCGTAAAACCAATCACGCCGAAGATCGCGCAGAGCAACCTGCTCATATCGTCGACTCGTGGTCTGCAGACAAGCCTCCTCCTGGTCAGCCGCGGCGAACTGAAGGACGAGGGACAACCCACGGTGGATTTTCTGATGCGGTACAAGCCGGCAGGGCAGTTTCTGATCCAAGCCGCGGATTCCCCATCGGCGGCGATCCCGCAAACGGTATCGGTCGGCAGCACGGTAAGAGTACCGATTGGCGCTGCACTGCCAGGCCCAGTGGCACCTGCCTCGTTATCCAATGACGGCGTCTCCAAGGAGCAATCGGCTACGCACGTAAGAGTGCCCGGCAATTCCACGGGGGTGGTCAGAGCTGCTCTCGACGATCTACTGGACCGCCAGCGCCTTGCGCCATTGCCGACCCTTTACGGCCAGAAGCCCGGTATTTCGTCACCAGGCAGGGAACTGGTGAAGACCGGCGTCAGCGAAGTGATCGATCAAGGCAGCGCGGTGGTGGTGCTGTTCTCAGCCGTAAACGTTCAGGATCATTCTGTCGAATTGATGCCGCCGCAGATTCAGTTGGGCGGCATGAAGAAGGGCGGGACGATCATTCACAAGTCACGCTGGTCGACGTCCGAGCAGTTGCCCGTCACGGATTTCCGGATGAGCCGCCGACGGCTCGGGCCAAGCGAGCGGGCGGATGGCGTGGTGGTCTTCCAGCGTCCATCGTTCAAACAGTCAACCGAGACTCTGTTTCTTCAGATGGCCGAGACGGGTGCGGTGGATCGCCCCGCTTTGGCTCCGATTGGTTTTGGAATTAGCAGCTTTCGAGAGGTGACATATGATGCCCGATAGCCAGATTCGTGATGAGCGACCGGAGCGAGAATTGGATGAACAGGACGACCCCACTCTGACCACGCGAATTGGCCGGCCTGACGGCGCCGCAGAGGAATCGAAGCCACCGGAAACCCACACTGCGAAGCCCCCGGTCGCAGCGGGCGGAATCGTTCAGCAGATCTGGCGTCGAATCAAGGAGGAGCGAAATCGACCCAAACGGGTTGAGATCAACACTCGCGGCCAGAACAACATGGACCGCAGCAAGGCGTTTCTTGTTCTCGGCACGGCCGTCGTCTTGTGCGGCTTTGCGTTTCTCGCGCTATTCTCCTCCTCCGGCGCCGAAAAACGGGTTCAGGAACGGCGCACGAAGCCCAGTTTAGGGAGACCGGAGAGCGCAGCACAACAGGCGAGCCGTCCGGGATCCACAATTCCGCTCCTCAATGCCGACCAAGGTGCCGGCGATCAGAACAGCGAGCAACTGAGTCCAGACGATATCCTGGCAACCTCGCGCCGCACACAGATGGGAAACCAGCAGCCGCCGATAAAGACGCCCGACGAGCATGCGCTGAACCAAGTGCCCCCCGTCAATGATCCGGTGCTTGAAGCGTACCGGCAGCGAAACAACTACTCCTATACTCCTCCACCCCCGCCGGCACCCACAGCTCCCGTGGCCTTGCCGGCCTCACAACCGAGTAACGAGTCAGAAGGGCTGAAGAAATCCTCCCTGGTGTTCGTGCGGAACACGACTTCGGAGATAGCGACGAACGTCCGCCAATCAACGGCTCAGCCTGCCTACATTGGGCGAAAGGGGGTCTCGATGTTGCTCCCAACCGGCACCCGGCTGGTTGCACGATTACAGAACACCGTCAGTAGCGCCGTGAAGACACCAGTTGTTGCGGTGATCGAATACAACTACGAACAGGGCGGCGAGATTCTCATTCCAGCGGGCACGAAGGCTATCGGCCAGTTGGCCCAGGCCAGTCAGAACGGCCAGGTTGGCCTTCGTTTTACGGCCCTGGAAATGCCCGATGGCAGTACTGAGAGCATTGAGGGTGGGGGAGTGGGTCTCGATTACGGTCCGCTGAAGGGGATCGTGAACGGGCGTAATGGAGTAAAACGCGCCCTGGTTCGGTCGATGACTGGCATAGGATCGATGGCGGCGTACCTTGTTGGTGGCGGCGGCTACGGTGGGCTGACGGGTCCGATCAATCAGAGTGTTCTGCTGCGGGAACGGATTGCCTCGAACGTCGGACTCGCGGGTGAACAGGAGTTGATGGCGATGGGGTATTCCCAGAACGTAGTCGTCACACTTGCTGGCAACACGCGGTTCTACATCGTCCTGCAGGAAGCAGCTACGACGCCGAATAGAACCGATCTAGCACAGAACGCTGCGGCCGGCGCTCGGACGAACCTTATTGGCGCAGACCAAGCCTTGCCAACGGCAGCGGAGTTGCGAGAGTTGGTAGCGCTGAAGGAGGAACTCAACCGGATGTATCGAGAGGTGGCGGCCACCCGAGCACAAGAGGCACCTCCACCGCAGAAGTGAGGTGGCCGTGGAAGCAAACTGGAAACCACTCGAGGCGAAGCTCGGCGCACTCCGGTGCGCCGGTTTCATGTTCATGGGTCGCTCGAATGGAATCAACCACTACAAACACGGCCTCAGCCGACGCTATTTATTCCTTGATGACGTTGGGCGGGCCTACGAAGCTGCTTGCCGGAACGAGTTTCGAGAGATTCCTTTCGACGAAGCGCTGGCGCGCGTCGAGGGGCGATTGAAGGAATTGGGCGAGACGCTCGAAACGGCGTACGACGACGCCTACATCACCCGGAAAGAGACAACTCTACGAGCGGCGGGCATTGAGGTACTCCGTCTGCGGATTGTGCCGGAGGACACAGTCGTATAAGGCAGACTCGGGCTGCCGTGGCGGGGGGACTTTGGATGCGGTAGATTAGCCCCAAGGAGTCGGGTTTTGCGCTCCGAACGCCAAGAAACCAGTCCGCTTCTTTGGGTGGCTACTCAGCTCGGGCACTTCCTTACCGACGGCTATCGGGAGATCCGCGCACTCATCGCCTTGAATACCCCACGCAGTTTCAAGAAGCTCTTCACGAACAGCTTTGCCGCACTCGTCCTGGCCTTGCTTGCGGTAATTGTGATTGCATCGCAACTACATCCGGCCGTGGTCATTCTTGCGGTTGCATGCGTGTTGATGATCGTCTACCGAGGAAGCCTATTTCGAAGGCTGGCACTCTTCGCCGGCTATTTCCTATGTGGGTTCATACTCTTCATCGGCGCTGGCCTGCTTACGACAGTTCCCCTTGAAAAAGAGTATCCGCTGCTTGCTAAAGTGATCGCGGTCGTACTGTTTGTTGTGCTCTGCATAGTTATCCCGGCATTGCTGTCAATGCGACCCAGGCAGGAGATCGCCGCAGGCGGTGGGGACTTGGCTTCGGGCGACTACGAGTCCAAGGCGCCAACCCACACCTTTGCCGACGTCGGTGGCCTGGAAGAAGCCAAGAAGCAGATTCGAGAGCTTGCCCAGGGGAACCTGCACGCGAAGAAGTTCGATCAGTACGGAGTGCTCAGGAACGGCATACTGCTCCACGGCCCGAGGGGAACTGGTAAGACATTCCTCGCGGAGGCGGTTGCTGGAGAGTTCAAACTCAAATACTATTGCGCATCGGCTGCCGGTCTTCACCATAAGTATGTGGGCGAGACGGAGCGTCATATTGAGACGCTGTTCCAGCGGGCCATCAGCAGCAGCCCGGCGGTCCTGTTCATTGACGAGATTGACGCCTTGGGCACAAAACGACAGCAACTCGGAGACGGTGACGACACGGGTGGCGCAGCACGGGGTTATAACTCCGCGACTTCCCAGCTAATGGCGTGTATCGACGACGCTCGTAGACATCCCGGTCTGATCCTCATCGCCGCCACGAACTTCTACGATGGTTTGGATCGAGCTCTGATCCGGGAAGGTCGGTTCGATCTACACATTCGGATCGATCTGCCAAACGAGGATGAGAGGACTCGGATCTTTGACGCACAACTGGCAAGGCGGCCAGCGAGAAAGTTCGATCTCCAATCGTTCGCGAAGAAAACACCAGGCTGGAGCGCGGCCAAAATTAGCACGCTCGTGGATCACGCCGCCTTCTTTGCTGCCGAAGAGCATCGGAGTATCGAAGAGCGCGACCTGACGCGAGCCTTCGCGGAGACGGGCGGGCAGGACCGCGCGGCATTGAAGGAAGTTCAATGGGCGGATGTCGTTTTGCCGCCCGATGCAGAGACGGATCTCCGGAACCTGTGCCGCCTGATGGACCCGGCGTACGGAGAGCGGCTCAAGTTGGCCATGCCTACTGGCCTACTATTGATCGGCCCCCCTGGAACCGGCAAGACGACGATAGCGCGGTTGATTGCGACGCAGACCAAACGGAGCTTTTACCCGATCACGGCCGCCGACATCCTGGGCGGCGCGACGGGCGCATCGGTCAAGAAACTCGTGGAGCTATTTGCCAGAGCCAAAGAAAATAGCCCGTCGATTATTTTCATAGACGAGATAGATGGCCTGCTGCCTCGCAACAACGGTTTCCAGTCGCAGCACGATATTCAGTTGGTGGAGCAAGCGCGCAGCTTGATCAGTGAGTTGGAACCGCAACACAACGTCTTCCTAATCGGAACGACCAACCATCTCGGCAGCATTGACGCCGCCATTCTTCGCGGGGGGCGCTTCTCGGAAAAGTTAGAACTCGGTACGCCGGACGAAGGAGGCTATCGGCAGTTGCTCAGCAAGCACTTGGACGGCGTCCAGCTTGTCGAAGGGCTCTCGGTGGAGCTTCTGGCCGAGCGGGTGAGAGGCATCTCTCCGGCCGACCTGGGCGCCATTTGCAATAGCGCCAAGCGAATGGCGATGAGACGGATGGCCGACACCGCAGAGGAGTTGCCTCCGCTCGTCTGGAATGACTTCACCGAAGCGATGAAGCGGGTCCAGGTCCAGTAGCGCCACTCCCTCGGCCATTTCCCCTCCCACACAGTGTTTCCAGTCGTTTCCCCTCGCCGCTTCACGCGATTTGGAGACTTTTGAAAACGCCGGCGCGCTTGCTTTATTCTGCCTTCACGCTCTGTTAGTCGCAATCAGATTCAGCTTTCGCACGGCGCGGCAAACAGGGCGAATGCCAATCGGGTGGAGGTTAACCGCAACATGAATCAATTCGCGAAGAGGGTTGTCGTCGCGCTTGCAGTCTTTCTGGTCGTCGTGCAAACCGTGGCGATCGCACAGAACTTAGGAGCCGCCCCGCAGGTGAACGTCGCCGTGCAGGGCCAAACGGGAGCGCAGCCGGAAGGCGCGTTCCTCAACTTCGTTAACTGGATAGGTAACGTGATCGCTCCAGTGGGCGCGGGCGTCGCCGTACTCGGCGCTGTCGGTAGCTATGCCACGGGCAGAGGTGTGTTCCGGTGGTTGGTGACAGCAGCCGGACTATTGGCAATCTCGGGCGTCACCCGGTTGATCGAGTTCTGGATCGCTCAGGGTGGCGGCGGCATTTCGTGACGCTCGGGCAACACGTTACAGCAACAGAGTAGGCAGGCCGGTTTGCTGGGGAACCGGCCCGCCCAGATCCGCAATAGGAGTAACGAATGGCAGTTCCACAACTGGTACTCGACGCAATCCGATTCCTGCTGGCTCTGGCCGCTCCGGCCGCTCTGGTGGCTCTCGTCTTAGCGGGCATTGCGTTGCGACGCGAGGGAACAACTTCGTTTTCAGTGGGCGGAGGCGGCTTCTCGAAGTGGATGTTCTGGGCCATTGTGATGATCACCCTTCCTCAGGTATTCGGGTGGTTCGCTTTTTGGGGCGTCGGAGCGCCGCTGCCCGGCGGTGGCATTGGCAATGGATGGATGTCAGGGTTCGCGAATAATGCCGTAATCTTCGTGAACACTTTCGTGATTGGCCGCCTTGTACCGGTGCTGGCCGCCTGGATGGTATTGCGGTCGGTCATCGATTGGAGCGAGGGATACACTCCGTTGGCTTCGATCCTTGGGGCCATGTTCCTAATGGCAATCCCAGCGAGCACGGCTCTTCTCCAGGGTTGGAATGACGGGACGCGCTTTGGGACCGCCGCGGTTTTGGAAGGAGCTTGGACGTATACGGCCAGCCGAATCATGCCGATCGCGGCAGGTCTGGCGGTTATCGGAGCGGTTGTGAACTTCGCATTTGGGCGGCCAGCCATCCGGCTCATCGGCTCCGCCGCGGCTTTCCTGACGGTCTCTGCGCTCTGGCGCCTGGTCGTTTCGATGATGTAGCACTCGAGGCAGCATGAACTTCCTAACCGGCATCACGAATCTGACGAGTTGGATGGGCAATGTCATCATGCCAACGCTCGCCGCGTTGTTCTTCGCGCTTGGCGTCCTTCGGTATGCGCATGGGCAGGCGCACACATACGCGCCCTGGGCAGGCTTTCTCTGCCTGATGGTCTCTGGTGTCTTGCGCGGCATCGAGAAATTCGCGGCTCAGGCTGCATGGAATAACCCGGATTTGGTTTGGATCACGATGCGAGGGATGGTGAATTGGACCTGCAATGTCTTCCTGCCCGTCTACGCCGTACTGCAACTGTTGCACGGATTCATGCTGTATGCGGGTATCGGTCATCGTGTGTATGCCGGCGGTGCCTG
>Ga0335077_10011123_pt1 | contig 11249 bp, 10 predicted proteins | sample Lox_Sample_31_FD_207151 | JGI IMG/M metagenome (GOLD analysis project Ga0335077, IMG submission 207151) | Soil microbial communities from Loxahatchee National Wildlife Refuge, Florida, United States - Lox_Sample_3.1 | ecosystem: Environmental > Terrestrial > Soil > Wetlands | place: USA...
GATCAGGTGCATCGCCTCGCGCGCGTCGAGCTCGAGGATGTAGCGGATGCGGTACGCGAGGCAGAGAGCGTACGGCGCCTCGTCGGCGAGGCCGCCGGCGCGCAGCCGCTCGTACTCGCCGCGCGAGACCTCGAGCGCGCGCCCGTAGTCGGCGCCGAAGCCGGCTGCGACGACCTCGTCCGGGACGTCGGCGCCGAGAGCCGGCGAGAGCGTCTGCCACTGGCACGTCAGGAGCCGGTGGCGCTGGAGGTCGCGGAAGGCGCCGTAGTCGGAGACGATCTCGAAGCGGTAGCGCACCGTCTCGAAGCCGCGGCCCGGACGGTGGCGCCGGTTCTCGCGCTCGCCGACGAGGTCGCGGAGGAGCGCGGCGCGCTCGCCGGCAGGGAGCGACTCGACCGCGCGCAGCGTCGCGGCCTCGCCCGCCTCCGTCGCCTCGTAGAGGAGCGCGGCGAGGAGCTCCGCCTCAGTGCCGTGCGTCCGCAGCAGCCGGACCGACGGCGCGGTCTCCGCCTCCGGCTCGATCCCGAGGCGCGCAGCCGCGGCCGCCGCCGCCTCCCCGCGCGCGCGGAGGTACTCCACCCAGCGGCCGCCGCGGTCCTCGCGGGGGATGCGCGCGACGAAGCTCGGGATGATCTGCTGCAGCTCCTCGAGCATCATCGCGCCGTACGCGCGCGCCTCGGCGAGCGGGTGCGCGAGGAGATGCAGGACGAGCTGCTCGTAGGTCTGGCCGCTCGCGTAGACGCCGACGTGCGAGAGCGACGCCGCGGGCAGCAGGCCGCGGACGAGGTCGAGCGCCTTCGCGCGGACCGCCCGCCGGTGCGCGGCCGGCGACTCGCCCTCCGCGGCGGGAAACCGGTCGGCCGTCCATGCCGTCACGCCCTCGAGCAGCCGTGCATACGTCTCGAACAGCTGGTCGAGCGCGCGCTCGTACTCAGGCCCGAAGCGCGTGTCGCGGTGGTAGCGGTAGCCGAAGCCGTCGACGACGTCGTCGTATGCGATGTAGCGCGTCGACTGCTCGAGGTACGCCGCGAGCCGCGGCCGCTGGAGGATCTTCGTGAGGAGGTTCGACGTCCACTCGCACGCGAGATGCGCGCCGCCGAGCTGCGCGACCGAGTCGTCGCCGTAGCCGATGAAGATGCGCTCGTACAGCGCCGCCGCGCGCTCGCCCTCGGCACCCTCGATCGCCGGCACCTCCGGGAGCGAGTCGGCGAACTCGTCGAGGAACATCCGCCGCAGCGTCCCCGCGTAGCGCGAGTAGCGCGCGAACATCGCGCCCTTCACCGTCTCGGGCAGATTCACGAGCCCGAACACGGGACGGTCGAGGTTCGTGAAGTGCGGCGCGAGCCGCTCCCGCTCCTCGTCCGTGAACCGTTCGACCGGAACTGTCACGCTCTCAATCGTGGCCAAGGGACCAGCCAGAGTAAACCGGGTCTCGGTCGGCACCTCGGGGTGGTCGTACCCGACCTGGCGGCCCGGCTTCTACCCGGCCGGGCTCGACCCGAAGGAGTTCCTCGGGTTCTACGCCGGCCGGTTCGGCACGGTCGAGCTGAATACGACCGGGTACCGGCTGCCGGCCGAGGAGCAGTTCCGGCGCTGGGCCGAGCAGGCGCCGCCCGGGTTCGAGTTCGCGCCGAAGCTCCCGGGCCACCGCCTGCGCGCGATCGGCGAGTTCGCGTCGCGCGTGCACGTGCTCGGCGCGAGCCTCGGGCCGGTGCGCGTGTCGCTGAAGAATGCGCGCGACGACGGCGTCCTCGAGCTGATGCTCGGCTCGCTCGACCCGTCGCTCCGCGTCGCGTTCGACCTCGAGCACGCGTCGTGGGACGGCGTCGAGCCGCGCCTCGCGGAGGCCGGCGCGGTGCGCGTCAACGACCTCTCCGGCGAGGCGCCGTTCCGGTACGTCCGGATGCGCGAGCCGCCGTACGACGACGCGGCGCTCGTCGAGCTCGCCGACCGGATCCGCCCGCTGGCCGAGCCGGTGTACGTCTACTTCCGCCACGAGGACGAGCCGACGGCGCCGGCGTACGCGTCCCGGCTGCTCGAGCTTCTGTAGCTACTGCCCGGCGCGGCAGGACTTGTCGCCGTACCCGGCGAGCACCGCCGACGCCTGCTTCTCGAGCGCGACGTCGGTCGAGTTCCGCGGGTCGTACGCGTGCAGTCCCGGGACGATCACGGCCACGTCCGGCGTCACGCCCGGCCCCTCCGCGAACAGCCGGTACTTCTCGCCGATCCCCGGCCCGCGCACCGCGGTCTGCCCCGGCGGGTGCGCGTAGCCGCCCTTCGTCGGGTCGAACGGGTAGAAGCCGTAGCAGAACGCGCCCGTCGGGTTGTGCGAGACGAACGAGTTCTCGCGGTGCCACCCGGCGCCGTAGACCGAGTTGAACGTGTCGAGGTAGATGAGCGCGCCGAAGCCGTCGGTCGGGGCGCCGTAGCGCGTCGTCCCGAAGCCGTAGACCGGGTTCCCGTTGTACGTGTAGCGCCCGAAGAGGTCCTGGAAGCGCCCGTTGTAGACCCAGTCCATGCCCGTCTCGAGCTTCGCGACCGAACCGGTCCAGTGCGAGAGCTCGAGCCAGTACGCGCGCCGCGCGGCGTTCCACGGCGAGTAGCCGAGGTCGGGCAGCGGCTGCGGCCAGCTCTGCGCCGCCCAGTACGAGCCGTCGGCCGCCGTGCACGCGGCGACGACGTTCGGGAGTGTCGGGCCGGTGTAGCGGCCGCAGCTCCCGCGGAACGTCTTCCAGTACGTCGTGTGGTACTTGCCCCAGCCGCCGGCGTAGTCGAGCCGGAACTTCACCTGGCGCGTTCCCTGCACCGGCGGGAGCGCGTTGATCGCGCCCCAGACGAGCACGTGCTTCGTCTTCCCCGCCTTGCGGTACGTGAGCAGCGCCTCGCCCTTCCCGTTGATCGAGATCCGCACCGCGGACGCGTTGCGGTCGATCAGCTGCGCGGCCGAGGCCGTGCCGGCCGCAGCAAGGGACGCCAAGAGCACGGACACGATGACGGCGAGCCGGCGCACGTGACCATAAAGTCGCCGCACACGGCCGTTTCCTGCACACCCGACTCAGGGAATTTACGTCCGGCTCAGTAGCGGCCGACGGCGCCCGAGTGGCGTTCGTAGGCGCCGGTCTCGACGATGTCGGCGAGCTCGGCGACCGTGTGGCGGAGCTCGTCCTCCGTGTTGAAGAAGTGCGGGCCGATGCGAACGCCGGCGTCGGGGCGGAAGTCGCAGATGATCCCGCGCTCGCCGAGCTCGCGGTGGACCGCCGCGTGGTCCGGCGTGTCGACGAGGACGGTGCCGCCGCGCCGCGCGGCCTCGCGCGGGCTGCCGACGCCGATGCCGCGCTCGTCGCACAGGTCGATCAGCAGCTGCGTCAGCGCGAGCGAGCGCTCGCGGATCCGCTCGACGCCGATCTCCTCGATCACGTCGTAGCCGGCCGTCGCCGCGTAGAGCGCCGGGACGTTCGGCGTCCCGGTCAGGAAGCGCCGCGCGCCCTCCGCGTACTCGAGCTCCGGCTCGAACGCGAACGGCCGCGCGTGGCCCTGCCAGCCGACGAACGTCGGCTCGAGCCGCTCCGCGAGGTCGGGGCGTACGTAGAGCCAGCCCGCGCCGGGCCCGCCGCACAGCCACTTGACCGAGCCGCCGCACGCGAAGTCGACGTCGAGCTCCGCCAGGTCGAACGGGACGACGCCGGACGACTGGTAGCAGTCGAGCACGACGTACGCGCCGGCCTCGTGCGCGCGCGCGACGATCGGCGCGACGTCCTGGATCTCCGCGTTCTTGAAAAGGACGTGGCTGATCGGGACGAGCAGCGTCCGCTCGTCGATCGCGTCGACGATCGCGCGGTCGTCCTCGACGGCGACGACCTCGAGCTCCGGCTGCGCCTGGTAGAGGTAGCGCACCGACGGGAAGTTCGCGTCTTCGTAGACCACGCGATTCCGGATGCCCGGCTCGCGGAAGCACGAGAGCACGACCATCTCCGCGACGGTCACGTTCTGGTGCATGACGATCGAGCCCGGCGGCGCGCCCATGATCCGGCCGAGCTGGTCGCCGACCGTCACGGACATGTCCCACCAGCCCTCGCCCCACGAGCGGATCCCGCGCTCGCGCCACATGCGCGCGTACTCGAGCAGCCGCTCCTCCGCCGCGGCCGGCATCGCCGCGAGCGAGTGGTTGATCAGGTACGTGCAGTCGGAGAGGATCGGAAAGCGGTCGCGGTACGCGAGCAGCTCGTTCACCGGCGAAGTATCGCGCGCCGGCACACACCGCGAGCGCCGTGCCGCACTCTCCTATCCGTCGCTCGCCCGCCGGGCCTCGTGCAGCGTCGGGCCGTCGCGCCGGCGCGCTGGCAGGACGACGTCGACCGTCGTTCCCGCGCCGGGTTCCGACTCGAGACGGAGCGTGCCGTCGAGCAGCTCGACGCGCTCGCGCATCCCGAGCAGGCCGAAGCCGTCGGTCCGCGCGACCGGGTCGAAGCCGACGCCGTCGTCGCGGACGGTCACCCTGACGTTCCCGTCGCTCTCGACCACCTCGACGACGGCGCGAGCCGCGCGTCCGTGCTTCGTCGCGTTCGTCAGCGCCTCCTGCACGATCCGGTACACGCCCGCCTCGAGCTCCGCGGTGTGCCGCGAGGCAGCACGGCCGTGCTCGTACGCCAGGTCGACGTGTAGGTCGATGTCGAGGCCGTTGCGCCGCATGCGCTCGGCGAGCGCCTCGACGGCGCCGAGGACGCCGAACTCGTCGAGCGCGGCCGGGCGCAGGTCGGTGATGAGGCCGCGGAGCGTGGCGATCTCCCCCTCGAGCCGGTCGACCGCGTCGTCCAGCGCCCGCTCGACTGCCTCCGACGTGCCGGACCGCCGGGTCGACGAGAGGAGGATCCGCAGCGCGGCGAGGTTCTGGAGCGTCTCGTCGTGCAGCTCGCGTGCCCAGCGGCGCCGCTCCTCCTCGGCGGCCGCGAGACGCTGACGGTGCTGCTGCGTCGCGACCGAGGTCGCCGTGGCGACGGCCGTGGCGGCGCTCGTGGCGAAGGCCTCGAGCAGCCGCTCGTCCTCCGCCGTGAACCCGGGGCCGTCCTCGAGCCGATCCAGCGCGACGAGCACGCCGTACGTCCGGTTGCGGAACACGAGCGGCACGACGAGCCCCGCCTCCGCGTCGACGAAGCGGCCCACGCCGTGCTGGTCGAACCGCGAGCGGTTCAGCTCGTCGTCCAGGTGCTGCGTCCGGCGCGTGCGGAGGGCCGCGCTCGCGACGGTCTCGCTGAGCGGGACGCGCTCGCCGATCAGGCCGTCGGGGATCTCTCCCGCACCCGTGGAGACGACGAGCTCGTCGCCCCGCTCGAGCTCGATGAGCAGCGCCCGCGCGGAGACGAGCGCGCGGCCGCGCTTCGCGACGAGCTCGAGAATCGTGTCGAGCTCCGTCTCGCCCGCGACCGCCTGCGCGATCAGGGTGGTCGCTTCGAGCGTCGCGACCGTGAGCGCGAGCGCGTTCGCCCGCTCGTGCGCCCCGGTCAGCCGGCCGGCGTGGTCGATCGCCACCCCGGCGAAGTCGGCGAGGAGGACGACCGCCTCCTTGTCCGCATCCGTGAACTCCGCGCCGCCGGCCTTCTCCGTCAAGTACAGGTTGCCGTACGGCCGACCGCGGACGAGGATCGGGACGCCGAGAAACGTCTCCATCGGTGGGTGGCCTGCGGGGAATCCCCAGGAGCGAGGGTGCCGGCCGACGTTCGCGAGCCTCAGCGGCTCGGGCGCGCTGATGAGCTCGCCGAGGACGCCGCGACCACGCGGGAGGTCTCCGATCTCCGCATGTGTCGCGTCGTCGATGCCGAGCGTCTTGAACCGCGCGAGCTCCGTTCGCGACTCGTTGAGCACGCCGAGCGCCGCGTACTGCGCGCCCGTGAGCTCCTTCGCCGCATCGAGCACGCGGTCGAGCGCGACCTCGAGATCGAGCTCCTCGAGGACGCTCCGCGCAACGTCGAGCACTCGAAGGACAGCTCTGTCCATCAGGTCACCACCATTGGCGCCGGCCGTCCGACCATGGTCGCAGAGTCCCATCGCACCCGCAAACCGACGTCTGCCTCGGCACGGCCGCGCGGCTAGCCGATCGACTGCAGATCGCGCGCGCCGGGGCCGACGTAGCGCGCCGACGGGCGCACGAGCACGCCGAGCCGCTTCTGCTCGAGGATGTGCGCCGACCAGCCGGCCGTGCGCGAGCACGCGAACATCGCGGGCGCGAGCGTCGGCGGGATCTCCGCGACGTCGAGGACGATCGCCGACCAGAACTCGACGTTCGTGTACGAGTGATCCGGGTTCTTCTTCGCGATCGCCTCGTGCGCGGCCTGCTCGAGCGCCTCGGCGACCTCGACGCGCGGCGAGCCGAGCTCCTTCGCCGTGCGCTTCAGCAGGCGCGAGCGTGGATCCTCGGCGCGGTAGACACGGTGGCCGAAGCCCATGATCCGCTCCTTCCGCGCGAGCGCGTCCGCGACCCAGCGCTCCGCGTCGCCGGACTCGGCGACCGCGTCGAGCATCGGCAGCACGCGCGCGGGTGCGCCGCCGTGCAGCGGCCCGGAGAGCGCGCCGACCGCCGACGCGAGCGCGGCGCCGCAGTCGGCGCCGGTCGACGCGACGATGCGCGCGGTGAACGTCGACGCGTTGAGCCCGTGCTCCGCGGTGCAGATCCAGTACGTGTCGATCGCCTTCGCGGCCTTCTCGTCCACCTCGCCGCGCCACGCGAGGAGGAACCGCTCAGCGGCGGTCTCGCCCTCCATCACGGTCGCCTCGGGGACGGGCGGCTTGTCGGCGCCGCGGGCGGACTGCGCGACGATCGAGAGCGCCGCGGCGGAGAGGCGCCGGAGGTCCTCCTTCGCCTGCTCGTCGTCGATGTCGATCAGCTGTCCGAGCTTCCAGCGCCCGGCGAGGATCGCGAGCATCGACTGGAGGTCGGCCATGTACGAGCCGCTCCGCACCTCGAGCTCGCAGTACGCCGCGGGCAGCCCCGGGTGGAGCGACTCGTCGACGAGCAGCCCCCAGACCTGTTCGAACGGGACGTGGCCGACGAGCTCCTCGATGTCGACGCCGCGGTAGCGGAGCTGGCCGCCGTCGCGGTCCGGCTCGGCGATCTCGGTCTCGAACGCGACGACGCCTGCGAGGCCCGGGCTGAACTCCTGCGTGCTCATCGATGGATCTCCTCCAGCTCGATCTCCCTGCCGACCCCGCGCTCGCGTGCCGCGGCCATCACGAGCGCCGCCGCCGCCAGATCCTGGACGGCGACGCCGACCGACTTGTACAGCGTAATTTCCGTCACCGAGGCTCGGCCGGTCTTGCCGCCCGACACGAGCTCGCCGAGCTCCGCGTGGACGCCGTCGAGCCCCTGGAGCTCGCAGGCGCCGGCCGGGGGCGGGCCGAGCGCGGCGCGCGTCTCGACGACGACCGTCGCCTCGCGGACGATCGCCGGGTCGACCTCGGAGCCGGGCGGCGCGAAGCCGACGGAGCTGACGTGCGCGCCGGGCGCGAGCCACTCGAGCCGGACGACGGGCTCCGCGGAGCCGGTCGTCGCTGCGACGACGTCCGCGCCGCGCACCGCGTCCTCGAAGCTCGCGGCGGCCGTCGCGCCGACCTCGTCCGCGAGCTCGCGCGCCTTCTCCGCGTCGCGTCCGGCGACGCGCACCTCGTCCCAGTCGCGGATCGTCGCGAACGCGCGGGCATGCGACCGCGCCTGGACGCCCGTGCCGAGGATCGCGAGCACGCGCGCGTCGTCGCGCGCGAGGAGATCGGCGGCGAGCGCTGCGGCGACGGCGGTGCGCGTCTCCGTGATGAACGTGCCGTCCATCAGCGCGACCGGCGTCCCGTTCGCCGGGTCGAAGAGCATGATCGCGGCCTGGTGCGACGGCCGATCCGCGTTGTGCGGGTAGACGGAGACGAGCTTGCAGCCGAGTCCCGCCGACGGGAGGTACGCCGGCATCGCGCCGAGGAGCCCGTCCGCCGCGCCGAGCGCCGCGATCCGCTGCGGCATCGACACCTCGCCCGCGGACAGCTCGACGTGCGCGCGCCCGAGCGCGCCGAACAAGGCGTCGACGTCGAGCAGCTCCTCGACCTCCGTTCGCGTCAGGACGAGCATCGCGCGGACCCTAGCCGTTGCCTCAGTGCCCTTGTAACAGACTGTTACTAGGGTGGTTCTCGCGCGTAACGATGCGGGTTCGCGCCCCTTGTAACAGACTGTTACTTGGGTCGTGCGCAGCAACGGGTGCGCGCGGAGCCGGCTGCGGCGGCGGCTTCGAGTCGACGAGCACCGCCGCGACGAGGAGCACCGCCATCGCGACGGCGCTCTCGCCGAGCATGCTCCGCCCGAGCCGCGAGAAGAGCGTGCCGCCCTCGCCCGCCGCGAGCCGCGGCGCCGCGAGGAAGTGATGTGCCGCGCCCCAGAGCAGCGCAAGCGCGACGAGCGACAGCTTCACGAGCAGCACCTGTCCGTAGCCCGTCGTCCAAAGGTCGTGCACGTGCGGCAGCCGGAGGATCGAGAGGTACGTCCCCGCCGCGAGCAGCACCGCGACGAGCACCGTCGCCATCCGCGAGAAGCGGAGGAACGCGGTCCGCCGCAGCTCCGGCGCGCCGTGCCAGACGACGACGATCATCGACACGAGCCCGCCGACCCAGAGCATCGCGGCGGTGAGGTGCGCGTAGTCCGCGACCTCGGACAGCCACGAGTGCGGCGGGTCTGCGGCGGAGTGCCCGGACAGCGAGAGCCCCGACGCGAAGACGAGCCCGAGCGCGAACGCGAGCCAGAGAAGCCAGCGCCGTTCGAGCAGCCACGCGAGGTAGAGCGCCGCCGCCGTGAGCGCGAACCCGAGCGTCATCGCGATGAACGCCTCGCCGTAGCGCGTCCCGTTCGCGAGCGGCGAGAGGTCGCCGTAGATGAAGAGGCGGAACGGCAGCTGCAGCATGTCCTCCCCGCGCAGCAGGAACGCGACGATCCCGACCTGGAGGATCGCGACGACGCCGATCCCCGTCACCCAGAAGAACCGGCGCTCGGCGCGCTCCGGCAGCGGCCCGCGGAGAATGAGCAGCCGGAAGCCGAGCCCGCCGACGAGCAGCGCGAGCGCGACGAAGTAGAGCCAGCGCACGACGTCCTCCGTCCCCGTCGGCCCCTGCGCGCCGACCGCCGCGGTCACCGGCGGCGCGGGCACGCCGACGCCGAACGTGTAGACGCCGGAGACGATGTGGCCGTCGTTCGAGAGCGCCTGCCAGCGGATCGTGTACGCGCCCTTCGGCAGCTTCGGCACGGGCGCGACGAGCTGGCGCTGCGCGGTGACGACGTACGGCTTGCCCGCGAGGTTCTTCCCGCTCGGCGTCAGCACCTGGATCCCGCGCGGCAGCGCGTCGACCGTCTGGTCGAACTGGAGGACGACGCGGCGCGGCGACACCTTCAGCTCCTCGCCGAACGACGGCGTCTCGTGCTTCAGCGACGCGTGCGCGAACGCGGCGCCGGGCACGGCGAGCGCGACGAGCACCGCGGCAACGAGCGCGCGCCTCACCGGTGCGGCACTCCCGCGAACTGGGAGAAGTGCCCGAAGACCGGCGCGACGTCGCGGTCGCAGTAGAGCAGCACCGCGAGGAGCACGAAGAACGTCGCGAACCCGGTCGCGGCGACGAGCGAGCGCGGCCGGAACGCGAGCACGAACGGGAACACGGCGCAGATGAGCGCCGTCCAGCCGAGCGTGTGGTGGAGGAACGCGGCGCGCGAGAACAGCCACGCGTTCTGCTCGTGGACGAGGAACGCCGTCCCGGAGACGACGAGCGCGAGCGACGACGTGAGCCGCCAGTACTGCGAGTGCAGCTTCCCGCGCGCGACGCCGAGCTCGGCCGCGCCGCACAGCATCAGCACCTCGGCCCACGACCCGTGCGCGACCATGTGGATCGCCGAGTTCGTGAAGAACGTCATCACGGGCCACATGAGGATCCCCATCGCGAAGCAGAGGCTCGGCCAGAGGTACGGCCGCCACGCGCGCTTCCGCCACACCTCGGGGCCGACGACCGCCTCCGCGAGCAGCACGAGGCCGAGCATCAGGAACCCGGTCGCGAACCACCAGTGGACGAACTCGGCCTGCGGCATCAGCCCGGCGACGATCACCGCCGCGGCTCCTCGTCCAGGAGATCCTCGGCGACGCCCGGCGCGATCACCAACCGGAAGATCAACCCGACCGCGATCACGTAGAGCGGCGGCTCGACCAGGAGCCACCAGACGCCCTGGCCGCCCGGGTGCAGCAGCGTGAGGCGCCACGGCTGAAGCACCGCCCAGAGCACGCCGCCGAGCACCGTCCCCGGCCCGAGCCAGAGGACGATCCGCGCGCGCGCGACCCGCGACAGCCCGTCGCGCGCGTCGGTCTCCTCGTGTCGTTTCAGTTCATGCGCGAAGTCCGCGCTCATCTCCGTTCCTCCTTCCCGCTTCGGTCACGACCGTCGCGGGCGCACGCCCGCGACTTACGCGGCGAGCGGCGGAGGACGGGACTCGAACGCGAGCCCGAAGCGCGAGCGCGGCGCGAGCGACGTCGCGACGCGCAGGCGCGGTGCGGAGATGGAGCCGAGCGAGCGGAGATGCCGTGCGAACGCGACCGCGTCGGCGGCGAGCTCCTCGTAGTCCGCGAGCCAGCCGGCGACGGCGCGGTAGACGACCGCGACGACCACGGCGAGCACCGCGAACACCGGCAGCGCGGAGCTGTGCAGCCACGGCCCGAGCACGGTCCAGCGCCCCGCCTCCGCGGCCTCCATGTCGGCCATCCCGAGGTAGAGCGACGCGGTGACGACGAACGAGAGCAGCCAGAGGCGAGGCGAGAGCTCGATCCGCATCCGCGGCCGGCGGCGCTGCGGCGACCCGCCGAGCGCGACGGCGACGCGATGCGCGGCGCGGGCTGCGGCGCGCGCCTTCGCGAAGCGCCACGCGAGCCGCGCGAGCATCAGCGCGATCGCGATCTTCGTGAACGCCATCAGGAACGGGTAGTACCCGGCGTGGTCGTAGCTGACGCGGCCGACGTGGCGACCGACGTCGAGCCGGTGCGTGAGGCTCCGCCCGGCGAGCTCCGCGACGAGCGAGAGCAGCGCGAGCGCCAGGATCGCGAAGAGCCGCTGGTGGCGGCGCGCCCTCATGCCAGAAGCGTAAGCGACCAGTCGTTCCTGTGCTCGGCGTCGAGCGAGAAGAGCAGGATCCGCTGCCACCGGCCGAGGCAGAGGGCCCCGTCGGCGAACGGCACCTGCTCCGTCCGCGGGCC
>Ga0335077_10011125_pt1 | contig 11247 bp, 8 predicted proteins | sample Lox_Sample_31_FD_207151 | JGI IMG/M metagenome (GOLD analysis project Ga0335077, IMG submission 207151) | Soil microbial communities from Loxahatchee National Wildlife Refuge, Florida, United States - Lox_Sample_3.1 | ecosystem: Environmental > Terrestrial > Soil > Wetlands | place: USA: Florida...
CGAGGATGAGCCGGAAGGTGTCGCCGATTCTACGGTCTTCATGCACCTCGATCACGAAGTTTTCGATCTCGTCGAACGACGCCAGCGTGCGCTCATCGCGAAGCGCCACACGCGCCCTCAGATCGAGCGTGAAGCCGCATGCGCTGCCGAGCTTGAAACGCTCTTCGTTGTCCTGGAAGATCTCGAGCGTTTCCTTGCTCCAACGGAAGCGAAGCTTGTCCCGCAGCCAGGCCCAGTCGAAGCTTTTCATCCAGATCTGCCTCCGACGCAAAGTCACTGCGAGCGGTTTCGGCAAGTCCGCGGAAAGCTGAAGACTGGCGGACGTGCCTAAGTCCAGACGCGCCGTCGCGGAAGATTCTGATCAAAGCTCATTAAACCAGCGAGGCGGCGCCTCCCGCGTCAGTCCCGCTGAAGGCTGCGTGCTGCAGGACCCCAGTACCACTCTATTCTCGCCGTGCGCCGGCGCTCCGCCAGCCACTCGTCGAACAACAGGTGCTCGACGGCACTCCTTGTCCGTTGGTTCAGCTGCGCCGGCAAACGCGAAAGCACACGAATGAGAGCGCGGCCGCTCTCCGTCGACAGTGGCCCCAGCAGCTCGCCAGTCTTGGCGGCAAACACAGCGCTGCTCACGTCGGCCCCGCCTGCGCCGCGCTGGATGAGTGGGAAGGTGGGACCGCAGTGTGGCGCTCCGCGCGGCGAGGCGTCCAGGAAGCTACGCTGTCCCGTAGGGTGTATTCCCATTGCGGATGACCGTGTTTCTTCTCGACACACGGATCGTTCACGCTCGACCAAGCAGCAAACACCCTGCGACGCGGTGCATTAGCACGCAGCGGTCTGCTTGTCAGTGCACCCGTTCACATCGAGTGCGTGTGGCGCGCCATCGGCGGTCTCAGCGCCAGCACCTACACTGTCGCAATTGCTGCTAACCGGTGACGAACGAGCGCGCCGCAATCGGCGGCCGCGTGTCCCGGACCCCTGCCGCGTGCGCATCGTGTCGGCAGCAAGTGTAGCGAGCGAAGCGTCACGCGCACGGCGGCGGAGCCGGATCGTTTTCTAACCCACGGAGCATGAAATGAAGACACAGCAACAGAGCCTTACCAGCATCCTCTCGCGCCTGATGCCGGCCGGCCACAACGAGACGCCGGCAAGCGGCATCGCGGTGGTGGAACTCAACGCCGAGCAGTTGGAGCGTGTCTCCGGTGGTCTTGCCACCACCGTCGCCCGCGCCGGGACCACTTGCTCTCCCTGCGCCGATGACTGTGGCTTGGTCGCCTGAGCACGCAACAGTCGCAAGCGAAAATGGTCGATCCGTCCCGCCAGACCGCTCGGTCCGGCGGGACGGCCTTCAGGCTCGATGAACCTGTATCTGGCTGGCTCGCCGCGGGATCGACACCGCGTCTTCTCCGGATGAGCCGATAGCCGACGGCCCACGTGGGTGCAACCGATGCAAGAGGGTGTCGGATTCGTCGTCGAAGGCTTCCTGGTCGGAGCGGATGCCCAACAGATTCAACTGGTGATGCAGCCGTACCTCCTGGAGATCGATCGGCGCGACGTCGTCCATATCGAAGAGCTGCCTCCTATTCCGCTGCAGGACACTGCGGTCTGCGTTGCCGTGCGGCTGCACGTGCAGCGCGGAGCGCGAGTGCTGGGGATGCGCTCTGCGCGCGAGATCGAGGCGCGCATGTGGGCCAGCCGCCGTCCGTTCGCCATGCAGACGCGCCCGGAACAGGCGCCGATCGTGGGCGAGACGGCATATGCCGAGCGCGAGAGAACGTTCTTCTCCGCCCTCGGACTGGAGGACTGAGAACGTGATCTTGATCGTCTCCACTCTGATCGATCGCCACGCTCAAGTGGTGGCGCAGGAGTTGGAGCGCCGCCGGGTCCCGGTCTTCGTCGGCGACGTGGTCGAGTTCGGCGCTGGGGCGACGCTGTCCGATCGCAACGGGCAAGTCCTCTGGACACGCACGGACGGCACTGGGGTGGATCTGACTCAGACGCGCAGTGTGTGGTGCCGGCGCTATTTCCCACCTGCCTACGACCCGGCACTGCGGGACCTGGGCGACCGCGACTTCATTCGCCGCCAATGGACCGAGCTCTTATGGGGCAGCGTCTGCGCGCTGGACGTGCCGCTTGTCAGTCACCCGTTTAGTCAGCAAGCGGCCACCAAGCCTCTGCAGCTCTCGATGGCCCGGCGGTTAGGCCTGCGGGCGCCGGATACCCTTATCAGCAACGAGCGCGAGGCCGTGCTGGGGTTTGTGGACCGACATCACGGACGCGTGATCCACAAGACGCTTGCCGCGGCCCTGGATCGCATGCTGTTCACGAAACGCTGGGATGCAGCGGACGCGCAGGCGCTGGGCGACCTGGAACTGGCGCCGATGATCTTTCAGGAGCAAATCGGCGGAACTCGCGAGCTGCGCGTGACGATCGTAGGGGAACGGTTCTTCGCCGCCGAGTTCGATGTCGGCGCACAGGCCGACGGCCGCCTCGACTTCGATGTCGAATTCCGGCCGCACGCTCTGCCTATCGAGGTAGAGGACAAGCTTTTGCGGCTGGTGAATGGCCTGGGCTTGCGCTACGCCACGGTGGATCTGCGCATCGATGAAGGCGGCGAGTACGTGTTTCTCGAGCTGAATCCGCAGGGCCAGTTCCTCTACGCACAGATCAAGACGGGAATGCCGATCTCCTCCGCCATGGCCGACCTGCTCTGCTCCCCAGGGGCGCCGTGCGCGGTGTCCAAACCGCAGCTCCCAGCATCCACCCTAGCGTGCGCTTCGGAAGAGAGCCTATTTGGATATCCGGCCGTTGCCTAGTGCGCATCTTCTGCGCTGTCACGAGCGAAGGCCGATATCGCGCAAGCCCGTGACGTAACCGACGTCCACTCCATGGTGAACGCAGGCCGGCAGTTCTCATCCGGCTGGTCTTGACGGCTCAGCCGGCGATCGCCTCGACGCTGCGCAGGGCCGACGTCCGGCTGCCTTCGACGGCTTGCATCTCGCTCACCACGCGCCCGCCCTGCAGCACGATGACGCGGTCGGCGCTCGCGATCGTCTCCGGCCGGTGCGCCACGATGACGCGTGTGAGCTTCAACTCGCGCACGGCTTCGTTCACCGTGCGTTCGCGCGCGATGTCCAGGTGGCTGGTCGCTTCGTCGAGGAACAGGATCCTCGGCTGCCGGTAGAGAGCCCGGGCAAGCAGGATGCGCTGCTTCTGGCCGCCGGAGAGCACGGTGCCCATGTCGCCGACCAGCGTGTTGAAACCCATCGGCATGGTCACGATGTCGTCGCGCACGCTCGCAAGTCGTGCGCTTTCCTCGATGCGGGCATGGTCCGGCTTCGGATCGAAGAAGCAGATGTTCTCCGCGATGGAGCCGGCGAACAGCTGATCGTCCTGCATCACGCTGGCGACACTGGCCCGGTAGCGCCCCATCCCCAGGCGCGCGAGCGGAACGCCGTCCGCTTCGATGGCGCCCGCGGTCGGCTGGAGCAGGCCGAGCATGAGTTTGATCAGGGTTGTCTTACCGCCGCCCGACGGGCCGACGATGGCGACCGATTCGCCCGCATTCACGCTGAAGCTCACTCCTTCCAGCACCAAGGGATCCGCTTCGCCATAACGGAAGGTGAGATCGCGCACCCTCACCTGCCCGGCCAGCGGCTCTGCGTCGGCCGGTGCGAAGGCCTCCAGCGGTTCCGGTTCCGCGAGGGCCACGTCCGCGATGCGCTCGGTATGCAGACTCAGCATGCGGAGCTCCATCGCCTTCTCGGTGAGAGCGGCGATGCGCTGCACGAACTGCGTCTTGTAAGCGACGAAGGCGAACAGCATCCCCACCGAGAAACCGCCGCCGCTGGCCGTATCCAGGACCAGCAGCGCACCGAGCCAGACCGTGATCACGTTCTCCACTCCGAAGAGGACGCCGTTCAAGCCCTGATACAGGATGCCCAGCCGCTGCGTGCGGATGCCGGCATTGAACTCGTCTACCGCGAGGTTCTGCCAGGCGGCGCTGCGTGGCGCCTCGTGTGCGAAGAGGCGGATGCCCTGCATCCCGCGCACGGTCTCGAGGAAGTGGGTGCGCTGGCGTGCGCCCCGGACGATGTGCTCTTCTGTGGCGAGCCGCAGAGGTCGGTACAAAGCCAGACGCAGCATCCCGTAGAGGGCCGCCGCCGCCAGGGCCACGAGGGTCAGGCGCCCGCTGTAGAACAACATCATGGCCAGCGTCACGACCACCATGACCCCGTCGATGAGAGCTTCCAGAAAGCCTCCCGTCAGGGTGCGATGGATCACGTTCACCGACTCGAACCGGGAGACGATGTCGCCCATATGCCGCTTCTCGAACCAGGCCATCGGCAGGCGGATCAAGTGGCGGAAAAGGTTGGAGACGAGCTGTAGATTGAGGCTGGTGCCCAGCACCATCAGCACCCAGGCGCGCAGCGCAGTGACGCCGGCCTGCACCAGCGCCAGCAGCAGGAAACCGATGCCGAGCACGGTGATCAGATCGCGATCCTGCGCGACGAGCGCCTGGTCCACGACCCACTGCATGTAGAACGGGCCGGCCAGCAGGAAGAGCTGCAACACCAATGCGAGCGCCAGCACCTGCCCCACGGCCCCGCCGAGGCCGGGAATGCGGCCGATCAGTGCGGTCAAGCGGACCTTGCGCTGTTCGGTTTTCGGGACGAATTGCGCAGTCGGCGCCAGCTCCAGCGCTACACCTGTGAAGTGCTTGGAGAGCTCGGCCATCGGCATCTCACGCAGTCCTGCGGCCGGGTCGTGAATCGTCGCCGTGGCGCCGCGCACCCGCGTGAGGACCACGAAGTGATTGAAATCCCAGTGCAGCACACAGGGGAGCCGCAGCTGCCGCAGATGCTCCAGCTCCAGCCGCAATGGCCGCGGCGCGAGATGCAGCAGCGCCGCGACGCGCATGAGGTCGGCCAAGGTGGAGCCGCGTAACGAGACGGCGTGGCGCGCGTGCAGCGTAGGCAGATCGATGCGGTGCCCATGATGGGCCGCAACCATGGCGAGGCAGGCCAGCCCGCACTCTGCGGCCTCGGTCTGGAGAATGACCGGAGTCCGGCGGGCGATGGAGAAGTTCAGGTTCACGCTGGCCGCCGCTCACATCCGGCCGGTGATCGACAGCACCGGATCGAACACCCATTCGATCAGCCGGCGGCGGTCGATGCGCACGTCGGCATCCAGGACCATGCCGGCTTGAAGCGCGATGTCTTGGCCGTAGGCGTGCACTGCTTGCGCCGGCAAGCGGACGGTGACGAGATAGACCGGCTCCTGCAACGGCAAGGGGAGGCTCGTCTCGTTGGGTTGGATGACGGTCCGGCCGACCTTCGTCACGCGGCCGATGTGCGCGCCGAATCGTTGATACGGGAATGCTTGGTAGCGCACCGCCACTTCCTGCTCGGGCCGGATGAACCCGGCGGCGCGCGTCGGGACCAGCAGGCGCGCTTCCAAGGCGGCGCCGGCAGGCAGAATAGAGAGCAACGGCGCGTCGGGCTTGACCGCCTGCCCCGCTTCAGCGAGAACAGTGGTAACGGTACCGTCCGCGGGTGCGGTGAGCACCACCTCCCGGCGAGCATCGCCCTCCGTGAGCTGCTGGTCGATCTCCGAGATCTGGCGCTCCAACGTGGCGGCGTTGTTGGCTCGCCGCGGTTCGGAGGCGGCCAGGTCGAGTTGTGCTGCGTGCAGGTCGCGGGTGAGCGCCGTGATCGTGCGCTCCATGCCGGCGAGCTGGCCGCGCTGTTCGAGCAGCTCCTCCTGCTTCTGCTGCGCGGCGGCTTCGGATACGAAATGGGCCGCCACCAGTTTGGCGTTGCGTGCGAGCGTGCGTTCGGCGCTGGCCACCCGGCTGCGCTGGATGTCTCGCTGCACTCGGGCCTGAGCGAGCTCTGCCTCCAGTCCGCGGATGCGGTCGGCGACCGTGGCCGCCGCGAGCTTGTCGATCTCGGCTTGCTTCGACTGCTCGCGCCGCAGACTATCGCGCCGTGCAGCCAGCTCGCGCAGCATCGTGGCCTCGGCTGCTGCGGTGGCGGCAGTCGCTCGCTCACTGGAAACGACGAGCAGTGCTTCGCCCTGCTTGACATGCTGGCCTTCGCTCACGCGCTTCTCGAGCACGGTCCCCGCCTGGGGGGTGTAGATCTTGATCAGCCCCAGCGTCGGGGCGAGATAGCCGCTGACATGCTCTTTGCGCGTGTACTGGCCCCAGAACGCATAGGCCACGAGCGCCAAGGCGACGGCCAGAGCGCTCAGCACGAGCAGCCGCAGCGTCGGGGGAGAGGCGACAAGCACCCCACCCTGGAGTGCGTCGTGGCGCGCTTCGAGCGCTTCGGTGCGGAACAAGGGTTGGGACATGATGGAGGCTGCGCGAACAGATCCTGCGAACCGCTCAGCGGATGCCTGCTCGCGTCGATCGGCTGCATCCTGCTCGCATGGAAGCGCTTCAGCGTTCCCTCAGTGCGAGGCGCCCACCCCGGCGGCCCGTTCGAGGATCGGAGTTTGCATCCTGTATTCCTTGCTTCAGATGGAGTTCAAAGTCGATTGCCGCGATCGGGAACATCGGTGTTGTTGCACGCTAGCTTAGCAAGCGCCCGGCTCCTCCTTCGACGCCGCGGTTCACATCGCGCGTGTGCTCCACGTCACAAACTCGCGACGGCGCCGCACTGTTGCAGCCGGGAAGACCTCTGCCATCGCTAAAGCCTAACACCGGCTGTGTCGGCTCGACCTCCAACTTTGGATGTATGCGCATCGACATAGTGTTTCGGGGATTTGCGCTCCCTACCATCCCCGCTCATGAACGGAAGGGCAGCTCAGCGGTTGGCGGTGCAAGGCGTGGTCGAGGACAGACCGGCGCAGGTCGGACTTCACGGCGAAGAGCTCGATCTGCTTGCCCGTTATGGAACGCGCAGGACGTTTGCCAAAGGCAGCGTCGTGGTGAGCGAGGGAGACGAGGCGCTGGCCTTCTACGTCATCCTGAGCGGCGCCGCAAAGGTCTTCACCCTCACCGACGAGGGCAAGGAGATCGTCTTGAGGATCCTGGGGCCGGGAGACTATTTCGGTGAGCTGACGCTGCTCGACGGCGGGGCCCGCTCGGCCTCTGTCATGGCGGCCGAGACCTGCGAGCTGTTGATCGTACCGCGCGCTCAGTTCGCCGAATGCTGGACCAGCTTTCCTCAGATCTGCCGGAACCTGCTACACCACCTGAGCTCGCGGGTGCGACAGTTGACCGACGAGCTGAAACGCGTGGCCTCCATGGATGTGTACCAGAGGCTCGCCACGCTGCTCCTCGAACTGGCAACCCGGCAGGGGGATCGGTTGGTCGTCCAGCACCGCTTCACGCAGCAGGAGCTGGCGAATCGGGTTTGTGCCTCAAGGGAGATGGTCAACCGAATCCTGCAGGCGCTGGTCGCGGGCGGCTATATCAGCATCGAGCAGCGCCGAATCGTCATCCTCAAGAAACTGCCACGGCGGTGGTAGCGAGCTTGTTTTTCCACCGGATCGCCCGACAGGCGAGAATTGCGCAGGCAGCGGCGCCTATACCAGAAAGTGCGCGATCGAATTGGCGTAGTACTCCAGGATCCGCGTCTCGGCCGGATTGGCGCTGAACAACCCGTCCTCCTCCACGACGATCCGCCGCAGCACCAGCATGCGCAGGCCCACCTCGATGGCGTAGTCCTGATCGCCGCGCGGGAGATAGATCGGCGCCCCACGCAGGGCCAGGCGTTCGGCGAGAGCCGAGGCCTCCGCCTTGACCTTCAGCGCCTCCATCGGCCGATCCCCTCGCGCGCGGAACACCCGCGCCACGACCGCCACCGGGAGCACGGGGATGATGGCCTTGACACCGTCCATCAGCAATCCTCCCAGCGACTCGAGCTGCGCACGCCGCTGCTCCTGCGACAGCCTGCGGGGGTCGATCCCGGTGGCCCGGAAGTGCTGCCGCAATGACAACGGGGTGCCGAAGTTCACGCAGGCATAGCCGAAGCGGAACCAGCGTCCGCGTACGCGCAGCGCAGCCTGCTCGAGGGCGAAGCCGGCCGCCGTCGCGAAGGCCCGCAGGAACCCGACCGGCGCCGCCGCGGGGTCCTGCCTGCGCAGCAGGGTTCGGTCCTCCAGAACGCGGTCGTAGTTGATGCCGACCGGAATGAACACGACATCCCGGGGACCTTCCGGGTCGAATCCTCGCACCATGTAGTCGATGAGCCCGAGCTTGGGCCGGCGCATGCGGCCATCCACGCTCAGACCGCCTTCCGGGAAGACGGCCTGCGTCAGGCCCGCCTCGGTGGCCATCTGCACGTAACGCTGGAGCACCGCGCGGTAGAGCGGGTCGCCGGAGTCGCGACGCACGAAGTAGGCCCCCATGCTGCGGATCAGCATCTCCAACGGCCACACGCGGGCCCATTCTCCGACGGCATACGACAACGCGGCGCGCTCCGCTGCAAGAAAAGCCACTAGCACGTAGTCGAAGTTGGAGCGGTGATTGATCACGAAGACCACCGCTGCCTTGGGCTCGATGGCGGCGAGACCCTTCTCATCGGCAAACCCGAGGCGCACGCGGTACAGGGACTTCGCGATCGCCCGCGCCAGCCAGTAGCCCACGCGGAAATAGAGATAGGCGTTGAACGACGGAACGATCTCGCGCGCGTAGCCTTCCGCACGCGACTGAACACGCTTGATCGGCTCGCCGCTGCGTCGCGCCTCCTCCTCGACCGCTTGGTGCACGTACTCGTCATGTCGCAGGCGCTCGATCAGCACCTCGCGCCGCGCCAGCTTGAGCGGCGGGAGCTCGACTTGCAGCCGCGGCCCCAGGTCTTGAAGCACCGCCTCGATCCGGCGGCGCATCATCCAGCGCAGCGCGGGCAGCGCGATGTGCTCGAGTGCCGCCCACGCAGCGAACAGGCCGAGCAGCAGCAGAAACCAGACCGGCAGCGAGACGCTTTGCATCGGTGAACGGGCATGCCGAATGAACCGTCCGTGATGTTAGCAGGGCGACAGCGATAACAGCCTTCAGCGCCGACGCTGGACGATTTGTGTGGCTCAGACCCGGGGAGAGGATCGGCCCCTACCGGCCCCCGCCGCTCAGACGCTGGCGCAGCCCACATGCAGGACGTGCGGGAGGATCCCGCACGTCATGGTCAGCCGTGCGCGGCATGGGCACCGTGGCTGACAAGACCGGTGGCGCACCGTCAGCGCATCAACAGCTGCCTCTGGCGGACGCCGGCATTAGAGGGCCCCGAACGACCGGCGAAACGCAAGTCTCACGCGCGGTCGCTCGGGGCATAGGCGTCCCCACCAGCGGGAGCGCCGAGACAGAATCAATGCGCGTTGGTCTCCACTTGGCGCACGAGTATATCCATGAGGCCTTGCGGCCGCGGCGTACTTGTGCAGTTGGCGACGAACCCGAACGACTGGAACCGCTTCTGATTAATCCCAGGCCCCTGACCATCCGGCACGCTATACGGGACCGCGACCATAACGTCGTTGGCACGCTGGAAGAGGAACTGCTTGTTCGTCTTATCCCATGCGATGAACAGCCTCACGGGCACCCCAAGATTGACCGTGCCGAGGGAGACGGGACTGCCACCGAGCGGGGTGGTAGACGTGCAGTCCTGGCTCGTGCAGAGGAGAACGTTGCCGACGATCTGCAGAACCTTCTTGGCATCCGTCGAATCGGAAGTGCGGAAGACGTCGATCACCGCGAGCACGTCGTTGGTACCATCCCCGGGCGTCGGCGTGCCCGTGTTGAAGAAGAAGCCGCCGAAGTCCATTCCCGTGTACGTGGAGGCCCCGGAGTTCGACGCACACCCCGTGGCTTGGAAGCTCATCACTTGGACCTGGGCGCGGATGGCGGTGACCGACTCCGGATGGATGAAATCCAGGCGCAGGCCGCTGAAGTCCGCGCCGTTGTCCGAGTCGGTGCCGCCGTATCTGCGTGACGCCAACCGAAGGGCGTTCTGCTGGATCACTCGAATCGACTCGGTCATGATGCCCCCCGGCACGGCGTACTCGCCTCCGGACCACTTGGCTGGATTGATCACCGGCGCGCTGAAGTTGTCGTACAGCGACACCGGCGGGACCGCCGACGGGGTGTAGGTTCCCCCGGTGGTCTCCTTCGTATGCGCTTTCTTGTCCGTATAGACGAGCGTCCAGCTCGCGGACGCCGTAGCGAGGGTCAGCTGGAATACGTGCAAGTCCCCGCCGGAAACGACTGATCCGGTGGTCACACCCGCCAGCACCATCGTGTTGGTGTTAAACACCAGCCCGGTCACGCTAAAGGCGATCCCGTCCGCGGCAAAGGACGATACGCGGAACACTCCAGGCTTCGCGGGGATGGCAGCGCCCAGCGCGATGGTCCCATCGGCGACGTCCGGGATGGCAGTCGGGCTCGTTTGGTCGAACCGAATGTTGAATTGATTCCCTGGTCCTGGTGTGAACGCAGACGCGGCGTCGACCCCAGCGAGCAGCAAAGTGAGCGCGGTGAGCCCCGATACGGACAGTGATGCCCATCTCTTTTTCATCTTGTTTCCTCCCGGTGTTGCGGCATAGGTAAGCCTTGTTCTAGCACCTCGATCTTGCGGACCGAGTTCCTTTGCTGCTACGACAACAAAGTCTCAACTGCCTTGCCCGCTAGGCGCGCAGACCGCCCGCGCGGGGCAAGCGTCGAACTCGAACCGGACCGCCGAACCCGCGATACCGATGCCCCGCCTGCGCGGATCCACTGGCTGCGCGACGCCACGTCAGAGCTCCCCGAACCAACCGACCCGCGCGCCAGGAGCCGTTCCCCTTGGATTGGTCCGAAGTGTATGGCCGCGCCCCTGAGCGGTCAACCGGCCTCGTTCGTTCGAGGGGAACACAGGGTCCAGGACCTCGCCCTGCCGGGCAAACTTACCCGATCGTTCCAGTCCTATGGCAGCGCCATGGAATGGATGGAGCTCACCGCGAACACGACCACAGCCGCCACAATGATGAGCGGCCAGAGCGCAGAAGCGAGGATGCGAGCTTCCGAAGTCCGCGTCCCACACCGACGTCATCGCCGGAACGCAGCTGTCTGGTCGAGCAGCCGGCTCGCTAGCCGCGGAGTCAGTTCGATGATCCGGTCGATCGTCGCCCGCACATGCGCCTCGACCGCAGCGGGGTTCGTCCGGTAATCGGCAACCGCTTCCTCCACATCGGGCAGCGCCTCTCCCGCAATCCCGCATGCCTCCGTGAACAGAGGGACGTCGGGCCGATCGAACGTCTGCGCCAAGGCCG
>Ga0335077_10011126_pt1 | contig 11247 bp, 10 predicted proteins | sample Lox_Sample_31_FD_207151 | JGI IMG/M metagenome (GOLD analysis project Ga0335077, IMG submission 207151) | Soil microbial communities from Loxahatchee National Wildlife Refuge, Florida, United States - Lox_Sample_3.1 | ecosystem: Environmental > Terrestrial > Soil > Wetlands | place: USA...
CCGACATACTGGGTCACGACCGGCTGCTGCCGCAAGCGCGCGAGGGCGACGTCCTGCTTATTGCGAATGCGGGCGCATATGCCCATTCCATGAGCTCGCGCTACAACCTGCGCGAGCCTGCCGAGGAACTCTGCATCTAACGTGAAGCTTCGAAGGCTGATCATCGCGAGCCTGTTGCTCTTCCTGGGCGCGGCGGCGCTGTACGTGCTGCGGCTCGATCTGCTGGTCACGCGGCAGTTCGAGGGCCGCCGCTGGACCTTGCCCGCGCAGGTCTACGCCGCGCCGCTCGAGCTGTATGCGGGGCTGCCGCTGTCGAGCGCGGATCTGGAGCGCGAGTTGCGCCGCTTGAAGTACCGGCGCGCCGACCAGCTCGCTCGTCCGGGCACCTACCGGCGCAGCGGGGATGTGATCGAGGTGTCTCTGCGGGCCGCGCGCTTTGCCGATGAGCTGCGAGCGGCGCAGCTACTCACGATCGACACGGACCACGACGCGATCAGCCGGTTGCGCGATGGCACTGGGCACGAGGTCCCGCTCGCACGCTTCGAGCCCATGCTCATCGGCAGCATTTTCCCGATTCACGGCGAAGACCGGATCATCGTCACGCCCGCGGAGGTGCCGCCGCTGCTACCCGCCGCACTCAAGGCGGTCGAGGATCGCAACTTCGATACGCATCACGGCATCGATCCGCTGGCGATCCTGCGTGCGCTGTGGGTCGATGCGCGCGCGGGACAGATCGAGCAGGGCGGCAGCACGCTCACTCAGCAGCTCGTGAAGAGCTATTTCCTGACGCCGCGGCGCACGGCCGCCCGCAAGGTGCGCGAGGCCATCATGGCGCTGCTGCTCGAAGCGCACTTCAGCAAGACGGATCTGATGAACGCCTACATCAACGAGATCCACCTCGGTCAGGATGGGGACCGTGCCATTCACGGCTTCGGCCTCGCGAGCGAGTTCTATTTCGGCAAGCCGCTCGCGGAGCTCGACCTGTCCGAGATCGCAACCCTGGTGGCCGTGGTGCGCGGCCCCTCGTACTACGATCCGCGTCGCCACGCCGACCGCGCGCTCAAGCGCCGCGATCTGGTGCTGAAGCTGATGGCGGACCAGGGCATCGTGCCGGCGGCCGACGCGCGCCATGCGCAGGCACAGCCGCTCAACGTCACGGCGCGCGCGGCTGGTGCCTACTTTCCAGCCTACCTCGATCTCGTGCGCCGCACGCTGCGGCGGGATTATCGCGAGCAGGATCTGACCGAGACGGGGCTCAAGGTCTTCACCAATCTCGATCCGCGCGTGCAGTCCATGGCCGAGCGGACTCTGGATCGTGAGCTCGCGCGGCTCGATCGTGTCCACAAGCAGCGAGGCGCACCCCTGCAGGGAGCCGTCGTCGTGACGGCGCCGCAAAGCGGTGACGTGATTGCGGTGGTGGGTGGCCGGGATGCGGGCTTCGATGGCTTCGACCGCGCGCTCGATGCGCGCCGCCCCATCGGCTCGCTGGTGAAGCCGTTCATTTATCTTGCCGCCCTCGAGACGGGGCGCTACAACGCCGCGACGATCATCGACGACGCGCCCGTCAGCATCCGCCTCGCGCCCAACAAGCTGTGGCAGCCGGAGAACTTCACTCATCAGACCTACGGGCCGGTACCTCTGGTGCGCGCGCTCGCCGAGTCTTTGAACCTCGCCACCGTCAACCTGGGCATGGGCGTTGGGCTCGATACCGTGGCCCGTTCGCTGAAGAGGTTCGGACTCGAGGAGGAGCCGACACGCAACCCGGCCTTGCTGCTCGGAGCGCTCGATCTAACGCCCCTCGACGTGGCGCAGCTCTACACAGGCCTGGCCAACGGCGGCTTTCGCACGACGCTGCGCGCCGTGCGCGCCGTGATCAGCAGCGACGACAAGCCGCTCAAGGCCTTTCCCGTCGACGTGCAACCGGTCGCACAGTCGGATGCGGTCTACGAGGTGGATCGCATGCTCCAGGAGGTGATGGAGCGCGGCACCGGCCGTCCGGCACGCGCCGTCCTCCCGCAGGGCTTCACCGTCGCCGGCAAGTCCGGCACGTCCTCGGACCTGCGCGACAGCTGGTTCGCCGGGTTCTCGGGGAGCGATCTGGCCGTGGTGTGGATCGGTTACGACGACGATCGCGTCACGGGATTCACGGGCACGTCGGGCGCGCTCGATATCTGGTCACATCTCATGGCTAGCATCGGCGGCACGGCCTGGAGCACGCCGCTGCCCGAATCGTTGCAGGAGATCACCATCGACTATCCCACCGGACTTAAAGCCCAGACGGGCTGCTCGGATGATCTGGTCAGCGTGCCGGTGCCCCCGGGAACCGATCCGGTCCTCAAGCCGGGATGTCCCGGAGCCGCTGTGCCGGGCGTGGGCACGGCGCAGAGTCTGCTCGACCGCGCGGGCAAGTGGCTGCACGACCTCACGCACTGATACGGCAGGGGCTGCTTGCGGTGCTCGTCGCCGGATTCGCGGTGGGTTGCAGCATGGTCTCACCGCCATATCAGCAACCGAGCACGCCTGCAGGAGACGGGCGGCCCGAGGCGGCGGCGCGAGCTCCGTCGTCAGCGTCTTCTTCCGGCAGCGCGCAGCCTGGGCAACCGCCCCCGCAGCCTGCGCGCGAGTACAAGCTCGGCCCGGCGAGTGCCGCGCTCGTCTCCCAGGCGCATACCCAGGCGGCCGCCGGCAATCCCGATCTCGCGGCCGCGACCATCGAGCGTGCACTGCGCATCGAGCCGGCAAATCCACTGCTATGGATCGAGCTCGGTGCAGTTCACCAGGGCGCGGGGCATTACGCGCAGGCGGACAGCATGGCGCACAAGGCCTTGCAGCTCGCTGCGGGCGATCCGCGCGCCGAGGCCTCCGCGTGGCTGCTCGTGGCGGAGTCGCTGCGCGCTCGTGGCCGCACCGCGGAGGCGAGCGAGGCCGATGCGCGGGCTCACGCGCTCGGCGCGCGCTAGCGCGCAATGCGCGCAATGCGCGCAGCCCTGCTGAGTGTGAGCCTGCTGCTCGCTCTGCGCCCGTGCACCGCAGCCGAGCTTGCGAGCGAACCGTCCGAGGCCGCGGACCCGCGCGAGCGTGTCGAAGCGACGCCGGAACTCGAGCAACGCTTGGTGCTTCATGGACAGGCGACCTATGGGCAGCAATGGACGGACGGTTTCCATGCTCCTTACGCCGGCCCGTATAGTCTGTCACCCTCGAGCACGCGTGAGACCGTGGATGTCACGCTGTTTTTCGGAGCGCGGCTCTGGCGAGGCGCTGAACTCTGGGTGACGCCCGAGGCCGATCAAGGCTTTGGCCTGGACGACACGCAAGGCGTTGCGGGTTTTCCGAGCGGCCTCGCCTACAAGGTCGGCTCCCATGATCCTTATTTCCGCCTACCGCGAGCCTTCGTTCGCCAGACGATCAATGATGACGGTCCCACGGAGCATCTCGAGGGGCTCGCGGATCAGCTCGCAGGCAGTCGCAGCCTCGATCGCTGGGTTGTGACCGTCGGCAAGTTCGCCGTCACCGACGTGTTCGACACGAATCAATACGCCCACGATCCGCGCGCCGACTTTCTCAATTGGGCGATCGTGGACACCGGCACGTTCGATTATGCGGCCGATGCCTGGGGATACACGCTGGGGATCGCCGTGGAGCGTTACATAGGTGCGTGGACCTTTCGGGCAGGTGTCTTTGACCTCTCCAACGTTCCGAACAGCGAGTCACTGGAGCACGGCCTGCATGAGTTCCAGCTCGACGGCGAGGCCGAACGGCGTTACCCGTTGTTCGGCCAGACCGGGCGGCTGCTGGTTACCGGCTTCGAGACCCGTGGCCGCATGGCCTTGCTGCAGGACGCGATCGATCTCGCACTTGCCACCGGCACGACGCCGGATCCGGCGGCGGTGCGTGAGTACCGCAGCCGTTTCGGCATCGGTGTGAGCGTCGAGCAACCGCTAACGCCCGATCTGGGAGTCTTTGCGCGCGCCGGCAAGGCGAGCGGGAACGTCGAGGTCTACGAGTTCGCCGACATCGATCGCACCGTGTCCGTCGGCGGGTCGCTTCGGGGCACGCGCTGGCAGCGTCCGGCCGACACGCTGGGCGCGGCGTTCGTCGATAACGGAATTTCGGCCGTCCGGGAGGCGTACCTCAACCTCGGTGGGCTCGGGATTCTGATCGGAGACGGCAAACTGCCCCATCCGGGGGCAGAGCAGATCCTCGAAACGTACTATGGCCTCGCCTTGCGCTCCTGGCTGCAGGCGACCGTCGACTACCAGTGGGTGAAGAACCCCGCCTACAACACCGATCGGGGACCTGCGTCGATTCTCGGCGTGCGCGTCCACGCACAGTTTTGATCCGCCAACCGCGCCGAACTCCGGGGCTCCTCAGGTGCGCGCCGCGTGGCGCTGCTCGAGCTCCGCGCTGACGCGCGCGAGCGGGATCGCGCGGCTCCTCAAGAGCACGAGCAGATGGAATACGAGATCCGCGGCTTCGGCCACGACCTCGGCATCACTCCCGGCAGCCGTCGCGAGCGCGACTTCGACGGCTTCCTCGGCCACCTTCTGCGCGAGCCGTTTCGGGCCTGCCGCGACCAGTCCCGCGGTGTAGCTGCTCTCGGGGCGCTGCGCTATGCGCTCTGCGATGACCTGCTCGAGCCTAGCGAGGAAGGCAAGCGGCTCGTGCACCGTCTCATGCGCATCGCCGAAGCACGTCGCGGTGCCCAAGTGACACACCGGCCCAGTCGGTAGCGCCCTGACGAGCAATGTGTCCGCATCGCAATCGACCCGTACAGACACCAGCTGCAGCTGGTGCCCCGAGCTTGCGCCTTTCTCCCACAGGCGCTGCCGGCTGCGGCTGAAGAACACGACGCGGCCGCGCGCTAGCGTCGCGCCCAGCGCCTCCTCATTCATGAAGCCGAGCATGAGCACGGCACCGGTCGCGGCATGCTGCACGATGGCCGGCACCAGACCGCCACCCTTGGCGAAGTCGATGCGAGCAACGTCGGCCTCGGTCACGGACATGGTCGCACCTCGACTGCGGCGTCGCGCAGCGCCGCTTTGAGCTCACCGATACGCAGCGCGCCGCTGTGAAAGATGCTGGCCGCCAGCGCCGCATCGACGCGCGCCTGCTGGAAGGCCTCCCGGAAGTGTTCCACCGCTCCGGCGCCCCCCGAGGCGACGAGCGGCACGTGGCAGACGGGGCGCACCGCGCGCAGCTGCTCGATGTCGTAGCCGCTGCGCGTGCCGTCGCTCGCCATGCAGTTGAGCACGATCTCACCGGCGCCACGTCGCTGCACCTCTCGGACCCAGCTGAGCGTGGCGCGGCCGGAATCGCGCGAGCGCTGCACATCGCCGGTGAACTGATACACGCGATAGCCGCCCGCGACGCTCTGACTGTCGATGCCCACCACGACGCACTGCGCGCCAAAGCGCTCACTGAGCGCATCGATGAGCTCCGGATCGGAGAGCGCGGGTGAGTTGACCGAGATCTTCTCGGCGCCCGCGTTCAGCACTTCCTCGGCGTCCGTCACGGAACGGATGCCGCCAGCCACGCAGAAGGGAATGTCGAGCTCGCGCGCCACCCGCCGCACCCATTGCCGATCGACCGAGCGACCATCCGGACTTGCGGTGATGTCATAGAACACGAGCTCGTCCGCGCCCTCGTCGCGATAGCGCGCGGCGAGCTCGAGGATCTCGCCCACGACGCGATGCTCGCGAAAGCGCACGCCTTTTACGACGCGTCCGTCGCGTACGTCGAGGCAGGCGATGATGCGTTTGGCAAGAATGGCCGCAGCTCCTCAGGGTTCATGCGCGTCTCGAGCAGCGCCTTGCCGCTCACGGCAGCGTGCACGCCGAGGTGCGCCAGAGCGGCAAGATCCGCCGCGTCGCGCACGCCGCCGGAAGCCTGCCAGGCGAGATCGGGACAGCGCTGCACGGCCTCCCGATACAACTCGAGGCTGGGTCCCGCCAGCGCACCGTCGCGCTCGATGTCCGTACATAACACGTGCCGCAGCCCATGCGCACGGAAGGGCTCGAGCGCACGCCACAGGCTCAGCGTGCCCCCTGCAGTCCAGCCGTGCGTGTGCACGCGTGGCTCGCCGCGCGCATCGAGCCGGACATCGAAAGCGAGGCACAGACGCTCCGCGCCGAAGCGCGCGAGCCACTCGCACACCTCCTGCGGTTGCTCCACGGCGCGGCTGCCCACAACGACGCGCGCGACACCGTGCTGCAGCAGCTCCGCGAGCGTATGCGCGGCGCGCACGCCGCCCCCCACCTGCAACCGCATCCCCGCGCACGATGCAAGCGCGAGAATGATGGCCCGATTGGCAAGCACTCCTTGCCGCGCACCGTCGAGATCGACGACGTGCACCCACGAGGCGCCCAAGGCGCGATAGCGCTCGAGCAGCTGCTCGGGCGACACGTCGTAGCGGGTCTCCGCGGCGAAGTCGCCCCGCTGCAATCGCACGCAGCGCCCGGCACGCAGATCGATGGCGGGCATGAGCAACATCAGGATCCGAGCCTGAGGAAGTTCGCGAGAATACGTGCGCCCGTGGGGCCGGAGCGCTCAGGATGAAACTGCGTGCCCCAGAAGTTACCCGCCCGCACGACGGCCGCTATCTCTTCGCCGTACGTGCAGCTCGCAACGGTCGCCTTCGAGACCGCCGCCGCGTAGCTGTGCACGAAATACACGTAGTCGTGTGGTCGGATGCCGTCGAGCAACGGATCGTGCGCGCGGAGCGCCAGCTGATTCCAGCCCATGTGCGGCACCGGCCGAGCGTCCGATGCCGCAAGCTTGTGCACGGTCTCGGGCAGGATGCCAAGGCACTGCGCCGGTCCTTCATCCGAGCGACTGAAGAGCAGCTGCATGCCCAGACAGATGCCCAGCACGGGCTGTTCGAGACGGGCGAGGGGCGTAGCGAGCCCGGCCGCACGCAATCTGCGCATGGCATCGAGCGCCGAGCCGACGCCGGGAAGGATCACGTGCGATGCGCATCCGACGGCTTGCGCATCCGCGCTCACGCGCGCGGGCGTGCCAAGCCGCTCCAGCGCAAACTGCAGTGAGGCCAGGTTCGCACCGCCGCTATCGATGATCACGACCTCGCGCATCTGGGCCTCAAAGCACGCCCTTGGTGCTCGGGAGACGCTCGCCGTCGCGTCGCAGCGCCGCGCGCAGCGCGCGCCCGACCCCCTTGAAGCACGCCTCGATCATGTGGTGCGTGTTCTCGCCGGTGACGCTCACGTGAATCGCGGCCCCGAGGCTGTCGGCCAGCGAGCGGAAGAAGTGCGGCACGAGCTCGGTGGGCAGAGCGCCCACTTGGGCACGTGCGAAAGCGCCCTCGAACAGGGCGTAGGCGCGTCCCGAGAGATCGAGCGCCACTTGGACACGCGCCTCGTCCATGGGTAATACGAACCCGTAGCGGCCGATGCCGGCCTTGCTGCCGAGCGCCTGCCGCAGCGCCGCGCCGAGCGCGAGGGCACAGTCCTCAACGGTGTGGTGCTCGTCCACGTCGAGATCTCCCGCACACGTGAGCTGTAGCCCGAAACCGCCGTGGCGAGCGAGCTGCTCGAGCATGTGATCGAAGAAGCGAATTCCAGTGCGTGCGCACACGGTCTCATCCGCATCCAGGTCCACCGTGACGACGATGCGTGTCTCCTTCGTGACGCGCTCGACGGTGGCGTGGCGCGCGGTGAGGATGCGCGTTACCGCCGCCCAGGTCTCCTGCGGCGCGCCATCACGGCGCACGCGCAGGCCGCGGATGCCGAGATTGCTTGCGAGCGCGAGGTCGCTATCGCGGTCACCGATCACGGCACTCGCGGCGAGATCGAGCGCGGAGTCGCCCAGCCAGTCGCGCACCAGCCCGGTCGCCGGCTTGCGGCAGTTACAGCCGTCCCCCGCGAAGTGTGGGCAGATGAGCACGGCATCGAAGTCGATGCCCTGGGAGCTGAAGGCATCGAGTATGAAGCGGTGCGCCTGCTCAAAGCGCGCGCGCGGATGGCGCTCGGTACCCAGCCCATCCTGGTTGCTCACGATGACGAAGCGGAACCCGGCCCCCTTGAGCGTGGCCAACGCGGCGAACACGCCGGGCATGAAGCGCACCTTCTCGATGGCATCGATCTGTTCGTCGGCGGGCTCCTCGACGAGCGTGCCATCGTGGTCGATGAACAGCACGGGTGCAGAGCCGCTCATCGGGCGGCCGCCCGAGCTGGCAGACAATCGAGCGCAGCGAGCAGGCGCTCATTCTGCTCGGGGGTGCCAATGGTGATGCGCAGAGCATCGCCAAGACCGGGTTGCGAGCGCACATCGCGCACCAGGAGTCCCGCCGCCCGCACCCGATTGAATGCCGCTGTCGCATCCAGAAACTCGACCAGCACGAAGTTGGCATCGCTCGGCCAGATGCGCTTGACGGCGCGCGAGGTCCGCAGCGCCATCGTGACACGCTCGCGCTCGGCACGCAGGGTCCGCAGGCGCTCCTGTGTCGCAGCGAGAGCTGCAGGCTGCAGCGCACTGAGCACCGTCTCAATCGTCAGCTGCGTCAGCGCGTACGGCGGAATGATCTTGCGCAAGGTCGCGATGATCTCGGGGGCGGCAATCGTCGTTCCACAGCGCGCGCCTGCGAGGCCGTGCGCCTTCGAGAGCGTGCGCAGCACGACCAAGTGCGAATACTCGTCCACGTGACGTGCAAGGCTCGGTGCGCCGGAGAACTCGACGTAGGCCTCATCGATGACGAGCAGCGCGCGGCCGGCCAGCTGCGCGGCGAGCTGCAACAGTCGCGTTTCGTCCAGCAGATTTGCGGTCGGATTGTTGGGCGAGCACACGAACACGAGCTTCACCGCGGGCGTGCAGCGCTCGAGGATGGCGCTTGCATCCAGAGCGAAGCCGCGCTCCGCGGCGAGCGGCACGCGGATCACCTCCGCGCCCTGGATGCGCGCGGCCACCGCGTACATGCCGAACGTCGGCGGGCAGACGATGACGCTGTCGTGCCCCGCGCGGCAGAAGGCGCGCGTCAGCAGATCGATGCCCTCGTCACTGCCGCGGCCCACCAGCAGCGCACGCGGCGCGATCTCATAGAGCGCCGCCAGGCGCTGCACGAGCTCCTGGGGCTGCGGCTCGGGGTAGCGATTGAGGCCGGCCGCCGTCACATCGCTGCTCGGCCGCCAGGGCAGCTCATTCGCATGCAGCCGCACGAGGGACGGCTCCCATGCCGCATGGTCGTAGGGGACGAGCTGCAGGATCTCCGGCCGCACGAGTGCGAGCGGTGAGCCTGCCGGAGGCGCTGAGCTACTCATCGACGCGTGCTCATCGAGCCGGGCCTCTCAACGCAGATCACCGAGAACGGCGAGCCGCCGCGTCACGGCGCTCGCGTGCGCATCGAGTCCTTCGAGCTGCGCAAGCTCCGCGGCGACGGGCCCGAGCGTGCGCAGGCCCGCCGCGGAGAGCTCCTGCACGGTGATGCGCTTGGTGAAATCGAGTGTCGACAGCCCGCTGTAGGCGCGGGCATAGCCGTAGGTCGGCAGCACGTGGTTGGTCCCGGAGCAGTAGTCTCCCAGGGGCTCGGCCGACCATTCGCCGATGAACACCGATCCGGCGCTCACGATGTGCTCGAGCCAGCGGCGCGGCTCGCGGACTTGCAGAAGCAGATGCTCCGGCGCGTAGCGATTGGCGAGCTCGATTGCGACCGCGACATCGGCCACCACGATGCAGCGGCTGGCGCTCAAAGAGCGCTCCAGGATGGCATGGCGTGTAAGGGCACGCGCCTGCCGCTGCACGGCCGCCGCCACCTGGGTTGCCAGCTCGAGCGAGGGGGTCGCGAGGATCGCCTGCGCGGCCGGGTCGTGCTCGGCCTGTGCGAGCAGATCCGCTGCCACGAACTCGGCGCGTGCCGTCTCATCCGCGATCACGAGAACCTCGGAGGGACCGGCGGGCAGATCGCACGCGGCCCCTTCGGGATCGGTCGCCGCGAGCTGCTTCGCCGCCGTGACCCAGACGTTTCCCGGGCCAAAGATCTTGTCCACCTTGGGCACGGTGCGCGTGCCGTAGGCGAGTGCCGCGATGGCCTGCGCGCCGCCGACTTTGAATACCGTATCGATGCCGCACAGCTCCGCGGCGACCAGCACGGCCGGATGGGCCTCACCGGTGCTCGTGGGCGGGGTGCAGAGCACGCGGCGCGGACAGCCCGCGAGCCGTGCCGGCACGGCGAGCATGACAACGGTGGAGGGGAGGGGAGCCGTGCCTGAAGGCACATACAGACCGACTGCGGCGATCGCACGCTCGATGCGCTCGCAGTGCACGCCCGGCATGAGCTCGAGCCGCAGCGGCGCCAGGCGCTGGGCCGCGTGAAAGGCCGCGACGTTTGCAATGGCCCGCTCGAGCGCAGCGCACTGGGCCGAGCTCACGTGGCGGCGGGCGGCAACGAACTCCGCGCGCGACACCGCGAGCTCGGGCAGGTGCACGCCGTCGAAGCGCGCGGTGTAGCGCTGCAGCGCCGCGTCGCCTTCCTGCCTGACGCTCGCGAAAATGGCGCGCACGCTCTCCGCAACCTCCGCGCGCGTGGCGAGCGACGGTCGCGCCAGCGCGCTCTTGCGTGCCGTCTCGTCGAGCTCGTGCCAGATGAGAATGCGCATGGGCGTCAATCGAGCATCTTCTCGACGGGCAGCACGAGCAGCGCACTCGCGCCGGCGCGCTTGAGCTCCTCGAGGGTCTCCCAGAAGACGTTCTCACGGCACACCGCGTGCACGGCGACCCGATCGGGATGGCCCTCGAGAGGAATGATGGTGGGCGTCTCACAGCCGGGTAGTAGACGGCGGATCTGCGTGAGCGCCGCGCGCGGCGCATGCAGCATGATGTACTTGCTCTCGCGCACCTGCTGCACGCCGTCGATGCGCATGAGCAGACGCTGCACCCACTCGGCCTTGTCGGCCGGAAGCTCGAGCGGGGTGCGGATCAGCACCGCGTGACTTTCGAGCAGGGTCTGTACTTCGCGCAGATGATTCGCCTGCAAGGTCGAGCCAGTGGACACCAGATCGCAAATGGCATCCGCGCGCCCGAGACGGGGGGCGATCTCCACGGCGCCCGAGAGAATCACGATATCGGCGCTCACGTCGTGCTCGCGCAGGTATTTCTCCAGCAGGAACGGGTAAGTCGTTGCGATGCGCTTGCCCCGCAGCGAGCTCAGGCCCGCATACGGGGCACCCTCGGGAACCGCGAGCGCGAGCCGGCAGCGTCCGAAATCGAGCGAGCGCACGCGCTCGAAGCGCGCAGGGTGGC
>Ga0335077_10011128_pt1 | contig 11246 bp, 11 predicted proteins | sample Lox_Sample_31_FD_207151 | JGI IMG/M metagenome (GOLD analysis project Ga0335077, IMG submission 207151) | Soil microbial communities from Loxahatchee National Wildlife Refuge, Florida, United States - Lox_Sample_3.1 | ecosystem: Environmental > Terrestrial > Soil > Wetlands | place: USA...
CCAGGCGCAAAACGCCTGCACCACCTCGGGTCAACTCGCCAGCCAATCAAGCGCCGCTCTGTGAACTGCGGCTCCTAGGTTAGTTCGGTGGCGGGACCGGTACTTCACGGATCTCGTTCCGAACCGTGACCAGCAGTAGGATCACCGAGCAACCGGCTGCGGACGAGCAGGCGAGGAGGCCGCGCAGCGGCACCCGGATCGAGTCCCCGCCGGGGAATAGGTCGGGGAACGATGCGCCCTCCGCTCGCAATTTGTCGGCCAACTCATTGAGGCCCGGCGCCGTCCCCTCAGTGCGCACGTCCTCGACGCGCGGACCAGGGCCCAGCAGGATCTGGACTTCCCCGGCCACGCTCTCACGGGTCAGCTGCGGCAGCCGGATGGTTCGCATCTCCTGCACTCCGCGGTGCCCGGCGTCGGCCACGAGGTGGTCCGCGCGCTCGCGTCCGCCGGCCAGCGATGCCAGACGCTCGCGCGTCCCGGAGGCCGGGTTCCCCGCGTTCAGCGCGAGAGCATAGGTGCGGATCGCGTCCGCCTTCCGGCCCAGTCGCTCGTAGGTGAGCCCCAGGTGGTCGCCGATCGTGCCGTCGGTGGGCGCGACGAGCCAGGCGGCACGCAGATACCGCTCCGCGCCCGCGAAGTCGCCGCGCCGGAAGAGGATCCAACCCATCGTGTCCCAGAAGGTCCCGAGCCGGAACAACGTGAGCATCGAGCGGAAGTCCGGGTTGTCGAGCGTCGTGCTGCGCAGCGGCACCTCGGCGGAATCGATGGCGAGCCGGGCGTACCGCTCGGCCACGTCCAGTTGCGCGCCGGCCTCCGCCAGCGCGTAGGCGGCATCGTTCAGCGTGGACGCCGAGGGGCGGATCTCCAGCGCCCGGCCCAGCTCCTCCACGGCCTGCGCGGAATCGCCGGCCGCGATGTAGGCCCGCGCGAGGTTGATGTGCGTCGTGGCGTCGTTGGGCGTGATCGCGGCCGCCTGCCTGAGCTCAGCGACGGCCACCGAGTCCTCATGCATCTCGAGCGCCAGCCGTCCCAAGTTGGCGTGCGCGTACTGGTCGAGCGGATTGACAACGATCTGCCGCCGAAACGCGGCTGCCGCCGAGTCGTTGTGGTGCAGCCGCCACTCCGCCAGACCGAGGTTGTTGTAGGCGTAGGGCTCGTTGGGATCGACGGCGATGGCCTGCCGGAACGCCGCGCGTGCCGAATCCGGCTGGCCCAGGTTCAGGAACGCGCGCCCGAGGTTGTTCCATGCGTTGTGGTGCCTCGGGTCCCGCGTGACGACCTGCCGGTACACCCGCACGGCGGAGCGGGAGTCACCGTGTTGTAGTGCGTCCCAAGCGGCCTGAGCCAAGCCCTCGACGTCGCCGCCGGTGGCGTCGCCGCCCGCGGCGCTGCGCGTGAGCGCCAGGGTGGCGTCCTGGTCGGCCTCGATCGCGCGCCGGAAGGCCACGTAGTCGGGCACCTGATCGGGGGGCACGGCGCGAAGGGTGAACTGGAGCGTCCGCTCGATCGTGACCGTGTCACCCCGTAGCCGGTACGCCGCGCGGTAGGTTGCATACGCGCGCGACACGGTCACGTCGAGCGGCACCTGGATCATCACGCCGGGCGGGAACCGGAGGCGCAGGCGATGGGACGCCTGGCTCGCCGCCAGGAAGATGCTGTCGGCGATGGCCCCTGAGTCCGCTTCCGGGAGGCGTAGGCGCGGCAGCGGGGGGCGGTACGTCGCCTGTTGACCCGACCACGCGATCACGTCGCTCTGCTCGAGCTGATAGGAGAAGCGCAGCGGATGCCTTGTGGCCTTGAGGTCGCTCGTCTCCACGGCCGACGCCGTGCCCGCGAGGTCCGACTGGCGCGCGATCTCATGCGCGAGCTCCGCGAATCGCTCGGCGGGCAGCTGCCGGAGGACCAGCCGCAGCACGGTCTCCGCGTCGCCGCGCTCCACGTAGCGGTAGGTTGCCGTGAGCTCGCGGGCGTCGCTGATCGCGGCCTCGGAACTGACGCTGTCGAATAACGCGAACGGGGGCTGCTCCGGCGTCCGCACCAGCCGCGCCGCCCCGTCGAGCGGGATCACGAGGGCCAGCTGGCCACGCAGCTGGAACTGGAGCAGGCGGAACGGTGCCGCGCCCGGCGTGGCATCCAGCCACACCGTGTCACGGCCCGCTGTCAGGAAGGTGATGAGGTGATCGAACTGGTGCGGGGATGGGACCGTACTGTCGAGGTCGCGCTCACTCGAAATCAGTGCCGGCGACGAGAGAACCCCTACGGCCCGCAGCAGCGATGCGAGCAGCACGTGCTTGTCCTTGCAGTCGCCGTACTCGCTCGCGAGGACCTCGGACGCGGCATGAGGCTGGTAGCGGCCGATGCCGAACGAGATGCTGACGTAGCGGAACTCTTGGCTAACGTAGTCGTAGATGGCGGCGACGGAATCGAGCAGGGTGGTGCGCCCGTGCACGAGCGAGTCCGCTTTCGCCCTGATGGCCGGCGTCAGCGCCTCGCGCTCCCGCTCTAGGTTGGCGTACCAGCGGCCCACCTCCTCCCAGGTCCGGAAGCTGGTTACCTGCACGGCTGCCGGTGCGTGGCGGAAGCGTGCGGCCCGCCGTGCCTCGCCCGCCGAGCTGGTGTCCACCCGGAGATTCTGGCGGCGCCACTCGTAGATCCGCCGATCGCCGGTCTCGCGCACCTCCGGAGCGGCCGCCCCGCTGGTGCGCACCAGCACCGCCTCCGATCGAGGCACATCGACCACGAGCCGCTGGTCGACGATGATCGCGTCCTCGGGGAAGTCGTCGGCGTACCAGAACCTCCCGGGTGCCACGGGCGTGACGGTCGTCCACGTGAGGTGGGCTTCGAGGACGTCCCCGGGGCGCAGGCCGGGCACAGTCACGACCTTCTCGCGGATGTCGGAGAACATCGGCGCCTCGCGCGCGATCGGGCCCGTCACGTCCAGGACCGCAGAAGCGGGAGCGACAACCGTGTCGCCGCCCGTCTTGAGCACGCGGACATAGCCCACGTCGAGCCGGTCGCTGGCCGAGTTGTACGGGTACTCGAGCTGCCCGAACGCCTGAAGCGCGCCTTCGGAGATGACGTGCACCCGCAAGTCGAACTCTCGCTTCCCCGTGCCGTCGCTGTCGTAGCGAACCCGTTCGTACAACCGCTCGATGACAAATGGCTGCCGCGCGGAATCGGACGCGGGGACCGGCTGCTGCGCTCCAAGCTGCGTAGCCAGGCCCACGAAGGCGAGGGCTTCGAGAAGGCAGCATGGCCTCATAGAATCAACTCCGTTCTCTGCAGGGTGCCCGCCTGCACGCGGGGCAACAGAACGCGACTCACCAGCCATTCGGAGCAGCGGGCGGGCCGCTGGTCCGCCCAAGCTGCCATGAGCCCAGCCTAACCCGGCGGCGTTACGGCGGCGTCACGCGGCCGTGCCCGCCGCTGCAGGCGCCGGTTAGGCGGCGGCCGACGGGTCTACAGGGCCGTGTGCCCCTCGCGCAGCAGCCGGGCGGCTGGCCGACCCAATCACGGTCAGTGTCAGAAAGTAGATGGCACCGACGACTAGCCACGGATCCTGGGCTCGCACCCACGCATCGAAGACCTGCTCGCCTACCACTTGTGCGAGTATTCCAACGAAGAGTAGCATGAGAACGACGGAGAAGACTGATCTCTTCATGGCTTCGGCGGCGCGGAATGCCGCCACCACGCGATGAGCCACCAGAACCACGAAGATGAGTCTCGATACCAAGCCCCCTGACGCAATCAACTGCCAGACGATGGCCGAACCGAGCGCCAACACACCGACAATCAGTTTGACGCGATCACTCCAGTCCCTCGGCCCCGTGCGCCAAGGGCTCGCCGCCAGCCAGAGGCCGAAGGTAAGCAGCATCGCGCCGAGTTCGAGGTGAACGACCTGAACCATCTGCTGCGGCCACACGCCCTTCAGCGCCGCCAGACACGCGAGTCCAAGGGCAAGGTCGCCGCCGACGGCGATGGCTCCCTGCATCGCGGTATTAACGGTCGCCTTGGCAATGAAGGGCCCGCTCACCTTTGCGCGCTCCTGGTCCTTGGATCGCCGCCGCCTAACGCATCGCGCCTCAGCGGCGGGCCGGCCGCGGGCCCCGCCAGCCATCACCAACCATCCTAACCACGGAGCGTTAGGCGGGCGTCAGGCGGCCGTGCCCGCCGCTGCAGGCGCTGGTTAGGCGGCCGCCTGACCGGAGTTCACCCCCGCCGCTCGCTGGCGGCCCGCCTTTCGCGACTGTAACCGTACGCCACGAACACGATGCCAACTAGGACCAGCGCGGGCTCCACAACGTTCGCTTCCACACCGCTGGTCATGCGATGGAGTTGAAAGACCCAGTGGAATACGACGATGTCGAAACTGAGGAAGATGCCGGTGGAAACCATGAACCCGTGGAAGAACGACCGAGAGAACACCCGGTGGGAGGCGACGAGACACCCGATGAGCACGGCCACGCCAAGAGCGATCACAGCCAACCTGCCAGCCATGGTGGTCACCGGAATCCAGGGCCCGAAGATCATGTCCATGTCTCCTCCACTGGTTGTTGAGCGAAGCCCCCTGCAGTGCTGACGACGTTTCGCTGGCCGCCTAACGACTCGCGCCTCAGCGGCGGGCCGGGCGTCCGCCAGCCGGCCAACACCTGCGTCACCTCAGGTCAACGCGCCGGCAGAGCAATCGCTCAAACAGCGCGCGCCAGGCCCCCTGCAGGCGCTAGTTAGGCGCCTGGCGCGAGATGTTGTAAGGCCTGGCGCGGCCATGCCAGCGAACACGTCGCGTGGGCACGTGATCCGGAGCGCGCGGGCGCTCACCCCACTTGCGTTATTGCCGCAGGCGCCACGCCGGGCCGTTGTACGGCGCGATGAAGCGAAAGCTCGTGCTACTCGTCGCATTCGCAGGAACCACCTGTATCCCGGACCCGTTGTTCACCGCGATCCAGTCCCCGTCAGGCGACCACGCTGGATCGCGACAGGAGGAAATAGGAATGACGCGCGCATTCGTGCCATCGGTATCAGCGATGGCCAAGCCTGGTGCGGTCGCATAGGCGATGTGTCTTCCGTCGGGCGACCAGCTCAGGCCCTCCCCCGGCGCGATCGACCTGACCTCTAACCCCGTCGTGGCATCCACGACCACGATCTCTAGGTCGTCTCGCGTTGCCGCGAGCTCCCGCCCGTCCGGAGACCACTTCGGAGGATCCGGGAAGTAGAGGGCGCTGCCGAGCTGTTGGTCGCCGGTCCCGTCGGGCCGAATGCTGTGGAGGGCACCGGAACTCAGGTACGCGATGCGACTGCCGTCCGGCGACCAAGCAGGGTAGTACTCGTCGGTCCCCGGGGTAAGTGCAAATTCTGAACTGTCAATCGTGTGATAGATGACCAGACCGTAGCGCCCGCTGCTAACGCCGTACTCGCGCGTGAACACGACGCTGCGGCCATCAGGCGCCCAACTAACATAGTAGCTCGTGAGCGTGTCCTGCATCACTGGCCACACCCGCACGGTATCCACGCGGGTCTCGTAGATGCCCCACGCGTTGTCGAACGTCAGGTCGTAGCGGTCCGGAGGCGCCGGCGGAGCCGTGGCTTCATGGCCACACGCTGTCGTCCACAGGCAGAGCGCCCACACCCAACGGAGCGACCGGCCAGCTGCGGGCAAGCCACCACTCGACAGCTTAGCGCTCATCTTCCCTCCAACCGAACGGCCCAGCGATTAGCCCAAGCGCCAGCTGCCCTCTCATGGCCGCCACGCCGTCGCACGTGCATGTTCACTGACCCCGCCTGACGTAGAACTCGTACGGCCCGGTCCCGGCGTCGTATCCGGTGGTGCCCGTACCCCTGAACCGGAGGATCAGCTGGCCCGACGGGGGGACGACAACCACTGCCCACTCGATGTACTGCGGCTGGGACTGGTAGATGTACCCGTTGCCGTTCAGCACGCTGCCCGTCGCCGCATCCACTACGTCCAGCGATATGCCACTGCCCGCGGGCAACGGGTCGGCGGGCAGCCGGATCCATGCGCTGAGCGTGTCGCCAGGGGTCGCTGTCAAGTTGAACTCGTCGATGTCGCCCGCTGGCTCAATCGCCTCCGTGCTGACCGTATCGCCAAGCGTGTAGGCGGCGGGCGCCGTCTCCGGAGCGCGGTTCAGCACCAGCGCCTCGAGGACGTACGATCCCGTGTAACCATAGGTGCACGTGGCATATAGGCACTGCCGGTCGTAGTTCGAGAGCGGCACCTCGCGCACCGCGATCGAGACCACACCGCTCGCCGGCACCGGGAAGGGCTCCGTCACCCTCATGCCCTGACCGACCTGCCCGGCCAGCGTGTCGCCGGTCGTCGAGTCCCACACCGCAACATCGGGATAGGTGCAGCACGGCGCGCCGGTCCCGAACAGCACGTAGAGCGGCGTGCCCGGCGCCGCCCTGACCGTGTACTGGTCCCAGTCGCCCGGGTAGTCGATCGCCTCCGTGGTCACCGAGTCGCCGATGGCCAGCGAGCCGCTGCGCGACTCCGGCGCCGTACCGACGGGCACCACTGCGAACCGGTACGGCCCGCGGAATCCGAGGGACGCGGTGTCCGACGTCGTGGCCGTGACCGTGGCAGTGTACCAGCCGGTTACGGGGAGGTCCATCCGCTGGGTCTGGTGATCGGCCAAGGCCGCCGCCGATGACGGGCTCCCCACCACCGCGAGCGGCGGCCACGACCCCCAGGGACCCAGGACAGTAATGGCGAACCCTTCACCGGGCATCGGCTCCGCGAGCCCCTGCAACATCACGTTGATGTGCTGGCCGGCCGCACCGTAGAGGTGGTAGGTGTCCACGTCGCCGGGGACGTCGATCGCCTCACTCGCCACCGTGTCGCCGATCGCGATGGTGTCCCGGGTTCTCTCCGGCCCGGTGCCGAACCGGAACAGCCACAGGCGGTAGGGGCCGCGTACGTGCGGCCGCCCGTCCGGTGCATACGCCTGGACGCGGACGATGTGCGATCCCTGGCCGATGGCCAGACGTATGCCCTGCCCCACGGCGCCGTTCCCTGTCGACAGCGTGCTGTCGACGATCTGGCCGGTGGCGGAATCAACGAGCTGCGCCTCCAGCGTGCCGGCACCCAAGAAGGCCAAGGCCAGGTTCGCCCCGCTCATGCTCGGCACGCGAACCCGGTACTCGTCGATGTCACCCGCCGTGTCTATGGACTCCCCGAGCACGCTGTCCCCGAAGACGAGCGTGTCGGGCACCGATTCTGGCTTCCGGTTCAGTCGGTACAGGAGCATGCGATACGGATCGCCGTGGTAGCCGACATTGCTCCCGACATCGCGCACCTGCAGTCGGTAGGTGCCGCTGGCGCGGATCTCGAACAAGGGCGTGATCTGGCCGAACAGGCTCGTGTCGGTGCCCGCGCTCTGGACCCAGGCAAGCAGGGCGCCCGACGCGTCGAGGACGTTGAGCTGCAGCACCGTTGTCTCGAGATCGGATTGCGCTTGCAGAAACGCGTAGTACTCTTCGCCAGTTGCCGCCTGGAAGGTGAACTCCACTGGATTGCCTGCGGAACCGAGGGATCCGTTTGCGACTGAGCCAGCCTTGATCGCCGGGCTTGGAGCCGTTGTGGATTCGCAGGACGCCGCCGGCGCTACGGCCAGGGCGGCGAGGAGGAACCGTCCCCAGTGCTGCCGCGATCTCGCAGTCACCGCTCGTCGCCTATGATCGTGAGGCACGCGCTGCACACGCTGTCGGATCATCGCGTCACCTCCCGCGCCGGCCGCTCAGACCGCCCCGCGAGCTGCCCCTCAGCAGTGGCGATTCCGGCCAGCCGGACCCACCATGCAAATGGTAGGTCCAAGGCGTTAGGGAGGCGTTAGGGCGGTGCGTCGCCGTGGGCTCGGCGCCCTCATTCGCCGTGCGTGTCCCAGTCACCCCAGCGCTCGTCTTCGGGAACCTTTGAGGGCTTCTCAAGCCCCTCAATGACCTTCCCAACAGTAGTCTCGGGGCGTGGAGCGCCGGTCCGCGGCTGGGCGCGCTTCCGAAGCTTCTTGGCCTTGGGCTTCCTCGCCGTGCGCTTCTTCGCGCGCTTGGCCTTCTTGGACTTTCGCGGCTTGCGAGTCGTCGCCATCACATCCCCCAGGGCGTCGTCTAGTTGAGCGTACGCGCCTCACAGCGCGCGCGTTAGCGTGCTCGCCTAGCCGCGCCGGCCACGGCCAGCCGCCCGACTGGCGCACAACACCCGCACTACCTCAGGTCACTCGCTAGCCGCTCAACCGATCAAGCCGCGCGCGCCGGCCCACTGCAGGCGCTAGTTAGGCGGCACGGCCATGATCATTGGCGACCGCCCACCTGCGCCGAACGCCATGGCGTGCAATGGGTATCCTAGTCTGGGGTCGCACTGAGCCCCAGGTTGAATACAAGACCGAACGGATCTCGCAGGTAGCATCGAGGGATCGACGAATCCTCCTCCACGAGGACACAGCCAGCTGCCAATAGAGACTTCTTTGCAGCTCGGACGTCGCGGACAAGAAAGTCGAACACTGGGCCGTGTGGCTCGCCTCTTTCGATGAAGAGACGAACGGCTCCAGTCTCGACGCGCAATATTGCATCCGTCTCGTGTGAGACCTTGAATCCAAGAACGCTCTCGTAGAAGTCTTGAGCCCGGGCCCAGTTTGGCGTTCGTAAGATCACGTCGCGCGATGTACGGAATGAGTTCGGCATGGAATCTCCTGTCGAATTGTGCCGCCTGACGCATCGCGCCTCAGCGGCGGGCCGGCCAACCCACCGGGCGCACAGCTCCTGCCCTACCTCACCCTCAATTGCCCAGCGCCTCAGCCCCGCTTGGCCCGCCGCTGCAGGCGCCAGTTAGACCGCTTGACGCCCCGGTAGGCCTGCGGTATAACTCCAGTATGAAGACCGCCATCTCCCTACCGGACAAGTTGTTCGAGTCAAGCAACGCCTTGGCGCGGCGGCTGGGCCTGTCCCGGAGCCAGCTCGTCGCCACCGCCCTCGCCGAGTTCCTCGCGAAGCACCGGGGACGCGATGTCACCCGCCGCCTCGATGCCGTCTATGCCCACGAGTCCAGTGCGCTCGACTCCGGCACGGCACGCCTCCAGGCTCGTTCCCTCCGCCGCGACGCGTGGTGATCGAGCGGGGCGAGATCTGGTGGGCCAGCCTGCCTGAGCCTACCGGATCGGAGCCGGGGTTCCGGCGCCCCGTGCTCGTGGTCCAGGCCGATGCGTTCAACCGCAGCCGCGTGCAAACCGTCGTGGCTGTGGTGCTGACCTCCAACCTCCGCTTGCTCGATGCACCGGGCAACGTCCTGGTCCCGGCCGACGCCTCGGGTCTGCCCAGGGACTCCGTCGCCAACGTCTCGCAGGTCGTGACGATCGACCGAGATTTCTTGTCCGAGCGCGCCGGACGCCTGCGAGGGCGCACTATGGACGCCGTGGACGCCGGACTGCGCCTGGTTCTCGATCTGTAACGTCGGCCGTCAAGCGGCCTAACGACTCGCGCCTCAGCGGGTGGGCCGGCCGCGGGACCCGCCACGCACCACCAACCAGCCTAACCTGGGAGCGTTGGGCGGGCGTCGCGCGGCCGTGCCCGCCGCTGCAGCCGCTGGTTAGGCTGCTTCGAGCAACCGATTCTGAAGAATGACGATCTCCCGCGGGCGCCAGAACGGAATCAGCCAGTTCGTGACCGCTCCAACGCTCGCCCAATTGCCCTCCGAGAGAGTCTGCAGCTCCCAGCTGTAAGCCTCGCCACCACGACGCCACACCTTCAGTCGACACTTCGGCGAGAGCGCGGAAGTGAAGCATCCGATGGCGAGCGTCGCGTCGCGGAATTCGGCGTGCCAGCCGTCGCAGTCGACTCGGTACCGGCCGCCGCGATCTGTGAAAGCGACTCGGAAGCCCTCAGCATTGAGCGGAGCGACGCTGACCCGGTGGGCGGTGCCTTCTGCCTGGGCCTGGGGATAGCGGCGAAGGGTAGCCTGGATGGCCGCGATCGGGTCCCCCGGCTCTCGAAGCTCACCTGGCACCACCTTGAACTGCATCGGCATAGATCCCTGCCCGGGAAGCAGCCTAACGACTCGCGCCTCAGCGGCGGGCCGGCCGCGGGCCCCGCCAGCCATCACCAACCAGCCTAGCCAAGATGCGTTAGGCGGGCGTCACGCGGCCGTGCCCGCCGCTGCAGGCGCTGGTTAGGTGGCTGCCTTGCCCTAGCCGCATCTCCAAGCTGCGATCAACTCCTTGACCGTGGCCGCGCGATCGATCGCGCCCACGGGGTTGACGCGCTCGTCGACGTCACGGCGGTAAAACCGGGCGACCGAGCTGTCATCGAGCAAGAAGGCTGCCCCGTCGTTGATGAGCTTCAGCACCAGGGCCCCTTCGTCATACTCCCAGCCAAGGCTATCTCCGGTCGCAAGTACGTCACGAAGCGTGCTGCCCACGTGCACGCCGCTTCGGGTCCGGATGATCGGACTGTTCGTTGAGACGCGCCAGGCGTGCGTGGTGTCAGCCCACGAACTCTCTACGAGCACCCAGCGCCCAGGCCCCAGCGGTGCCCGCCTGGCCGGCCAAGACTCGGTCTCGCTCTGGACGACGCTGTCGCGTGCGTGAGGGAGGTAGTGGCGAACGCTGTCCAGAGGGGCGCACGGCCGGATGCCGGCGAAGCTGCCTTGTGAGAGAACGCTGTCGCTCAGTGCCTCGACGACTGAGTCGGCCGGCGAGGGTGCGGGAGGCAGATCACGCCGCTCGGCCGCCGCCAGGGCTGGTGGCGCCGGCGGCTGACCGCGGGACGCAGGCGGCTCCTTGCCGCCGCATGCAGCGGCAGGCGCGAGTAGTAGCAGACTGACGGTTGCACGAAGGTCCTGGATCATGAGCAGCCACCTAACGACTCGCGCCTCAGCGGCGGGCGCCTGAGCCCGCCGAGCGCACAACACCTACCCTATACCCAAGTCAGCTCGCCGAGCGAGTCGCCACCCCGCGTAGCCCGCCGCTGCAGGCGCTGGTTAGGCAGCGAGATCACGAGGGCGGAACGCATACGCACCGGTCGAGTTGTCGTGGCACGAGGCGCCGACGGGGGCACGACGCCGGTACGATCCAACGCTCCTGGTACCCTGAGTCGGTGGAGGTGAGGCGGGCGACAGCGGACTGCATACCCACGTAGATCCACCCGGCTTGGTCACGCGCGACGGAGTTGGCGTATGTCAGGTACCACACGGCGCTGTGGTACAGGCGCCGAACGACGGTATCGCGGATCAACAGGAGCGT
>Ga0335077_10011130_pt1 | contig 11246 bp, 7 predicted proteins | sample Lox_Sample_31_FD_207151 | JGI IMG/M metagenome (GOLD analysis project Ga0335077, IMG submission 207151) | Soil microbial communities from Loxahatchee National Wildlife Refuge, Florida, United States - Lox_Sample_3.1 | ecosystem: Environmental > Terrestrial > Soil > Wetlands | place: USA: Florida...
GCCGCCCTTTCGCGCGATGGCAATCTCCTGGCTTTCGCCTCCGATCGCAGCGAAGTGGGCCACCTCGACATCTGGCTCCAGCAGATCGGCGCCCGCGATCCGATCCGCCTGACTCGCGATCCGGCCGACGATAGCGATCCGGCCATCTCGCCCGATGGCACGCGCATCGCCTTCCGCTCCGAGCGTATCTCGCCCTCAGGACAGGGCGGCATCTACACGATGCCTGCGCTGGGTGGCGATCCTGTTCTCCTCGCCCCAGGCGGGAGAAACCCGCGCTTCTCTCCCGACGGCCGCTGGATCGCGTATTGGGAAGGGCGCGAGAGTTCCGACTTCTACCCCGGCTCGTCGAGTGTTTATGTGATCGATGCCGGAGGAGGCCAGCCGCGTCGCGTCGCAACCGAAATGCCCGCGGCATTGTATCCGACCTGGTCTCCCAAGGGCGACCAGCTCCTGGTCTTGTCGCAACACACCAACAAGACCGACCGGGACTGGTGGCTGGTGCCTCTGGAGGGGGGAACGGCTCGCAAGACCGGCGCTCTGGCACAATTCCAGGCACAAGGTTTGAAACGCGCGGGCTGGGAGAGCATGATCGCGCCCCTGGAGTGGCGAGCCGATGGTTCCAACTGTGTGCTCTTCGCCGTATCATCGGACAGCACGGCGGGGGAGGGCGATGCCGGCAATCTGTGGCAGATCGCGCTCGGGCGCGACGGTTCCGTAGCAGGACGAGCATCCCCAGTCACACACGGGCCTGGCATTCAAATGCAGCCTTCCCTGGCTGCGGCCAGTGAACGCGGCCGCCTGGCCTTCGCCGACCTCTCCTGGAAGCCCGACGTGTGGGCCACGACCGTGGATGCCGCCCGCGGCGTGATCTCGGGCGAACCCCGGCGCATCACCCCCGACGACTCCTACGCCGAGTCGCCATCCGTGGCGGCCGATGGCTTCCATCTCGTTTTCCTTAGCCGGCAACTGGGCCGCTGGACGCTCCGAACCAAGGACCTGAAAACGGCCAAGGACGTGGTGGTGGTGAATAGCGCCCAACCGCTCTACAACCCGAGAATCTCCGGGGACGGAGCCGTGATCGCGTATTGCGATCGCGAAGGCAACGTGTTTTCCGTGCCGCGCGCGGGCGGATCCGTCGAGAAACTGTGCACACGCTGCGGCACCACCATGGGGGTCTCATTCGATGGAAAGCGGATCCTCTACGAACCTTTGGCGCAGGAAAACCTGACCGCCTACGACCTGGCTCAGCGGAACAGCACCGTCATCGCTCGCCAGCCGCCCGGCACCGTGCTTACGGGCGGACAGTTCTCACCGGACGGCAAATGGATCGCCTTCTACTCGATTGGTCTTCAGGCTCACACGAGCAGGCTCTGGATCGTGCGGAGCGAGGGCAGCCTTCCCGTTCCCCAGTCCGAGTGGATTCCTCTGACCGATGGCAATTCTCTGGACCTGAGCCCGGCATGGGCGCCCGGCGGAGGCCTTCTCTACTTCCTTTCGGAGCGCGACGGTTTTCGATGTGTTCATGCCATCAAAGTGGATCCCATAACCCGCAAGCCCATCGGCGAGGAGTTTCCGGTCCAGCATTTCCACACGGCGCGGTGGTCTCTGCGGCGGATCAACAGCACCACCGGGATGAACGGGCTCTCGATATCGCCGGATCGCTTGATTCTGGCATTCGGTGAGTTGACGGGCAACATCTGGCTCGAAGAACGACCGTAAGGGGCGTCTCACGCATCATCTACGATGTCAGGAGGTCAGAAGCCTCAGTCGTGACGAAGCGCTACCAGGGGGTCCACCGATGCGGCACGGCGCGCGGGAATCAGGCTGGCCGCGAACGCTACCGTCAGGATCCCGGAGACCGCAGCGCTGAACGTCATGGGGTCGCCGGGCTCCACCCCGTAAAGCATGGAGCGCAGGAATCGCACCGCGCCGATTGCAGCGGGCACGCCGACCGCTATCGCGCCCGGGCACACCACCAGGCTCCCTTTGAGCACCATCCACAGGACCTGGCCGCGTTGCGCACCGAGCGCCATCCGTACGCCCACCTCGGCCGTGCGGCGGCTGACCGCATACGCCAGCGTGCCGTAGAGTCCGGTAGCGACCAGAAGCACGGCGAGGACGCCGAAGAACATCGCGAACCGGCCGAAAAGGCGCTCCTGCCGGAACGATTCTTCAAACTGGGCCTGCTGCGTCACGGGCCGGAGCGGAGCCAGGTCCGGTCCGAGCTCCGCGATGGTGCTGCGCACCGCCGGGAGCCACGCCAGCGGATTCCCGGCGGTCCGCAACTCCACGTTCATCAGGGCGCCTACAGTTGTTTGCGTGTAGGGAAGATAAGCCATCGGCCTGGTCGTCTCGCCCACACTCGTGTACTTGCTGTCGCGCACCACTCCCACGATGCTGTAGGCGCTCTCCGGACCCATCGTAAGGATTCGGCCCAAGGGCTCACGATCCGGCAGAAAACGTTCGACGAATGCCTGATTCACCACCGCCACCCTGTGGGCCGTTGTGGTATCCGCATCGGTGAAGTCGCGTCCGGCCAGCACTGCTACGTCCAACACGTGAAAATAGTCGGGGCCCACACTGTTCCATCGCAAGTAGTAATCCGGCGGCGGAGTCTTTCCGTCCACTTGAAATCCATTCCCCCGGTGTTGTTACTCCAACCCGAGCCGAGCCGATTCGTCATCACGGTCGCCGATTCGATGCCGGGAAGCGTGCGAAGGCGGGAAAGCAGGGCCTGGTAGAAGCGGCCGATGTCCTTCTGCGAGTGAATCAGCCCGGCCGGATTCACGGCAAACACCAGCAGCCCGGAGGTTCGCATCCCAAGGCTGGTGGTCTCCAGGTTCCGCAAAGTCCGAACCAACAGCCCCGCGCCGACGAGCAGAACCAGGCATAAAGACATCTGCAGCGCGATCATGAAATGGCTGCCGCGGAGCCGCGTTCGGTCCTGGCTGGCATTCGCGGATGCAGGCTTCAGGGCCGCCCCAATCTCGATGAGCATGAGCTCGCGCAATGGCGCCAGGCCAAACGACAGCGCGGCGCTGAGTGCAACCGCCAGTGTGAAGAGCAGGACCGATCGATCCGGACTGAGGTCGAAATCCAGGCCCCATCCCGCGGCCAGCACCCGCGTCGCAACCAGCGCGAACAGTCACCCCAGCGTGCCGCCCGCGATCACCAGCAGCAGGCTTTCGGTGAGCAACTGTCGAAACAGGCGGCCGCGATTGCCGCCCAGCGCCATGCGCAGGCCGAACTCGCGGCGTCGGGCGGCATTGCGCGCCACCAGGAGCAGCGCGACGTTGGCGCAGGCAATCACCAGAATCAGGCCCACCATGGTCATCAGCACCGCGAGGGGCTGCCAGTACCGCTCACTCATTCCTTCGATGCCTCGCGCCTCTTCCAGGCCGAGTTCCGCAGGCCGGTGCGGGTCGGGCTTGAAGTCCGCGTAGGCCGACCTCTGGAAGAGCGGATTCAGACGCGCCGCGGCCTGCCGGGGCGTGACGCCGGGCTGCAGCCGGCCCATGGTCTTCAGGCACCACCAGTTCCGCGATCCGTACAGACTCCACGGACTTTCGGGAGAGGTTCCCCAAGGCTTCAGGGCGGGAATGGTCAGCAGCGGGAGCCAAAGATCGGTCGGCCGGCTGCGTTCCACACCGATGAAATCCGACGCCGCCACGCCCACCACCGTGACCGGCACGCCTTTTACGTAGAGCGTCAGGCCCAACACCGACGGGTCGCGCCCAAAACGTCTTGACCACCACCCATAGCTCAACACCGCCGTCGCAGCATGAGCGCTCTCGTCATCCATGGCGAGTGTTCGCCCGCGAGCGGCGGGCACGCCCAAGCCGGAAAAGTAATTGCCGCTGACCATTTCCACCTGCACTTCTTCCGGCACCCCACCGGCGCGCATGGCGACGCGGTCGAAGCCGAGCGGGGCGTATGCCATCAGGTCGGAGAAGATCTCCCGCTGGGACCGAAGCTCTTCGAAGATCCGCTCCGGCCATGGTGTTGCCGTCCCCGCTCTGCATGGCGCCGTTGGGCCGAAACGACGGGTACAGGTAGACCAGTTGCCGGGGATTGGCCACCGGCAGGGAGCGCAGCAGGATCGCGTTCATGGCGCTGAAGATCGCGGTGTTGGCACCGATGCCCAGCGCCAGGGTCAGCACCGCGACCACGGTGAAAATCGGCGTGCGCCGCAATTGCCGCAGACTGTAGCGGATGTCTTTCCATGCGGCATCCAGAATCGTGGTGTACGCAGGGCTCGTCAACGGGCTCACGGGTTTTTATCGGATCGACGTCTCGGCTCCGGTTCTCGCGACCGACCGGCTGTATCTGCGTTCCGGCGGCTGGCAAAGTAACAGCACGGAGATCGGCATCCGCGGCGGCGCCAATGTCTCGAAGGTCACCGGGTCGGTGGACGGGTTGTATCCATCGAGCGATCCGAGTTTTGGCGTGGCAACCACGTTTGCCCTGATGTTGCACGTTGGCACGTTTTCGACGAGCATCGATCTGGCGCCCTCGGCCGGGCTATTTGACATCGCGGCCGTGGGAGATGGCGGCGGAGCCATCATCTCCATTGATCCGACGCCTTCCTGTGTAAATGACTCGGGCGCGACTTCACTCGGAACCTATACGACTTCCGTCAGCACCGTAACGCCCGACGGAGTGCGAGGAGATTTTTCAGGCTCCATTTTTCCCCTGTGGGACTATTTGACCTGCGACCCCGCTACCTGGTCGTGTCTGTCGTTTCCACTTAGCAATATTCCGCAGTCCAGACTCGGTAAATACTGGACGGCTGCCACCTCCGCTCTCCCGGCGGCCAAGGTCCTCAGTGAGGCGGGGGCAAACGCGTTCGCGCAGGGAACCGGATGCCTGAGCGACTTGTTGCCGGCAGCCGGCGGCACTCACCTGGTTATCGATGCCCAAAACAATCAGAGCCTCTCGGTCTTCGGCGGCTTCCAGCAGTTTGCCCTGGGGCCGTCGAATACGCGCGTGTCCACGTTTAGACTCTATGTCGATGGCGTCAGGATCGCAACGAAGGATCTCCCGTACAAAGCGCCATTTCGGCCGTAGGCGGACGCGGGTCGCGGTGGGTGAGGTGCTCAGTGAGATCGGCCGCGCCGGTCAGGCCATAGGCCTCGGTTGCAGTCTTCCCGTGGTAGTGCGATCCTCGAGATACAACGCCGCCGTGGCAAGATTCTCCGTCCGCCGCGGTACTGTCATTTGACATTTCCGCAAGTGACACCTTCGGCCGCAAGACCCAGAAGAGCATGGGTGCTTGACCGCTTTGGGGATTGCGGTGCCACTACCGCCGAAAACGCTCCCCGACGGTCGCGGCTCGGTTTCGGGTGCTGCGTGTTTGATCGATGAGACGAGATCGCAACGAGCTGTTACGATGTGTCGAGACATGCCCGACGAATCGACGGCCGTGTATCGGGGGGATCGGCGGCCCGGGTTTCTCTTCGTCCCCATCGGTGCTCTATTGCTTCTTTTCGCGTGGCCGGCGCACAATGGCGCATTGATCTGCATTGGGCTCGGGATTGTGGTGCTTGGCGGCAACTGCCTCACGCCGGTTCGGCTGGAGTTGCATCCCGATCGCATCTTTTATCAAACGATGTTCGGCTCGTGGGAGATGCGTCTCGACGCCGTCGAGAAGTTCTACTACAAGGCCGTGAGGCAGAAACATGCCAAGAATGCAAACTACATCTTTAAGCTGGTCGACGATCAGGGCAAATCGATTTCCATCCGGCGGCCCATAGTGAATGCCAAAGAGCTGGGATTGAGGTTAGTCGACCTCACTTCGCCCCCGCTCACCAGGAAATGCATGATGAACCTCGACATGGGCCGCGAGCTGGATCTCGGCCCGGTGCGATTGAGTCGTGCGGAAGGGATTCGGGTGAGGAAGCCGCGCGCCGGTGGTCTGGGCCACCGCACCGAACGGATTCCACTTGATCAGGTATCCGAGTTCACCTTGCGAGACGGACACTTTTACGTCTGGCGAAAAGGCGAGAAGCGCACGCGCGGCCCGCTGGCTTCCGAGATCCCGAATGTGTTCGTGCTGCTCGGCCTGATGCGCACGCTTTGCCCGGAGGCGCGATACAGCGACTAACTTGCGGGGCGGCGTCTTCGGGAGCACTGGCACCGTTTCCACAAACTCTTGTCGACTCCAGTGCGCGTCTGCAGTGCGGACGGCTTGCGCGTCCGACGAGAGCCGGCGAACCGGCAAATTCCATCCGACGCAGCCCCTACCAAGACCGCCAGTTGCTGACGAACGTCAGGGACTGGTATTCGGGTTTTTCCAAGGGCTCAATCATCAGGAAACGCTCGCCATCCGCGGAAACGTCATATTCGAAATTCGTCGTGCGCAACTGAGGCGGGCTCGCGTTGAACAGGAATTGAGGCGTGGAGGCTTGGAAGACGCCGCCCTCGGTCGAAACTCGAGCGGCCATCATCTTGCCGTCCAGGGACAAGTAAAAAATCTCTTTGCCGTCCCCACGCCACCGCGGCATCTGTCCGCCGGCATCGGAAATCTGCCAGAGCGCCGAGGAGGCCGGCTTGCCGGGATCGAATTCCCGAACGTAGATTTCGCGCCGGCCGGTGTCGTCGTAATCGTAGGCAATCCAGCGCGGCGCGCGGGGATTGAACTGGGCTTTCGAGGCTCCGCGGGCGTGCCCCAGAAAACTCAGCGGCGGACCGCCGGCGCCGGCCTGGATCAGGATCTCCGCACTGTAGGTGATTTGCGTGTAGACAAGGAACCGCCGGTCGCGCGACCAATCGAGCGGCTGCTGATCGAACGCGGGGGTGGTGAGCCGCTCAATGCCCCCGGCGCCAGTGGCCGCCTTGCGATACAGGCTCGCGGTTCCCGACCCGTCGTTGTCAAACGTCACGGCCGCGCCATCCGGCGACCAAACCGGATTTTCGTCGATCGCCGGGTCGAAGGTGAGACGTGTGAAGGAGTTGGTGGTGAGGTTGGCCACCCAGATGTCCGAGTTACCGCCGTCCCTCCGCGAAAACGCCACTTGTTCGCCATTGGGCGAAATGCGGGGAGTGTAATATTCGCCGGGAGGTCCCAGAGTGCCCAACTGTTTGCCGGTCCTGTCGCGCCAACGAAGTTCGGAAAGCGCGTTGGCCTCCGGCGGATACACCAGCATGCCTTGAGCGTTGGACGAATAATTGGTGTACAGGTATCCAAAAAGGACCCGATTCGCGAGCGGCGCCTTCAAGCGGAACGAATCGCCGCGGAACTCCCCCCGCGTCAGATCGAAAGGCCTGGCCATGAGGACGCCGTTTACGACCGAGAGAATATGGCCCTGCGAATACGATGGGTGTGTGCCGAAGTCGCCGAGCCTGCGGGGCCTTTCGTTCGCATCGATAGAGGCAAGCCAAAGTTCGGCCTTTTGTGCAGTTCCCCGAAAAAAGGTGAATCGCCGGCCATCCGGGAGGAAACTGGGGGACGATGCATGCTCCGTTTCCGGAATGCGCACAGGCGTCCCGCCGGTGTCCGGTAGCTTAAAAACAGGGTTCGGGGGACTCCCTCCCCGAATGGCGTTCGGATTCGCATAGATGATGACGCCGCGAGAACTCCAACTTCCAATCAGGTTGGTGCCCGGCCTTTCGAGCACATCGAAAACCGAGCCGCTCGCCACTTCAATTTTCTTCAGCCTCACCGGGGTAAAGAATCCGATCCATCGCGAGTCAGGCGACCAGAACGGATTGTAGGCGCCTTCGCTATCCGGCAGCAGTCTGGATTCGGACTCTGCCAGAGTCCGCAACCAGAGATGCGCTTTCCCTTGCGTGCGCCCGACGAACGCCAGTTTGGTCCCGTCCGGAGAGAGGGCAAAGCCACCCTCGCCATTGAGGGCGAAACGGAAGCTGGTGTCCGGAGGCGGGAGGAGCGAAACACTCAGCACCGCCGGCGGCGGGGCGGAGCGATTCCAAAACAACGCCCAGACCAGAACGGCGGCGACGGCTACACCAGCCACAGCCATCGCCAGCCGCAGCCACGTTCGCCGCGCCGGCGAGACGGCTGCCGCCGCGCCGGATCGCGCGCTGCCAGCCGACTCCTCGGCCGCCGCCCACTCCAGTTCCGCTTTCACGTCGCGCGCCGACTGCCAGCGGTTCTCCGCTTCTGGCTCGAGGCATCGCTCGACCACGTGGGCGAACCTCGGCGCGAGTCCATCCATCGCCGGCGCGCGGCCTGGCACGATATGTTTGCCGGTCGCCATTTCGTACAGAGTGAGGCCCAGGGCGTAGATGTCCGTGCGCGCGTCGGCCACGTGCCCTTTCCGTTGTTCCGGGGCCATATAGGCCGGCGTCCCCATCACGGTGCCGGTGATGGTCCGGGTCCCGTCCGGCGTGGAGCGCCTGGCCAGGCCGAAATCGAGCACCTTCACGCCGTTTTTCGTGATCATCACGTTGGCGGGCTTCAAGTCGCGATGGGTGATGTCTTGGTCGTGCGCGGCGGCGAGCGCGCCGGCGATCTGCGCGCCGTAACGGAGAACGCCTCGCACCGGCAGCGCGCCCTTGCGGATGCGGGCTGCCAGGGTTTCGCCTTCAACCAATTCCATCACGATGTAGTCGGGACCGATATCGTGGAGCGTGCAGATATGGGGATGATTCAGGGACGAGATCGCGCGGGCCTCGTGCTCCAGACGGTCGTCAAACAACTTCCTGGAAATCTTGAGGGCGACCGCGCGGCCGAGACGCGTATCGGTGGCGCGGTACACGGTGCCCATGCCGCCCTGTCCGATCTTCTGCTCAATCCGGTAGGGTCCGAGTTGTTCGCCAACGTTGACCGGCCGCTCCCCGTCAGACGAACCGGCGTGTTCCAGAAGGCTGGTGCGACCCTCCCAGGCTGGACGATCGAGAAACGCTTCCGGTTGTGGGGCGTCCCCAGCCTCAGAGACGCCCTCACGGGCCAGGATCGACAAGACGGTGGCGCGAAGTTCGGGATCGGCTCGCTCGAGCAGCGCGTTTCGCTCGGAAGGCGGCAGGGCCCGCGCCGCATGATACAACTCGTCCAACTTCTCCCAACGCCCCGGGGTCATGGGGACCAGCTTACCAGTAAATATTCTCAGTGACGCGGGCGTGGGGAAGCGCCGCCTGGCACCTAACCGGCACTCACCGGGGTTGTGACTCGCGGAAGTGGTTGCGAACCACCTGGCCTGCGACCGACTGTCCGAGTTGCCGCCCGGCTTCGAGCGAGTGGAAGAAATGAAAGCCAGCGTAGATCCGGGCCCAAAAGACCTCATCCATGAGATCCCGTGTATCCGATAACGTATGTTGGTGAACGCCATCGGTGAAGGCCTTGCTGTCGATAGCGATGGTAACCCGCGTCGTGCCGAAGAAATCGGCAATCAGGGTCGAGACCGCGCCTGTGATGCAGCCGTGAGCGGCGGGGTATTCGGGGTGGGCGGGAGTGGCGCCTCCCGAAGGCGTCCAGGTGGGGTCAGCGGGCAGATCGTTGGATGTGCCAAGCGGATTACCTGAGCCGCCACCGGCGGGGATCGCGGTCACGGGGCGCCAGAATCCGAATTTGTATTTGGCATTGAAGCACCCGATCGCCGCATCGGAATAGCCGGTCCATAAGATTGCCATCAGGCGTGCCGAATCTTCCACGCCGAGATTATTCGCGTTGGCGAGCGTGTTGAACATGCGGGCGTACTGCTGCCCGGTATGTTCGGTGTAGAAGACCCCGATCTCGGTTTCGGATGCGGCGCGAATCGTGCTGGCTGTGCCGCCATAAAGCCGAGTCAGGTTGTAGTCGCGTTTCCAGTCTTCACTGTTCAGCGCGGTGGGGCCATCGGGCAGAAAGTCAGCCGCGGATTTCATGGTGAACGGGCGCATCTGGCCTAACCACGGCGCCACCGGGGCAGCGTATGCGGGCGGCGTGGGAATCCATGCGCCCGGGCCGGACCCCGGCGTATAGGTAATGTTGGCTTCCAGGCCATCGCCCATGCGGGCAGTGATGAGCGCCATGGCCGCAGCTTCACCGGCGGCGACGCCAGCGGTCTTGTCGCCGCCGTCAGCAATCCCCGCAAGCGACGTGGCAAATTGGCTGTCGAGCGCCGCCTGTTGCGCCGGGAAGTAGTTGACCAGCACCCGGTGCGCCGCCGCCGCCGCGGCCGCGCCGATGGACGCGTTGGCGGGAGAGGCGAACCGGTAGTAAAACGGCTGATAATGGCCGGTGATGGAACTCACGGCGTCATAGACCGCGATGCTCGAGTAGGCGAACCAGAGGGCGGAGGGCGCCGGAGACTTTCCACCGTTCGTCACGATGGTTGTGGAAGCGATGGTATTCCAGTCTGTCACCACGTTGCTCGCATGTAGTGTTCCGCAGGCGAGAACCAGCAGTGAAACCATTTGCTGATTGTTGATTTTCATCGGTAGCTCCTTGTTGAAAGTGCCGAAATCTTTTCCGGCCTACTCCATGCGAGAATCCCGGCCGAAAACCGTAACGCGGGCAACAATCTTTTTCGCGCTATCCTGAAGCCACCGGTGGGCGCAGACGACCAGACCACTGATACGACGCGGCTACTTCTCGCATGGGCCGGCGGCGACGCGGCCGCGCTCGAGGTGCTCGCTCCGCGAATCTATCCGGAACTGCACCGCCTGGCCGTAAACTTCATGAAGCGGGAACGCGAGGAGCCAATCCTGCAGGCGACGGCCCTGGTGCATGAGGTTTACCTGAAGCTGATCGACGTTCAGAGTGTGGATCTGGAAGGCAAGGCGCATTTCTTCGCGATCTGCGCCCAGATGATGCGGCACATTCTGGTGGACGCCGCGCGCAAGAGAGCTACGTCCAGGCACGGGGGCGGACTGGGACGGATTCACCTGGACGATGTGGCTCATTTGGACCTCAGCCGGCGACGTGACACACAACTGATTGCGCTCAACGAGGCGCTCGACGAACTGGCAAAGGGCGATCCGCGAAAGGCGAAGGTTGTGGAGATGCGGTACTTCGGGGGGTTGAGCGTATCCGATACGGCCTCGGTTCTTAAAGTCTCGGTGGAGACGGTTACTCGAGATTGGCGTCTGGCGCGCGGCTGGCTGCTGCTGCATCTGAGACACGCGGGTGGTTCCGGTGCGCCGAGTTCACGGAACAACGAATGACCAGGACGCCGCAACAGACACGAGCCGCCCCGAACAGTTGCTCGCCGAAGCCGATGCGGCACGTAGCGCGCCCAGCGCTCAGTGGACCCACACGGTAACCCCGTTGCTGGCGATGTTCCCTGCAACCAGATACAAGGGAA
>Ga0335077_10011131_pt1 | contig 11246 bp, 7 predicted proteins | sample Lox_Sample_31_FD_207151 | JGI IMG/M metagenome (GOLD analysis project Ga0335077, IMG submission 207151) | Soil microbial communities from Loxahatchee National Wildlife Refuge, Florida, United States - Lox_Sample_3.1 | ecosystem: Environmental > Terrestrial > Soil > Wetlands | place: USA: Florida...
GACGATCTTGCACGAGCCAGATAGCCGGGTCCCCGCGTATAATGTCCCATGGTGAAACGGGAGACCGCGGCTGATGACATCCGACAAACCTGCGGAAATTGAAGTACGCGTCGCGAGGCCGGAAGACGCGCCTGCCTGCGGGCAGATTTGTTACGACGCGTTCTCCACGATCAATCAGACTCACGGCTTTCCGTCCGATTTCGCCAACGCAGAGGTAGCCACGGGCGTTCTCTCTGCGCTTTTTTCCTCGCCTGACTTCTATTGCGTGGTGGCCGAATCGGCGGGCCGCGTCGTGGGCAGCAACTGTCTCGACGAGCGCTCGAGGATTGCCGGCATCGGTCCGATCACCATCGATCCCGGCACGCAGAATCGCGGCGCCGGCCGGAAGCTGATGCAAGCCGTGATGGACCGGGCGCACCAGCGCGGCGCGTCAGGGATTCGGCTCGTGCAAGCCGCCTTTCACAATCGATCGTTGTCTCTCTACGCCAGCCTGGGATTCGATATCCGCGAACCCCTGTCCTGCATGCAGGGGCGCACCCGGCAGCGCACCGTTCCCGGTTGCCGGGTGCGCCCGGCGCAATCGGCCGATCTGGAGGCCTGCAACGCCCTCTCGCGGCAGGTCCACGGATTCGATCGCGGCACGGAACTGTCGCAAGCCATCCAGCACGGCACAGCCATCGTAGTGGAGCGCGGAGACCGCATCACCGCGTATGCCAGTTCGCTGGCATTCTTCGGCCACGCCACGGCCGAGACCAACACCGACCTCGAGGCGCTGATTGCGTCCGTGGACTCCTTTTCCGGTCCCGGAATTCTGGTGCCATCGCGCAACCATGCGCTCTTCCGCTGGTGCCTGGCAAATGGCCTGCGCGTCGTCCAGCCTATGACCCTGATGAGCGTTGGGCTCTACAACGAGCCCGCCGGTGCCTGGCTCCCTTCCATCCTGTTCTGAGTTGGCAATGTGGCGCAGGCACTCCTGCCCGCGTCCCGACTCATCGGGACGCTCTTCGAGGCCGCCGCCTAGTGCTTTTCCGGCGAAGTGCCTCTCGACGAGCGGATCGACGCATCCGCCACCGGCCCGCTGCTACAATCGAAGTAGAGTGCCCACCGAGTCCGCCAGCGTACCGCAATCCGCTCCTGATTTGTATTCGCCTGCCCCTCAGACTCCCATGGCTGACCCCGTGGACGTCTTGTACCGTGAGCTGGAGGCCAAGATTCGCGAGTACCGCCCCAAGGACGACCTCACGGTCCTCGAAAAGGCATTTCACTTCGCGCGGAAATACCACGAAGGGCAGACCCGCGATTCCGGCGAGCCCTACATGCTCCACCCCGTCATGGTCGCCCACATCCTCGCCGACATGCGGATGGACATCGTGGCCATGGAGACCGGCCTGCTGCACGACGTGGTGGAGGACACCAGCGTCACTGTCGATCAGGTACGCAAGGAATTCGGCGACGAAGTGGCGCGCTGCGTGGACGGACTCACCAAGCTGACCAAGCTGGACTTCTCTTCCGCCGAAGACCGCCAGGCAGAAAGCTTCCGTAAAATGATGCTCGCCATGGTGGAGGACATCCGCGTCATCATGGTGAAACTCGCCGACCGCATCCACAACATGCGCACCTTGGGGTACCTGAATCTCGAGCGGCGCGAGAGGATCGCCCGCGAAACCATCGAGATCTACGCGCCCATCGCGCACCGGCTGGGCATGGGCAAGGTCCGCGGCGAGTTGGAAGATCTGGCATTCCAACACCTGGAACCCGATGCCTATCGCGAGATCCTCGCCTCCATCGAGTCGCGCCGGCATTCCAGCGAAGAATTCCTTACCGAGATCAAGCAGACCGTCGATGCAGAGATGCGCCGGGAAGGGATTCCCGCGCGGATCGATGGGCGCATCAAGCGGCCCTATTCGGTTTTCCAGAAGCTGCGGCGCCAGAAAATCACGGTCGATCAGGTCTACGACCTGATGGCGCTGCGCATCATCACCGATTCGGTGAAGAACTGCTACGCGGCGCTCGGCGTGATCCACAACAAGTGGCGCCCCATCCCCGGCCGCATTAAGGACTTCATCGCGATTCCCCGGCCCAATCTGTACCAGTCGCTGCATACCTCGGTGGTCGGGCCGCACGGGCAGACGTTCGAAGTGCAGATCCGGACCGAGGAGATGCACCGCATCGCCGAGGAGGGCATCGCCGCCCATTGGAAGTACAAAGAGGGCCGCAAAGGGCCCGCCGCCGACGATCAGCGCATCGCCTGGCTCCGCCACCTGGTGGAGTGGCAGCGGGATGTCCAGGACCCCGCTGAGTTCATGTCAACCCTGAAAGTTGACCTGTATCCGGAGGAAACCTACACATTCACGCCGCGCGGCAAGGTCATCGTTCTGCCGCGCGATGCCACGCCCATCGATTTCGCGTACGCCATTCACTCGGACGTGGGACAGACGTGCGTCGGCGCGAAGGTCAACGGCCGGATCGTTCCCCTGCGATCCGCCCTGCGGAATGGCGACATCGTCGAGATCATGACCCAGCCGGGCCACGAGCCCAGCAAGGACTGGTTGGCCTTCGTCAAGACCTCGCGTGCGCGCAACAAGATCAAGCACGTCATCAATGCCAGCGAACGGATCAAGGCCATCGAAATCGGGCAGAAGTACCTGGACAAGGAAGCCAGGCGGCTCGGTGTGGCGCTCGGCAAGGTCGGCAAAGCGGAACTCGAAGAGGTTGCCACTTCGTACGGCTATAGCAAGATGGAGGACCTGTACGCGGCCCTTGGCTACGGCAAGTTTTCCGCGCGGCAGGTGCTGATCAAGTTGGCCCCTGGCGCCATCCGGGAAGAGCCGGTTGAGACCAAGCCGGCATCGCCCGCCGGCGTCGAAGCGCCCTACTCCGGCACGCTTCCCGCTGCCATTCCGGGACGCCCGCACGATGGCGACGCGGTCATCAAGGTTCGCGGCATGGATGATCTCCTGGTCTATCGCGCCAAGTGCTGCAATCCCATCCGCGGCGAATCGATTGTTGGGTACGTCACTCGCGGAAAAGGCGTGGCCGTCCACTCCAAGCTCTGCCCCAACGTTCAGAGCCTCCTGTATGACGTCGAGCGCAAAATCGAGGTGGAGTGGGCGCGGGCGGCCGAAGATGCCTTTCCGGTTCGCATTGTGATCCACACCGACGACCGCCCGGGCATGCTCAACCAGCTCACCTCCGTGCTTTCAAATGAGAACACCAATATCCGAAGCCTGGAAGCAAAAACCGAAGTCGATCACGACGGCGGCGTGGTGGAGATGACTGTAGACGTTCGGGACAAGCGCCAACTCGAGAAGCTGGTCTCCGCGATGCGCCGCATCTCGGGCGTGCGCGACGTCGAACGTCTCTTCAACTGAACATGGCTCCTTCAACAGACGCGGAACACATCGCCATTTCCAAATCGAAGGGCATCAAGATCGATTGGAAGGACGGGCACCACAGCGAGTACCAGCTCGTGTATCTGCGGGACCGGTGCCCGTGCGCTACCTGCACGGGCGCGCACGGGACACCCCCGCGTCCCCACACTGCCGCGGAGCCGGCCAATAATCCGTTTCCCATGTTTAAGCCGGCCTTGAAGATGCTTGGGGTGGAACCGGTCGGGAACTACGCTATCCGGATTAACTGGAGCGACGGCCACAATGCGGGAATCTACTCATTCGAGCACTTCCGCAAGATCTGCCCCTGCCCCGAATGCGCCGCCGCGAAGTAGCAGGTGGCGCAGCCACTCATGCCAAACGCACTCCTGCCTGCCGCGCCCCGACTCATCGGGCGCCGGTCGGGCGTGTACACTGCACTGTCGGCGAAGGGGTTTTCTGGAGGCTGGCATTTCTCTCATGCGAGCACGGCACATTCGCTAATTCCGCCAATCCGAGTACCAAAGCCCCACAACAAAACGGGCGACCGCGTTGCCGGGTCGCCCTCAATAAAACCTCTTTCTTTCTGGTTACAGGAGTCGGAAATTGACTTCGATGGTCGCAGCCACGGTCACCGGCTTGCCATCCTTGTAGCCGGGCTTGAATTTCCACTGCTTCACCGCGTCGATGGCCTTCTCGTCCAAGCCCAATCCGAGGCTGCGGACCACTCTGATGTTGGTCGCCAGGCCATTGGGGCTGACTTCGATGGCCAGCAGAACTGTGCCCTGGTACTTGGCCTTGCGGGCCTCTTCCGAATACTCGGGGTCTTTCTTCGACAGCACTATAGGGGCCGTCACGCCGCCGCCAACACGGTACACGCCACCGCCCACGCCGCCACCTTCACCGGGGCCAAAACCGCCGCCCTTGCCGGAACCCACACCGCCGCCCGAACCGGAGCCGATGCCGCCGCCCGACCCTGGACCGTTTGACGGAGGACCGAGCTTTGCCAACGGATCGCCATATTGCGACATGTTCACGTTGGGCAATGGGATATTCGGATCCACGATGATGCTCGGCTCCATTGTGAGCCGGGGATTGGGGTTATTGATCACCGCCATCGGAGGGGTAAATTGCCGCAGAGACGCCTTCGGCAGCCGGCCTTTGCTGGCGGGCAGGGGGGACCGGTCGCCGCCTCCGCCGCCTCCGCCCATGGTGTCCTTCTTTGGCGCAACTTTGGGCGTGTAAGGGTCGATGTCCGTCGGCATGATCAGTGTCATGGTGTTCTTGACTGCCTGCTGCACAGGCTTAGCCGAGAAGACCGTGAACAGAATGACGACAACGCCCACCTGGAAGCCCGTGGACATCATGAACGACTTCTTCTGCCGCCCATAAAGGCCCCAAATGTCCTTTACCGCAACTGGCTTCGACGTTAGCTCCAAGGGTGGCAGCTTAGGAGGGTTGAAGGTTTCCTTCAGGCGACGGATGAAACTGTGGTACCACGGTTCCTCCACTTCCGCCACCAGAAGGCGCGACAGATGGTCGTCGGCGTTGTTGTACAGGTTGTTGGGTTGCGACAGGTCTGCCATTTTTATCCACCGATTCTCTGTGAGAACCGCTGCCTTACAGCTATTGGACGATTCGGTTAATCAGTACGTTACGGCTTTTGGAAAATCCGTCCCCAGGAATCCCATCCAGAATTTTATCATAGTCCAACCCGGCGCGGCTTGTAAAAGCAACGAGATAACCGCAAACTAGAGATGCAAACACCCGCTCTTGGGATTCCAAAAATGGAATTGTTGAAGAATCCGCCAGTTTTCGGTTTGCCTCACAGGCCCAGGTCCGTCACAATCTATAGAGATGCGAATTGAGACTGATGCCAGACCATTGGAACACGTCGAAACCGATGCCTTGATCGTCCCCGCTTTTGAGGGGATCCGGGAGGAGCGATTTGGAGCGGCCGACCTCGTCGATTCGGGTGAGATCTCCGGGAAATCCCTGGAGTTGACTATCCTCCACCACCCTCCAGGAGTGGCTGCCAGGCGGGTGCTCCTGGCCGGGATTGGAAAACGCGAAAAGCTGCAGCCGTCAGAACTGCGAAAAGCCGTCGGGGCTGCAGTCCGGCTCCTGAAGTCCAAATCGGTCCGCAAGATGGCCCTGGCAATCGAGGGTGACTGCGGGGCGAGCGAATTCATATCCGCGGCGGTGGAAGGCGCGTTGCTCGGGGATTTCGAACCCGACCGCTACAAGACCGCGAACGACCGGAAGTCCGTGGACGAACTTCGGATTGCCGCTTCCACCGGGACTTCGCTCGACGGGGGCGCCATCGCGCGCGGCCGAATCCTCGGCGAGGCCCAAAATTTCACGCGCACCCTGGTAAATGAACCGGGAAACCTGCTGACGCCGGCCAAAATGGCAGATGCCGCCCGAAAAATGGCCTCCGAATTCGGACTGGATTGTGAAGTCCTGCCACAGGAACGCATGGCAGAACTCGGAATGCGCGCTTTGCTGGGAGTCGCGCAGGGCAGTGCCGAGCCGCCCGCCTTTATCATCATCCGGTATAAACCTGATAGCGCCGCCAATTCGTCCCATCTGGGTCTGGTCGGAAAAGGCGTGACCTTCGACACCGGAGGCATTTCCATCAAGCCGGCCGAGAGCATGGAGAAAATGAAGTACGACATGGCTGGCGGCGCCGCCATGATCGGGGCCATGCAGGCCATCGCCCAATTGAAGCCGACAATGGTGGTTACCGCCTTCATCCCGTGCGTCGAGAACATGCCGGGTGGCCGCGCACAACGCCCCGGGGACATTGTGGCCGCCATGTCCGGCAAGACCATCGAGGTGATCAACACGGATGCGGAAGGCCGCCTGATCCTGGCCGACGCCCTCACTTACGCCCGGCAGCAAGGCTGTACGCACCTGGTGGATGCCGCAACCCTCACCGGCGCGATTTCGATCGCCCTGGGCCACCTGAACGTGGGTCTCTTTTCCAATAATGATGCGATCCGCGACCGCATCCTCGCCGCCGCCAAGGCCGAGGGAGAGCGCATGTGGAGCCTCCCGCTCGAAGATGATTATAAGGACTACCTGAAGAGTGCCTTTGCGGACTTGGCCAATGTCGGAGGCCGCTACGGCGGCGCGGTCACCGCAGCGATGTTCCTGAAGGAATTCGCCGAAGATACCCCATGGGTACACCTGGACATCGCCGGAACCGCGTGGCTGGATGACAACAAGCCGTTTCTCGCGAAGGGGCCGACCGGAGTCGCGGTCCGGACCCTGGTCCGGCTGGCAACCGACTGGAAAGACTGAGGCGGTCACTCCGTCGTTTCCCGAATGTACTTTACGAGAACCGGGACCGTGAGCCGGTCTCTCGAGTCGATCAGCCATCGGCCTTGAAGCCAGCGTCTGGTTGACGAAGTCAAGTTGGAGTCTTGCCCAAGGGACAATTGGTGCATCGCCCGGCGGGCGTCCTCGCGAGCATCGTTAAAGGTGTTGCGGAAGTAGTAAACGCCTTGCGTCAGCGCCTGCTCTTCAACTGCCGCAACATCTTGGATGACTGCCTCGCACCGGCTTTCCTCATTCAACCGGCCCACGAGAAGCGATCCATATAGCTGCAACAGATAGGGCTGTCCACCGGTGCGAACGTAGATTTCCTCCGCGACCGGCACTGGGACCGCCTCCTTCGGAAACTCCGGAATCGGAAGCCGAATCAGATTGATACTCGTTTCCCGGTTGAGATGTCCGATCCGCAGTTCCCGGACGTTGATAAAGTGGTCATTCCAAAGCGGGCCTAACTCCTCGAAGGGCGCGACACCGGAGACCAGCAGCCGGACCCGCCTGCGATGCTGTATGGTGGCGCGCAGCAGACCCATGAGTCGAAGCAGATCGCGCTGATCGCCGGGAAAGACGTGTTCCAGTCTCTCGAATTCATCCAGACAGATCAGGATCCGCTGATTGGCGCAAACTTCGTCGAGATCGCGCAGCCAGAGGGCGGCGGACTCGAATGTCGCCTCACCGGCGATTTCGGGAAGCTGCAGACCTCGTTGCCGCCGGGCCTGTTCCGTCGTTTGACGGCTGAGGGCTTGGAAAAAGCTGGACACCGAGCTCACGGGATTGTCCTGCAGATCGAAGAAAACGCAAACACAGTCTGGCAGCATGGCGGGCAACATCTGCAGCAACGAGGTCTTGCCGCAGCGCCTCGGTCCGAGGAGCGCCATGGATCCCAAATGGTTGGTATCGGCCAGGATCTCCTCGATCTGACGGATGAGCGGCTCACGTCCGCGAAACAGGTCCGGGCCCTGATCGGGGCGCAGCGGCTGCCCGGCGCGAAACGGGTTGGGGACCTGGAAGACTGCCAGCTCGCTGGCCTCCTGGATCAGTTCGCGCGTCAACTTTTTCCATGCCTCGAGCGCCGCCGGCAAATGCTTCGACAATGGAGAAGCACTCGTCAGCATCCGATTCCCCACGGCAATCAATATCGAATGGGCACGGTTCAGGTGCTCGAGCCGGTTGTGGGGGCTGGCCACTTCGCCGGCCGCAGCCAGATACCGGGCTGCATCGCTGAATCCGAGCAGCTCGGGCTCCGCTGCCTGAACTCCCGGAAGCCACTTGCCGCGGAGGTCAGTCGCCGCCTGAAAATCCCGGCGCTGTGCCAGTGAGAACATCTCGATGGCTTGCCAGTGCGCCAGAACGTCCGGTTCCAATCGTTGATCGACGGGCCGGCGCAGAATTTGAGTCTGAGCAGACTCCCAGGCTCGGGCCTCTACCATTCGCGGCTGATCAGGCTCGATGGATTGCGGCTCTGGCTTTCCTGTCGAGATGCCGCGCAAAAAGGAAAAGAAGCGATGGAGCGTCCCCTTGGTAGCGGTGCGATCCTGCTCCGGGCCTAATGCCAGATCGCCCCCGAGTGCGGCAATGAACTCGGTACAGGTGAGAAACCGGTCGCCAGATCGCTTCGACAGTGCTTTCTTGAGCGTGGCATCCGCTGCTTCACTCAAATTGGGGTTCAGTTGGCGGGCGCTGATCGGCTCTTCGTAAACAATCTTCGCGATCTGCGCAGCAACGTTCTCCGCCGCGAATGGGTTACGGCCGGTGAGCAGAGTAAAAGCGATGGTGGCGAGTGTGAATTGGTCGGCTGGCGGCCCGAGCTCATCGCCCGTGATCGCTTCGGGCGCGATGTAACCGATAGTGCCGATCATGAACCCGGGGTCCGTAAAGCGGCTGGCCGAATTCAGCGTCAGGGCCAGGCCAAAATCCAGCATTTTGACAACCCGGTCAGGCCGCACCATGATGTTGCCTGGCTTGACATCCCGGTGCAGTATGTTCTGACTATGCGCGTAATCGAGGGCTGACGCGCACTGAGTGAGGATCTGCAAAGCTGACGAGTAGTCTGAAAAGCTGTCGACGACCATCAGGTAGTCCAGCGTGATTCCTTCGACGTACTCCATTACGATGAATGCCTGGCCCCGTTCTTCAACGATGTCGTATACGTTGACGATGTTCGGGTGCGACAGGCGCGCTGTTGCGCGGGCTTCTTCCACCAACCGGTGTAAGAACCGCTCGCCCGACGGTCCCGACTCGACCTTGATGGTCTTGATCGCCACGATTCGATCGAGAGAGGGATCCAGGGCCTTATAGACGCTGCCCATCCCGCCGCGCCCCAGTTCCTGTTGTATGCGGTAGCGGCCAAGCGCCTCCGGTGTCTTCAAGCGACCTCTTCCCTGAGCCATTCGGTCAAAACTCTGCCGAACGGTTTGCCGCCTGGATCGAGAAGACCGCGATTGCGCATCATACGCAAATTCGGATTGGGCGAGCTGACGGTGGCAACCAGGCTCTCGCGATCCCGGAGCGAGAGAGTCGTCCACAATTCGCGAAGCCGGGCGGCAGCTTCCGTTTGGAACCGCTCCTGGGCCTCATGGACGGCTTCTCCAAAACGTAAAGCATCCATCAACTTTCGGCCGAACAACTGGAGGAAAAAGGGGTGACAGCCCGCCCATTCGAGCATCAGGTCCCGGTCGGACTGGGACAGGTAGGGCGCTCCCCGCCGGACGAGCCGGTCGGCAGCCTCCGGTTCCAGCAAGCCGACCCATTGCAACTCGAGACGATTATGAAATGGGGAGCTTGCCCCTAGCTCGGCATAGATCTGATCCAGTTCGCGGCGGGAAGACACCACCAGGGCCAGATAATCCAGCATGCCGCGCAGCCGCACGAAAAAACGCGGGTCGAAGCGTCGCAGGATAGCGTCGAACTCATCCACGATCAGAATCGGCAGCAGGCCCGGCTTGTGCTCCTTGTGAGCCCACCGGGAGAGTACCTCTGCAGCCGCATCAGCTTCGTCGCCGCTTTTCATGCCGGTTGCCGCCCTCACGAATTCAGAAGGCGACGAACCCTCGCTGCCTTCACCGCTGAGAAAGCGAGCCTGGCGGCCCGAAGCCTTCACCTTCTCAAAGCAGACGCCCAGCAGGGACGTCTTGCCGACCCGCCAGTCGCCGACGACAGATGTACTGCGGCCTTCATCCAACGCCCGGTGTATCCGTTGCAACAGGGGCGCGCGGCCAACGAAATTGGCGTGGGCGGCAGGTTTCCACGGATCGAACACGTCGATTAATTCGGGCCGGGGCGTGACCTCCCTGGTCGGCAATTGGCTGGGCTGCGTAACGAGCGCATCGGCAAGGGCATTGCCTAATTCGCCGGCAGATGCCTGCCGGTCAGCCCATTTGAACGATAATCCCCTGCTGACAATCTCGTGGACGGATGCCGGTAATCCAGGACGCAGGTCGTGAAGCCGGAACTCCAGGCCCCTCAATTGAAGGACTATCAACTCAACATCGGAGGTGGCGCGAAAGGGGCGCCTTCCCGTGAGAATCTCACAGGCAATGACGCCCAAGGCATAAATGTCACTCGCGGCACACGGAGCACCGTTGAGTTGCTCGGGAGCCATGTAGGGCAGGGATCCCGCTACGCGCGTCCTCTCTCCGGTAGAACCATCCGAGGTTGCCGATTGCGGAGGCTTGGATTCTCTGACGCTGGCGATTCCGAAGTCGATGATCTTCACGAGCCTGGCAGCGTTGGCCAAGTCCTGAACCATGATGTTCTCGGGTTTGAGGTCCCGGTGCCAAACGCCACAATCGTGGGCGGCGGTGAGAGCCTGTCCGATCTGCCGGATGATGGAAGCGGCTTCCGCTAACGGCAGCAAGCCGCGGCCGAGTAACTTGCGGAGAGTCGTCCCGCTGACGAACTGTAAAACGACGAATGGAGTCCCATCCGGCAATCCACCCGCATCCATGACCCCGACCACGCCAGGGTGGTCAATTCGAGCCAACGCTTCTACTTCTTCGGCAAATTTCTTGTGAAACCAAATGTCGTCCGCCCGTTCCTTGAGCAAGGCCTTTACTACGACCGGCCTGGAATGCAGCAGAAGATCATGGGCGAGGTATACAACCCCGAAGCCTCCCTTGTCCAGTTCCGACTGGATAAGATATCGGTCTTTGAGTTTGAATCCGGGAGATAGAATGCCCCACCTCGGAGTTTGTCAGTCTATCATATCGCCCCGGCAGCCCTCACAGGGAGGTGGTACAGGAAGTGGGTACTAAGCGGCCCGAAACTAACCCTGGCAACCGGCTGGAAAGACTGATCCGCCACACCTTCCCGCCGCTCGCCCGAACTTTCGATAGTTGTTTATGGACCAAACTGGTCCTATTCTGGCTGAGGAGTCTCCTGTTTCCGTGCAAACCTTCGCCAGGGCTGGGCTAATCCTCACGGTGCTGGCCCTCGCCGCGCGCGTCTCCCGGTCGGACCAACCCCCGTCAGTCCGGCCGTTCTTTGCGAAGTCCTGCTTTGCCTGTCACAGCGGAACCGTACAGTCTGGCGGACTGAACCTGG
>Ga0335077_10011132_pt1 | contig 11246 bp, 13 predicted proteins | sample Lox_Sample_31_FD_207151 | JGI IMG/M metagenome (GOLD analysis project Ga0335077, IMG submission 207151) | Soil microbial communities from Loxahatchee National Wildlife Refuge, Florida, United States - Lox_Sample_3.1 | ecosystem: Environmental > Terrestrial > Soil > Wetlands | place: USA...
GATCGCTGCCGAGACGTTCGCTGCGGCGATCCGCGCCGAAGGCAAAGCGGTCGAGGCCAATCTGCGCGGCTTTGCCGCCGGGCTGGCGGCGCTGCAGCCCGGCGCGCCCGCGCCGCCCATCGCCGAGAAGCGCCGGCGCCCGGCAACGCCGAGCCTTGCCGAGCTCGAGCAAGCCGCGGCAGAGACCATGCCCGAAGCGGCGCTGGAGGTGATCCGCGAAGGGCTGCGCCGGCTCGCCGCCTATCAGGATCGGCGCTACGCGCGGCTCTATTTCGACCGCCTCGCGGCGATCCGCGAGGCCGACACGGAAGCGGGCGCCGGCGGCGCGGTGCTGCGCGAGACGGCGCGTCACCTCGCGCTTCGCATGTCCTTCGAGGATGTCATCCGTGTCGCGCAGGCGAAGATCGACCCGGCCCGCTTCGCGCGCATCCGCCGGGAGCTGCGGCTAGGGGCCGACGAGCCGCTCTCGATCGTCGATTTCTACAAGCCCGGCATCGAAGAGCTATGCTCGATTCTGCCGCCTCTGCTGGCGCGTCCGATCCTCGCCTGGTCGGCGCGCCGCGGCTGGCTCGGCAAAGTCTATTGGGGAATGACGGTCAAGAGCAATTCGGTCCTGGGCTTCCTGCGGCTGAAGCTGCTCGCGAGCCTCCGCCCCTGGCGGCCGCAGAGCCATCGCTATCGCGAGGAGCAGGCGCAGATCGAAGCCTGGCTCGCGCTCGTCGCCGAGGCGGCGCGGCGCTCCGCCAGCCTCGCGCTCGAGATCGCGGAATGCGCGCGGCTGATCAAGGGCTATGGCGAGACGCATGCGCGCGGCCTCGCCAATTTCCGCAAGATCGAAACGCGGCTCATACGTCCGGCGCTGGCCGGCCGCTACGCCGCGGCGACCGCGATGGACGCCGTGGCGGCGGCGCGGATCGCGGCGCTGGCCGATCCCGAAGGCGAGAGACTCGATCGGACGCTGGCCGAGATCGAAGAGCGGGCGCCGGGCAAGCTTGCGGCGGAGTAAGCGGATGCGGCGGGCGCCGCCACCGCGCGGACGGGCCTATTGGCCCATCGCAATCGTGCAGGCTTCGCCCGGTTGATAGCCGCAGGTGAAGACGCTGGCGACGTGCTTCCAGGAGAGGTCGGGCAAGGTCGGGGCGACATGGCTCTTGCTCAGCGCGGTCTGGCCCATCACCAGCGCCGTGACGATCAAGAGCACACCCAGCAGACCGACGCAGTCCTCATCCATCTGACGCCCCATGCCACGTTACAGGGCGAGTGTTACCGCGGGCGGGTTAAGCCGAGGTGAACAATCCCCGCAATTTGTCGAATGGCTTAACCTTTCATTGACCATGGCTTGACCCCCGCCCCGGCGCGCCGGAGACTGGGCCGGCGCGCGGCGAGCGCCGCGATCGGGGGAGAGGGCGATGGATGGCATGAGCGACCGCTACGCGCGTTATCAGCGCCTCAAATTTGCACACCCGGCCGAGCGCGTGCTCGAGATCATCCTCGACAATCCCGGCAAGCTGAACGCCACCGATGCGGTGATGCATGCCGAGCTCGCCGAGATCTGGCGCGACGTCGATGCCGATCCCGATATCAATGTCGCGCTGCTGCGCGGCGCCGGCAAGGCGTTCTCGGCGGGCGGCGATCTGGCCATGGTGGAGACCGTGACGCGCGACTTCACCGCGCGCGCCCGCGTGTGGAAGGAGGCGCGCGATCTCGTCTACAACATCATCAACTGCAACAAGCCGATCGTCTCGGCGATGGAAGGTCCGGCAGTGGGCGCCGGGCTGGTCGCGGGACTGCTCGCCGATGTCTCGGTCGCGGGGAAGAGCGCTCGCATCATCGACGGCCACACCCGCCTCGGCGTCGCCGCCGGCGATCACGCCGCCATCGTCTGGCCGCTGCTGTGCGGCCTCGCCAAGGCGAAATACTACCTGCTGCTGTGCGAGCCGCTGTCGGGCGAGGAGGCGGAGCGCATCGGCCTCATCGCGCGCGTCGCCGAGGACGGCAAGGCCTATGAGACGGCGCTCGCCATCGCCGAACGGCTTGCCGCCGGCGCGCCGTCGGCGGTGCGCTGGACCAAATATGCGCTCAACAACTGGCTGCGCCTCGCCGGGCCGAGCTTCGATACCTCGCTTGCGCTGGAATTCATGGGCTTCACCGGGCCCGACGTGCAGGAAGGCCTGGCGTCGCTGCGCGAGAAGCGCGCGCCGGTCTTTCCCAAGACGAGCCCGGTTTAGGAGCCCCGGTCGAGAATGTTCGGGCAGTGGCGCGCCGCGCTCGGCGCTCTCCTTGCGGCGGCGCTGATCTCGGCGTCGGTCGCGAACGCGGCGGAAGATTGCGGCGAAAGCGACGGCGATTGGCACGCGGGCAGTGCGATCTATCACCAGACCTGCATCACCTGCCACGGCGAGGACGGCCACGGCGTCCGTGCCGGCGTGCCGGACTTCACCACCGGCATCATGGCCTATTCCACCCGGTCGCTGTTGCGGCATATCAAAAACGGCTTCCACGGGCCGGGCCGGCCGCTCGCCATGCCGCCCAAGGGCAACAATCCGGCGCTCACCGATGAGGACATCCGCAACGTCCTCGCCTATCTGCGCCATGCCTTCGGCTGCGGATAGCGTGCTCGCCGCTCACGCGCGCGCCAGCGCCTCCGCGCCGGTCACGAGATCGATGAGCTCCTCGGTGATCTCGGCTTGCCTCGCCTGGCGCGCAGAGCGCCGCAGCAGGTCGAGCTTCTTCCCGACATTGTCGTGCGCCGATTCCATCGCGGCAAAACGCGCCGCGTTCTCGCTGGCGATCGATTCGACCGCCGCTTCGGTCAAGAGCGCGAAGACGTACTCGGCAATGAGCTTTTCGAGGAGAGCGCCCGGCTCGAGATTGTGCAGCGGCACGTGGCCCGCCTGATCGGCCGCGAGCGCCGCTAGGTCGAGCGGCAGCAGCAGACGCCGCTCGATCCGCGGCGCTTCGCCTTGGCGATAGCGGGCATAGAGGATTTCGACACGCGAGATCCGGCCTGCGGCAATGCGGCGGTAGAGCTCGGCCGCGAGGCGGCGGACCGTGTCGAGAGCGCCGGCGGGACGGCTCGCCATGGGCGCGGACCATGCCGGCGGCGGCCCGCGCTCGAGGAAGAGGACGGCGCCGCGGCTGCCGAGCACGAACAGCGAGTCCGCCGGCGACAGCGGGCCCGCCGCCTCGGCGAGGCGCTCGTTGAACCCGCCGACAAAGCCGTGTTCCGCCGTGCACAGCACCAGCGCTCGCCGGGCGCTTGGCGCGCGCGCCTCCGGCGGCGGCTCCGGGATCAGCCGCAGCGCGGCGCCGATCGCGCCCGCCATCGCCTCGGCATAGCGGCGGATCGCCGGAAGCGATCGCTGCGCTTCCTGGATCCGCATGCCGGCGAGCGAGCGCATCGCACCGACGATGTCGAGCAGCTCGTCGATGCCGGCGATCTGCGACTGGATCTGGGCGAGGCGAGTCATGGCGCCGCGCCCGTCTCGGCAAGGCTGCGCGCGAGCGCCTGCAGCGCCGCGGTGAGACGGGCGCGCAGCTCGGCCGACAGCGCTGGCGAGCGGTCGTCGAGCGCCGCGACCTCCGGGCAACGTTCGGCGATCCAGGCGCCGAGCGCCGCGCGGAACGCATCGACCCGGTCGAGCGGCACCACGTCGAGCACGCCTTCGGCCACCGCCGACAGCAGCGCCACCTGCTGACCGAGCGAGAGCGGGGCGTATTGCCGCTGACCCAGCACGGCGCGAATGCGGCGGCCATGCTCGATGACCTTGCGCGTGCGCTCGTCGACCATGGTGCCGAAACGGGTGAAAACTTCGAGCTCGAGGAATTGCGCGTATTCGAGCCTGAGGCTCTCGGAAAGCGCTTTCAGGACGGGCGCCTGCGCCTGGCCGCCGACGCGCGAGACGCTCTTGCCGACATCGATGGCAGGCTTCTGGTCGTCGTAGAAGAGCCGCGGATCGAGATAGACCTGCCCGTCGGTGATGGAGATGAGATTAGTTGGAATGTAGGCGCTGATATTGCCGGCCTGGGTCTCGGCGATCGGCAGCGCGGTCAGCGAACCGCCGCCGCGCTCGGGCGCGAGCTTCGCCGCGCGTTCGAGGAGACGCGAATGGATGTAGAAGATGTCGCCGGGATAGGCTTCCCGCCCGGGCGGCCGGCGCAGCAGCAGCGACACCTGGCGATAGACCGCGGCATGCTTGGTCAAATCGTCGATCACCAGCAGCACGTCGCGCCCCTGCAGCATGAAATGCTCGGCCATGGTGCAGGCGGCATAAGGCGTAAGCCATTGCAGGCCGGGCGCCGCGTCCGCCTCGCCGACGACGAAAACGCAGCGTTCCGCCGCGCCGTAGCGGCGCACGGCATCGATCACCTGCGCCACCGAGGACGCCTTCTGGCCAATCGCCGCGTAGACGCAGATCACGTCGCTCGTACGCTGGTTGATGATGGCATCGACGGCGATCGCGGTCTTTCCGGTGCCGCGATCACCGATGATCAGCTCGCGCTGCCCGCGGCCGAGCGGGATCATCGCATCGACGACGAGCAGCCCGGTCGCCAGCGGCCGCGTCACCAGCGCGCGGTCGACGATGGCCGGCGCCGGCTGCTCGACGGGCAGCAGCGCCTCGGCCGCAAGCGGATCGCCGCCATCAAGGGGCACGCCGAGCGCGTCCACGACCCGGCCCAACAGCGCCTCGCCCACCGGCACCCGCGCCACTTCGCCGGTACCGTGCACGCTGCTGCCGGCGATGATGGCGCCGGAATCGCCGAGCAGAACGCAGCCGATCGTCGTCTCGCCGAGATCCACCACCAGGCCGCGCACGCCGCCCGCGAAGACCAGCAGCTCGTCGAGCCGCGTCTCCGGCAGGCCCGCCACCGTGGCAACGCCATCGCCGACGCGGACGACACGCCCGACATGCTCGAAGCGGGGCTCGAGCGCGGCGGCGCGGATGCGCTCGCGGCTGCGGCCGCCCCAGGCGACGAGATCCTCAGCGAGCGTCGCCATGGGTTTCGACCTCGGCGCGCAGCGCCGCGATGGCGGTGCGCCAGGAAGCACGCAGAACAGCGGTGGGAAAATGCAGCTCGGCGCCGGCGACCAGCACGGGATCGACCGCGAAGGCGACGGCGATGCCGTCGCCGAGCCGCTGACCGAGCCTTGCACGCCAAATCTCCGCCACGCCGTCCGGCAAGGGCGATGCCGTGACGACCGTGACGACGGCGCCCGCCTCGGCCAAGGAGGCGCGGAGCGCGTCGCGCTCGGACTCCGGCAGCTCGGCCAGCTCCTGGTCGACCCGTTCGAGCCAGGCCTCGGCGCGCTGCTTCGCGGGGAGCTCGGCGAGCAGCCGGCGCGCCAGCTCCGCACCGAGATCGAGCGCGACCCGCCGTGCCTCGCCGAGCGCCGCCTCGCGTTCGACCGCGAGCGTCTTGCGTGCATCCTCGAGGAGCGCCGCCGCTTTGCGCTCCGCCTCGGCACGGCGCGCAGCAGCCGCCGCCTCGGCTTCGCTGGCTGCGGCTTTGAGCAGCGCTTCGCGCTCGGCCGCAATCCCGGTGCGCTCGCCCTCGATCGCAGCGCGGCGCGCGCTCGTCTCGCCATCGGCCTTGGCGAGCGCGGCATAGCGCGCATCGATCTCGGCCCGGCGCGCATCGACGGTGCGCAGCACCGGCTTGTACAGGAACCGGTTCAGCAGCCAGACGAGGACGGCGAAATTGACCGTCTGCAGTCCCAGTGTCCACCAATCGAAATGCATCGTCAGCCGGCGTAAGGGTTGGCGAAGAGCAGCAGCAGCGCCACGACGAGGCAATAGATCGCCATCGTCTCGATCATGGCGAGGCCGACGAAGAGGGTGCGCGACAGCGTGCCTGCGGCTTCCGGCTGGCGCGCGATCGCGTCCATGGCGGCGGCAATCGAGCGGCCTTCGGCCAGCGCCGGACCGATCGAGCCGATCGAGACCGCGAGTGCCGCGCCGATGATGCTGATGAGCTTTGCGTCCATCACCCCTCCTTTACCCGTGCTCGCCGCCCAGCGCCGCGGCGATGAAGACGGTCGCCAGCACGGTGAAGATGTAGGCCTGCACCAGCCCGACCAGGATCTCGAGCGCCATGAGCGGAATCGGTACGAACAGACCGGCGAGCCCGATCACCAGCGCGATGACGAACTCGCCGCTCATCACGTTGCCGAAGAGGCGCACCATCAGCGAGAAGGTGCGCGTCACCTCGGAGACGAGATTGAGCGGCAGCATGATGAGCTTGGGCTCGGCGAAGCTCTTGAGGTAGCCGAGCGGCCCCTGAGCACGGAAGCCGAAATAATGCACCGAGACGAAGACGATGAGCGCCAGGGCCGCCGGCGTTTCGAGCTTGCTCGTCGGCGCCTCGACGCCGGGAAGCAGCCCTGAGAGATTGGCCGCGACCAGGAAGATGAAAAGCGTGCCGAGGAGCGGCAGGAACGGCTGCGCGTCCTTGCGCATGACGTCTTCGATCTGCCGTGCGAGGCCGGTCACGACCAGCTCGACCGCCGCCTGACGCCGGTCGGGATGGGCGTCGAGCCGCCGCGTCGCGAGCCAGGATGCCAGCGTCAGCGCCGCCATGAGGCCCCAGGTGGTAACGACCGGCCGCGTCACCGCGAGCGGGCCGAGATGGAAGAGAACGGTGGTGGCGAGCGGCGAGGGTTGCATCAGCCGCCCCCTCGCACGGCGCGAAGCGCCAGGGCGCGCGCCACGAGAAACCCCAGCGCCATGGCGAGGAGCGGCATCGCGCCCGCCTTCGCGGCCGCACCGAGCACGAGCACCGCGCCGGCCATGCGGCCAACCGTGAGCAGCGCCGGCGCCAGCATTCCGCCGCCGGCGGCGTAAAGACGCGCGGTGCGGCCGAGCGCCCAGAAATAGCCGAGCCCGAGACCGGTCCCGAGAAGCAGCGCGGCGATGGCGGAGGCGGCAACATCGAGCGTCATTCGCGTCCAATCCTCTTCCAGGCGAGCGTGCAGCCGGCGGCGAGGCCAAGCACGAGAAGACCCAGCGTCCAGAAGATTCCCGAGTCGAATTCGCGGTCGAGCCAGCGCCCGAGAAAGATGCCGGCGAGCGTCGGCACGACGATCGTCCAGCCGAGCGCGCCGATCATTGCCAGGTTCCGCCCGAGCGAGCGCTCGCCTTCGCGCTGCCAGCGCGCCGAGCGCTCGCGGCGCGTCCTTACCGCTTCGTCGAGCCGCTCGGGCGAGTCGGGTTCGCGCGTCACGGCTGGAACTCCTCGGAGAGCCCGCCGCCATCGCCGTCGCCGTAGCTGCCATCACGTTCCGAGCGCAGGACGCGGCAGATGCGGCGGATCGCGGCGAGATAGAGCCGCTGAGCATCGACACGGGCGGTGCGCTCTTCCTCGCGGCCGTGGCGGAAGGCCGCGAGCACATCGGTTTCGAGCCGATGCAGATCATCGCCGGCGATCGCCTCGCGGGTCGCGATCGCGATCCTGTCCCCGCCGGTCATTTCAAGCATGCCGCCGCGCACAGCGATGTGATGCTGCGCGCCTTCGGCGTTGCGCCAGCTCACCACCGAGACGGCGAGCGCCGTGAGGAAATCGGCATGTCCCGGCAGGATGCCGAACGCCCCGGTTTCGTCCTCGGCGCGCAGATGCGCCACATCGCCGGTCTCGACGACGATCGCGAGCGGCGTGGTGACGGTGAGTCTCATCGCGCCACCTTCGCCGCCGCCGCTTCCTTGGCGCGCGCCTCGTCGAAATCGCCCACCATGTAGAGCGAGCTTTCGGCCCAATCATCGCTCTCGCCCTCGAGGATGGCGCGGCATCCCGCGAGCGTCGCCGCAGGCTCGACCGAGCGCCCGGGCTTGCCGGTGAAGGCTTCGGTGACGAGGAAAGGCTGAGTGAGGAAGCGCATGAGGCGCCGCGCCCGCTTCACCGCGGTGCGATCGACCGTGCTCAGCTCCTCGATGCCGAGAAGCGCGATGATCTCCTGCAGCTCGCGATAATGCGCGATGGTCTTACGCACATCTTGCGCCGTGCGGTAATGCGCCTCGCCGACCAGCCGCGGATCGAGCAGGTTCGAGGTCGAGCCGAGCGGATCGACCGCGGGGTACATGCCCTCGCTCGCCATGTCGCGCGACAGCACGATCGAGGAATCGAGATGGCTGAAGATCTCGGCCACGGCCGGATCGGTGAAGTCGTCGGCGGGGACATAGACCGCCTGGATCGAGGTGATCGCCGCACCCGCGACCGAGGCGATGCGCTCCTCGAGCTCGGCGATCTCGCTGGCCAATGTCGGCTGATAGCCGACGCGCGAGGGCAGCCTGCCGAGCAGACCCGACACTTCGCCGCCCGCTTGCACCAGGCGGTAGACATTGTCGATGAGCAACAGAACATTCTCGTGGAGCGCGTCGCGGAAATGCTCGGCGATGGCGAGCGCCGTGAGCCCCGCCCGCCAGCGCGCGCCGGGCGGCTCGTTCATCTGTCCGAAGATCAGCGCGGTCCGCTGCATCACGCCGGAGCGCTTCAGCTCGAGCAGCAGCTCGTGACCTTCGCGCGAGCGCTCGCCGATGCCGGCGAAGACCGAGATCCCGGCATGGCGCTCGACCGTGGTGCGGATCAGCTCCATGATCAGCACGGTCTTGCCGACGCCGGCGCCGCCGAACATCGCCGCTTTGCCGCCTTTGACGAGCGGCGCCAGCAGGTCGATGACCTTGATGCCGGTGCGAAACATCTCGATCGCGCCGGCCTGGCTCGCGATCCTGGGCGCGGCCGCGTGGATCGGCCGGCGCTCGATGTCGGCGGGCAGGTCGGGGCCGCGATCGGCCGGCTCGCCGAGCGCGTTGAGCAGACGGCCGAGAACCGGCTCGCCGACCGGGGCGCGGAGCGGCGCGCCTGTAGCGGAAACCGGCGCGCCGCGCCTCAGCCCGGTCGTGGTATCGAGGGCGACCGCGCGCGCCAGACTGGGCCCGAGGTGCAGCTCGACCTCGGCGACGAGGCGGCGTCCCTGATCCATCTCGATGACGAGCGCCTCGTCGATCGCCGGAAGCGAGCCCGCGGGGAAGCGGACATCGACGACCGAGCCGTGGACGGCAACGACCCGGCCCGAAGCGGCCGTTGCGCCAAGCTCTGTCGCGACATCGTCCATGATGAGGATTCCCCTCGAGCGCGCGATATTGTCTGCGGCGACCAGCGCAGGATGTGGCAACGCTACCGCCGCCGCCCGGGCACGGCGTTGATCTGCCTCAAACTTCGGCGCATCAGGGCCGGGGCGCGACGATGCGCGGCATTCGAGGAAAAGACGGCGCATTCACCCGGCTAATTTTCACAACCTCTTCACCAGTTGGACCGAGCATGCCCGCGCATGAGCCAGTCCTCGGATAACGGGATGGCGGCGCTTCCCGATTGCATCGAGACGCCCTGTCTCCGGCAGCTCTACGTCTACTGGGAGCAGCAGCGCGGCGAGCACAGCTTCCCGGCGCGGCGCGACCTCGATCCGCTTGATTTCCGCTCGGCGCTCGGCCACATCCTCCTCATCGACGTGCTCTACGATCCGTTGCGCTTCCGCTTTCGTCTGCACGGCACCGACCTCGTGCGGCGCGCCGGCTACGACATGACAGGCAAGATGATCGACGAGCTGCCCAACCCGACGAACCGCGCCACGCTGATCGAGCGCTGCCGCGCCCTGGTCGAGACGCGCCGACCGGTGCGGATCGCCGACAAGCGCCCCCTTGGCAGGCAGCTCTATGGCTATGAGGCGGTGTGGCTGCCGCTCGGCGAGAACGGCCTCACGGTCACCATGCTGATGGCTGGCCTCGTCTACCGCGACTCGCGCGCCGCGGGGTCGCTCGAGGGCCGTCCGGGAACCGCGGCCTGAGCCGCGCCCTTTCGGAACATTCAGCGAACAACGGCGCCGCGCCGAACCACCGCAGGGGATGATTGCGGTGCTTGTGGCCTAAATAGAGGCACCGTGGCACTCTCGGCGACGCGCTGCACCCTCTGCGATCGGGCGCGCGATGCCGGAGAGCGATGCCAGCCGTTGCGCCGCCGCGAGCGGCGTGCCAAGGACAATGGATGGCATGACGGGCGCGCCCGACCGCGCGGTGATCGGTGCATTCCGATGAGGCCGAGGCGGCGGAGGAAACGGAGCAGTCGTGTTGCAAGCAAATCGCCATGGATGATCGGCCGAGTAGTCTCAGAGCGCCGGAACCGCGGACCGCGCCGCCGGCGGTGAAACGACCGCTGTGGCGACGCGCGCTCTGGCCGCTGGTCGGGCTGCTGGTGCTGGCGGCGCTCGCCTGGGTCGTGCTGCGGCCCCATCCGCAGCCGACGCGCACTGGCCGCTTTGCGCTGTCGGGCGCCATGCCGGTGGTCACGGCGACCGCGAAAAAGGGCGACATGCCGGTGACGCTCAACGCACTTGGAACGGTGACGCCGCTGGCGACCGTGACGGTGCAGACCCAGATCGCCGGCCAACTCGTGCAGGTCGCCTTCAAGGAGGGCCAGGAAGTCAACAAGGGCGACTTCCTCGCGCAGATCGATCCCAGACCCTACCAAGCGGTACTCGAGCAGCTGCAGGGGCAGTTGCTCAAGGACCAGGCGTTGCTGCGCGGCGCCGAGGTCGACCTGGCCCGCTACCAGAAGCTGGCAAAGCAGAACTCGATCGCCCAGCAGCAGGCGGATGATCAGCTCTACCTTGTGCACCAATACGAGGGGACGGTGACGTCGGACGAGGCGCAGGTCGACAATGCCAAGCTGAACCTCAATTACTGCCATATCGTCGCACCGATCACCGGCCGCGTCGGCTTGCGCCTGGTCGATCCCGGCAACTACGTGCAGGTAGGAAACGCGACCGCCAGCGCGACCGGCAACAGCACCAGCATCGGCACGGCCACCGGCATCGCCGTCATCACCCAGATGAAGCCGATGTCGGTGATCTTCACCCTGCCGGAGGACAACCTGCCCGCAGTGCTGAAGCGCATCGCCGCCGGCGCCAAGCTGCAGGTGACGGTGTTCGACCGCAGCGGTCAGACGAAACTCGCCACGGGCCAGCTGGAGACGCTCGACAATCAGATCGACCCGACGACCGGCACGCTGAAGTACCGCGCGGTTTTCGACAACAGCGACGAGATGCTGTTCCCCAATCAGTTCGTCAACGTTCAGCTCCTGCTCGACACCATGAGCGGCGCCACGGTGATCCCGACCGCCGCGATCGAGCGCGGGGCGCCGGGCACCTTCGTCTATGTGGTGAAGCCGGACAATACGGTCGCCGTCCAGAGGGTGACGCT
>Ga0335077_10011134_pt1 | contig 11243 bp, 6 predicted proteins | sample Lox_Sample_31_FD_207151 | JGI IMG/M metagenome (GOLD analysis project Ga0335077, IMG submission 207151) | Soil microbial communities from Loxahatchee National Wildlife Refuge, Florida, United States - Lox_Sample_3.1 | ecosystem: Environmental > Terrestrial > Soil > Wetlands | place: USA: Florida...
CCACTTCGTCTTCCTGCGCAAGAAGAAGACAGCCAACAAGGTTGAGTGGGAGCCTGACCCGGAGCTGACCAACCATTACGGTGAGCAGTGCCGGGATCTTCACATCATCATGATCGACGATGATGTCGAGAATGTCTTCCCAACATCGTATGCCTGGTGGACCGCCACTGAACGGAAGTGCTGGGGCGATGGCGCTTCGGCCACCCGCCGGACGGCCGAGAAGCCGGGCGGACAGCCTTGGACAGGGTGCGGCAACGGATGCCCGGACCTTGCCGCCGGCCAGTGCAAGCCGGGCGGAGACCTGCGCTTCATGCTGGCGGACTTTCCCCGTCTGGGGAGCATCTGCCGAATCCACACCTGCTCTTACTGTTCCATCCGCCAGATCCACTCGGCCTTGCAGGAGATTCAAACCTTCACGGGCGGCCGGCTGGCAGGGATCACAGCCAAGCTGACAGTTCGTCCGGAGGAGGCCACGTACTTCGACCGCAAGGAGAAGAGGAAAAAAACAACCTCCATCTGGGCGCTGAGCCTTGAAGTCGAAGGCGACGACGTGCGGAAGCTCATCGCCAACCTGACCGAGAACGCGCGCCTGTTTGCCGAGACGCGCAAGCTGTTGGGTTCTGGCGGGAAGGTCTTCGAGGTGGTCGAGGACGAGCAAGAGCAGGCGCCGGAAGTTGCAGCAGAATACTACCCGGCAACTGCGAATGGGGATCCACCGGCAGAAGGCTATGAAGCAGATCCTGGCCCAGATGCAGCTTCTGCGGCCGGTGTGGCGAAGCCCCCAGAGAAACCTTCTTCTCCCAAGAACGGCGCTGTTGCCGCGAATGGGAACGGAACTGCCAAGCCACCCGCCGTTGCTACCGCTCCGACTTCTGCGCGCACGAACGGCAATGGGTCGGCGGCAGGATCGGGTTTCAATCAGCTCCGCAACGAATTCCTGACGGCTGCTCGACGCGTTGCCACAGCCAAAAGGCAATCCATCGGCGAGGTAGTTGAATGGGCGAGCGGCGGCGCGTTCAAGTACGGTGACGTCGGTCGGATGACGGAAGCTGACGCCCCAAGGTTGCGGGCTGCCACAGAATTCATCGCCGCCGCGGTCCCCAGCGCAACCCACTGAGCAACAAATCCTTCCCCCTCACTTGTCCTACCTTTGAATCCCCGCCCCAACTCCCCCATCACGCTGGAGCGCTTGGTAACCATCGCGCTCGTAAGTGGTGTATGGTTGTCAGCGCTCCGGCCCCTTCGTGTGTTGTTGCGCTTTCTGCTTTCGGATCTCGCAGAAGCCCTTGCCGCGCCGCCGGGGCCGCATTGAAATGCGCCGATTACGGCGATAGAATTTATCCGCTGATCAGAGGCTGCTCGCTACCACATTTAGGATTCACGGTTCAAGGAGCAACTCCCGTCTGAAAGGAGTCACCATGGGTTACGTAGACCAGAACCTCATTCCGGGAGAAAGTGCTTTGTATCGGACCGGACTGCACTGGATCGTGCTTGTTTGGCCAACCATTTTAGGGCTGCTCTTTGGCGTGCCAGGTCTGGCGATCTTAGTAATTTCAGCGCTGGTCCGCCAGAAATACCCGGGCCCAACATTAATTGAGGGTCTGGTATTCCTGTGTTTTGGGGTAACTGCGGGGCTTGTCGGATTCCTTAAACGATCGGCAACAGAGATGGCGGTGACGAACAAAAGGCTCGTTGTCAAAATCGGCGTACTGAATCGAAGAACCTACGAGATCCTTCTGTCAAAAGTGGAGAGTATCCATGTGGAAGAGGGTCTGCTCGGGAGGATGCTCGGATACGGAAGCGTGGTTGTGCGCGGAACCGGCGGAACTCCCGAGCCGTTTTACCGGATCGCACAGCCACTGGAGCTAAGACGCCAAGTGCACCATCAGATCGAGGTATACGAGGAAAGCGCCCGCGCAACTCTGGCCCCTTACCAGCGAAGTCAGTAACGATTGCCACGGCCGAATTACAGACTGATTCTTCGGTCGTACAAACACCTGTGAACTGGGGGTCTAAATGTGCCTCGCACTTGCCTCCAAAATCCCCTCCCCACATCATAGCGCCACACGAACTGGCCAAAGCAATCCTCGGAGTCGTGAATCAACTTTCGGTTAAGCGGACAACTCGGGAGCTGGCAATCCCAGAACTCTGCGCCGTCGATGAGCCACGTTCTCAACTATGGTTAACCAAACTGAAAATAGTCTTACCGGTGGCCACTTATTCCGTCTTCAGGGCTCAATTTTGCGATAATGTGCAACTGAGCCTGGCCAATGCAGACCCGTGGAGGTCGACTGTGTCGATTCAAAAAAGGCTGGTTGTCGGATTGGACGATATCCTGGCAGGGCAGTGCGCTTTGAGTGCAGGAAATGTCGCGCATCGATTGGATTACCGTCCGGCCCCGGCAAGGCGGAGGAAGCAACGTCGTCTCATGCGAGCAGTGCGGCGATAACTAGATTCCTCCACTCGAAATCACAACAGTGGAGAAGTTGCTTCAGAACATTGGCACGCTACGTTTTCAGAAAGACCGCTTCGGATGCAACCTCTGGTTGGAATTGGACCAATGACGGGTACCTAATGCCTTATCGAAACCCAATTTGTCGCCTTTGCTCACTGAACGATTACCAAACGGGCATGACCTGCGACGAGTTTTCTGAGGCCGAAGGCGTCGAACCTAACAGTTAATTTCGCCTCATCCCCATCTCCCTCTCGCTCGATCACCGTACCGCGACCAAACCTCAAATGGGAAACCCTGCTGCCTGGAAGAATTGGCGGAACCGAATGCTGCGCCATCGGGAAGGAGAGCTGATGTTGATCGATTTCTATTAAACGCTCTTGCTCGGTTGCTACAGATACAGTTTCTACGGTCTCAGCAACTGATGCGACAGAGGGAGGCACTCCCTCCTCGGCGTGGAATTCTGCCACGATTGCTTCGAGTTCCTTAGTCAGGGAGTCATCTTCAATAGAAACCTCATCACGCAGACCGGGTGCAATCCCGAGTTCTCCCAAACGTTCGAATACAGGGTGCATGGCCTCCTCCTCATTTCGAAAGAAGGCACTTCCCCTAATTCGAACGAATTTCCACCCCAGCCGTTCGAGGACCGCCTGCCTGGCCATGTCGTCAGCGAGTTTTTCGATCGGATGCCACCGATCACCGTCGCATTCCAGTGCGAGGCGCTTACCCTCACCCTCGATTACCATGTCAATGCGGTAATACCCTACGCTCCATTGGCAGCGGACCTTAAAGCCCTTGTTAACCAGAATGCGAAGCACCTGGCGTTCGAACTCAGATTCGGTTCGAGGCGCTTCTTGCTTGAAGAGCCTGATGGTGGATGACGGATTCTGTGCGTGCAGGATCAACTCTAAACGGAGATCGTCTGGCTTCAGATCATGGCTAGGATCTAAGGAATGGATAATCCACATCTGGTCCTGGGCTCGGCTCGCGGCAACATTATACCGTTTTTTTATGGATTCCCACGCGCCTTCGCCCTTTTTCGCAATTGGGCCGAGTCCAAATTCCTTGCCGCTGTCAATCATCGAAAGGAGCATAACATTTCGCTCGTCGCCTTGAAATTGGGCCGAGTTGCCACAAACAATTCGTCGACGCTCATATTCGATGGGGTCTAGCTCCCTGCGCAATCTTGCGTCAATGAGATTGGCTTGACTTTCACCGACCATTGAAATGACGCCTATGGTTTTACCGGAGTATCTGGGATGACGGCACATTGCTTTGATCAAGTCGACAATCGTATCGGCTTCCTTCTGATTGACTTGGTTTTGTGCAACGCCGTTCACCGGATAAGCAACGCATGCTGGCTTGATCGGAGTGGAATTCGATTCGCGGAGTGCCTTAATTCTGCCGTCGTAGGACAGTTTATTACTAAATGCTATGATCTCCGGGACGCAGCGGAAATGTTCGAGAAGGCAAATGGCATCTCCAAACGATTGTCGTCCTATGTCATAGATCGAGAATCTGTTGTCAAAGAGCCTTGAGTTGGGAATGTCACGGATGTGAGTGTCAATTAGATTATGGACCAGAGTCTGGTCCTTGCCGACCGCCTCTGGCGTGACTTGTTCGTGATCGCCAACAATGATCACCTTGTCTGCTTGGTATATGGCTACCAAGGCGTTCAGATCTGCTTGACTAGCCTCATCAATTATGACCACGTCAAAGCGCGTCGCGACGGGATCAAAATTCTCGGCTGCGACTGAAAGCGGCATAATCCATACGGGAACGGCCTTGGCAGAAAGCTTCATTAGATTGCGCGCTTCAGCCTGGAGCCTCCACACAAGATCTTTCTTCTGTGTTGATTTGAGCTTCTTGATGGTGTCTAACCAACCAACGAGCGCCTGTCGGACGGAATGATTATTCCGGACTCGTTCCAATTGACTGACCCAAGCCCGAAGCTCGATCAGCGAGAGGGTCACCTCGCGGAGGAGCTTGCGAGTTTTCTCGATTTCACCCTGTAGCGCCTGCGGGTCGAGCAAATGTCGCCGCTCCAGCTCCTCGGCGAGCTGCCGCCATTTCCACGCTTCTGCGGGGTCACCCGGCGGGCTTGGCCCGTCATGCGGTGGTCGACGGTGAGCGATGGCGGATGCCCATTCGGCCGCCGCTTCCGCCAGTTTCTTGAGAAGTTGCTGGCGACAGATTACCTTTGGTGAAATCTCATGGAGGCGTCGGTTGTAATCATATGCCCGGCGGTAGGCTTGTACATCCTTCTGGCGTATTGCTTCAAGGAGGTGAGAGTCGCACCCACACTGCTCGTAGTGCATCAATACATCGATTTGTCTCGCGAGTTCTGCCTCACATTCTTTCAGACGGATTCGGCGCACTTGAGCTTCAAGAATAGGCGGAAGGACTTGAACTGCCGCCTTCTCGGCGCCTTCATATTCGGCAACTGGGCCTGCTTCACGGGGTGTGGACGCCAGAGCCTTTTCGTAATCGAGTCCGCAGGCTTTAATTCTCTCGACGATGGGCAGCCAGACGGTCCGATGCCAGTCGAGACAGCGCCGGATCTCCTCAAGCATCGGGCGCGCTGATTGCTCGGGCTCCGGCCCTAATTCGTCGAATCGTTTGCCGCCGTTTCGGGCAACAAGGTTGTCCCAAAGGTCTTGGATCTCTAGCCGGAGTGTCTCCAGATTCGCCAGTAGTCGTAGTGCCTGGAAATGTTCCTTCCGCTCCGGCCTACCAGCCGCTACCGTGGAGGTCTTGATTGCCTGGCGCCATTCCGCTCGAATGACCAGCTGAACCAGACCCAACTTCTTGCCTCTACCGAGGTACGCCAGGATTTCCTCGAAGATTTCACACTGTTTAATTGTTGGGATTTCCGTTGATAATTTTGCTCGGTGGTGCAACATCAATGAGTACTGGCCCGATAATTCGCTCGCCTTCAGAATCTTAGTTATCAGCGCCTGCCAAACCTGTCGCTGAGTTCCTCCCCGGATTCCCGCGACAATCGCGTGTGGGCGCCATGTCAGTCTGCGGTAATCCGGGGAGAATTCCCGAGCCAACTCTTCCAGCAAGCGACTCAGATCCTCGCAACTTCCGGCTCCACCTCGCCAAAGCTCAGATTTGAACGCTGTGTCGGAACTCACTAAATTACCGATATCTGCGATCAGGCACTGGAAGTCCTCGACAGGCATTAAGCCATCAACGGGTGGCAATCTGTAGGACGCGTCGTGCTCCTCGCTGGCGCTAAAATCCGCGTTCGTAGAATAAAGAGTTGAAAGTTCTTCCACAGACAGGGGTGGTGAAACTCGCTCTGCCAGGGGACCGGGTATCCAGGAATTCACGGACGTATGCTTCCTAACATACCTGGCGGCATCAGTCGGCGTCACGAGACTGTCCCGAGTCGCGATCTCCCGATATTCGCTTTCCAAAGCCTCTCGCAGTTTGGTTGTAAGGAGCCTATTTTCCTCAAGAAGCCTGCGTCGCTCCTTTAGGCGCTGCTCAATTTCAAGCCGCAGTGTTTCTATTGGCTTGCGAGCTAATCTTGCGTTGATCTCCGTTATAGCCGCTTCTAGTTGACGACGTGACTCGCGATCCCCGCCCACGGCAGAGACACATAGTGGCTTCAGCTCATGGGGAATCTGATCTCGCAAAACGCGCAGTGCCTTCGGCGTATGGCTGGTCACCAATACGGTCTTACCCTGGGCTAAGAGGTGGCCAATAATATTGCCGATGGTGTGTGTCTTGCCTGTTCCGGGGGGTCCTTGGACTAGTACGCTACCGGACGCTGAAAGGCGCCGGATAATTTGCATTTGCTCCTCGTTGGCCTCTTTTGCGAGGAGAATTTCGTCGTCAACGATGCTCGTCGGCTGAAAAGCCGCAGATCCTCCCAGGGAATTTCTTCCATCGTCCGTCGCCTCAGATTCGGCAGCAGTTTTCCATTCAGTCGCCATACCAACGATCTGGCCGAACGCTGGAGGAAACACTTCCTTGCGTTTAATGTCATCAATAATGCGCAAAATTGCGTTTGTGACACCCTGAACCCGCCTCCGAACCAACAGCATGGGTTCACGCCAAAGGCGAGGGTGCGGCTCGTAACCACCTCGACTGTCTTCGAAGTACTGCCCGGTTGTTGGCGATATCGTCTGCACAAGTGCCTTTAGGAATGCCTGAGTGTCAGCAAATCCCATCGGATGGTACTTAGCGCTGGACAACTCGCGTTGCCGTGCATCGATGCCCGCTGCGTTGAGACCGTCGAGGTCGATGAGTAGCGATGTGTATAGCTCGCTATCTCGCTCGGCGTCCGTCACCCTAAACTCGGGCTTCGAGGCATCGAATGTCAGTTCTACGCGTTTGAGTAGTAGCGGGTGATGAAGACGAACTTCGACGAGCTCCATGACCGACCGAACCCGCCAGTTAAGAATGCCATCGGCCACTATAAGTTCAAGTTGTTCGCCGTCTTTTTGCAAGAGAGCGTAAAGTCCGTAGAGTTTCTCGAAAAAGCCCAGCGCGTTGCGCGCCCGGCACTCCGGTTCGGCCCACGCTTTCCGGGTGGACGTCCATTGCGCCCAAGCGCCTGTGCGCTGCGGGTCGGCGGCGAAGCTAATTGTGACGGATTCGCCCTTTTCATTTTTTCGGTTAAGGCTTTCAGAAAACGATGGTTCCTTTGTCGGGTCATCCCAACCGGAGATCAACCAATCGCCCAAAACAGCGGGAGGATCAGGACAACGCGTTGTGGTTGCCCGAGCGACCTTCAATTCGAATCCGCCGGGCGGCTCACCTTCCGTCGCGACAGGCCGAAGCATCTGTATCGACGGGTGTTCTGGTAGGTGGGTCAACGGAATGGAGGATACCTGCTCGTCCAAGGTCCGCTCCGGTCGGTTGCGGAGACGGTTGACTTCATAGAGGAACTTAAACAGACGGAGGATCCGATCTTTTGGCGAGCTTTCAGCCTCGTGACTATTCGATTGAGCCATAGAGCTGACTTCCTCAGTCATGGCAAATCCACCACAGTTTACCTGCAATCTCTGGTTCCGCTCATAAATTTTGTGTACCCAGAGTCCCCAGGACTTTGTATGTCGGCTGTACATGCGAGTTTAGGACAGGAATTCGATTCAGCGAAGATAAGGGCTGCACCGTTTGGCGTACTTATCGACGAAGAAGGTTCCGACCGGTTCTAACGCACTACTCTGAAGTTTTCCGGGAACGGCTCCCGTCGACCATTTCAGCAGCGCCGATGGCGGTTCGCATGGAATCTCAATTATTTAGACCACATTAAAACCGGCAATATTGCCGGTTAGAACATAAGCCAATAAGAGGAGGAAAAGTGTTTGGAGAATTAAGGGTCAGGAAAATTCTGTCGTTAACTAAAATTGAAACAGCCTGCCAAGCAGTCGACAGGCTGTTGGAGTTCGCAGACTATCCGCAAATCCTTCGGTGGTTCCAGTTTCCAACGGCCCTCGTGATCTTTGTGGGTCACTCTGACTGCCCCGACTGCGGAGCGGTTTATGTTTACGACCGGAAACACTGTGCCTGGTTTTGGATCGATTTCGACGATCAGAACTACGGCGGGTACAGTCCATCAGAGTTCGATCTTTTGATCGAGCAATGCCATTTCTTCCAGCTCGCGGAATCCCCCGCGCTGCTTACCTCACCCGTCCAATGGCTGGTGACGCCGGGACAGGCACCCTCGGTCGTCAAAAGTCTCCCCGCCTGAAGCGCCGTGCTCTGCGACCAGCCAAAGAAAGCCGACGAATTACGCCCTTCTGTAAGTCATTGACAACATTACCATGCCAAAGAGCACATCGGTCCATTTGACTGAAAATATTTCTCGTTTTATCACCAGTCTATATGGAACTATGGCGCCCACCAGGATTGACGGAGGAGAAAATGCAGCGGCTTCGGCTAGACGTGCCGGCCGACGTTGCGGCGGAATACCTCCGTCTCTTCGTGAACCGGCGGGCATACACCCTACAGTCCGACCGTCCCCACCCGGGAAGTGACCGGCACTACTACTACCGTCCCACGGACAAGAAAACCGGCGAGGGCCTCAGCCTCACGGCAGACACCATCCGGCGTCATCTCGAAGGAGAAATCACCGCGGGCCTTTACGCGATCAACCCGGAGACCCAGCGGTGCAAGTGGCTCGCGATCGACGCCGACTACCAGGGCGCCATGGAGGACTTGATCAAGCTTCAGTACTACCTGAGCAAAGATAAGGTCCAACCCGCGCTCGAAATGAGTAGCCGTGGGGGGCACCTTTGGATCTTCCTCGAGACGCCGCTGCGGGCGCGAGATTGCCGCGTTTATATCTACAACTTGGCATTAACGCTCGGCGTGCCGGTCAAGGGAAATGGGCTGGCCGACGGAATCGAAGTTTTCCCGAAGCACGATGAGCTTGGGCCCGGTGAGTTCGGAAACGCGATCCGCGGACCACTGGGCATTCACCGTGGAGCGTGCCGCCGGTATTGGTTCTACGGAGCTGATTATGGCCTGGAACTGCAGATGTCGTATTTGAGGCGGCTCCGCAAGGTCACGGAAGAAGAGATGACACGCTTCATCGCCGGGAAAGCTATGCCGGCGGAGTTTCAAAGCAAGCCGCGTCCTCCTGAATCTGCACCGCGGCGTGCAGACCCAGTACCGAACGAATTCAAGATCCTTGAGCACGTGGGGAAATCCCGCAAGGTGGGGCGAAATTACATTACTCGCTGCCCCTCATGCGCGGCCAATGGTCATGACCGTGGCGGGGACAACCTGGCGATTCGAATCGACGACCCAAGGTTCTACAAGTGTTGGGCGGGTTGTACGAAAGAGATGATTCGCGAGGCATTGGGCTGCCCGATTCGATTTCAACAGAAATCCTAATAGTGGAGGACATTCATGCCAGTAGATCCAGGGGGGGCGCTTCGTCGCGGGCTTAGCCTACCGCACCGGGCGGTCCGCCGTTTGGCGCAGGTCGGCATTTTCGCCAAGCCTGACGTGAGCCTCGAACACCAGCATTTGGCGCGGCGGTACGTAATCCGCGGTGTGGAATCCGGTGGCGCGGTCGAGGAGATTGGACGCTACGTATCCTTCGCAGGCGAGAAAGGGGAGCCGCTCGCTTATCTGCACCCTATTGATGCAATTGGAGTGAACGGTCTTCACGCCGTGGTCGTATCGCCGGTCCTGGTGCGGGTCGAAATGTTCCGGGCGGGCCGCACGTGCGAACTGCTCATCACGAAACACTGGCTTGGTTCCGCTGAGGTGGGGAAAAGGCCCACTCTCGAATCAAGTCCCTTGTTTCGGGGAGTCCATGGGTATCTGGAAATCGACCCGGGCAAAAGAGGTCAAGGCATCAATAGCTCTCGCCCGCCAGTTTTCTACTCTCGCGGGGGTGAGCCTAGGGAGATCCCTGAACCATTTCGAGTCGTGGTGGAAGCCGTGACCAGGGGAACTGTTTGCATCGGGTGCACCCACGGTCATTACTTGCTAGCGCCGAAATCAGTGGGTCTCGGTGCACAGAGTTCAGAGAGCGGAACTTTCCCTGAACAGAGCTTGGCGCACAGCGGGCAATCACATCAGCCGTAGCGCGGCGGTGCGCCGGGGTGTAGCGGCCCGAGCCCGTCAGCATTAAGGAATGGTTTTCTGGAGGTTGAGATGTCAGAAACAAAGACTGAAAGTGCGGTCATCAATGGCCGTGCCTCGGAGTCGCCAGTTACGCCCTCTCGGCAGGGCTTGAAGTTCAGGCGCTTCTTCACGAAGGCAGGCCAGCATCCCTTTGATGAGCTTGAGTGGGAGCTGCGCACCGCCTCCATCCAGAACGAAAAGGGCCAGCTGATTTTCGAACAGCCGTATGTGGAGGTGCCCAAAGAGTGGTCGATGACGGCCACGAATATTGTGGCCTCGAAATATTTCCACGGGAGATTGGGCACCGTGGAGCGGGAGTCGAGCGTCCGCCAGCTTATCAGCCGTGTTACGGATACGATCACCCGTTGGGGCGTGGAAGGCGGCTATTTTCGCACCCAGGAAGACGCCGAGTGTTTTCAGGATGAACTGACGCACCTTCTGGTTCGCCAGAAGGCGGCTTTTAACTCGCCCGTTTGGTTCAATTGCGGTCTGTGGCGCCAGGACGGCCGTCATTCTGAGGGTGGAGGCTGGTACTGGGATCGAGCCACGGGCAGCGTGGAACAGGAGACCGAGGCCTACCGTCACCCGCAGTGCTCCGCCTGCTTTATCAACTCCGTCCAAGATAACCTCCCCAGCATCCTCGACTTGGCGAAGACCGAGGGGATGCTCTTCAAGTATGGTTCGGGCACCGGCACGAACCTCTCGCCTCTTCGATCCTCTCTGGAAGGGCTCTCGGGTGGGGGTATGGCTTCGGGTCCTCTGTCCTTTATGAAGGGATTTGACGCCTTTGCTGGCGTGATCAAGTCGGGCGGCAAGACACGCCGCGCGGCAAAAATGGTGATCCTCAATATCGACCACCCTGACATCGAAGATTTCATTGAGTGCAAGGCCAAGGAGGAGCGCAAGGCCAAGGCACTGATTGACGCCGGCTACGATTCCTCGCTCGACGGCGAGGCGTACTCTTCGATCTTTTTCCAAAACGCCAACAACAGCGTGCGGGTAACCGATGATTTCATGAGGGCTGTGGCGGAGGGCCAGGAATGGACCACGCGCATAGTCACTTCAGGTGAACCTGCAAATACCTACCGGGCGAGGGACCTGATGCGCAAGATTGCGGAAGCTGCCTGGCAGTGTGGCGACCCGGGGATCCAGTTCGACACGACCATCAACAATTGGCATACCTGCAAGGCGA
>Ga0335077_10011135_pt1 | contig 11241 bp, 8 predicted proteins | sample Lox_Sample_31_FD_207151 | JGI IMG/M metagenome (GOLD analysis project Ga0335077, IMG submission 207151) | Soil microbial communities from Loxahatchee National Wildlife Refuge, Florida, United States - Lox_Sample_3.1 | ecosystem: Environmental > Terrestrial > Soil > Wetlands | place: USA: Florida...
GAGGAGATGCCCCGGCTCGCCCAGCTGCTGGTCCGGGGCGGGCTTCGGGGCGAAAGGGTGGGCCCCGAAGTGCTTGCCTGGCGTCGGACCTACCCCCGGCTTCGGTTCGCGTAACGCGCGCCGGTCCGCCAGAAAACCCGGGCTGCTGAGCCGGGGCAAACCTGAGCTGAACGGAGAAAAAGAAGGAGAAGGAAAGGGTTGGTCTACGGTCGCTTGCGCGACCGATCGATGGCCTAACCTACTGCATCCCGTGCTCGCTCTTCCCGTGAGCCGCGAGCTCCTCGGGCGTAGCGAACGATTTGCCGCACACGCTGCACGTGTTCGGCGCCCCCGTGGCACCGGGCTTGCTCTCCCACGGCTGGGGAGGCGCCTGTGCCGGGCGGCCCATCACGGCCCGAGCCAGGACCAAGGCGACGATCATGCCCACGATCAGACCCACGACCAGGAGCATGGTTCCCGCTGCAGCCCCGCTGAGACCTGAGATGACGGTCTGGTTCGTCCACTTCGTGGTGTTCAGGTAGACCGTCCCGCCCTTCGCGACCACGGAGATCGTGCCGTTGAAGTAGTGGGTGTTCGGCACGTACACGGTGGCGACCGTGATGGAGTACTTGTAGGTCCCAGGCTGACCAACGAACCAGTTCGCGTTCGTGGGGATGCCCGGGGTCAGTTCGATGAAGTTGTGGGAGAAGACCTGGGTGCCGCCCGCGTTGAAGATGTAGAGGTTGACTCCCGCGACATACGAACCGATGTAGGCGACCGAGAGCGTGACGTTACCGGTCGAGACCGCGCTCCCGTTGATCGGCGCCGCCAGCGATGCCTGGAGGGGCTGGGAGATCACGAAGAACGGGTGGTAAGCCGAAAAGTTCGCCGAGTTGTCGACGTTCACGTAGACAGTGACCGTGTAGATGTCCTGCGGGAGCCCGATGCAGCTCGGGTTGTTGCAGGCCAGGGCCGTCGAGTCGACCACGAACGAATAGTCCGTCTGGTCCGGAGCGACCGTCTGGGGGTTGGTCGAGAGCGTCGCCTTGGCCGAGAGGTCGGTAATGTTCACCTGGACGGTCGTCGTGACGTTATTGATCGTCTCGTTCGTGACCCCGATCGTGAAGTTCGCGTAGAACGGAAGCGTGTTGTACGCCGCGATCGCCGCGAAGGACACCGTGATATTCCCGGGCCCGACTGCCGACGGCGTTGGCTGGACTGCGGGGGCCATCGCCGGGCCGGCGACGGCTCCATTGGCGGTTCGTCCTGGCGCCGAATGGAGCTGGCCCACAAGTCCTACTCCAACCATCCCTGCCACCATGAAAACAGCCACAAGTCCAATCGCTACGGTCCCCAAGGTGGCCCTGGTCACACGATGCATGGGCCCTGCGAGTGACTTCCCGTACTTAAATCCAGCGAGGATTTCCTGCCCTCAGCCATAGGCGTTCTCTCACCGTCCGAAGCTCGATTCCGCGCCCCACCCGGTGGCTTTTGCGCATTCGGAAACTCCGTAACCCGCTCGGTGCCCGTAATCCGTTCGCCTCACCGAGCGACCTACCAGAGCGAGCGGAACACCTCGCATCGACGGTGTGCTCATCTACTCGCGCCTCTCGAGCGGGATACGATGACCTCGGTGGCGCTGACCGGGACCCCCGGGACCGGGAAGAGCACGGTTGCCGCCCGGCTGATCTCCGCTTGGCGGACCGTCGAGGTGTCCGACCTTGCCCTTCAACTGCGTACCGGCCGGCGAATCCGCTCGGGCTCGGAGGTCGACGTGAGGGCGACGGCTCGCGCGTGGCGAGCGGGCCGAGCGCCTGACGTGGATGTCGTCGTCGGACACCTCTCTCACCTTCTGCCCATCCGAGACGTGGTCGTCCTCCGCTGTCATCCGCGCGAGCTCGCCCGACGGCTCGGACGCGCTCGCCGCGGATCGGAGCGGGAACGGTTCGCGAACCTCGTGTGCGAGGCGACGGACGCCGTCCTCGTTGAGTCGCTGTCGCTCCATCGGCGCGTCTGGGAAGTCGACACCACCGGCCGGACTCCCGAGTCGGTGGCCCGAGAGGTCGCGCGCCGCATACGGCGGCGAGGTCCTCCATCGTACGGCCGGGTCGACTGGCTCTCGGATGCCTGGGTAGGCAAGCATCTTTTGGACTGGTCCCGGTAGGGGCTTCGGATGGTGCTCGAGGCGCTCCGGACCCGGGTCGCGGCCTACGTGACCCGGCTCGCCCGTCCGTTCATCGGTTGGAACCCTGCCTCGCTGAGTTGGGTCGCTCTCGGCTGGGCGGCGGTCGCGGGGGTCCTCTCGGGCCTCGTCCGCTGGACGACCCCGCTTCTCTTCCTTCCCGTCGCGGGCGCGATCTTCCTATCGGGCCTGTTCGACGTCCTCGACGGCGAGGTCGCGCGGTCGACCCAGCGCGCCTCGGTCCGGGGCGATTTCCTCGACCACGTGCTCGACCGGTACGCCGACCTCATCCTCGTCGTCGGGGTCGCGGTCTCGGGATTTGTCAACCCGATCCTCGCGCTGTTCGCGCTCGTGAGCCTCCTCTTGACGAGCTACATGGGCACGCAGGCCCAAGCGGTGGGTCAGGGCCGACTCTATGGCGGGCTGCTCACGCGCGCCGACCGCCTGGTCGTCCTCATGGTGGCAACGTTCCTCGAGTTCGACTGGTCGCTCGCATGGCCGTGGGCCCCTTCGGCCCCGTGGTCCCACTTCCGTGTCGGCGGGATTGAGTTCACCGTGATCGACGTGGCGCTCGCCTACTTCGTCATCGCCGGCCAGTGGACGGCCTACGCGCGCGCTCGTCGGGTCTACCGCGCGCTCCCGAAGGCTCCGTAGGGGGCCCTGCCGACCCCTCGCTCCGCTCGACCACGGCTCCGCCTCGGATCCGGTAGTACTGTAGGGGGTGGCGGAGGTACTCCTCGAAACAGAGAGGGTCTCGCGCCCGGTCGCGGGCGTCGGCCGCGCCCGGATCGCCCTCCCGCGCGCAGAGCCCGTGGCTCCGGAGGGTCTCACACTCGGGCGGCTCGTAGCCGCGGCCGTCGTCCCGAAGGGTGATGTGTTCGACCTGGTAGCGTGTCACCGACTCGTCGAAATCCGGGGCCCCGCGGTACGCGTCGACGATCGTCTCGAAGTCCGCGCCCGCCCGGTGCAGGAACGCGGCGAGGCAGAATCGGCCCGAGTGCGAGAGGTTCTCGCCCTTCTGGAGGGTCCGCTGCATCCGTCGGATGCACGGCGGGAACAGCTCCGGCCGCATCGGTCCGCCGCGAAGGTCGGCGCGGGCGACCGGTGACGGAACACGGCGTGCGAGCTCTTCGAGCAGGTCGTGCTCGCGCTCCCGGATATCACGGACCACGTCCTCCGCGATCGGGAGCGGCTCGGAGAGCCGAAGCCGCACCGCCTCCTGGAGCAGTCGGGCGGCCCGGACGGGCCGGACGACCACGCCGCCCCGACGCACCGCCTGCCTCGGAAGGCGGAACTCGGCCTCCCGGATCGGCACCGACAGGTGGAGATAGTCGACGAGCGGCACGTCGACCCCGTCCGGCGCCACGGAGAGAGTGAACCCGAGCCTTCGGGCGACCTCGATCAGTTCCTCGACCGGGACGCTCGCCAGGCGCGCGTGGTTCCGCTTCGCCTCCGCCACCGCCCACCGTCGGATCGCGGCCGGTGCGCTCGCGGAGGAGAGCACGAGCCGCGCGAACAAGAACGACAGGAACCTAACTCCCGGATCCGCCCGCGCGAGCTCCTCAAGGTCCCGGGTCCCTCGCGGGTCGTCGGCGGCCGCCAGGATCCGCGCGCGGCCGAGCGCTCGCGCCGCGTCGAACGCCGGGTCTTCGAGGAGCGCCCGAACGGACACCGCCTCCTCGCCGAGGAGCGCGTCCGCCCCGGGAAGGAACGGGTACTCCGCGAAGAGCGACCGTTCGTCTAGAGGAGCCGAGGCACGATGAACTGCCATAGGAGGAGCACCAGGACCAAGAGCGACGAGACCGTGACCGCCCGGCCCGCGAACTGTTCGAGGCGGGCGTCGTTCCATCCCTTACGGAATCGGGCCGCGACCGACGCGGCGAAATCCCGGAACAGCAGACCGCCGTCGAGGGGGACGAGCGGGAGCGCGTTCGAGAGGCCGAGCAGGAGGTTCATCCAGGCGAGCCAGTAGAGGACGTTCGCCCCGATCCAGAACCACCCCGTGCCCATCCCGGCGAGCGGGCCCGTCAGGTGGAAGTAATCGGTCGTCGACCCCGAGGCCGGCTCGAGACCCCCGAGCGGCAGGATGACCCAGTAGACGGTTCCGACGAGCGGACCCTGGTCGCTTCCCGCGGGCCAGACGAGGGTCTGCTTGAGCTCGGCCGGGGTCAGCACCGAGACCGCGACCCCAAGGAATCCCCGGCTCTTGTTGTTCGGGTTCGTCGCAAGGACGACGTCGGTCGAGGACATTCGACCCAGGCTCGCCGAGTAGAACACGACGGTTACGGTCTCCCCCGGCTTCGAGTTGGCGAGCGACGACTCGAACGCGGCGGCGGTGGTGGTCGAGGTGCCGTTGATCGACGTGATGATGTCCCCGGGGACGAGGGTCGCGTTCGCGGCCGGAGTGTTCCCCTGGACGTAGGCGACACCGACCCCGTTGGCGTTCGGAGCGATCGAGCCGGCGACCACCACCGAGAGGACGGCAAAGAAGAGGAGGGCGAGGGCGAAGTTCGCGAGCACTCCCGCCGCGGCGACCCGGTCCCGCTTGCGCCGAGGGGCGGCCATCATGTCCTTGTCGTCCTGTTCGACGAACGCCCCGATCGGCAGGACGCACCAGAGGATGCCGAGGCTCTTCACGCCGATCCCCTGGGATCGCGCGACGACACCGTGACTCAGCTCATGGAGCACGATCCCCACGACCAGCGCGATGATCCCGTAGCCGATCGGGATGAACGGGTTGATCCCGGGCAGTCCGACCGCTTCGGAGACCGTCGGAGCCTGGGCCGCCGAGATGCGGAACGCGGCGACCGCTCCGAAGACGAGAAGACCCAAGATGACGGCCATCGCCGCGACGGCGAGCGCGATGCCGATGTCGCTTACGACCGTCCAGAATCGCTTGAACCGGCCCCACCGGTCGAGCGCGGAGCGGCCCCTCTGGGTCTTGATCATCAGCGCCGGTCCGAACAGCGTGAGGGCGCGCTCCGGGCCGAGCCGCCCCGACTTGTAGAGCCAGTAGACCACCGCCGCGTAGAGTAGAACGACCAGTAACGCGATCTCGTAACCGAAGTAGGGGTCGCTCACGGCGTGTTCCGGAGTACCCACGACTCCTCGCGGTTAAGAGTTCTTGCGGGAACCCCCGGCGGGAAGCAGGATAACCTCCTCGGCGCATTCATCCGGGCACACGATGCGGCGGTTAGCGAGAGATCTCGTCGTAGCCCTCGGGGTGATCCTCGTCGCTGGCCTGGTCGCATCTTCGGTCCCGGTCGACCCTGCCAGGTTGACGGGCGCGAGCGATCTCGTCGCGTTCTCCGCCAATGATCCGGCGATCCCGTCCGCGTTGACTACGGCTGTACCGGAGGCCCTGGGGGGGCAGCCGGTGCAACTGGCCCCGCCCTTCTCGGGCGTCGCAGGCGACGACCCGATCGGACCGCTGTCGGCCACCACGACCGTCACCGTCGCCGTGGGACTTGCGGGGACCAACGGTCCTTCGCTTCCGGCACTCATCTCGACGATCTACTCCCCCGGCACGCCGGAGTACCGGAGTTTCCGCACCGTGTCCGCACTCGCCTCGACCTTCGGTCCGAGCGCGTCGACCATCTCGGCCGCCGAGTCCTACTTCGAGGGGAAGGGAGCCTCTGTCACGCTGAGTCCGGACCATCTCCTCTTGTTCGTCAGCGGTCCCAGCGACCGGATCGCGACGGCCTTCGGCACGACGTTCGAACAGTACCGCGCTCCGGACGGGCGGGTGTTCTTCAGCCATCCCACACCAGCTACCCTACCCGGAATAGCACCGTGGACCGGGGCGTTCGGCCTCGGCAACGTGAGCGAAATCGTCCCCGCGGTGGTCGGGGTTCCGACCCCCCGAACGCTCGTGACCCCGTCGGCGGGGTGCGCCTCTGGCTCGTTCGGCCTGACACCCTGCCAGGTGTGGCAGACCTACAACATGACGTCGATGGTATCGGGAGGCACGAACGGGTCGGGCGTCCGGCTCGCTGTCGTCGATGCCTACAGCTCCGAGGAGAACCAGGGCCTCCTGTCCGCCGACCTCGCCACCTTTGCGGCCGACAACGGCCTTCCGGGCGGGAACGTGAACTTCGTCTACCCGGTTCCGGGCTCGGGGGACCTCAATCAATCGTCGAACCCGGACTGGGCACTCGAGGAGGCCCTCGATATCGAATGGGCTCGGGCCTCCGCCCCCGGCGCGACGATCGATATGACGTTCTCACCCAACGCGGGCGTCGGGCTGTACGAGGCGGTCGACTGGCTCGTCGCTCACCAAACGTCGAACGTCATCTCCCTGAGCTGGGGCGAGCCGGACGTCGGGGTGTACAACGCCTACAACGCTCCATGTTCTTCGGCCTGCAACGCCTCTTCGGACGGGTCGTATGGGATCCTCTCTCCCGTCCTCGCCTTCGCGGCCGCGGAAGGGATCAGCGTCTTTGCCGCTAGCGGCGACTGCGGGTCGGCGGACGGGACCTCGGGGGTCGCGACGAACTATCCGGCATCGGACCCGGATGTCACCGGCGTGGGTGGCACCGTGCTCGAGGTGGACTCGGATGGGAATTACATCGCGGAGGCAGCATGGAGCGGCAACGCCTCCGGCGCCCTCTCTCCCGGCTGCGAGAACCAAGGCGGTTCGGGCGGAGGATACTCGCCGTTCCCACGTCCCCCGTGGCAAACCGGGCTGCCGAGCGGCGACACCGACCGGGGAGTTCCCGACGTGGCCCTCGACGCCGGGTCCGCCGTGATGGTCATCCGGGCCGGCTCGAATGTGGCCGCGCTGGGAACGAGCGTGGCGACGCCCATCTGGGCGGGGATCGCGGCCATCGCCGACCAATCGGTCGGCCGCTCTCTCGGGTTCCTGAACCCCACCCTGTACGCGATCGCGGCGGGGGCCAACTACTCCCACGACTTCCACGACATCGTCTCCGGGTCGAACGGCTACTCCGCCGGTCCAGGGTGGGACCCCGTGACCGGCTGGGGCACTCCGATGGTCATGCCGCTCGTGATCGATCTCGCTCACCCGCCCCCGGTGTCTTCCGGCCACCCCGCGGCGTTCGTGTACGCGAGTCCTCGGTTCGGTCAGGCACCGCTCTCGGTCGCGTTCCGCGCGAACGTCACGGGCGGCAGCGGAACGTACCCGCTCGAGGGGGTCTACTTCGGGAACGGCAATGCCTCGTTCGCTCCGAACGGTTCGACCACGTACACGTTCGTCCGTCCGGGTGTCTACTCCGTGCAGGCGTACGTCGCGGACTCCGACGCGAACTACTCCGTCTCTCCGCCAGTGGCGGTCGTGGTCGGGGGCGGACATGGGTTATCTGTGAACCTCACGGCCTCGACCGAGTCGCCGGCGCGGGGAGCGGCGGTCGGGTTCACGGTCAACGTCAGCGGGGGGTTGGGACCCTACCAGTACAACTTCTCGTTCGGGGACGGAGCGTTCCTGTACGGCGCCTCCGCAGCGGCCACGAACCACACCTACGGGGCCGCGGGGTCGTTCTGTGCTGAGGTGGTCGTCGCGGACTCGGCAACACCGGTGGACGGGGGGGCGAGCGCCCGGGTGGCGGTCGGAGCGGGCGGCGCCGCCCGGCCCAATTGCGAGAACGACACGGTCCCGCTCTCGATCTCCCCGAATGGTACCCCCGCGGTGATGGACGCGCCCGCCGACTTCCCGTCCCTCTTCACCGCTACGGGGGGATCGACGGGCGCCGGTTCGCTCGCTCCGTCCCTCCAGTACTCCTCGACCGACCCCTACGTCTCGGCCTGCGAGTGCACGATCTTCCGCTCTCCGGGCAGCTACGAGGTCACCGGTTACGCCAACGATAGCGAGAGTCAGCAGGCGAACGCCACGGTCGGCGTCACGGTCGCCCCGCCGCTCGTCGGCACCTTCACCGCGAGCCCGACGTTCGGTCCGGCCCCGCTCACGGTCGACTTCTCCGCCAGCGCGACCGGAGGGGTCGATGCGAACTCCGCATCGACGAACTGGACGTTCGGGGACGGGAGGAGCGCGGTCGGGGCCTCGGTCGCCGAGACGTTCAGCGTCCCCGGCTTCTATCTCGCGGTCGGGCATGTCGCGGACCGGGGAAGCGGGAACGCGAGCGAAGCGTTCCTGATCGACGTGGAACTGGGAGCGATGGTGCCGGAGTCCCTTCCTCCGCCACCGTATCTGGTCGCCACGGTCACGCCGGCGGTGGACGTACCGACCGGCGCGCCCGTGAACTTCACGGCACGACTTCTCACCGCGAGCGGAGCGGACGTGCCCGCGGTCTTCTGGTGGCACTTCGGCTCCGATTCCGTAATCAACGGATTCGGCGCGTACCGCTCGTCATTCAACTGGACCGCGAACTGGGTCGACACCCCGGGGAACGGGACGCTCGTGGCGGCCGTCCGCGCGACCGTGATCGCTTCGGGCGCGACGGTCGGTGCGCAACTCTCCCTCCCCTCGTTCGACGCGGTCGTCCACCTCACGGGCGGCGAGGAGTTCCATCCCCAGGTCGACGGGCTCGTGTTCGCAACGTCCTTGTCCAACGACACGGTCCTCTCCCCCGCTCCGTGGATCGCCACGGTCTCCGTCTCGGGTCCGGGCGTGGTCTCGACCGCCTGGGTGCTCGGAGATGGGACCGAAGCGGCATCGCTCTCGGTGAACCACACGTTCCAGGACGGCCTCTACTCCGTGGTCGCGACGGCCTCGGATACGTGGGGTGACTCGGCGACCGCCGACTACCCGGTGGAGTCGGCCAGCTTGTTCGAGCTGTCCGCGACCGTCTCGCCGACGTCCGGTCCTCCTCCCCTCGATGTCTCCTTCCGAGCGGACCCCAGCGGCGGCGTCGGCCCGCCGTACCGGTTCAACTGGACGTTCGAGGACCTTTGGGCATCGAGCGCGCCGAACGGAACGGCGACGTACGACTCGTACGGGACGTACCGGGTCACGCTCACCGTCGGCGACCTCGGAGGGTTCGGGGGCTCGATGAACTGGACAGTGACCGTTCGCTCCGCGCCGAGCGGTTTCCCTGCCCTCATCCTGCTCGGCGTCGGCGCCGTGCTCGGCGTGGCGACCGCCCTGGCCGTGTCGGTGGTCGTGCGTCGGAGCCGTCCGGCGCCGTTCACCCCTTGACGACACCGAGCGGGACGAGGCGGGCGACGCGACGCGTGAGGCCGGCGCCCTCGGCAACGCGTACGACCTCTTCGACGTCCTTGTACGCGCCCGGCGCCTCCTCGGTCACCCCTTCCCGCGAGCTCGACCGCACGACGATCCCGCGCTCGGCGAGCTTGCGGGTGACCTCGTCGTACCGGAACGCCCGGACCGCGGCGTGACGGCTCAGACGTCGACCGGCGCCGTGGCACGAAGAACCGAACGAGCGCTCCATCGAGGTGGGGAGACCGGAGAGCACGTAGCTGGCCGTTCCCATGTCGCCGGGGATCAGGACCGGCTGGCCGAAGGGCCGATAGACCTCGGGCACCTCCTCCCGGCCGGCCGGGAACGCCCTCGTCGCGCCCTTTCGGTGGACCAGGAGCTTCTTTGTGCCCCGGTCGGTCGCGTGCTCCTCGACCTTCGCCATGTTGTGGGCGATGTCGTAGACCACGGCGAGGTCGAGCTCGGTATCCGGTCGCCCGAACACCGCGGAGAACGCGCGCCGGACCGAATGCGTGATCGCCTGGCGGTTCGCCCAGGCGAAGTTCGCGCCCGCGGCCATCGCCCCGAGGTACCGCTGCCCGGGCTCGGACGAGATCGGAGCGCACGAGAGCTGGCGGTCGACGAGCTCCACCCCTTCCTCGCGGAGCCGTCGGTCCATCGTCCCGATGAAGTCGGTCGCCACCTGGTGGCCGAGCCCCCTCGAACCCGTGTGGAGCATCACGGTCACCCCGCCCGGCGTCAGTCCCATGGCGCGCGCGAACTCCGGCGCGAACACCTCGTCGACCGCCTGGACCTCGAGGAAGTGGTTCCCCGAGCCGAGAGTGCCGAGCTGCTTTGAACCACGCTTCCGAGCGGTCTCGGAGACCTCCTCGGGCTTTGCGCCGGCGAGGCGGCCCTGCTCCTCCTGGACCGGAAGGTCCTCGGGACGGCCGTACCCCTTTCCGACCGCCCATGCGGCCCCGTGGGCCAGGACCTCGTCGAGCTCCCCGGCCTTCAACGCGTATCCGCCGTGGGAGCCGACACCGGACGGTACCTCGCGGTAGAGGCGCTCGACGAGGTCCGTGAGGCGGGGACGGACCTGCTCGACCGAAAGGTTCGTCCGGATGAGGCGGACGCCGCAGTTGATGTCGTAGCCGATCCCGCCGGGAGAGACCACGCCCTCCTCGAGGTCGAAGGCGGCGACGCCCCCGACCGGGAACCCGTAGCCGAAGTGGATGTCCGGCATAGCGAGCGAGCTTCGCTCGATCCCGGGGAGCGTCGCGACGTTCGCCAGTTGGATCAGCGAAGGGTCGCCCTCGACGCCCGAGAGGAGCGCCGCATCCGAGAAGAGCACTCCCGGCACGCGCATGCCGGGCACCTCCTCGCGAGGTATCTCGTAGGTGAACTCGTCGCGAGCGACGAGTCGCGGGACCGCCGGCACGGCGCGGCGCGAGCCGAGCGCCCTATTTACGTTGGTCTCGTGGCGGCGGTCCCGGGCTCCGGGTGCCCACCGGACAAAACGCCAAGTAACCGGCTCCCCTAGGTCCGGACGGAGGTCGGGATGAACGCTCGGGTCCTGCTGTCGATCGCCGGGCTCGTTGTCATCGCCCTCGCGTTCTTCATCATCTTCGAGTACCCGCAGTTCGCGGACTACGCGTTCTACCTGCTGATCTTCTGGATGGTCACGAACTTCGTCCTGCTCTACTCCCTCCGACCCCGGACGCTCCCCGCGGGGGGCGATGCGTCCGCGGACGTCTCTCCTTTCCCGTCCCAGGGCGCCGCCCTGCCCTCCGGGGCGGCCCCGGTCAGCTCGACCCCTTCGGGCGGGATCGGCTTCTGCATTTATTGTGCGACCCCCATCTCGCCGGGGACCCGCGCCTGCCCTGCGTGCGGCCACACCCTTCCGCAATGGTGAGGAGACGGACGTTCGACCGATGACGAAGATCGTTGCGGTGCTGCTGTCGCTCCC
>Ga0335077_10011136_pt1 | contig 11239 bp, 9 predicted proteins | sample Lox_Sample_31_FD_207151 | JGI IMG/M metagenome (GOLD analysis project Ga0335077, IMG submission 207151) | Soil microbial communities from Loxahatchee National Wildlife Refuge, Florida, United States - Lox_Sample_3.1 | ecosystem: Environmental > Terrestrial > Soil > Wetlands | place: USA: Florida...
TATGGAGCGCTGAAGTCTCAATGTAGTTGTATCGGCGTGGAGGTATGGAGGTACTAGGAAAAGCCCGCCCGCGCGAACGCGGCCCAATATGGTAGTGGTGAAAAGTGTAGAGGTATGGAGATCAGGAGCTCAGGAGGTATGCTGCAGGCCTGGGGACGTGGAGGTATGGAGGCGTACAAATGTGGAGGCACAGAGGGCTGAAAATGGAGCGGTGAAAAGTGGAGATATTTATTTTGTTTGTGGTATGATTGTCTACCACATTTACTACCACATTTTGGTAGCGTATCTAGTGAGGTCTAGACTTCCTCCTCGACTTCTTCATATGTTGGGAAAATTTCATTTGCCCTGATGCCAATTTCCGTAAGATGAAGGACAAATCGGTAGCGGAATTTCGGTGGCAATCCTGGTATTGGTCTAAGACCTGGAAGGGGCAAGCGGTATGCTGACAACGGAATGTGATCATAGAACCTGTTATCTGTGACCATTTTCCATGCAAGTCTAGCCCGTAGTCTTTCCTGTGCATCCGATTCCTCGATTTGTCGGAGAATGTGATTGACTTTGACTCCTTTCCAGAATTGTGCAGGACCAGGGAGATCAACAGGTTCATCCCAGTTTCGCATCCAATGTGCCCAGTTGATCAGTATTGCAATTTCCATTCGTGTGAAAAAGTCGTTCGCGTTGTACCAGTTTCGTCCCTCAGTCGCGATCTCATTTTTGAGTTTCTTGAAAAGTCGTTAGTACGTACTACTACATTTACTACCACAAAGTTACTTACCTGTTGCAAGTTATGTGAAAAATGAGAGCAGAGTTTCATTGGTGAAAAGTCGCCATTTTCGTCAATACCTCGTCGATTCAGAAGGGACAACTTCTTCTTCAAGGATTTGGCTTTCGCACGGTATGTTGCACATATCTTTCTCCAATGTACGGATGCCGCTTTCAAGTAGTTGTCGCGATGTGCATTTTGGGTATGATTTCTCATTTGGCGATCGCGTTCATCTTGAGATATTTCCATCAAATTCAAGGTATCGCCGTTGAGTTCATCAATGTCCCGCGCCACTGTCTCATCCACGTCTTCATTCAAGTCTTCCCAAGCTGGATCACCGTCGTCCCAAGGGTAGGATGCCACTGGTCTGTTTGGTTCTGTGGGTCGAGGTGTGGGGAGTGTCGCGAATTTTCCTTTCTTTTCTCTAGTTCATATGTTAGTTTTTATTTTACTACCACACGTACTATCACATACCTATTGGTCAAGGTTTCCTGAATCACCGTAGCTTCCAATTGCAGTCGCTTATCATCGCCGGCCTGCTGGAATTCGGTTGTTTCGTACAATTTCTGTTTTGCTCGTCCAATGGCGGTTTGTAGAGCTTTCTGTTTGTTGAAAGTAGATTTTTGCTCGTCGTCCATACGCGCAGTGTAGTCGCGATTTCTTTTGGTGTTCGGATTTTCGGAGAGATCATCCTGGGCTTTGCGTTTTCCCATTTCGTCAAATTGTGGTAATAATGTGGTAGTATTTGGGGAAATGATTGCGCAAGTGAGTTTTGAGACGAATTTTGGTGGTTGTGATTGATTTGAGAATGTAAGTGTGAAGAATGTTGGGTTTGTTGATATGGTTGCCTGTGTTTTCGCGCTAGTGCCAAAATGGGCATTTCACTTCGATTTTCAAACCAATCACAACAACATTCCTTCAACATCTACCCATTGTCTCATCCATCATAGAATTCGATTCCGGTGAGTGTATTTTTCCATTTTTACGTGTTTGTTCAATTTTAATTGGATTTATCATGTTTTGGTCTTGATTTTTCGATCGCTATGTGATTTGAGTGAGACTTTCATTAGGATTTCGTCCATTTGGCATCTCCGATGCGTGTAAAGTTTACTATCACATTGCTTACCACATTTTTACGCGTGCGACACGATTAAGAAGAGAATTTTTCGTACTGACTGATTTCCAGTGCTATGACAGATTCACCTCTAACTTCTCTCGGTTCTACACCTGCGACTCCGTCAACAACTTCTTCAAGAATCCCTTCAATACCTGGCTTCTCTCTACTGTCGTCTCCGTCATTAGATCAATCAAATCAAAACATGGCAAGAACTCTTACTCGTCCGGCGATTTCAGCAAAGAGACCTCGCAATACAGGTGGCAAATCGGTCCCTCGGACGACTGGCGGGAAAACAGTGCCGCGTTCAACTGGTGGAAAGTCAGTGCCTCGTAGCACAGGTGGGAAAAGGGCGCGTCGGAGGGTTGTTGGAAAAAAGGTGCCCAAGAAAACGGCTGGGAAGGCTCCTGTACGGAAACGTCGATTCAAGCCTGGCAGTAAGTTTTGTACCTGTGGTAGTATTTGTGATAGTAGCTGACACATATCTAGCTGTTGCTCTTCGCGAAATTCGAAAATATCAAAGTTTCACGGATCTTCTTATCCCAAGAGCGCCTTTCCGACGCATTGTTCGAGAGATAGTTCGTGATCTTACGCAAGAAGATTTTAGATTTCAGGCGTCTGCTATTGAAGCGTTGCAAGAAGCGACAGAGGCACATCTAATCAGAATGTTTGAGTGTAAGTTTTACGTCAATTCTTATTTGAAAATATTAGCTTGTTAACTGTTCTAGCTGCAAATCTATGCGCAATTCATGCGAAACGGGTTACAATTTTAAAGCGAGATGTTGATCTCGTGCGTAAGTTGTGCGATGGTTGGGTTCTTGATCCGCGTCTTCATTCAATTAGTTTATGAGGAGGTTAGATTATTAACATTTGATACGGTCATGGGCATAGTTAGAAAGGTATCTCATCCAAAGCATTAAAATTGAGATAATTCATCGATTATCTTGGCCATATTGTTAATACTACCACATTTACTACCACAATCTTACTTACGTGATCAGTCAAGGCCTGGAATATTTGAGCATGTCAGGTATTGGTTCTGGGCACGATGCATGATGTAAAATGGACGGTAATAGCATTGAACAATTGCATCTAAGGCTTGTTGATTCTATTTCTTTACATTACACCTTTTGTTTGACCCTTTTTCCCCTTAAACTTCGTTGTTGTGGTGTTGTGTCTGAAACTTCTTCCTGTTCTTCTTCCTTAATGGTCGTCCCTGGTGAATCTATTATCATAAGATTCTCTTTTTCTAAGTCTTGTGCAATTTGTTGTGATGGTGAAGGTGTTAGTGTTTCCTGTCGAGGTCGTTTGGTCAGAGTTTGTTCCAAAGTCGGTTCTCCTCTTTTTCGAAGTCGTCTTCGGGGTGTTTCTGTTGGAGACGTAATTGAAGATGTAGTTGGAGAGTCGTCCGAGGTTGTTGCACGTTTTGAGAGATATGAAATCGTATCCACAGCAACACAAATGTTGTTTTGGGCGTCAATTTCATATGTCCCAATAATCTGGCCGGATATCTGGACCTGACTTCCGATTGTTGGCAGGGTGTTGAAATTTTCCCATCGACGTGTTTCTGGGATAATGCAGAAGAGTTGATAAGTAACGTAATTTCCTTTACCAGTACCACCTTTATCATAGGCTGTAAGATTGATGGTGAATGATCGAGTGTTGTATCCTTGAATGGAATGGTGGTTTGTGACTGATCCAACAAAAGTCAGAAAAGCATTCGTTGCAGGAGGTACTGTTTCTGGGTATGTGGGATCTGATGGATTTCCGGGAGCGCTATAGTAATTAGTATGTTGAGACATGGAATCTAAGAGTTGTAGCCAAACCTGATAAGACAGTGGGATTGGACAGTGAGTTTTGGTATGCTTGCTTTTTGTGGTGTAATTGTAAGCGTGCCGATGCATAAAATCATGGCGTCTTGAAGGAAGCTCTCATCAAAGGTGTTGTAGTAATCGATTGTGACGGGTATATTGTCATGGTACTCTATGCCCTTGATTGTGGCGTCACGCGATGATTGAATGCTTGCTTTGCAAGAAAAATTTATGGCTTTACTAAGTATGCGATCAATTTGCATTACGCAACAGAAGTTGCAATGAGTATTTGGAGTCATGATGATTTGAGGAGAAGAGTGATAAGAAAAGAGTGATGATTATCCGGAGAGAATTTTTTTTCGATCATTATAATGTCAGGGAGCACATGAAAAGCGAAGTCATTTCATAGGAATATTTGCTAGGATTCATTCATCGTACCAGATGCCAAGGTGGATCAAATGTCAAGTTATTTCATCAGGATATTTGTTAGGATTCATTCATCGTACCAGATATTAAGGTGGGTCAAATGCCAAGCAAGCCATTTCATAGCAATATTTGCTAGGATTCATTCATCATACCATATAATAAGGTGGGTCAAATTTGCGTAATTGAATCATTTGATGATGTGGATACTACCACATTTTACTACCACATTTTAATGCCTTAACCATATTTGCCTCAGGTATCTACACCTGAGGCGCTAATGGATCAAGTGACGTGGCTAATACGTAATACCACATTTTACTACCACATTTTGATGCATTAGCCATTTTTGTCTCAAATAATCATGTCTGAGGCGTTAACAGGTTCCATTTATTACATTCATCTCTATCTAAACTAATCGATTTCAGAAAGAAGTACTTCAGGCCATACAGTATTCTGAACAGTTGCATCTCCCTTCTCTGGTAATAATACAGACGTATTCCTCACATCCATACCTCTTGACATAGCAACATAAAATTGACCATGAGAAAAAACTGGAATACGTAAATCAATTCCAACAGTATGAAATGACTGACCCTGGGACTTATTAATAGTCATTGCAAAGCATAGAGTAACGGGAAATTGAAATCTTGAAATAACATAAGGCAGATCCTTCGATTGTGAAGTAAGTTTAATCCGGGGCAGAAGCCGGATTTGTCCGTCAAAATCACCGCCAAGAATGCGTGCTTCAATACAATTCCGTGTCAGACGCGTAATCTGAAGCCGTGTACCATTACACAGTCCCTCTCGTGGATGGAGGTTTCGTATAAGGAGAATGGGTGCTCCAAGCTTTACGCAAAGTCGTGACGGAGGTAGGCTGGGTGGATTGAATGACTGTAGAAGCTCAACGGGTGGTGGTTGGTCAGGATCATCCTCCAATCTGTCTGCTGAAAAATATTGCTCAATATTCCCGGGCATTCTACTAATAATTTCCTTATTAATAGACGTCACGTTTTCATTTCGAACCGATAGAATTGAACGGGAATGAAACAAAGATGGATTATTGAGTGAATTCTCCAGCTGATCAGTTGGGTAGATGTGAGAGTAAAAGTCATGTGAACGACGGAATGAAGTGATCGCAGGAAATAGTTGTGTCTTTCCATGTAGTGTCGACTTGTAAGAAAGGTTTTGAATCCACTCAGTAAAGCTACGATTTTGTTGGTCACTATTACAGACTCTCATATTTTGTTGAAGATACAGAATTTGGAATTTCTTCCACAGAAAGGATTTCTGTAAAGTGGCTTCAACGGTGACTGGACGTGTTCCATGAGGTATTACAGGAAGAATCTGCGCAAAATCACCTCCAAGAACAGTAGGAATGCCTCCAAAAAGAGAGTCGTTATCACGGATGTCTGTGAGCATGTGGTGAACAGCTTCAAAACAATGCTTATGTTGCATTGGGACCTCATCCCAGATAATAAGCGCTGTTTTTTGAAAAAGATCGGCAAGGTGAGATGATTTTGAGACGCCGCATGTTGACTGTTCTGATATGTCGAGTGGGATTTTGAAACGTGAATGAGCTGTGGTACCACCGGGGAGTAAAAGAGCTGCAATACCGGATGAAGCGACGCAAAGAACGATTTGGCCCTTTCCTCGATAGTAGTGACAAAGGCCACGGTAGAGAAATGTCTTGCCAGTTCCTGCAGGGCCTTGAATGAAGAAGTGAGCTGATGCTGGATCGTTATCTATGACTGACGTAATCGTTTCAAAGCAGGTGGTTTGATCAGGATTAAAGCGTTGAATAATCCTATTTGCAAGCTCTGTTTGCTCAACAGGATTATAATCGTACTCAGCGGCTAGAAGAGGATTTGGCTCAGAACGGTGCCAATCATGGGATGGTGTAGGCAAGTCATAGTCGTTTAATGTCTTGCCATGATCTGTAAGTAGCTTCGAAAGTAGAAAAAGGCCATAATCAAGATATGCTGTGTCCAGATTGGTAGGGATGTGAACCATACGTCTGAGAGCATGAGGGAGATCATCACAGATATGCTTGCCAAATCGAGACCATAATTCTGATGGGTTTGCGACCTCACCGAAAATGAGTGCTGTGGCGAAAAGTGTTCGCAACTGTCTTCCATGTGAAAAGGTAATTGCTTCTTCAAAGCAATTAATCCATGAACGGTCGTCTTGTAAAAGTCCAAGTGCGTGGCAAGCAGATCGAAATGTTGGATGCAAGATTCCATGAACGGTTCGAAGATTCTCAAATGATGTCGGGCCGTGAACTGAGGTGAGAAGAAGTCGTAGGTAATATCGTTCACCTGCCGTCGGTGTGATATAGTACATGCGACCAATTGCGAAATCTTTTTTCCGAGGTGTCCATTGTCGAGTACTTTTATTAAACACATGTTGTTGAGGAAAGTCTTGGTACAGCCAAATTCGATCTTCAGGATGTTCGTCATTATATCGGAAAAATGACGTAAGTGTTGATTGTCGATTTTCAATTTGCGCCAATATTTCATCTCGGCTGAGATCACCATCAAAATAGACTGGCTGTTCTCCGGGAAGATGAATCGCTAATGGAATCACCGGTGGAAATTCTTCATGGACGGGGAACTCAAACAGTCGCCATATAGCCTCACATGGCCCAACGTAACGGCCATCAAGGTATTCAGTGATCTCATCATGTTCGTCATCACCAGGAAATCCAGACAGTTGAACGGTACTTCGATCTGTGCCCTTATATATATACTTGTGTATATATTTAATGGCTTCGATTGAAGAACAAATCTCAACATTGATGTGAGCCTGGTATTTTCGACTGAGATATGGATTATATGGCACCACATGGCGATTGTCAAAGGTAACCCTTTGTCCATGGACTGTCTTCGTGAAGGAAGCCCCATTATCACGGCGGCGATAAAGAGGGTATCCATTTTCTTGGACAATCGTTTCCGGTTCAAAGTCCTTTGGATAATGCTTTTGGCAGATCTTTCCACGGTTTCCATCAACCATACATGGTGCAGTGGAAAAGTTTTCACCACACGGCCCATGTAGCATATGCTTCTGAATGATTTCCGTAAGAATGCCATCAGCATCATCTTCAGGTAGAGGCAATTCAGCGCGGATGACTCGGTCGATAACTGCGGGATCCAGTAACTGGTCGCGGTCATCTGGGTGCAGGAACACTAAGATGTGCATGTGTGGTAGGCCCCGTTTCTGGTATTCGATTGTCCACACATTACCACGAAATCTCCCAAAGACTTCTTTATGGCGCAAATCGTGTAAAAGTTCCTTACACTTGAGATGGAACACGCGTGAAACTAAATCCGGTCGATCAAGAGCGGTTTGACCTGGAAGTAGTTCTGCTGTGATTTCAGGCCAGTTGGGATTCGTGGTGACTGTGATGAAATAAGTTGGTCGACCAAAATGACGGACAATTGCCATTGAATCTTGGTAGCAACGTGAGATGAATCGGCGTCCCCCAATGAATGAAGCCGGTAGAATGATTCGGCGGCCGATTTGCGCTGGTTGAACATCACCTCGGGAAAGAATGTCAACAACCCCTTGGTAGAGGTCAGCTCGGATAGTTTGCTGGTGTGTTCGGAACCAAGTGAGTTTCATTTGATCGCAAATCGCCCAAGCATCAATGATGAATTGCTGAAACAATCGTCGGAACGCAAATGGAACCAAAGAATTTCCTGGTCGTGGGTATAAGATGTACCGATAGTACATCCGTAAGCTGACCTTATTTCCGATGCGGCCTTGTTCTTGATGATTGTTTCGAAGCCTAAGACCTAAGTGGAAACCAAGATCCCCATGAGGAAAGAGAAGCGGATATGCAAGTGGCATATACGCAGGATGTGTGCAGGGGAAATGATGGAAACTCTTATCAATCTGTCCATTCCGATTGCGTTCAGCAACTACAACTTCACGCTCACGCGTTTCGTCCAAGTTGTCTGGGACGATTACGGCAACCTCACTAATGGTTGGAAGATTTTCGCGTCGGCGATCAGCACCAGTCTCCATGATGAGTTTCATTTGTGGGCCGAGAAGAATTCGTACTGGATCTCTGTTGAAAGTTTGTTGGAGTCGCTCCCTTGCAGTTTGGTAGAGACCAATATACGGATTTCTAATTCCATGCAGCATTTCCGTAATCTGGCCAAGAACCTGTTGGTCTAGGCCGTCATTTGAATCGTAACGGATAGTTGTAGCTTCTTGTGGGTCATGGAAATAGATTTGCGCATATCGCGGTCGCTGACCAGGTGTCGGATCAAGTGGGCCAATGCTATGGTATAGGGCGCCGTGGATTTGAAAGCAATTAGCCCCTTCAGGTAGGCCTCGGTCTGTTGTTTCACACTCCGTTGAGGTAAATGCAAATGCAGCATTATAACGGCGAAGGTGTTTTCGAAAAGCTTGCCCACGGGCATTCTGATCCGTAAGGAGTCCTCGAAGCAATGCTGGTGGCTGTTTGAACGGATTCAGAATCAAGGCTCCTTTTTTACAACAACTCTCAAAGCGATTGCCAGTAGCTTTTATGGCAAGCTCATCCTTCCAATGTAGAGCTCTGCAATGGATGCATTCAACATCCATACGTCCAAGTGAGTGTGGAAGAACTGTACATGGTCCTGTAAGCGGTACCCAGGCGGCAGGATCATCAGCAGGCTCTGCTACTTGATTTCGGGCTCTTATTTGCTATTAAAACTTCATTAGCTTGATTTTATCTAATAGTGAGAGAGAACATAGAACAAACCCGACATCGTTTGCATGTCCTATATGGCACACCGGACACATTGTTTACAAAGTCATCAAGGGGACGATAATGACGACAGCAAGTGCATTTTTTTCTATGAATTCGAGCTGGAGACATGATTGATTGATGACCAATTTGAAGAAATTTAGATTTTCACAGAGTACAGAAGGAAGACTACTACCACATTTACTACCACATTTACTACCACATTTGACGAAATTTTGGTAGAGATGCTGGGGAAACCATGGAATACAGAAGGAAAACTACTACCACATTTACTACCACATTTGACGAAAAGTTTGGTAGAGATGCTGGGAAAGTCCCTCAAGATGACGTTGAAGTCTATACGTTAATTTAATCACCATTCTTCTTTGAGTAAGATCGTAGATCTTTTATGATAGTAGAGTGTGAGCCATGGAACTTCATACCATTTTCTGTGACAGTAGGGTTGACTTTAAGGTTATCGCATGGGTGTGAGCCGTGGAACTCCATCCCATACCTGCACTAAGGGCGACTGCTACTTCCTTTAGCACCGCGACCTGTCCGTCATGCGATGTAAAGTAGATGATGAGGGTGATTGCAAATGAGGGACTCATGGTCAAGTCAAGATCAAGATCATGAGATGCGCTGTGCTCATTTTTGTCAACTGCTGATGAAGGCGACTACGGATGAGGGAGAATTCCAATTCTTTTTCACCGTCTTGAGGAAGATGATCCTCTTCACCGTCTTCAGGAAGATGATCCTCTTCACCGTGTTGATGAAAATGCAATCATTCGGCCTAATGTATTTGTCAGTGGAGACAATTAGAATTTTCTTTAAACACACTCTTACATCGCAGCTTGTTCTTCCTCGTAAATTCGGTTCTCTTTACGTTTTTTCATGCGCATTATCTCTTCCTTCTTTAGAGGAAGATGATCCCGTGAAATATGCTCTCCGTGCGAATGCGGGATGAGGAAAAAATCCAATGATCTTCGCTGTCTTGAGGAAAATGATCGCGTGAAATATGCTTTCTGTGTGATATCGGAATGAAAATGGAATCATCATTCGGCCTAGTGTATTTGTCAGTGGAGACAATTAGAATTTTCTTTAAACATACTCTTACATCGCAGCTTGTTCTTCCTCATAAATTCGGCCCTCTTTCCGTTTTTTCATGCGCATTATCTCTTCCTTCTTCTTCCTCATAAATTCGGTCCTCTTTACATTTTTTCATGCGCATTATCTCTTCCGTCTTCTTCCTCATAAATTCAGTCCTCTTTCCGTTTTTTCATGCCCATTATCTCTTCCTTCTTCAGCCGTTCAAAATGAATTGCATCCGCCATCGTGGAGGTGTTGCATCAAGAAGGAGGAGATCATCTCTTCCTTCTTCAGCCGTTCACCGGTATCGTTAACTTTGCGCGATCTCTTTCTGCCGCTTAACTTAGCATGTGAAACATGTGAAAGAGAGTGAATCGTACGATCAACTCATCGCTACCAAACTTTCCCTAGCGTCGTGAATTCCGTCACCTGCACCAAGATCTCATGCTAAGCTAAACCTAACTTAACATCAAGCTGCACATCATAACCAAACTTCCCTGAGTTGTGACCTTTAGCTTGACATGTGCCCTCGTGGCGTCATGAAGTTGTGCCTGCTGGTTGAGGCACGGATATCTGGAGATCTGAAGACTCGCTACAGGTGTAGATATGTGGAAGTACGGAGGTATGGAGGTATGGAGGACTGGAAACTTGCTACTGGTGTAGTAACGTGAAGGAATGGAGGTATAACTGTGAGCTCACCATGATTATGTTATCGGAGGTGCTGAAAGTGATGGAGGTGGCCGTTCCACAGGCGTGAACTCGTCCAAACTGTGTAAGAGTAAGTTATAAGATCCGGAGTCATGAAAACAGGGAGGTTCAGTTAGTATTACCATGAAAAATCATAAAAGGTTTGGTCAAGTTGATGGTGATTTGAACGAAGATTGAGATTTTGATGGGGTTTGCATGGCCACCGCACGGGCCGGGCTGAGCCACTTTTTACGACGTGGAGTTATAGAAGATGGAGGCTCGATGAAGATGTATATCGTTCTGGAGTTCTGAAGTGCTGGAGGTGAGGTGCGGTACACGTGTAGCGACCTGGCGGTATGGAGTGCCGGAGGCGTGCCGCAGGCGCGTCGACGCGGATGCAGGGAGGTACGGAGCTTGGAGGAGCGCTGTAGGCGTGTAGAGGTGGAGGCATGGAGGCATGGAGGTATGGAGCTTTGGAGGTGAGTTGTAGGCGTAGCGGCGTTAAGGTATAGAGGTCTGAGTAAGTTGAACATGTAGCGTCGTAGAAATGTGGAGGTATGTAGCGCTGGAGTTGTGCTGCCGGCGTGCAGACGTGGAAGCATAAGGGTGTAGAAGCA
>Ga0335077_10011137_pt1 | contig 11239 bp, 7 predicted proteins | sample Lox_Sample_31_FD_207151 | JGI IMG/M metagenome (GOLD analysis project Ga0335077, IMG submission 207151) | Soil microbial communities from Loxahatchee National Wildlife Refuge, Florida, United States - Lox_Sample_3.1 | ecosystem: Environmental > Terrestrial > Soil > Wetlands | place: USA: Florida...
CCCAGGTAGCTTATTTTCGCACATGCTGCCGGACGGTAAAGACTGGCGGAAAGGTCACTTTCCACAGGGTGTTCCCTTCCGTTGACGTGAGCGCAAGCCTTTGTTACATTCGCGCCATGGCGAAAGTGCAAAAGTCCTCTTCCAGCCGATCTCGCTCGTCGGCTCCGGCCAAAGCGAAGTCAAAGAAAAAGAACAACTTGCCTGCCCCTCCCCCGCAGCGAGGAGGTGTGGAAATGGTCGATCCCCTTGTACAGGCGCAAATGAAGATTTACGAAGAGGCTATGGCGCTCTTCCATCAACAGAAATTCCAGCGCGCCAAACAGGAACTTGAGAAGGTCATCGCCGGTCCCAGCAAGGAACTGGCTGACCGAGCGCGTACGCATCTGCGCATTACCGAGCAGCGCATGAAGCCCGCCGCGGAGCAGAATCCGAAATCCCCGGAAGAGCATTACCAGCGCGGCGTGGCCATGATGAATCTCGGACGTTGGGACGAAGCGCGCGAGAGCCTGGAAAAAGCACGGAAGCTTGCTCCGAAAGCCGACCACGTGCATTACGCCCTGGCGGCGCTCGATTGCCTGACCGGCGAGGCCGATTCCGCCCTGACCAATCTGAAGATCGCCATCGAACTGCGCCCCGCCAACCGATATCACGCCCGTAACGATGAGGACTTCAACTTCCTCCAAGAAGACCCTCGCTTCACCGAATTGCTGTATCCTGAAAAGGAAGGCTACCCGGGCTAGCAACGCCCGCCTCGCCCTTGATCCCTCCGGGCCCTGGAACAACGTGAGCGAATTCCCGGTGAACGGCGGGAGAAACAAGTCCGGTGTGTAGCTCGCCGCCGGTTCTTCCCCGGTGAGTGTCGCCAACGAAGTGCCGCTTCGCATCGCGTGGTGGACATTCGGAGCTTGAGTCTCGAATGAAGAAATCCCGTCCGATAGAACACACTTCCCAGGGCTTCCGGGTCGTCGCGCTCGGCGGAGGCACGGGTCTATCCGCGTTGCTGCGCGGTTTGAAGGAACATCTAGTGCGCCGGGGCGACCATCACTTTTCCCTGCAGCATCCCATCGTGGATATCGCCGCGATCGTGACGGTGACCGATGACGGGGGAAGCTCGGGCCGCTTGCGACGGGAGCATCGCATTCTTCCACCCGGGGACATCCGCAACTGCATGGTCGCGCTCTCGAAGGACGAAGCGCTGCTCAGCCGGCTGTTCCAGTACCGCTTCCACGCCGGCCGGGGACTTCGCGGCCACAACTTCGGCAATCTCTTCCTTGCGGCGCTCACGCACGTCACGGGAGACTTTGCGGAAGCCGTGCGCGTCTCGAGCAAGGTCCTGGCGATCCGGGGGCGCATTTTCCCTTCGACGGTTTCGAATGTTCATCTTGTCGCGACCCTGGCGAACGGCAAGCGCGTGCAAGGTGAAACGCGCATCTCCCGCAGCCAGGTACGCATCCGGAAAATCGAGCTTTCTCCCCGCCGCGTGCGTCCGCTGCCCGCGGCCATCGAGGCGATCCGGGAGGCCGACCTGATCCTGATGGGGCCGGGCTCGCTGTATACCAGCGTCATTCCCAATTTGCTGATTCCGGAAATTGCGCGGGCGATCGCGCGTTCGAAGGCGCCACGTGTGTACATCGCGAATCTGATGACACAGCCGGGCGAAACCACACTGTATACCCTGAGCGACCACCTCCGCGCCATTGAGGACCACGTTCCCGGCCGGGTCATTGACGCCGTGGTGGCCAATCGCAAGCCGGTCTCTCCCGAGGTCGCCCGCCGCTACCGCACCGAAGGTGCCGAACCGGTTCTCGTCGACCGGGAGAAAACCATCAAGCGTAACGTCAGGCTTTACACCGACGACCTGCTGGAGGAACACGGCGTCATCCGCCACAATTCGCCACTGCTCGCGCGCCTCCTGGTTGAAGAATTTCTCCTCCGGCCCGATTCCCTCTGAGATTTCCGGAAAGTGGGAGGGGGATTCCCCGGTCAAATGTCCTTGAAACAATTCTCCCCGGTCAGTCGTATACTCTCCATCGAACGCATTCCTCGAAAAGGTGTCCCATGAACATTGGCAGGTTTCTCGCGGGCCTGGTTCTCGTTCTGTGCAGCACGCCACTCCTCGCCGGCGCCCAAGAAAAGCCGGACCTTTCGCAAAGTCAGATGCCGTCGGTGGTAACGGTTCCGCCGGAAGCGCTGCCTTCCGACCATTTCGACGTGGAAGCGGCTACCAGCGCGTATCTCGCGCAGATCCCCCTTTCCGCCCGCGCCCGCAGCGACGCGTACTTCGAAGGCGGCTACTGGCTGATTCTCTGGGACTTTCTGATGGCCGCAGTCATTTACTGGGTCATTCTTCATTTTGGATGGTCGGCCAAAATGCGGGATTTCGCTCAACGCCTTTCGCGTTTCGCCTTTGTCCAGGACCTCATCTACTGGGTGCAGTTTTTATTGCTCATCACGGTGCTTGGCGCGCCACTCAACATCTACGAGGGCTACGTTCGGGAACACAAGTACGGACTGGCCACGCAGACGTTTGGCCCCTGGATGGGCGACCAACTCAAGGCGCTCTTAGTGAACATGATCCTGGGCGGCATCCTCGTGGCGGTGCTTTTCTGGATTGTCCGGAAGCTGCCGGGGACCTGGCATGTCTGGGGCGCCGTGGTAACCATCGCGTTTTCCGTTTTTGCGGTGATGATCGCACCGGTTTTCATTTTCCCGCTCTTCAATAAGATTACGCGCCTTGACGATCCGGAGGTGACGCGACCGATTCTTTCTCTCGCCCGCGCCAACGGCATTCCCGCCCACGATGTCTATCAGATTGACGCATCCCGGCAGACCACACGCATGAGCGCCAACGTGAGCGGTTTTGGCAAAACCATGCGCATCACCATGAACGACAATCTTTTGAGGCGCGGCTCTCCCGAAGAGATCAAGTCCGTCATGGGCCACGAGATGGGACACTACGTGCTGAACCACATCTACAAGGACATCCTGTTCATCATTATCGTGCTCGTGGTGTTCTTTGCCCTGCTTCGGTGGGGATTGGATTGGTCGCTCGCCCGCTGGGGGCAAGCTTGGGGAATTCGTGGAATCGGGGATGCCGCGGCCTTGCCGCTGGTCTTTTTCATTGCGACTTTGCTCGGATTTCTCTTCACGCCAATTCAGAACACCCAAACGCGCACGAGCGAGCACGAGGCCGACATGTACGGCCTCAACGCCAGCCGGCAGCCCGACGGTTTCGCGCAAGCCGCGATCCATCTTGGCGAATACCGGAAGATGAGTCCCGGCCCGGTAGAAGAATGGATCTTCTTTGATCATCCGAGCGGTCGGCACCGCATTCATGACGCCATGCAGTGGAAGGCGGAGAATCTGGCGCTGTTTTCATCGCAGACCGGTCACTAGTTTTGCAGCGCCGGCGTGCTGGCTCGGAACCCAGCTCGCCAGACAGCCGCGCGCAGAGGAGACCATGGGCTTCAGGCTCGATGAGATTTCTTGCGGTAGCTTGAGAGGCGCCTGCTCACCTCCATTCGAAGCGAACACCGCCACGCACAAAAATCGGCGGGCCGACCGTAAATACGGGAGTGGCAGCGGTTTTGAAGTGGTCATTCGTCAGATTCTGCACCGCAAAGAACAGTGAAGTATGTCGCGCGACTTGGCGCGACACTTGCGTGTCCAGCGAAAACGCCCGGCCGAGCGGCAACAGATTCTGATCATCGTCAAACTGGTTTCCCAAGAAGCGCCCCTGCAGCCCCGCCATCCACTTTTCGCCCGTATAGCTGACCTGAAAGCTGAACTGGTTCTGCGGCACCTGCGGGAGGAAGTTCCCTTCGAGCGCCGGGTTGGCCGAGAAACTCAAGACAGTGCTGTTCACGAATAAATAGGCCGCCGCAATCCGTACGCGCTGGGTCACGTGCGCTTCTCCCGAAAGCTCAAATCCACGAGCGCCAATTACGCCGAGGTTCTGCTTCTGTCGCGTAATCAAGGCTGGGGTGGTCGTGAGCGTGACGTTCGCCACGGGGTCCGCGATGTCGCTCCAGAAGAAGTTTCCCCGAAGCGTGAAGCGGTTCGCCCAGAGAAGCTGGCTGATTCCCGCCTCTCCACCGGTCAAATGCTCCCCGGTCAATCCCGGATCTGCGAGCGTCAGCACGTTCCCTACGCGGAAATTCCGGTACAGCTCATTTAAGGTCGGCGCGCGGTAGCCCTTGTACACCGAGGCATTCAACGCCGTGCCATGCGAAAAACTCTTCAGCAGGGAGACGCGGGGGCTGAACGCGGTTTCGGTCCTCTCGGCAAAGGTGCTGGCCGTCGGTGCGCCGGTGGGAAGCGGTGTCCGGTTCTGGTAACCGGTATTGTTGTTCCAGGTGTCGATGCGTCCCCCGAATGCCAGCAGCCAGCCGGGTGCAATCAGGAAGGCATCCTGGGCGAAGAAGCCGAAGGCGTGTTGCCGTCCACCCGCATCCACCAGCGCCGTTTGCGCGCCTAAGCGGTAATTGGTCTCGGCGCTGTGCCCGCGCACCTCCGCGGCTTCCAGGCCTGTCGTGATCTTGTGCTTCTCCAGGAACAGGCGGGACCACGTGCCCACGAATCCGATCTCTTGCGAAGGGCTTGTCTGCACATCGGTCAGCGATTCGGAGTTCCGATTGGCTGCAACCGAGGAGAACGTCTGATGATAAAGCTCGCGCGAGCCGTACGCCCGCACCGAAAACGCTCCCGCGTCCGCGGAACTCCAGTCAACGCCCAGATCCAGCTCCGGGATGGTCGTGTCGTTTCTCTGCAGCGGCGTGCCATTTTTCCCGCTTTCGCCAAAGCCGCTGCCGCGGACAAACACGCCCCCGCGTTCGCCGAGTGCGTGCGACAGCTCCAGCAGCCCGGATAGCACTCCGGAGCCGAGATTTGTGTCCACGCTTCCGCGCTGGTCCGGCGGCACCGCGATGTACCCTTGCGTCTGATAGGCTTGTCCGGCCGCACTCAGCGACCATTTGCCGAGCGGCGTCCCCGCGGCAAAAGAGACGTCCGGAGTGTTCATGCTTCCGTACGACAGTTCCCCGGAGGCGTAAGCCTTTTCGCCCCTTTGCGTGCGCAGGTTCACAACGCCGCCGAGCGCGCCGCCGCCGTACAGATCGGACGCTCCCCCATTGGCCACCTCCATCGTGTCGATGGCCTCGCGCGGCACGCGAGCCCAATAGACCCATCCGCCAAACGCGTCGTTCAGGGGAATCCCGTCGAGCAGCACGATCGAGCGACTGGTTGCGCTTGCGCCAACTCCGCGCAGCGATACGCCTTGGGAAGTGGGGTTGGCAAACAGGCTGCTCGATCTGCGGAAGGTGCTGAAACCCGGCACCTGCCGCAGAACTTCGTCGACTGCCATACCTCCTGATTCGTCGATCGCTTGGGAAGAAAGCTCGTACTGGCTAGCTGGCGTAGCCGGGATGCGGTCGCTGCCGTTCGCCTTCACTTCAATGCGCTGCAGGTTGGCTGCCGGCGAGAGAACGATCTGCAAGCTGCCACCGGTGGCGTGCGCGGGAACCTCACGCGAAATGCCTGCGAATCCGGGATAGCTAATCACGAGGGTTCCGCCAGCGCCCGCGCCTTCCAAACGGAAATGTCCGTTTTCGTCGCTGCTTGCCACGTCGATGCCAGCGGCGGAGCGAAACTCGATGCGCGCACCCTGGATCGGCGTTCCCGTCGTATCCGCTATGGTTCCACTGAGCGCCGAGCGCTCTTGCGCTCCAGCGCTGAGGGTCGACGCGACGAGAAGGAGCCATAGGCTCAAAATGGGCGGTTTCGAGCGCAATGCTGAGCGACTCCTTGTTTGTGGCAAAGTTCGTTCATCTTTGGGCGTTTCGACTGGTTTAGCCGGGTGAAGAACTGCCCCGCCATTATCCAACATCATCGCGTTTCAGAGGGGCGGTTTGCCTGTCAGGTCACCTGGAAAACACTACACCACGAACCCCACAGGCAAGGGCAACACGCGAGACGCCTGGGGCATTAAAGTCCCATTACGCGCCCCGTGAGAACCGTGATGGAAGCCTTGGGCAGAGGCACTTTCTGTCCTTCCTTGATGACCAGTGCGGTTCTCTTTGCCGGGCCATCTGGATCGGCATGGCTGGTCGCTCCCGAGGGGTGCCACACATACTCCGCCGCTCCAAACGTCACCATGTTTGCCGGGCCTGCAAACCGGGCCGCCGTCTCCTTCCCGCCGTCTTCAAAGGCGATGGCCACCTCGTGGGCGTTGCTGGGATCCTTGTTGATGAGCAGTAGCGACCATTCGCCGTCCGGGCGCTTGGCCGCATAGGCCGTGATCAGGTCGTGCCCCCCTTCGTCCTTCAAATCGCCTTCCGCGGGATAGAGCTGATGCACACCTTTGCCGTGTGTGACCCAGTCTAAATTCAAGAGCTGGCTGGCAAAATACAGTGCGGTGTATTGCTTGATCCCCAGATTTTCATCCGCGACGAAGTTCCCGTAGGTGCTCCACGCATGGCAGCCGGGCCGCAGCGATTCCGGCTGAATCGGCGAATGGTAGTAAGCCGCCCCGGGCCCGGCGTGTGTCAGAAACGCGCCGACGCTGTCCGCGAGCCAAAGTCCCGCGAACAGGTCCTGCATGGGATCCGTGAGCGCCCAAGAGACGTTGCTCTCCGTGTTCATCAATGGAACGTCCGAGGGTACCCCGTCATCTCTCCAAGCCCTCAGGATTCCCTTCACGAACTGCGGCTCACGGTACAGATCGGACCAGTTGACCACGCAAGGATCCAGCGGGTAGTGTTCGAAGGAGACAAATGCGAGGTCGCTCAGCCTCCCGCGCGCTTTGAGATAATCGATGAATCGCCCGAGCCAAGACGTACGCCCCTGCTCGTCCGGCCACACCTTGATGTCATCGTTCACCCCCGTGAAGATCGGCCCGCCTAGCTTCAGCTTCGGATCGACCTTGTGCAGCGCCGTGGCCCACTGCAGATAGAGCTCAGCATAATCTTCCGGCACCATGTACGCGCCATCGGGCTCCTCCCCCATCTCCACGTAGGACACCGGGTAGCTGCGCCTCTCGATATAGGCCAATTCCGCCGCGCTGTCCTCTGGCGTGGCATAGAGCATGGCGATGGGAATCATGGCCGGAAGATGGTTCGTGTAGCCGCTCGAGAAAAATAGGTCAAAGCCCGTCTGAATCCGGGTCGGGATTTTGTCTTCCGCCGTGTGCCACGAATCCACGGATGAGGTTTGCGTGACCGTCTGCGCTTGCCCCGGCGTGTGCTTGACCAGGTCCACAAACTGACCCAGAGCGTTAAAGTTTCCCGCAGAAACTTCGCTGATCGCGTATCCCACGCAGTTCCTCGGGTCATCGCTTCCGTGCGTATCGCAGGTGTTGGAGGATTCCGTCATCCAGATGCGGAGAAATCGCGCCAGGATAGGCTGGTCGGCCAAGCGCTGCACCTTGCTCCCCCCGGCGCCGCCGATCACTTCTCCGAGTGGGAACTTCACCCAAACCCCCGCGATCTGTTTGTTCAGCGCGTCTTCCTTCCCGGTCCAATACTCGACCACGTAGCTCTTCGCATACGGCTGGGCCCAGACGATCTGGATCGCGTCGATTGGCTGAGGCAACGCAAAATCAATCACCACCCATTGCGGATGCGCCGCGTCAGGCTCACCCGTGAACTTCTGTGTCAGATACGGATTGCTCTTCCAATAACTCGCTGGATCGCCATCGGTCATGCGGGAGAATTCGTCCTGGCCGGAGTCGCTCCGCGTTGTTCCCCGGTGAGCGATGTGGTAGCCGAACGATTCGCGCAGCGTTTCGGCCGGTTCAGCGCTTCCGACGAAGTAGCCTCTCTTGTTCTTTTCGTCGCTCCATTTCCCGTTGGGATTCCAGTGCCAGGCGGAGTACGTCAGTTCGGTGTTTTGCCGGTAGGTGATCGGCCCCCAGCCTGCCGAGAGTCCCGCCTTGATGACCGGCGCGCTGTAGACTTTCTCAAATTCCTTCGCGGACAGAATGTCCATGGACGTGCCCATAGCCTTGTCCGGGTCGAACGCCACCGAGTGGGCGGCAGTCACATCCACATGGACCGTCTGGCCGCAAGCCACGAACCCGCACGCCAATCCGAGGCACGCCGCCGCAAAAATCCTCGTCATCGCCACCACCTCCCGTCGCGTGTATTATATCGATTCAATACATCGATGGTGTCCGGTCGCTTCCATCGTTCCCCGTCGTTTTACTGGCACCTGTTTTCATTTCCCGCTAACATTTGCGTGCAGTCATTCCCGCATCACGGAGCCGTTCTATGTCAACATTCGGCCTCATCGAATACGAGGACGCCAGCCCGCAGGTCAAGGCCGTCTTCGACGACATCATGGCCACGCGCAAAACCGACTACATCAACAATTTCTGGAAGGCCATCGCCCATGACCCTTCTCTGCTGAAGCGCACCTGGGAAGATCTGAAGGCCATCATGGGGCCCGGCGCTCTCGATCCGCTCACCAAAGAGCTTCTTTACATCGCCGTCAGCGTCACGAACAACTGCCAATACTGCATCGCGTCTCACACCGCTTCCGCGTTCAGCAAGGGCATGACGCCGGCAATATTCAAGGAGCTCCAGCAGGTCGTCGGCATGGCCAATGAAACCAACAAACTCGTTACGGGCTACCAAGTGGCTATCGACGCGTGCTTCCTGGCCCCGCTTCCGCTTCAAAAGTAGCAGCGGGTCCGGGGAAACGAACCGGTTTTTCCCTAGACCCGAAAAATGTCTTATCCACTGCGACAACGTAGTACCCAAGTACTATAGCTGGCCCTATTCGGTCACCCCACCATGTATATGTACGGCAGGAGAGCCCTGTCTTGGCAGGGTGTCCCTACCAATCCCTCTTGCATGGGTACTCTATGGCGCCTATCTTGAAAGAAGCTGACACTTCTGCTGCAACCACCGCCGCTTCCGCGTCTCCGCTCGCCAAATCTCCGACAGAAACGCCCAGCCGCCCGCAGCCGGTGGCAATCGAGATTCCTGTCACAGTGAATGGCGCACGCACGGTGGAGGGTTCCGACAAACGCGAACCCTTTTCCGAGACCACGCAAACCGTTCTCGTTTTCGGCCAAGGCGCCGTGGTGCGCATTAACACGCCGCTTGCCCCCGGCCAGCTTATCTTTCTGACCAACGAGAAGAGCAAGAAGGAAGTGGTCTGCCAGGTGGTGAAAGCCAAAACGGGCGGCTCCGGCGGCGCTTACGTCGAATTGCAATTCACAGAGCCTGCTGCGGGATTCTGGGGTCTGAAGACGCAGAGTGGCTCACCAGTCGCGCCGGCTGCTTCTGCACCGTCCGCTGCCCGGCAGGTTCCCGCGGCCATTCCCGCGGTCCCCAAGGCGATCGCGCCACCCCCACAGGTGGCCGCCAAGCCGGATCTACCCATAGCGGCAGCCCCAGCTGCTCCGCTCCCGCCTGCGGTGAAACCGGCGGCTGCAGTTCCGCCGCCCGCTCCAATCGCGCACGAAGTGCCCGCCACACCAGAGCCTCAGCCTCCCGCTCCGCCGGTCTTCGTTGCGCCACCTGCAACTGCTGTTCCGGAACTGCCCGCCGTGCCCACGCCGGCACCAGGGGTTTCCGCCGCATCGCAAACCCCGGCTCCGTCGTCCACGGACGATATTCCGCCGGCACTGGCTTCCCCCAAGCCAGCGCTCCCCGTCGCTCCGCTTAGCGATTATTCCAAGGAGATTGAAGCAGTCTTCGCACCTCACGCACAAACGAGTCAGCCGCCTGCCCCGAAACCCGTGGAGGAGAGTCACCCACCCGGCTCCTCCTCGCCTTCCTCCGAGGAATTGAAGCTTCAGGCCGCGCGCTTGCAGGCTCAGCTCAGCTCGATGCTGTTTACTGAGACCACCTCAGCACCGCCCGCTTCAAAGACGGACCCCGCCCTGACCGAAGTCTCAAAAAAGGTGCTTGACTTGTCTCAGGAAGTAGCAACCCCGACGCCGAGGCTTGACACCAAGACAGTGCCTCCTGCGCGCAAGCCCAGCGCCACTTCGCTATCGGTCGACGATGAAGTGAAGATTCCAGCCTGGCTGGCACCGCTCTCCCAGAGTGCAGAGCCGTCTGTTCCCGCGAAACCTGCTAGTAGCGAGGCCCCATCGGAGTCAGGAATCCTGATCCCTGGAGACGAGTTCCCCGCCGTCAGTTCCGATTCTTCGCGTCGGGAAAGTGCCGTATTTGGCGGACAGCTCCTGGGCGAGTCTGCAAATCAAACCGAAAGCCCGGCCTCGTCCGGCTCCAAGAAAGGGCTCCTTATCGGTCTGGCGGCCACCGTTCTTGTAGTCGCGGGCGGTGGCGCCTGGTACTACCGACAGCCGAAACCGGCCGTCAAGCCCGTGGTTGCAACTCCCGCGGCTAGCATTCCTGCGGCTCCCCCGCAGCAGGTGACCAGTTCTTCTCTGCCAGCCGCCACCGCGGCGACCACTCCGGCTCCTTCTGTCGTAAATCCGCCACCCACTTCGCAGCCGACGAGGAGCGTTTCTCCGGCTTCCAATCCGACTCCTGCACCTTCGTCCGCTGTGCTAAAGACTTCCAATCCACCAGTCGTGAACGCGGAGCCGGCTGAATCGTCAAGGAAGCCGGCGTTCAATGACGCTCGTCTGGCAACGCCGCTGGTCAATCGCGGCGCGGCTTCTTCGGAGAACGGGGAACCGATGCCATCCATCGGCACCAGCGTTCCCACGCCCGGCGTGGATGAACTGGCCGCGACGGCCTCCAGCCACCGAGCGGAACCCGTCGCTCCCGCCCCGGTCGGTGGCGTCGTAAAGGCTGCCCACCTGATCAAATCCGTGCCACCCGTGTATCCGGCAATGGCCAGGGCCCAGCACATCTCCGGAGATGTCGAGATCGACGCTTTGATCGATGAATCCGGCAATGTGTCTGCCGTAAAGGTCATTTCGGGCCCGACGCTTCTTCATCGCGCGGCGCTGGATGCCGTGAAACAGTGGAAATACTCACCTGCGATGCTGGACGGGAAAGCGACGTCCATGCACCTGACCGTAAGCGTGCAGTTTCGCGCTCAATAACTAGCTGTCTTGGGGATGGTTGCCCTGTGCGGAAAGAAGGCTCTGCGAAGCGGCCGGTTCCGCGCTTTCCTGGCCCTGAGTGCGCTCGTCGGTGTGTAGAATCACGATCCAGGACAGATGCGGAAATGGAAGGAACCGGTCGATCGGCCGCGCCAGGGGAACCAGCAGGTTCAACAACTTAATCTGCCAGAATCCGAACGTCTTTCTCTTCAA
>Ga0335077_10011138_pt1 | contig 11238 bp, 10 predicted proteins | sample Lox_Sample_31_FD_207151 | JGI IMG/M metagenome (GOLD analysis project Ga0335077, IMG submission 207151) | Soil microbial communities from Loxahatchee National Wildlife Refuge, Florida, United States - Lox_Sample_3.1 | ecosystem: Environmental > Terrestrial > Soil > Wetlands | place: USA...
GCCATGCCAGCCAGCATCCCGTGATGCGCCTTGATATCCAGGCAGGCCATGCCATGGATGGACATCTCTTGACCTAATTATGTACCGAATTTAAGGCGCGGGACACTAGGTGACCTCGGCCTCCAGCGCAGCCTGCATCAGCAACTGCGCGCTGAGGCCGGAATCCTCCTCCAGGACCATATGGAGCGGCTTGTCCTGAGCGGACACCGCTTCAATCCTGACACTGACAGGTCGGCCAGGCGATACTCGGCAATGCATGGTCTCATTCCACACTGGATCTTGGACGCGACCGGGTCACTGGTGCAGTTGCCTCAGCTTGTCGTTTAACCTGCTTGCTCTCGTCTGGCTTTCAGCGTGAGCTCTCTCCTGGTGGTCTTTCCGACGTCGTGGCGGGGTGCTGGCCGACGGTTCCCCGACCCCGGCGGCCGTCCGGGCCCGGGCTTGCCGGGTTTCGGTCGCACCTGCGGGACAGGGGGTCTTCGCGCGGATGTTGCGCAACCCGCGCCGGACCCGAGCCGGGGTTAGCCGGCCGGGCGGGGCTGGCCGCTCCCAGGGGCGGCGGATGTCACCGGCCAGGTCGCGCGCGAGGCGGAACTGGGTATGCGCGGCGATGATCAGCCAGGTCCACCGGTCGGCGGCGTGCGGGTCGCGGATCTTGGGGTGGTCCAGCCGAGGACCTGCTTGAACAGGCGGAAGGTGTGCTCAAGATCGAAACGACGCAGGAACGCCTGCCAGAGCCGGTCCACGTCGGCAGGGGACGCACCAGTTCGTGACCACCACAGCCACACCGGCTTCGGGTCGCGGTCGCCGGGGAGGTGATCGACGGTGAGCCGGATTAATGTCCCTTCGATGACCGGCAGCTGGCCGTCGTGGTGCTCCCGGGCGGCCCGGCTGGTCAGCCGGGGGTGCAGCCGGTCCCGGGACTGAGCCACGGCGGTGCCGTGGCGGGTCGTCTCGGTGGCCGTGGTGACCGGCGGGTCCGGCCAGGCCGCCGGGTCCGCGAGCTTGAGCTCGGGACCGTGCCGGGACGGGCGGCCGTTCGCGCCAGGGGCGCGCGCCGGGGCGGGGAAACACAGCACCCGGTCCGGGAAGCCGGCCCAGCAGCCCCGCCGGCAGGCCGCCAGGCAGGCAGGCCAGGCGGGTCACGTCATACCCGGCGCCGGAGACGACCAGGATGTCCGGGTCGCCTTCCTTCTGCTGACCGGCTTCGATCAGCCGGGTGACGACGTCGCGGACCTGGGGGGCGGTGACCTCGGTCTCATCGTCACCGGGGCCGAGGCGGACCGCGTCCAGCACCGCGGTCCAGGAGGTGCGGCCCGGCTCCCGGGCGGCGACCACCGAGTACGGCCAGCCCGGGATCATCTGCGCCTGGCCTTTCCCCCGGCCGCAGGCGTGGCAGAACAGCCGCTCCGGGCTGGTCGCCGCGTCCGGCCGCAGCCAGTTGCTCACATCCACCGCCAAAATCAGGCGGCCATCGGCCGCCCGTGGCAGCGGCAGCCCGGCCAGCGACCGCCGGACCCGGGCGAACCCGACCCGGCCGTGATTCACGCCGTCATGCAAGGCGCCGTGGCCGCGCCGATGCTCGGGCGCCAGCGACAGCCCGACCAGAGTCGTCACCGGCGCATCCGCGCACAGCAGCGCATCGCCAGGCTCGAACAGCGCGTCTGCCCGCGCGGTGAAGCACCCGTACAGTTCGCGGCGAAAGAGGTCCAGCCGCTCCAGCGCCCGGTCCTCGACCGGAGCATCAAGCCACGCCATACTGAACGCCACGGCCACCGCCTTCATCCCGGGATCTTTGGTCGGAACCCGAAGATGATCACGCGGTGGCCGTCCTACGTCACACCGGCACGCCGGACAAGATCGACGATCTCCGCGTGTCCGGACAGCCGAGGTTAAACAGCAAGCTAAGGCGCCGTGAGCGTGTACACGACGTCCACCCAGTAGTTTGACGCCTGGTAGCTGGTCTTCGGGAAGGTGCTCGACGAGCCGTAGGCGTAGACGCCGCCGTTGGCCAGCGCTGTCAGCGGCCCGTTGGTCACGGCGGACGCCAGGCCGTTGGCGGTGTCCGCGTAGTGGCCGGTGCTGGTGTGGTACGAGGCGACATAGGTCGTCCCCGCGGTGACGGTCACCGGGGTGGAGAAGTCGAGTTGCTGCCAGCCGGACGCGGACTCGTTGGTGAAGGTGCCGGTCGCGAGCAGGGTCCCGGTGGAGCTCCACAGGCTGCCGGTGTGGGTGCCGGTGTTGTCGGGCTCCTTGTAGAACTGGACGCCGGAGATCGTCCCGCTGCTGGTGGCCTGGAATCGGACGCCGAGAGTGACGGAGCTTGTGTCCGCGGCGTCAGTCGCGCCCGATGGTGTCTCGTCCTGCCAGATGGAGCAGGGGCACTGGCCTACGGCGCTGGTGGTGAAGCTCCAGGTGTAGGGGCTGCTCATCGGCGTGCCGGAACTGTTCTGGGCGCCGGACACGGTGGCGGTGTAGGTGGTGCTGCCCGCCAGCGAGCTCGTCGGCGTGAAGGTGGCGACCGTGTCGGCGCCGTTGAAGGTCACGGTGCCGGGGACCGTGTTCCCGTTCGAGTCTTGGACGGTGAACGACGCCGTGCTGGGCACCACTGGCTGGGAGAACGTGGCCGTGGGCGCGACGGAGACCGGATTGCCCGTGGACCCCGCGCCCGGCGTGGCACTGGACACCGTCGGCGGCGTGGCGGCCGTGGGCGTGTACACGACGTCCACCCAGTAGTTTGACGCCTGGTAGCTGGTCTTCGGGAAGGTGCTCGACGAGCCGTAGGCGTAGACGCCGCCGCTGGCCAGCGCCGTCAGCGGCCCGTTGGTCACGGCGGACGCCAGGCCGTTGGCGGTGTCCGCGTAGTGCCCGGTGCTCGTGTAGTACGAGGCGACATAGGTCGTCCCTGCGGTGACGGTCACCGGGGTGGAGAAGTCGAGTTCCTGCCAGCCTTCCGTTGACTCGTTGGTGAAGGTGCCGGTCGCGAGCAGGGTCCCGGTGGAGTTCCACAGGCTGCCGGTGTGGGTGCCGGTGTTGTCGGGCTCCTTGTAGAACCGGACGCCGGAGATCGTCCCGCTGCTGGTGGCCTGGAATCGGACGCCGAGAGTTACCGGGCTTGTGTCCGCGGCGTCAGTCGCGCCCGATGGTGCTACGTCCTGCCAGATGGAGCAGGGGCACTGGCCGGGCGTGTACGCCTTGCTAGTTGTGAACGTGTAGGAGTACGGCGACGGGGTCATTGCCTGGCCGAAGGTATCCTGGACTCCGCTGATGGTCATGGTGTAGGTGGTGCTTGCCGCAAGCGAGTTCGTGGGCGTGAATGTGGCGATCGTGTCGGTGCTGTCGAAGGTGACGGTGCCGGGGACCGTGTTCCCGCTCGAGTCGGTTAGGGTGAACGACCCTGTGCCGGGCACGACAGGCTTAGAGAATGTCGCGGTGGGCGCCACGGAAACCGGATTGCTGGACGAGCCGGGGTACGGTGTGACGCTGGTCACCGCGGGAGGCGATCCAGACGGCTGCGTCGTGTCGAAGATCACGTCGACGCCATAGCTAGTGCCGTGGTAGGTGGACGTCGGGAAGCCGGCGCCGCCTGCGTGGAACACGCCGTTCCCGCTGACCGGCGCGGTGTACACCGCTCTCGGCGCGGTCAGCGGCGGTGTGTTCCGTGCCCAGTCGAACAGGTCAGTATCGTCGGCGTAGTGGCCGTCGGGATCGTAGTAGGACACTAGGTAGGTCGTGTTCGCGCTGATCTGGACCGGGTTGGCGAACGTCATCGACTGCCAGCCGCTGGCTGTCTCGTTGGTGAATGTCCCGGTGGCGAGGAGGGTGCCGGTCGACGTCCAGAGCGAGCCGGTGTGGGTCCCGTTGTTGCCGGCGCCCTTGTAGAACCGCACGCCGGCCACCCAGCCGGGCACGGTCGACTGGAACTTCATCCCGAGCTCGTACGCGGTGGAGTCGTTTGCGGAGGTCACCAACGGTGTGTAGTTGTTCCCGAAGAGACTGCACGGGCAGTTGACGGTGACCGACACGCCCGGTCCGGGTGTCTCCATATTGGCGTCGTCGTCGGTGGCGCGCGACAGGATCGTGACCGGGCCGTTGCCGGCGGCCGACCAGGTGTAGCTCCAGGTCACGCTGGTGGCGGCGGGGGACATGGTGGTGACCGGATGCCAGGTCGAGCCGCCGTCAGTGGACACCTCGACGCCCGCCACGACACCGCCGCCGGTGTCGGTGGCGGTGCCGCTGATCGTGACCGTGCTGCCATTGGTGAATGTCGCGCCGGCCGACGGCGAGGTGATCGTGGATGTGGGCGGGGCGGTGTCGTCAGGCGCTGTCGCCGCCACCAGGTCCGATTCCAGCGAGCCGGGCTGGGCGCCCATGTCGGCGAGGAGATTGACCGTCGCCTGCTGCATGGCCGGGTCGGGGGGATTGTTGGAGTCCCCGTCATGGTTGGAGTTGAGCCCCCACGCCCACTGAACCGTGCCCGCGTCGAAGACGAGCGCGCCGCTCGCGGCCCGGTACAGGGTCAGGCTGTTGCAAGCGGGGCCATTGGGGCCAGGTCCGATGTCTTCTTGGGGATCCAGCAGGAGCTGCGTGACATTCTCGCACGTCTGGGACATGTCGATCTCGCCGGCCGGCCGGAATCCGTTGTCCACGTCCTCGTCCCACTCGTAGCCGAGCGTCTCGCCGGGCATGGTGTAGGTCTGGCCGGGTTGCAGGTTGGCCACGGCGGTATTTCGCCAGATCTGCAACTGGGAGTAGGCAGACGGCACCTGGTCGGCGTAGGAGCAGCAGTTCACCATCCACAGCTGGCCGGTCAGCGCGTTCTCCGGCTGCCCCCCGTCCCCCGGCGGGCTGAACCGCGGATCCCGCCATTCCCCGGTCCAGGTCGGCGGGTCATCCGGGTCGGTCTGGGCGCTGTCGAGGCTTTCCTTGTAGGTGATCAGGGTGCGGTCGGCCTCGCTGCCGTACTGGCTTGCCGCCCACCGGGTCTTCCACCACATCGTGTTGCCGGTGAAGAACGCGAGATTAACCCCGGCGTCCCTGGCCGCGGTGACGTTGGCCCGGTCTGCCGGGTCCCAGTATTCGGAGTGCCCGACGTTCACGAAGGTCTTGTGCTGCTCGAGCATCGACGCGCCGTTGGAGGCGGCCACGTCCTCCTGGCTCACGTAGCTGATGTTGTAGCCGTTCTCCTCCAGGAACTCGATCATCGGGAACTCGTTGGCGAAGAAGAAGTCCTGGCCGCCGGGGGTGTCGAAGCGGGTCGCGAACGGGCGGTTGTAGCTGACCTGGACGGCGCGGCCCGGATCCAGCGCGCTGCAGCACCACGGGCTGCCGGTGGAGTCGCCGGTGTACAGGCTGTAGCCGCCCCAGTCGTTGTAGGCCTGCCAGGTCTCATCAGAGGTCATGAAGACGATGTCGGAGGTGCTGGCGTTGTTGGTCACCACGAACGGGATCTGGTTCTCGTCGGTGCTGCCGTCGGTCCGGTAGATGTGCGCGAAGTAGACACCGGACACGGCGGTCGAGGGAACGTTCCAGGTCGCAGACACGCCCCAGTTGCCGCAGTCGACCAGGCCGGTCGCGGTGTTGGTGTTGCACGCTGGCTGGTTCTGCGACACCGAGATGTTCGGCGTGATGCTGGCCTCCAGGCGCGCGCCGTCGCCGCCGTAGTAGCCCATCCGGTAGATGTCGATCGCATAGGCCGTGGCCGGAGATTCGATCTTGAAGTTGATCGAGTTCCCGACGTTGACGCTGAACGGATCGGCGAAACCCCGGATCGTCGTGCCCTCGCCGGCACTTACGTCCCAGTCAGACTGGGGCGTGCCCGGCAGCTCGTTCTCGCACACGATGGGGTTGGCGCAGGACGCGGGATCCGACGATCCGGACGGCGAGGGCGAGGGCGACGCGGACGGCGAGGGCGAGGGCGAGGGCGAGGGCGACGCGGACGGCGAGGGCGAGGGCGACGCGGACGGCGAGGGCGAGGGCGAGGGCGACGCGGCGCGCAACACGGACGCCACGGACGCCGCAGGCACCCCGCCCGACGCGGACGCCGCGTGCGACGCGGACGCCGCGTCCGACGCGTGCGATGCGGACGCCACAGGCACCGCGTGCGATGCGGACGCCACGTGCCACGTCGGCGATGCGGACGCCGCGGGCGTGAGCGCAGTCAGGGACCCGGCCAGGACCATCGCGGTCGGCACGGCGACCAGCCTCAGGTGCCTTTTTCGAGCCAGGACTAAGGCGCGACCGAATAGCACCCTGTGTACCGGGCTTCCAGGAAGGCCCTTGCCCATGACTCTCTCCAGCCTCTAAGCGCCTGCTTGCCACTAGCGCAGCGGGTCAGCCGAGAAACCTTTCGCCCAGGCCGATCTTGGCCTGCGGAATGGCTACCTGTGTGGTAGACGCGGGGCAGAGTGAACTGGATGGCACAATGAGCCGAATTTATTGGCTATCCGTGGCTTGATCCCGAGAATGCTGGGGGAGTTCAGCAAGTTGCGCGAACGAGGATCCCGTCTTTATCGTCATATATTTCGCCAGTTTGCGGGCATTGCCACCGACCGGCACCGCCGTCGGCCAGGCGATGCCCGGCACGGCCGACCCATCCGATCTGCCGGGCGGGCGCGCCAGCGACAAGCGCGAAGTCGGGCACATCCCGTGTCACTACCGCGCCTGCCGCGACGAGGGCCCAGCGCCCGATGACGCAGCCCGCGACGACCACGGCGCGCGCGCCCAGCGATGCGCCCTCGCGCACGACGACGCCGCTGGCATCCCAGTCCTCGGGTCTCTTGAGCTTCCCGGTCACATCCACCGATCGCGGGTAGAGATCATTGGTGAGCACTGCGGCAGGCCCGATGAAAACGTCATCCTCGAGCCGGGCCGGCTCGTAGACAAGCGCGTAATTCTGCAGCTTGACGTTGTCGCCGATGATCACGCCAGGGCCGACGTAGGCTCCTCGGCCGACGATGCAGCCGCTGCCCAGCCGGGCGTTCTCCCGTATCTGAGCCAGGTGCCAGACCGTGCTGCCCGATCCGAGAGCGGCACTGTCGTCCACATCAGCCGTCGGCTGCACGTGCGGATTCTTCATTGTGACGCTCACGTTACCTCGGAATCGGCCGCACGGACCGACCGGTCAGAGTTGCGGGCGGTTAGTGACGGGTCACGGCGCTGATCTTGACTGTCGCCAGGTAGAGCTCCCTGGTGCCGACGGCCAGCTCCGACGCCGACCGGTGCAGCACCGCCTGATTCTCATGCGTCTGGATGTCCTCGTCCCCGTAGAGGTGCGCGGATATTCCTGCGCGGCAGTCCGCGGCGGCCGCCGCCAGCGTGCCGAGCCCCGTGGCATACAGCTTCTGCATAGCGGCATCGGGCATCGGCGGCTCGGCCCTCGCATCCGTCACGGCAGTGCCCAGGCTCACGCACGCTAGCCTCATCGGAGCGTAGAGCTTGAGCCCGCCAGCTTGCGTTGCATTGGCGATGTCGGCCGATACCGCGGCCAATGCTGCCCCCCTGCGCCCGGCGTCCCAGCTCTTGAGCGCAGCTGCCAGCTTCGGCGGCACGCGCATAGCCGCGAGGGCCGTCTCAGGGGTCACGGCCTGCGCATGGAGCGCGGCTGTAGCGCGGCGGTCAACGGCGGCGGCACTGGCTGCGGCGGCCGGATTGTCGGTGGCGGCCGGACTGCCGGTGGGGGCTGCCGCTTGGCCGGCCGCGGCCGTGGAACCTTTGCCGTTGCCGGAGACGAGCGCGACGGTCGCGGCAGCCAGTGCGAGAACGGCTAGCCACTGCAAGTGACGCCAATATGACGCAGGCAACGGATGTTTTGCCGCGGGCGGGCTGTTCTCCCGCCGTCCCTGTGACTCGTCTGGCCTGGTCATCGCGTCCTCCCGAAGATTCCCCGCGCATGTTCGACGCATGAAGGCGCAGCTTGGTGTACGTCAGACCCGATTCCGCGATTAGTGCCCTGAGTTGATCTTCGGGTCGGAAGTTGATCTTTGGCGGCCTGGTTTCGCGGGTGCAGGCAGGCTGGAGAGCCCGGTTCGCGCCGGGTCCGCGTTTTCCGAGTTTCCGGTCAGGGCCTTGCGGGCCGGGCTGGTCAGGACGGCGCGGGGAGGGCCCGGAGGCGGGCGAGGATCTGTGCGAGCAGGTGGTCGCCGGGCGGGAGCCGCAGGGTGAGCTGCCCGGCGTGGCGGACCAGCCGGCCGGGGACGGCGATGAGCCGGCGGCGGAGAGTCTCGATCATGGCTTTGCCGCCGCGGACGCCGTGACCGGCCAGGATGGTCTCGTCGCTGGTGACGGCGGTGAGCTGGTGCAGCCACGCGGCGATGCTCGCGGCGAGCAGCGCGCCCCACATCCAGGCGGTGTTGACCTGGATGTATCCCGAGGTTATCTGCAGCGGATGAACGGCTGTCCGTGACGTGCACGACGGGGCCTGTGAGTGCCGTCTGGTGCGTGGTGGACGTGGTTATCTTGCGTCGTCCATCAAGCGACGACGGGAGATGCGATGCGGGTGCAGCGGGTGGTGATGCCATGTCCGGGGGCAGGGTCGTGGACGCTGCTGGTCCGTGCCCACGATCTGCGGGCCGTCATACGCTTCCACAGGGGCCTCCCATCGTCGTAGATGACGTAGACACCCCCGAGCATGAACGCTCGGGGACAGCTACGGGGGAGCGGGAGGCCCCGCTCCTTCATGACATCAGGAGCCCTGGGGCCTGACACCCGACGAACTTACAGCCGAGACCACTTAGTCCTCGGGTGCTGAGTGCAATCGACGGCTGACCCTAAGGGCGGCAGCCGCCCAGGACTCACTTGCAGAGCTTGCTAGCGATTTGTCTCGGCGATGACCGGGTTGATAGTGGTGTGATCTGCCGACCTGCAGGCGATCAGTCTCCAGGCTGCGCAGCAGCAGGACAACGCACGCCAGAAGCGCGGTCAGGATCGCGATTCCATTCAGATCCTGTGCGAAGTCGGGAGATATACTGAGCACCTGGTCAATGTGGTATGGGTGATATCCAACACCCAAAATCAAGGCCGCAATGACTCCTCTTGCCACGCGCGAAGCCACCGTACTCGCGATGTCGCGAATCGATCCTTGTGCGAGCATAATGGCCGCCGGAAAGCAAATGACAAAGTCATAGCGATTATGGAAAAGGCATAGCATGACCGTCAGCGATCCTATCGCAAAGGTGAGGTCTTCGTGTCGAGATGAGACTGCCCGGCCGAAATTCCAACTTCCGATAATCAAGATGACCGATACGAGCAGTATTTGGACGTCCATCCGCAAATTAATTCCCGTCAGACGACCAATGATCCCTGCGAGGTCCCAGCGGTAGGCTCCTGGTGTGGTCAGGTTACCGTAGGCGGAAGCGCGTTGCGCGTCCAAATTGGTAACTAGTGAATGCCAGAAGGCTGACACTGAGCCAGCATTCCGCACAGCCAACACCGTGGTGGGCAGCGATAGCAGGACGACTATTCCGACTGCACGAAGAACGGGCCGCCAAAGGCGTATTGCAAGCAGTAAAACTATCATCGGGACACCGAACTGCACTTTGAGCATGCAAACGGCTAACCCAACGGCGGTAAGCCAGTCATTTCGTCGACGGCCCAGGACAAACACTGCCGCGCCAATAACCAGCATAGACGGGTTGCCAGTCTGGAAAGCCAGCTGAGTGGGGAGCCATAGGAGAAGGAGCGCGGCAATGGCGCAGGCAGCGTCCACTCTCTTGGGAAGATTGGCTAGTTGAACGCTATACCATGCTATCCAAAACGCAATCAGTAAATCGAAGATAGTCCAGGCAGAAGCAGCTACGCTCCATTTCAGTGCTGCTAGCGGCATCATCAGCGTCATGATTGCCGGTGTATACAAGAAAAATCCCGAGGCATTTGCTGGCGCCCACCGCAGGTATGCGGACGTCTCGTAAGGATTGCCGCCATACCACAGATAGTGAATTGGAAGCCAGACGGTATCGCGAAAGTCCTGCATTATCCATGGCCCGTTGGGAGCATAGGCATGGCTTTGATAGGCACCGATGCGATCCGGAATCGTTAGAGTCAATATCCGAAAAGACAACAAAATGACGATGGCCACCAAGGGAATGGCCCAGCGGCCTGCCTTCCACTTCGCTATTGGCGATGGGCCAGGATGCGCGCTCTGAAGTTCGGACACAGGGCGCCGTGGCCCGCTGTCTTTCCGGCGAGGTTGGTAACGCAAATTGATCCCCCACTATGCCTACGGAAGTCTCGCACTATGCCAATAGGGCATAATGACACGGCATGGGGGTCCTTCGCCAGCATTCGCATGTACTCGTTGCACATGGGTTGGTACGGACTTCCACCGTAGGGGCGGGAGGTGATCAAACGTCGGGAGGCGCAGGTGGAAGGTCTCCCGCCTGGCAGATCCCGCATCTCCTCGCCGTATGACCTCGATGCCCGGTGGGGCGTCAGGCGCGATACCTTCTGGAAGGGCTGCAAAGTACACGTCACCGAGACCTGCGGCACCGGCGCCCGGGACGACGGCACCGGCAGCGAAAGTCACGGCGACCACGGTGAGGCCGCACCGCCGCCTCATCTGATCGCTGGTCACCCCCGATGCTGGCCGATGCCTCACCGCAGGCCAGGGCAGGTACTGGGTTTGAACGCACAGCCTTTGCCATCGACTTCGGCGCCCGGCAGGCCACATGCCCGCAAGGCCATACCAGCAGCTCCTGGAACCCTGTCGCCCAGCGCGGCACCGACACGATCGTGATCACTTTCGCAAGGGCACCTGCAGACCCTGCCCAGTCCGAGCCCAGTGCACCACCTCGGCGTTCGGGCGCCGCCAGCTCACCGTGCATCCCCGCGACGTCCACGAAGCCCAGCTCGCCGCCCGGGCCGCCCAGGACACCAAAGACTTCCAGTCCAGATACGCCTTACGGGCCGGCGTCGAGGGCACCATACGGCAGGGCGTGGCCATCACCGGCATGCGGCAAGCCCGCTACCGCGGACTGGCCAGGACCCGCCTGGAACACGCCAATGCCGCAGTCGCGCTCAACCTGATCCGGCTGCACGCCTGGTGGAACGGCCACCCGCTGGACCGGACCCGCACCAGCCACCTCGCCCGCCTCGAACTCGCCCTGGCCTCATGAACACGAATTAACCACCAGGGTCACCGGTGGGCGCAAAACACTCCATCCGCGCTCCCGCCAATTGCGTCCGGCGGCAGCGACGGGCTCGCCGTCGCGCCCGGGCCAGGCGAGACCGGTGACCGCGGCG
>Ga0335077_10011141_pt1 | contig 11236 bp, 9 predicted proteins | sample Lox_Sample_31_FD_207151 | JGI IMG/M metagenome (GOLD analysis project Ga0335077, IMG submission 207151) | Soil microbial communities from Loxahatchee National Wildlife Refuge, Florida, United States - Lox_Sample_3.1 | ecosystem: Environmental > Terrestrial > Soil > Wetlands | place: USA: Florida...
GTCACAAGAGCCTCAGGTTGAGCCCGCCATCCACGTGCACGGCTTCGCCCGTAGAGAAGGAGAGCTCGCCCGCGGCCAGCATCGCCACCGCACGGCCGATGTCCTCCGGCTGGCCCCAGCGGCGGATCGGGCTCACGCCCTCGGCGATCATCTGGTCGTAGCGCTCGCGCACCGGCGCGGTCATGTCGGTATGGATGAGGCCCGGACGGATCTCGTAACAGCAGATGCCCGCTTGGGCCAGCCGGGCGGAGAACAGCTTGGTCATCATCGTCAGGCCGCTCTTGGAGATGCAGTACTCGGCCCGGTTGACGCTCGCGACCACGGCGTTCACCGAGGAGATGGTGATGATCGAGCGCGGATGCTCCGCCGGCGGCTGCCAGAGCATGCGCTTCACGATCGCTTGCGTCAGAAAGAACGTCCCGCGCAGATTCACGCCGACCAAGCGGTCGAAGCTCTCCGGCGTGACGTCGAGCATGTCGCCCCGCACCTTCACCTGCACGCCCGCGTTGTTCACCAGGCAATCCAGGCGGCCGAAAGCCGCAAAGACGGCCTCGACCAGGGCATGATGGGCGCCGATGTCCGCGATGTCGCCGGGAACAAAGGCGGCATTTGCGCCGTGTCGCTGGGCGCTCGCGAGGGTGGCCTCGGTGTCGTCGGTGCGGGTCAGATCGTTGACCACCACGTCGAACCCGCGCTGCGCCAGCGCGAGCACGATGCCACGACCGATGCCTCGGTTGCCGCCGGTGACCAGCGCGGCCGGCTTCATTGGCTACTCTCCGTGCGCCTCATGCATCCTCCTTGTTGGGTCTGCGCAGCAGCATCAATTCGTTGGTGCCTTCCTGGACCAGCTCACCATTCTGGTTGCAAACCTGGAACGCGAGCGTGACGATCCCGCGGTCGGGGCGTTTGGTCTCGCGCTTCGCCGCGACTTCGATCTGCGCATGAATGCGGTCTCCGATCAGGATGGGACGCACGAACCTCCAGTTCCAGGAGAGCGAGGCCACGGCCCGCAGCCGCGGCGCGGCCCGGTTCTTCAACCCGTCGGTGAGCGCCAGCCCGAGCAGTCCATGCGCGACGCGCCCTTTGAACCCCAGATCGCGCGCGAACTGCTCGTCCATGTGCAGATCGAACAGGTCGCCGGTCAGACCGGCGAATCCGACGACGTGAGCTTCGGTCACCACGATGCCGCCGGTGGTGAATCGGTCGCCCGGCTGCAAGTCTTCGAACCAGTTGGTCCCGTCCAGGATCACCGCTTTCCTCCGGGTCGGCGTGCCGGTTCACCGAAGCCACGACATGCAAGCCCGCCGAGTCTGACCTGGCGCGCGCCCCGCTCGCCCTACGCTTCGAGCGGGGGCACATCCTGCCAGCGTCGCTCGTGCCAACTGCGCATGGCGGCTTCAGCGAGCTGCACGCCCTTGGCGCCCTCGAGCAGGTTCCAGCGGAAATCGCCTTCGCCGGCAACATGCTTGAGGAATAGCTCCCACTGCGCCTTGAAGGCGTTCTCCCACGTCTGATTGTCCGGAACCTCCTGCCAGCCCGCGAAGAAGTCGATGGGTTGCGGGATGTCGGGATTCCACACCGGCTTGGGCGTGTTCACGCGCGACTGAGTGAGACAGCGCCGCAGCCCGGCCACCGCGGACCCGTGGGTGCCGTCCACCTGCAGCGTGAGCAGGTCGTCGCGGCGCACGCGCACGCACCATGAGCTGTTGAAGTGCGCGACGACCCCGTCGCGCAGCTCGAGCGTCGCATAGCACGCATCTTCCGCGGTGGCGTCGTAGCGCTCGCCGCTCTCGTCCCAGCGCTGCGGGATATGGACCGCGCCGAGGCAGGACACCGCTTGCACGGGACCGATGAGATTGTCCAGCACGTAGCGCCAGTGGCAGAGCATGTCGAGGATGACTCCGCCGCCTTGCTCCCGCCGGTAGTTCCACGATGGCCGCTGCGCGGGCTGCCAGTCGCCCTCGAACACCCAGTAGCCGAACTCGCCCCGCACCGACAGGATCCGCCCGAAGAAGCCGGCGTCGACGAGCAGCTTGAGCTTGCGCAGACCGGGCACCCAGAGCTTGTCTTGCACGACCCCGTGCTTGATCCCCGCTCTCTTGGCCGCCCGATAGAGCTCGAGCGCCTCGCTGGTCGTGGTCGCGACCGGCTTCTCGCAATAGACGTGCTTTCCGGCTGCGATCGCGCGCCGCAGCAGCTGCGCCCGCAGTTGGGTGGTGGCCGCATCGAAGAAGACCTCGTCGCGCGGGTCCTGAAGCGCACGCTCGAGGTCGGTGGTCCAGCGCTCGACGCCGTGTGCGTCCGCGAGGCGCTGGAGCTTATGCGCGTCGCGCCCCACCAGGATGGGATCGGGCAGCACGCGGCTGCCATCCGCGAGCGGTACGCCGCCGTCTCGGCGGATTTCCTGGATCGAGCGCACGAGGTGCTGGTTGGTGCCCATGCGCCCCGTGACGCCATGCATGATGATGCCGATGCGCTTGGTGTTCATTTGGGTCGAGGCGCGACCCGAGCGGCGTCATTCAGGTTGAACGTCCAGCGCGACGAGCACGCGTGAGACCATGTTATACACGGCGACCACGCCTGTCAGCTCGACCACGAGACGATCATTGCCCAGCGCCGCTCTGACAGCGGAGAACGTCGCGTCGGTCACCCGCACGTCGCGCGTCATTTCGACGGTGAAGCGGATCACCGCGCGCTCGGTGGCGTCGAACAGCGAGGCATCGGGCTCTTGCGTGTCGAGTCTGCTCAGCGCGTCCACCTGGGCCTGCGTTGCGCCCGCCTTCGCGAGCTCGGGCGCGTGATGATGGAACTCGTACTCCGCATGGTTCAGCGTTGCGACGCTGCAGATGGCGATCTCCATCAGCTTGGGCGAGAGCGTCAGTTCGCTCCTGACGGCGCGCAGAAACCCGTTCCAGCCCTTCGCGAGCGGCGGGCTGTACAGGAGCATGCGATCCAGATTCAGCAGTCGGCCGCCGCGTCGCGCGCGGATCGCCTCGACCAGCTCTTTCGGCTCCTGGAGGTCATACGGCTGATACGCAATGCGTGGCATAGGTTGGAGTCCTTCCCGATGCAACAGGACGCGGAGCGGTATCGCCGAACCCACTCCCGCGAGACCGGTGGGCGCTGTGCAGCCGTTCAGGTTTCGAGCAGCGGCTCGTGCGTTCCCGGGAGCACGATGTAGCCGCCGGATTTTTCGTCGAGCTTGAGGTGCAGCAGCCCGCGCAGCGCCGCCTCCTCGAGCATGCTGTTGAAGCTCTTGAAGCCGAAATAGGACTCGTTGAAGCCGGGGTTGCGGCGCTTGAGCGTCTGTTTGATCATCGAGCCCCAGATCTTCTCGTCCTCGCCGCGCTCGGCCACCAAGGCTTCGTAGGTGCTCACCAGCAGATCGAGCGCCTGCGCGGTCTTGTCTTCGGCGGCAGCGGAGGCGGTCTCTTCTTCCGGCGTGGGCGGCTTGGCTTTCGGCGCCGGCTTCTTGCGCGGCGCCCGCTTGGCTTTGGCCTTCTCTTCGCGCACCAAGTCGTCGTAGTAGATGAACTCGTCGCAGTTGGCGATCAGCAGATCGGAGGACGACTTCTTGACGCCCACTCCGATCACGGCCTTGTTGTTCTCGCGCAGCTTGGACACGAGCGGGGAGAAGTCCGAGTCGCCGCTGATGATCACGAAGGTATCCACATGTCCCTTCGTGTAGCACAGGTCCAGCGCATCGACCACCATGCGGATATCGGCCGAGTTCTTCCCCGACTGGCGCACATGCGGGATCTCGATCAGCTCGAAGGCCGCCTCGTGCATGGCGGCCCTGAACTCCTTGTAGCGCTCCCAGTCGCAGTACGCCTTCTTCACCACGATACTTCCCTTGACCAGCAGACGCTCGAGCACCTTGCCGATGTCGAACTTGTCGTATTTGGCGTCGCGCACGCCCAGAGCGACGTTTTCGAAATCGCAGAACAGCGCCATGCTGTGGGTGTCGGAACCTGCGGCCACGGCGGCTTCCCCCTCAGCCGCGCAGCTTGCCGCCGACCACTTCGATCTCGACGCGGCGGTCGGGCGCGTAGCAGATGATCTTATCCGTGCGCGGCAGCGCGTCGCAGTTCTCGGGCTTGGCAACGGGTTCGGTGCCGCCCTTGCCTTCGGTCTCGATGCGGTCGGCTTGAATCCCCTTGGACACCAGATAGCGTTTCACCGCGTCGGCGCGTGCCTTGGACAGCTTCACGTTCTTCGCCGGAGAGCCGGTCGGATCCGTGTAGCCGACGATGCGCACGCTCCCGTAGTCGTACTCCTTGAGCCTGAACACGAACTCGTCGAGCTTTTCGCGGCCCAGCGGCTTGATGTTGGTGCTCGATAACGGGAACAACGCCCCCGCGGATAGCGTGAGCTTTTCCGCCTCCGGATGCGCGGGCGGAGTCGCATCCGCCACCGCAGTGATCGGTTCCTCGTGCGCCGGCTCGGGCGCGAGAGCGCGCTCTTCTTTCGCGGCGGGAGGCGGCGGCGCGAGCGGGACCACCTCGACCGGCTCGGGCCTCGGCGGTGGTGACGCTACGGTGGAAGGAACCGGCGCCGACCCACCGGGGCGGGGCAAGGGGCCCGAGACCGTCAATGCAGCCGCCTGGATCCCTTTCTGCCGCTTCGCGACCAACGCCGGATGGCAATCCGCCGTCGCCGCGCTCTCCGCCCATACACCGGTCTTCACGCACTGGCCCAGCAGCCCGGTGCGGATCGTGCGGTTGGGCGAGTCATAGGCATACGCACCGCGCGGAGCACTGCCTGGCCCCGATCTCCCGGGCGCTACCGCGGCACTCGACGCGGAGGCCTTGGGTGACGGCGCAAACAGGCGCTGCCACCACGATGCGGAGCTCTGTGCCGGCTGCTCGGCCGCCGGCTGCGAAGCGGGCTTTCCAGCCACCGCCACGGGCTTCGCTGTACTCGGGGCGGCAGCAGGAGCGGGGACCGTCGGCGGTGTCGCATGCCCGCTCTTGGGCGGGGTGACGTCGAGCAAGCTCGGGGGCGGCAACGCTTGGCTCGGTCTGTCCTCCGCAGCGTTCATGGCAAGCGGCAGACCGATGAGCAAGGCAGGGAAGACCAGGGAAAGCTGTCGGATGACCGGCTTCAACGTGAACCGCATGGATGGCTCCTCGGGGAATCGCTTCGCGGCAGCCGGGGTCGCATCGCGCCTTCCCGGCATGCGAGATTCGTATGTCGCCTCGAATTATAACCAAGGTCCCATGCGCGCGCCCTCACCGCAAATTCGCGGTGGGGCGCAAGCTCACAGGCTCAGGCGGCGGGACGCGCGGTGTTCGCCTGGCGGAAGAAGCCGTGCACCGCGTCGACGAAAGCGTCGATGTCGGAACGCGTGACGTCCAGATGAGTCACCAGCCGCAGCGGATGGGCCGTGCCGATCAACATATCGCGCTGGCGTAGATACTGCCGCAGCGGCTCGACCAGCGTGGGCTCCAGCGTCACGTAAACCATATTTGTCTGGGAGGGCCCGTAGTCGACGCACAGCGCGGCGATCCCGGACAAGCCCAACGCCAGCGTGCGCGCGTTTTCATGGTCCTCGCGCAGCCGGGTTACGTTGTGCTGCAGTGCATACAGGCCGGCCGCCGCGAGCACCCCTGCTTGCCGCATCCCACCGCCCAGCACTTTGCGCCAGCGCCGCGCCTTCGCGATCAGCTGCTGCGAGCCGCACAGCACCGAGCCCACCGGCGCGCCCAGGCCCTTGGACAGGCAGAACGAGACGGTGTCGAACCACCGGCTGATCTCGCGAACGTCCACGCCGTGCTTCACGGCCGCGTTGAACACGCGCGCGCCATCCAGATGCAGCGACAACCCGCGGGCGCGAGCGAAGTCATGTGCGCGCGTCAGATAGCCCATCGGCAGCGCTTTCCCGCCCTGCGTGTTCTCCAGGCAGAGCAGGCGCGTGCGCGCGAAGTGCGGATCGTCGGGTTTGATCGCGGCCGAAACCCGGTTCAGATCCAGCGTCCCGTCCGGTTCGAAGTCGAGCGGCTGCGGCTGGATGCTGCCGAGCACCGCCGCGCCCCCGCCCTCGTATTTGTACGTATGCCCCTGCTGTCCGACGATGTACTCGTCGCCGCGCTCGCAATGGGACATCACGCCCAGGAGGTTGCCCTGGGTCCCGCTCGCGACGAACAGCGCCGCCTCCTTGCCGAGCATCGCGGCGGCCGCCGTTTCGAGTCGGTTCACCGTCGGATCTTCGCCGTAGACGTCGTCGCCGACGTCCGCCGCGGCCATTGCCGCGCGCATCGGCGCCGAGGGCTGCGTCACAGTGTCGCTGCGCAGATCGATCGTTTTCATCGGCGGCTCCTGAAGGGACCTTGCAGATGTTACCGCAAGGCAGCGCCGCCGAGTGAGGCCGCGCAATCGAGGCCGGCCTGCCATGGACGCGCACAAGCGTCGGGCGATCGCTACTCCTGCTTCGCCTGCTTCTGGCTTTGCGTTTGGAACGGATTGTTCCGCGCGAACGCTTCCGCCGCCCGCCTACGCTGCGCTTCGGTGAAGCCGGCCACGTGCGAAGAGCCCGCATCGAGATACAGGGCCATTGCCAGCGCCTCTTCGCGGGCAGCAGGGTCAGTGGCGTACTTGGCTGTGAACGCGTAACCCCAACTCGTCGGCCACGCGAGTTGGCTGCGCCGCGCCAGGTTGAGCAACCACTGCCGGTAGCGCTCATCCGCGGTGAGCTCGAGCAACTTCTCGCACGCCTCGAGCAGTTGGAACGACGGCGGCACGGTCGCGCGCGGGGCGTCAGCGAGCTCGAGCTGCGCCCTCCACAGCGCGTCGAAGGCAGCGTTCGCATCGCCGCTCAGGCCGCTCACATAGGCTGTGGCGAGCAGAGTCGAGAACCCCACATGGCCCTTTGCGCGCGCCTCGCGCAGCAGTGCTTGGGCCTCGCCGGCCCGCCCCGTCTTGACGAGGCTCGCGGCGAGATAGGGCAGCGCATAGCTTACCTCCGCATCCCCGGCAGCAGCGATCAGCGCGGTGAAGCGATTGGCCGCGGAGGCAAAGTCGCCGCGCCGGAATGCCTCGTAAGCGGGGCCGAGCTGCTGGTGCGGATCGTCACCGAGGCGGCCGGCGAACGCGCCGAGCGAGTCGAGCACCTTCGTCTCCGGCGTGCGATCGATCATCAGGGCCTGAAACGCAAACGCGGCCTTGATCTTCGCCTCGGATCGGGGGTTTCCCGACAGGCTCTTCCAGCGCGTGACGAAGTCGAGCACCTCCTTGTTGGCCGTCTGGGCCCTGCGATGTCCCAGCAGTGCCGCCTCCCACGGACCGATGTCCTCGAAGCGCTTGGCTGCCTCATAAAAGCTGCGCCAGCCGGAATCCGCCTCGCCGAGCAGAAACGAGATCTGCGCGGCCGCGGAAAGCGCCGCCGGAGCCGCGTGCCGGTCGTGCAAGGCTTGCGCCCAATCGCGCGCCTGGCGCCAATTGCCGGCGAGTTGATTGAGCCGCAACGCACTCCACATGGCCCCGGGCGAGCCGCTGGGATCACGCGCACCCGCGGCAAACACCGGGCGCGCGAGCGCCGGCTCGCCGGCCCAGAGCAGCAGCTCTCCCGCATGCCACGCGCGCTCTGCATCCGCGGCGGAGACGCTTGCGCCGGCGGCGAATGCCGGATAGGCGAGCATCGGGCGTTGCGCTGCATCCATCTGCCCGGCGACGAGTTGCGCCTTGGCGAGCCGCAGGCAAGTGTCCCAGTCCTGAGGACGCTCGCGCTGCCGTTGCTCGAGCAAGGCGATGAGCGTTGCGGTGTCTCCGCGCTCCTCCGCGCGTTCGGTCAAGAAGCGATCGCGTCCCGGGTGACCGAGAAAGTGCTCCTGGCTAAAGGCCACCAGCCGGTCCGCATCCGCATGGCTGCCGGCGCGGCGCAGCGCCGCATACGCGTGCTCGATCATGGCAAAGTCATAGTCGCCGTACTGGATCGCGCGCATGAGCTGGGTTGCCGCTGCGTGGGTAAGCGGTGCGGATCGAGCCTCGCTCGCCCGCGGCGCGGCGCCGGACAGCTGCATCAGACGCCATCCGCGCGGCGGATCGTCCTGCGCGTACGCCGGGGGTGGCGCCAGCGCAGCGATCGCACGCGACACCTGATCGTCGCCGCCCGTCCAGTCCTGAAGGTCGCGCACCAGGCGCTGCTCGCGTCGAGCCAGCAGGCCACCCGGCGCGGCGTGCGCGGCGCGCAGATCGTCCAACGACAGCGCGACGGTGGCTGTGAGCGGCGGATAGCCACCGAACAGGGGAGTCAGACCCCGCGCGAGGCTCAACGCGGCTTCGGGCTGTCCGCCCTGCGCGCGCAGCGATGCTGCCACGGCAACCAAGGACGCCCGATTCGCCTCGTACAAAGCGTCGAACAGATCCCATTCCGCGAGGCGGTCGGCCGCAGGTTGCACCCTCCACTGCTTTCCGCGGCCCAGCCACAGCGGAGCATAGCCGCGTTCAATCGCAGCCGACTGCTTCGCGACCTCAGGTTCGACCGGGGTCTCGAGCATCGCGACGCGCGACCAGCGTCGCGCCATGTCTTGTGGATCATTTGCGACGCTCGCGCCAAGCCGGCTCAGCTCTTGGGCCAGGGCAGCCTGCACGTCACCCGGCTCCGAGCCAGGATCGATTCGGGCGGCTCCCAGCAGCACCGCATAGCCGGGATAGGCGGCCGCCAGAGACTGGCGCCGCTGCTGCCCTCCAGCGGACCGGCCGAATGCGTCCCGCAGGGCTTCGACCTCGAGCTGCGTGATCAGCAGCGTCGCACGGTCTTGGATGCGCCCCGTCCAGGTCTCGGCATCGCTTAGATTGCTTTGCGCGAGTGCAAGCAGCGCTTGAGCATCGGCCGACGGCAAGCCCTGAAGCAGCGCGACGGCGCGGGGGCGCCGGTGCAGGTGGAACGCCGCACGCGCACGCAGCACGCGCGCGGCCGCATCATCGGGCGCCGAGCGGTCCAGCGCGACGAGCGAGCGCTCCCACAGATGTTGCGCAGCGTCGGCGCCCGGCGCGTAGAGCATGGCCAACAGCTGCAGGCGTTGTGCGCGCCCCAGGTCCGACCCGGCATCTTCAGCGAGCCGATCCAGCGTATCCGGCAACTGCGCCTGTCCTGGCTGGGCCCCCTGCGGCTCGCGAGGGGTGTCGCCGCCGAGGCCGAGCTGCTGCACGAGCTCGGCGGCGTGAGGCTGGAACGCGGCTTCCGGCGGGAGCTCGTCCGAGAATGCGATCGGGTCGAGGCTCACCGCCTCGCGCGGCGTCCAGACCGGATTGGGGCCCTCGCCGCGCGCGAACGTCCGCGCCGTCACCTCGAACGAGCGCTGGTCTTGGGCCAGCGCGACTTCGCCGCGCACCAGCCAACGCGCGTTGACGGCGGTGGCGAGCGCAAAGGCCTCCCGGGCGTCGATCCGGCGCGCGGTGGCACCCAGGGCACGGGAGGCCAGCGTGGGGTCGACCACGCACAGTCCAGTTCGAGTCGAGATCGCGGAAGCGAGATAACGTGTGATGAGCGAGCGCGCGGGACGGTCGAGGCCGCCAGCGTCGGCCGGAACGTCCATCTGCGTCACCAGCACATCGCAGTTCAGGTCAGCGAGCGCCTGTGCGAACAGACCCTTCTCGCGCTGCATCCAGCCTGAGACGCGCGGCCGGTCCGGTGCCAGCTTGAGCGTCATCTCGCGGACCTCGGTCGACAGGTAGATGCCGCTGCCGGCCACCAGCGCCAGCAGCACGACGCCAGTCAGGAAGAAGGGCGCGATCGGACGGAACGCGCTCACGAGACCGGTGCCGCCGCGCTGCGCGACCAGCACGACCTCGAGACCTGACATGACGGTGAGACCGCCCACGAGCGGCAGCATGGCGGCGGCGAGGAACAAGACGCCGCCCGCGACCTCGGGCCACCAGCGTCCCGCTCCTACCGCCGACTCCGCGAACGGAGCACACACCCAGGCGGCAATCGCGCAGGCCGCCACGCCCGACACGCCCAAGCGCAGCAGCGGTGAGGTGTTCAGATTCGCCGCGTAGGAGACGCGCTCGCTCAGCAGCCAGCCACATGTGCCCAACACGCCGGCGGAGACGCCGAACACGAGGCACTGGCGGTACAGATGTCCGTGGAAGTCCTCCAGCAGCAGATACCCGCTCAGCGCGCCGAGTGCGGCGAAGCCGATGATGGTAGGCAGCAACCCCCAGGGGATGTGGAACCGCTTCGCCATGACGTCGTTATCGCCGCGCGGTCCTGGTCCGGGCCCTGAGGCAGCCGAGCCCGAGTGGCGCCAGCGACGCACGCGCGATCAGCCCCGCGCGCAGCCGGTCTATTCGCGAACGCCGAAACGCGACACTCGAGCGCGCAGATGCATTGGACGGGTGCCGCGGATCGAGCATAATTAGGCCTGGTTCGAGCTGCGCCATGCCGGGTGCCCTGGCTGGCAACAACAAGGAGGAGATCGGAAATGCAATTGAGGCCACTGCTGCTCGTGCTCGCCCTCGCGCTCGCTGCCGGCTCTGAAGCTCGCGCGGCCGAAGGAACCGTGACATGGAGTGACCCCAGCTGCGGCTATTTCGTGCTTACCCTGCCCGAAGGCACGCCGGAGCGCTTCGGACTGTTCTCTTGGAAGAGCGGCGCCGACCCGAAGGTCGATGCGGTCTGGGACGGCAACATCGTCGATGGCGAAGACGTCGAGCTCACCAACAAAGCCTCGGGCGAGACGATGGCCGCGATCCACTGGGCCAGCGCCAAGGAACAGGCACAGCTCGTGCGCAATTCGCCGGTGCAGTGCGCCAGCAGATGGAAGCGCAAGAAGTAGCCGCTGCCTCGGGGTGACGGTTCGGCGAGCGCCATGGGGGACAGGTCTCCAGTCGGGGGGCATACCCGCTAGCTCCTGGACGAGAGAACAACTCGACAACAACCCGGCAATCAAACGGCCTCCCTGACCTCGGCGAGAACCGCCGTCGAATGGCTGCGCCCGCTCGCCTGGTTTCGGGGGGCGACGGCCTCCAAACGAAGGCTATCTGGCAGCAAGACATAGGCCAGATTCACGCTGCAGAACCGCGTGCCGAGCGATGGGTTGCGGGTCCGGGGCCCGGTCTGGGTCCAAGCGGTGAGCCGGCGGCGGCCGTACCCGACGGCCACCGTGTCAACGCCGAGCTTCGCCACATGTGCGCTCACCTGGAATCCCGGTTGCGCGAGCGCCTGCAGCGATCGATGCGGTGATCAAGACTTCGCGCTGACTTCGAAGTGTGGGAGCGGGGTAATCCCCCTCTG
>Ga0335077_10011143_pt1 | contig 11236 bp, 9 predicted proteins | sample Lox_Sample_31_FD_207151 | JGI IMG/M metagenome (GOLD analysis project Ga0335077, IMG submission 207151) | Soil microbial communities from Loxahatchee National Wildlife Refuge, Florida, United States - Lox_Sample_3.1 | ecosystem: Environmental > Terrestrial > Soil > Wetlands | place: USA: Florida...
CGCCAGGCGGCGCCGCTCGGCCGTGCGCAGGATGCGGTCGCGGTCGAAGCCGGCGCCGTCGTCCTGCACTTCGACCAGGATGCCGCCGCCTTGGTGCGACGCCCGGATCTGGACCGTTCCGCGGCTTCGCTTGCCCGCCGCATCGCGCGCCTGGGGAGATTCGATGCCGTGGTCGAGGCTGTTTCGCACCAGATGCATCAGCGGGTCGGCCAGTTTCTCGATCATCTCCTTGTCGAGCTCGGTGTCGCCGCCCTGGGTGACGAGCTCGACGTCCTTGGCCAGCTTCTGGGCGAGGTCGCGCACGAGCCGCGGCAGGCGCGAGAAAAGATAGTCGAGCGGCAGCAGCCGGATGCCCATCACCGCCTCCTGCAGCTCGCGTGTCTGCCTCGCGACGTAGGCGACGCTGTCGCGGAGCCCCGCATCGTTGGCAGCGCCGATCCGCTGTGCGGCCTCGGCCAGGATGGACTGGGCGATAACGAGCTCGCCGGCCAGGTTGAGCAGGCGATCGACCTTGTCCACGTCCACGCGGATCGAGGAGCGGTCGAAGAACATGCGATCGGTTGCCCGGCGGCCGAGCATGGACGGGCTCGAATCGTGGTCGACGGCGCGCCGGCCGGCGGTCGTGCTGTCGAACACGGTCGTGCGCATGATCGAGCTGGACGACGAGCCGAGCGACCCAAGCGCGGAGCGCTCGTCGCTGAACAACCCGAATGCCGTGTCGCCGGTGTGCGCGGGGCGGATGGCATCTCCGTCTGGCGCGGGCTGGAGCGCGGTTTCGTGGTGCTCGACGCGCACGGTGTTGGTTCCCAGCAGCGAGACCAACTTCGCGCGGACAGTGTCATGCCGCTCGGACGTCAACAGGAACAAGAGCAGTAGCGTGCCGGCCGCCCCGTCGCTCGCCTGCACGTCCTCGATTCGCCCCAGCGCGCCGAGCTCGGCATATAGCTCCGCGAGCGGCAGGGTAGCGATGCCCTGCCCGGGGGGCAGGTGCACTTCGACGCGGAAACGCTCGCTGCGGCCGGCCGCCGGTTCGATCGACGGGTCGGGTCGGCTTTTATGGTCAGTGTGAGCCCGCGTGAGCCGCTCGAGGCGTTCATGGAGCGGCTGCAGCGCCGTCTGGTCGGTGTCGCCTGAATCCTTCAGGCGCCGCAGTTCCTCGCGCACGGCGTCACACGTCTCCAGCAGGAGCGAGATAACGTCGCTGGTCGGACACAGCTCCTCTTTTCGCATCTGGTCGAGGATCGACTCGATCTGGTGCATGACGTCGGCGAGGGGCTTGGCACCGAAGATCGTGCTGTTCCCCTTGACGGAGTGTGCTGCGCGGAAAATGGAGTGCAGCGCCTCCGCATCGGGCGAGCGCGGGTCGAGGCGCAGGAGGTGGCCTTCCATGGACGCGAGATGTTCCTCGGTCTCCTGGAAGAACATGGGCAGAAAGCGGGTGAGGTCCACGGCGCCTGGACCCGCACCTGGCGTGGGCCGCGATGGCGGTTTACGCATGGTCGTGAAATGAAACGAACCGGAGCGCTCTAGCGACCGCCCGTGACCTTGTCCACCACCTCGATCAGCTTGGTGGGGTCGAACGGTTTGACCAGCCAGCCGGTGGCGCCGGCCGTGCGCCCCTCATCCTTCATGCTGTCGGAGCTCTCGGTGGTGAGCAGCAGGATCGGCACCTTCTTGTACTGAGGCAGCGCGCGCAGCGCCTTGACCAGCGTGATGCCGTCCATTTTGGGCATGCTCTGGTCGGTGATCACCAGATCGACCTGCCGGCTCAAGGCCTTCTGCAAGCCATCCATGCCGTCTTCGGCCTCGATCACCTTGTGGCCGGCGGACTTCAGCACGTAAGACAGCATTTCGCGGATAGCCGCCGAGTCGTCTACGGTGAGAACCAGTTTTCTCATGGTGGATGTGCGCTCCTTGGCCATCTTCGATGAACGGTACGGATGCGCGCCTGAAGTCAGAACAGTTCCACGTTGCCCGCACGCGTGTCGCGTTGCTTGACGCGGCTGTCGCCGCAGGACTCGAGCGCCGCGACTGCCTCGAGAAACGCGCGCTTCTCCCCGGCGACGTGCGCGTCCCCGCTCGCCTGGGCATCGGTACGCGGCGTGTCCATCGCCTGGATCAGCTCCTGCAGCCGCTGGGACACGAGCAGCAGGCGGTCCACGCGCTGCTCGGTGGTGGCGAGCAGCTGCCCGACGAGATCGGAGAACTGCAGGTGCTGAGACGCGGCCAGCAGGTTCTGCCCGACGCGCGTAGCGGCGTCTTCCACCTGCACGCCGAGACCGGCGAGCGCGTGATTGGCGGCATGGAAGCTATCGAGCAGCTTGCGCGTGGCGTCGGCCAGGAGCAGCTGCGTCTGCGCGAGCTCCTGGTGCGCCGCGCGGCACTGAAGATTGAGCGCTGCACCAGCGCGGCCGACGAGGCGCCCCAGATCGTGCGAGCTCACACTCGCTGCGCTTTCCGCGGCCGGGCTCTGCTGTCGAGTCACGCGTTGTACCTCCGTCGGGCGCGGTCTGTATTCAGAACAGCGTGATGCTGCGCTCCACCAGCAGCTCCGAGAGCCGTGTGTCGGAGGCGATCAGCCGCTCGGCGATCGCCGCCAGGAAGGCATCGCTGAAGCGGCGCACGCACTTGTCGGAGCAGCGCGACAGCTCGATCGGATCGACCCTCGCCACGGTGATGTCGGTCACGGCGGAGATCGTGATTGCGCTCTTGATCTTGCTGCGCGACAGAAAAGAAATCTCGCCGAGGCACGTGCCTGGATCGACCACGCGCAGCAGCGTCCCGTTCTTGGCGATCCGAGCCTGCCCGCGCACCAGCACGTAGAAGCCGTAGTCCGCCTGCTGCTCCGTGATCAGCACCGTGTCGGCGGGGTGCCGCTGCCAGGTCAGGAAACGCAGGACTTCGGTGAGATCGTCGTCCTCGAAACTGGCAAAGAAGGTGAGCCCCTTCAGCGCTTGCAGCTTGTCGGCTTCGGTGGACAGCTCTACGTTCGACACCGAGCGCCCCGAAAACGGCGCCAGCGCCTCGGCAAACTCGCGCCACGAGCCGAAGCGCTCTTTGGGATTCTTGGCGGTCGCGCGCAGGAACACGGCGTCGAGCGCCTCGGGCACACCGGGGCGGCGCGCGCTCGGCACCTGCGGCTGGGTGCGCAGGATCTGCTCGACGATCCCGTAGTGCGTGGAGGCGGTGAAGGCGAGCGTGCCGGTCAGCATCTTGTACAGCACCATGCCGAGCGAGAACATGTCGCTGCGCGAAGTGAGGGTCTCTCCTTGGATCTGCTCCGGCGACATGTAGGCTGGTGAGCCGACTCCCTCGACCACAGACATGCGCGTGCTGTCGAGGCTCAGCGCCGAGCCGAAGTCCGAGACCTTCGGCTCCAGGTTCTCGGTCAGCAATATGTTGTCGGGCTTGATGTCGCGGTGGATGACGCCGTACTGCTCGGCGTAGTCGAGCGCGGCGCAGACGGTCTGCAGGATCTCGGCCACGCGCTTGAAGTCGAGCAGGCTGCCGCCCTTGCAGTACTTGTCGAGCGTGGTGCCGTGCACGTGCTCCATGGCGATGTAGGCCCGGTTGTCGTCCACCGCGGAGTCGTAGATCTGCACGATGTTGGGGTGCCTCAGCTTCTGCGCGAGCAATACCTCAGTGAGGAAGAACTTGCGGATCAGCGTGGCCTGCTCGGGATCGGTCGACTGGTCGATCGAGAACAGCTTGACCGCTACGTCGCGTGCAGTGGCCGGATCGCGTGCCAGGTACACACTGCTGGTCGTGCCGCTGCCGAGCAGGCGCGTGAGCTCGTATTTGCCCACCTTGGTGCCGACCAACGGTCCGCGCCTGGTGTCTGCGATGGGTGCCGACAGCGCTTCCATAGAGAATCCGGGGGGAGGGGCAGCAAGAACCAAGCCACGTGAATCCGGAGCGCGTCCCCAAGCGCGCGGCGGCATGGCACGTTGCCAAATGCGCAGAACACCAGTAGGATTACCTTGCGCCGATTTGATCGTCAGCTTGCGGGCGCAATACAAATCCAGCTAAAGCGCGGACGAACCCGTCCCGGCCTTGGCTGGACGGGTTTTGTTTTTGGGCGCGGCCGTTCCCGGGCCTAACGTCCAGCACCGGCCGAACTTTAGAGCGCGGACCCCGAGGGCCGGGGCGACCGATTCGGGGAGGAGGGTTGAGACGATGACCGAATTCGATACCCTGGCCGTGCGTGCGGGCGTGCGGCGCAGCCAGTTCAATGAGCATGCCGAGGCGCTCTACCTCACGTCGAGCTTCGTGTTCGACAGCGCCGCGCAGGCGGCTGCCCGCTTCTCGGGCGAGGACGCGGGCCAGGTCTACTCGCGCTACACCAACCCCACGGTGGACATGCTGCAGGAGCGCCTGGCCGCACTCGAAGGCGCGGAGACCTGCGTGGGCACTGCTTCCGGCATGTCCGCGATCCTCGCCTGCGTGATGTGTTTCACGCGCGCAGGCGACCATATCGTCGCTTCGCGGGGGCTGTTCGGCGCCACCGTGCAGCTCCTCAACAACTGGCTGCCCCGCTTCGGCATCACTACCACTTTTGTTTCAGCGACCGACGTGGGCGAGTGGGAGGCGGCGGTCACGCCGAGCACGAAGCTGCTGTTCGTCGAGACGCCGTCAAACCCCCTTACCGAGATTTCGGACATTGCGGCGCTGAGTGCGCTCGCGCGCCATGCGAGCGCACTGCTGGTCGTGGACAACTGCTTCTGCAGCCCGGCGCTGCAGCGTCCGATCGAGCTGGGCGCGGACATCGTCGTCCATTCCGCCACCAAATATCTGGACGGGCAGGGCCGGGTGCTGGGCGGTGCGGTGCTGGGCAAGCGCGACCTGATCCAGGAGCCGCTGACCACCTTCCTGCGCAACGCCGGCCCGACCTTGAGCCCGTTCAACGCCTGGGTCATCCTCAAGGGCCTGGAGACGCTCAAGCTGCGCATGGAGGCGCAGAGCACCGGAGCGCTGGCGCTGGCCCAATGGCTCGAGCGGCACCGGGGCGTCGAGCGCGTGTTGTATCCAGGCCTGCCTTCGCATCCCCAGCACGCGCTTGCCCGGCGTCAGCAGTCGAGCGGCGGAGCGATCGTCTCGTTCGTGGTGAGGGGAGGGCGCGAAGCCGCCTGGCGCGTGGTGGACGCGACCCGGCTCATCTCGATCACGGCCAATCTGGGCGATGTGAAGACCACCATCACGCACCCGGCGAGCACTACGCACGGCCGCCTTTCCCCGGCGGCGCGCGAGAAGGCCGGTATCGGCGAAGGATTGCTGCGCGTAGCGGTCGGCTTGGAAGGCATCTCCGACTTGCGCGCCGACCTGGAGCGAGGGTTGAATCCGTGAACGGCCGTGACTCGTGGAAGGCCGTGATTCGGTAGCACGAATCACGAGTCACGAATCACGACCCTCAGGCGAGATCGACCGGCGTGCAGGCTTCTGCGCTGACGCGCAGGTACTGCCCTTTCTTGTACCAGTCCGCCAGGACCCAGCGCTCGCGCGACCGGCCATCCACCATGTGGATGTGACGCGCGGGGCGATGCGTGTGGCCGTGTATCATGCGCACGCAGCCGCAATCGCGAAAGCTCTGCTCCACCGCGTCCGTGGCGACGTCCATGATGTCCGCATCCATGGCGAGTTTTCTGCGTTCGCTTCTGACCCGCGCTCGCTCGATTCTGAACTTGCGAAGCCAGAGTGGCTGAGCCAGGAACACGCGCTGCCAGAAGCGCTTGCGCGCGTGGCGGCGGAACTTCTGGTAGCGCTTGTCCTGCGTGCACAGCGTGTCGCCGTGCAGCAGCACGGTACGGGTGCCGTACAGGTCGAGGACCGTCGGGTCGGGCAGCAGCTTCGCGCCCGAAGCGCGGACAAAACCGTCGAACATGAGAAAGTCCCGGTTGCCGTGCATCAGGTACACGGGGACGCCCGCATCGACCAGGTTTTTCAAGCCCGCTGCGACGCGCGCGTTGAACGGGTCGCCGAGGTCGTCGTCGCCGGCCCAGTACTCGAACAAGTCGCCGAGGATGTACAGAGCGTCGGCCATGCGTGCCGGGCCGAGCAGGAACTGGAAGAAGACGCGATTGATCTCGGGCCGCGAGTCGCTCAGGTGCAGGTCGGAGATGAATGCGGTGTAGGGCACAGCGGCAGTGTAGAGCGAATGCGAGAAAGTATTTAGGGCTTCCCTAACCCTTCACGTCTTCACTTTTCACTGCACTAGACTTCCTCCGCCTTCGTGATGACGACATCCTCGACCGGCACGTCGCCGTGGCCTGCGCGTTTGGTAGTAGCCACCTTCTTGATCTGGTCGACCACATCCTTGCCTTCCACCACGCGCCCGAACACGCAGTAGCCGTACTGGTTCGGGTTAGGCGCGCGGAAGTCGAGAAAGGCGTTGTCGCTCACGTTGATGAAGAACTGGCTCGACGCCGAATGAGGGTCGGGGGTGCGCGCCATGGCAACGGTATAGGCTTGGTTCTTGAGGCCGTTGTCCGCCTCGTTCTTGATGGCGGCGCGCGTGGGTTTCTGCTTCATGCCGGGCTCGAACCCGCCGCCTTGCACCATGAAGCCGTCGATCACGCGGTGAAAGATCGTGTTGCTGTAGAAACCACCGTTGACGTAGGCCAGGAAGTTCTCGACCGTCGCGGGCGCTTTCTCCGCCTCGAGCTCCAGCGTGATGGTCCCGAGGTTGGTGTGCAGTTTGACCATCGTCTTCAGTCTCCCGTTTGGTTCTCGGTTTCTCTTCCGGTGCGCCGAGACCCTATCCCGCTCCCTCGTACAGGATCTTCCAGCTGCCGCCTTCCTGGATCCAGTATTGCCGTTTTCTCATTTTGTTGGACAGATTGTTGCTCGCATAGTCCTGCACAAAGCTGACCACGGCCAGATCGTCCCGCCCCGGGTAGAGAAACACCGAGACCGCCGACAGGCGCACCTTGATCCACTCCTTGCCCAGGCTCACCCTGCGCTTCTGCGCCGACCATTGCGCCAGGTTCGCGTTGTCGGCGACAAACGAGCGCGCGTAGTTGCGCAGATATCGTTCGGTGTTGCGGCTTTCCCAGTCCGCGCGCCAACCCTCCAGCCGCTCGTTCAAGGTGGCGCGCAGCGCCTTTGCCACCGCCGGTTCGACCCAGTCTACGCGATCGGTGATGATGACCGGAGTGAGCCCGATCTGCACGCGTTTTTTGAGCTCCTCGAGGTCCTCGTTCGCGAGCACCACGCAGCCGTCGCTCGCGCGCGGCGGCCGGCTGTAGGTGTCGCGCGGCGTACCGTGCAGCCAGATGCCGTGGCCGTTGCGCCCCTGGCGCGCATCCCACTCGTTCGGATAGCTGATGGGAAACGCCCCGCTGCCGTAGAACGCGTCGAGCCTTTCGCGCGGCAGCTCGGAGGTCACGTGATAGACCCCGAGCGGGGTCTTCTTGTCACCTTCGCGCAGTTTGTTGATGCCGTTCTTGCCAACCGTTATGTAGTAGTCGGTCAGGTAGCGCGGCGTCCCATCGCGGTTCTCGAACAGGTAGAGCGTCGAGCGGGCCGTGTCGACCACCACCGCATAGCGCTGCAGCGGCTCGAGCTGCAGCAGGTATCTGGGCACGCGATTCGCCGGGGGCTGAAGGCTGTAGCGCGCGAAGCGTGCGCGTGCTTCCGCGCGCAGGTCGTCGAGGCGATCGGCGGGGGCTTGTGCCGCGCCGAGCGTGGGAATTGCCCGTGCCCGCGCCATGAGCAGGTCACCTTTGACCAGCTGCGCGAGGCGGAAATCGGGCTTGACCGCGAGCAGCGCATCGACGCGTTTCAGCGCGGCGTCCAGGCGGTTGTTGCGGACGTCGATGAGCGCCTCCACCAGCATGGTCTCGGGCATGCGCAGAGCGCGGGCGAGCTGGCTCGGGCGGCTGCCCATAGCCGACACGTCGCTGGCAAGGATAGCTGCTGCCAGCAGCGGAAGCGCGACGGCGCGCACGCGCGCGCCGTGCCGCGTTGCAAACCCACGGATCACTTTTCGATCAATTCCTGCTGGATCAGCCAACGGTCACCTACGCGCACCACTTTCAATGACTTGGTGCCAACGGAGTTGAGGTTAGCCGAAGTGTAGCTTTGCCGGAAGGAGACGATAGCGTGCGTGTTATCGGCAAACTTGACGCGTGGTGAAGAAGCTGTGACTTTGATCTTTCGCGGTTTTGCCAGCCGCTGGCGGCGCGACGCTTCCCAGTCCTTGCGAGCTTCTCCATTCGGCGTAGTGAAATCCGGCGCATAGAAACTCAAGTAGGCATCCGCGTCGTTATCGGACCAGGCACGCGCCCAGCCGTCCAGCATCGCGACTATCGCGGTGGTAGCTTCCGCGTCGCCCGGCGCCTTCTCCGCTGCGGCCTGACCCGGTTGCTCGGGGGCGGGCTTGGCCGCGGGCGTCGACGCCGGCGTTTCCGGCTTAGGCGTGGGGGTTGCGATGGCGGGCTTGTCGGGCTCCGCCCGCGCCAGCGCAGCCGTCCCTTTTGCAGGAACCAACTCCTTGATCAGCGCCAGCTTTTTTCGTGCCGCGGCGTTGCTGCTGTCGAGCTGCAAGGCCTTGTCGTAGGCCTGGCTCGCGAGCGTCGCATAGATGTCGCCAAGATTCTCGTGCGCGATTGCGTAGCTCGGATGCGTGCGGATCGCCATCTCCAGCGCCCTGCGCGCCTTCTCGTAGTCGCCCTGTCCCGCGTACAGCACCGCGAGATTGTTGTAGGGTTCGGGCAATTCGGGATAGTCGGCGGTGAGCTCGGTGAATACCTTGATCGCTTCGTCGGTCTTGCCTTGTTCGGTCAGGATCACGCCCTTGAGAAAGCGGGCGCGCGCATCCTTCGAGTGCTGGGCCAGGAAGGCGTTGACGCGTTCGAGCGCCTCGGTGCGTCTCCCGTCCTTGAAGAGGCGGCTGGCTTCCTGGTAGTCGTCTGCTGCCCACCCCGGCGCGCCACCTGCAAGGATCAGCAACACCGCGGCCAGTACGCCAATGCGATAGGTCGTCATTGTGCTATACTTTTTTCCCAATTTTCGCGGCTAGGTCTTTGTAATTCTGGCAGATTTCAACAATCCAGCGATTCTAACAATAAGCTCCGGCAGCCACAAATTTCCTCCCGGCGAAACGCTGCTCCCCGCAGTTAGACGTGCCATCGTGCGCCGCGGTCCGAACTTGAGAGCGGCGCACCGCGGCTGAATATCATGCTCAGGGTCTATAACACGCTCACGCGCAGCAAGCAGGACTTCGCGCCGATCGAAGCCGGCCGCGTCGGCATGTACGTCTGCGGCATGACGCCGTACGACTATGCGCACGTCGGGCACGCGCGGGTCTTCGTGGTGTACGACGCCATCCGCCGCTGGTTCGAGGCCTCCGGTTTTGCGGTGCGCTACGTGCGCAACATCACCGACATCGACGACAAGATTATCAAGCGCGCACACGAAAACGGCGAGAGCATTTCGGCGCTGGCCGAGCGCTTCATCCGTTACACGGATGAGGACGAGGCCGCGCTCGGTATCGCCAGACCCGACTTCGAGCCGCGCGCCACGCAATGTATCGAGGAGATCGTCCGCATCGTCCAGGAGCTGACGCGGCGCGGCCTCGCCTACCAGGCCGCGAACGGCGACGTCTACTATTCCGTGCACAAGTTTCCGGGCTACGGCAAGCTGTCCGGCAAGTCTCTCGAAGATCTGCGCGCCGGGGAGCGCGTGGAGATCGATCTGGCCAAGCAGGAACCCCTCGACTTCGTATTGTGGAAATCCGCGAAGCCCGGCGAGCCCAGCTGGGATTCTCCCTGGGGCAAGGGACGCCCCGGCTGGCACATCGAGTGCTCGGCCATGAGCGAGCATTTCCTCGGCAGCCATTTCGACATCCATGGCGGCGGCCAGGATCTGATCTTCCCTCACCACGAGAACGAGATCGCGCAATCCGAGGGTGCGCATGGCCACACCTTCGTCAACTACTGGCTGCACAACGGCTTCGTGCGCGTGGACAACGAGAAGATGTCCAAGTCGCTCGGCAACTTCTTCACTTTGCGCGAGGTGCTCGCGCGCTTCGATCCGGAGGTGATCCGCTTCTTCATTCTCCGTGCCCACTACCGCAGTCCGCTCAACTACTCGGACCAGCACCTCGAGGATGCTCGTGCCGGTCTCACGCGGCTGTACACCGCACTGCGTGATACTTCACCTGCAACGGTCGGGATCGATTGGCAGCAGCCGTTTGCCGTACGCTTCAAAGAAGCGATGGACGACGACTTCAACACGGCCGAGGCGTGCGCGACGTTGTTCGATCTCGCGACCGAGGTCAACCGCACGCACTCGTCGAGCGACGCTGGGTTGCTCAAAGCACTTGGTGGTGTTCTCGGATTGTTGCAACGCGACCCGATAGACTACCTACAGGGGCGCGTGAAAGGCACTGGCGATGCGCAGCTTCCATTCCAAGTCTCGGGCGCCGGTCACGTAGGAGTCTCGCTCTCAGATGAGCAGATCGAAGCCATAAAAGAACAGCGTGTTGCGGCTCGCAAGGCAAAGAACTTTGCCGAGGCCGATCGCATCCGCGACGAGCTGCTCGCGGCGGGGATCGTGCTCGAGGACGGACCGGCAGGCACCACCTGGAGACGCCGCTAGCCGATGGCCAAGACGCAGCCCCGGCAGGACACCAAGCAGCGCGATCTGCTGTTTGCCGCGGTAGACGCGTCCGATCAGATCGTGATGATCACCGGCGCCGACCAGCGCATCGTGTACGTCAACGGTGCGTTCACGCGCCTGACCGGTTATGCCCCGAGCGAGGCATTGGGGCGCAGCCCCGAGTTCCTGCAGGGCCCGGACACGAACCCGACGACGCTTGCCCACCTGCGCCAGGCGATGCAGGAGCGCAATCGTGTGAGCGCGGAAATCCTCAAATATCGCAAGTCGGGTGAGCCGTACTGGGCCGACGTGTCGGTCGTGCCGGTGGGCGAGCGCTCAGGCGCCGTCACGCACTGGATCACGATCGAGCGCGAGATCACCGCGCGCAAGGCGCAGGAAGAAGAGATCACGCGGCTTGCCATGGAGGATCACCTCACCGGGCTGCCGAATCGCCGCGCCGCCGAAAGCCGGCTACAGGTGGAGTTCAGCCGGACCCGCCGCAACGGTCCCGCATTCGCCGTTGCGCTGCTGGACGTGGACCGCTTCAAGCTGGTGAACGACCAGTACGGACATCATGTCGGCGACCTTGCCCTGGCCCATCTGGCGAAGCTGCTCGCCGCCAACATGCGCGGCGGCGACT
>Ga0335077_10011144_pt1 | contig 11236 bp, 8 predicted proteins | sample Lox_Sample_31_FD_207151 | JGI IMG/M metagenome (GOLD analysis project Ga0335077, IMG submission 207151) | Soil microbial communities from Loxahatchee National Wildlife Refuge, Florida, United States - Lox_Sample_3.1 | ecosystem: Environmental > Terrestrial > Soil > Wetlands | place: USA: Florida...
GTCGGGATTTTTCTTCTGCGGCATGATCGAGGAGCCGGTGGCGAACGCGTCGGAGAATTCCACGAACCCGAACTCGGTGGTGGCCCAGAGCGTCAGGTCGGCGCTCAGCCGGGACAAGTGCATGCCGAGGATGGCGGCGCCGGAAAGGAACTCCACGAGGAAGTCGCGATCGGACACGGCGTCCATGCTGTTGGGGCTCGGCGCGTCGAATCCCAGATCCCGAGCGAGCGCCGCGCGATCGATGGGGAACGCCGTTCCGGCCAGCGCCGCGGATCCGAGCGGCATGACGCCGACCCGGCCGAGGCAATCGGAAAAACGCTCGCGGTCGCGCGCCAGCATGAACACATAGGCGAGGAGGTGGTGGGCGAGCAAGACCGGCTGGGCGCGCTGCAGGTGCGTGTATCCGGGCATCGCGCAGTCCGGATGCGCCTCCGCGCGCGCCAGCAGGGCTCGCTGCGTCTCGGCGATGCCGCCATCGACGCGGTGGATGACATCTCGAAGGTAGAGGCGCTCGTCGACCGCGATCTGATCGTTGCGGGAGCGCCCGGTGTGAAGCTTCCCACCCACCGGCCCGATCAAGTCGATGAGCCGGCGCTCGATGTTCATGTGGATGTCTTCGAATTCGCGCCTGAACGGGAATGTTCCGCGCTCGAGTTCGGTCCTGATGGCGTCCAGCCCGCCGAGCAAGGCCCGGACCTCTTCCTGGTCGATGAGTCCCGCCCGGCCCAGGGCGCGAGCCCACGCGATGCTCCCCTGAATGTCGTACGGCCAGAGGCGGCGATCGAAGCCGAGCGACGAGGTGAAGGCTTCGGCCTCGGTGTCGGCTCGCTCATCGAACCGCCCGGACCACGCCTTGTCCGGGCGGTCGGTCACGAAGTCCCTGCCTGGTCCGTGGTGGCGGCCTCGGGCATCGCGTCCGTCCCGAGGAGCGCCGCGATCTCCGCCATGATGCGCCGTGTGACGTCCTCGCGTTGCGCGCGGGTCACGGGATGGTGTCGCGTTCGGCCGAAGCGCATCGGCGCCCCGAAGCGGACGGAGAGAGGGTGGCGTCGCGGCACATGGAATCGTCGCCCCACGAGCGCCTCGTACGTGCCTTCGATGGCCGCAGGGACCACGGGTATCCCTGAGCGGAGCGCGATCATCGCGACGCCAGGTTGACCCGATACCAGCCGGCCCTCACGGCTGAAGGGGCCCTCCGGGAAAATGCCAATGACGCGCCCGCTCTCCAACACTCGGAGGACACGGCGGATCGCTCCGGGATCCGGGCGCTCCAGGCTGACGGGGATCGAACCCACGCACCGGTGAAACGACGGGTGGAGCGGACTCGCGTTGTAGACGCGGGGCATGACGACGAATCCGATCGGGCGTGGCAGGGCGACGGCGAGGACGACCCCGTCGACATAGTTGTGGTGGTTGGAGGCGACGATGAACGGTCCAGACGCGGGCAGGTGCTCGACGCCCGTGACGCGAAGATCGAAGAGCCGCCGGAGGAGCGGCGCGCAGGCGCGTCTCAGCAACCTGTAGAGCGGAGGAACGCGTTCGTCCTGCTCGCGGGCGCGGTCGGCGGCCTCGTGTCCGTGCCGTGCGGCGTCGGCGACCCCGGTGACAGCCATGCTGGGCGGCTTCAGGACCGCCTCAGTCAGGAGCGATGAGGAGTTCGCGTGCTCCCCGGGAGGCATGGTGCGCTCGTTTATAGCATCGCTGCGAGGCCCTGCCAACTCCTCATCGGTTGGAGGTCCACGATCGAGCCGAGGTCCTCGCGATTTCCGCATCCTCGAGGCGCCGGGCGAGGCGATATTTCGCCACCGCCGCATTGTGATCGGCCAGCGTGACGGAGAATCGATGCCGCCGCTCGTCGACGGCCACGAAGTAGAGGTAGGACACCGGAGCCGGGTTTGCAGCGGCCCGGATGGCGGCAAGGCCAGGACTCGCGATCGGACCCGGTGGCAGGCCCACCCTTCGATAGGTATTGAACGGCGACTCCACCTGGAGATCGTCTCGTGTCAGGCGCCGGCGCTCCTTGCCGACGGCGTATTGAACCGTGGGATCCGCCTGGAGCGGCATCTCGATCCGGAGTCGGTTCCAGAACACGGCGGAGATCAGCGGCATCTCGCTTCGATCGACCGCCTCCTTCTCGATGATGGACGCCAGGGTGAGGAGCTCGTGGAAGCTCAAGTTGCGCGATCGAGCGGCCGCCAGGATGTCCGCCGAGACGCGCTCCCGCAGCCGCGTCACCATGCGCGCGAGGATTTCTTCGGGCGTCATGCCCTTCACGAACTGGTACGTGTCGGGGAACAGGTAGCCTTCCAGGGAATCGGCCGGGATGTCCAGCGTCCGGAGGAAGACGGTATCCCGTGTCAAACGCACGATGTCGTCGCTCTGCGCCAGCCCCTCCGCACTGAGCTGCCCGGCGAGTTCCGTGAGGGTGTCCCCTTCGCGGAAGACGATGGTGTGCTGCAGGACCTGACCGCCCGCCAGCATGTTGAGCACCGCCACGGTCGTGGCCTGCTGCGGGATCTGGTATTCCCCGGCTTTGAGGCTCCGCATGTTTCCGTGCAGGATGGTCAGCAGCGCAAAGCCCATCGGGCTGCGAATCACCTCCGCATCGTCCAGGATCCGCGCAACATCGACCAACCCTCGGTGGGCCGGGATCTCGACGACTCGGGGTCGCGACCGGACGCCGTCGGCAGGGGTCAAGACCCACAGAGCCTGAAGGCCAAGGAACAGCAAGCAACCAGTCAGTACAACCGCGATGAGCGGGCCGGCTCCACGCCTGGGCCGGACCCGATCACTCGCTTCCCAGGCAAAGCGAGGTTGCTCCCGCATAATGCATTATTCTCCCATACTTATGCCCTCAGTCAACAAACCTGGCACCTCCCTTTGCGAGAGGGAAGTCTCTGGTATAATTGGACCCCGGGCCCTCAGGCCCGCCATTCTTCCAGGAGGGATTCCATGCAGCAGCTAGCACTCCCGGTCCGTCACGAGTGGCTCGTTCGCGAGCGCGGATACGGCAAGATCGCGATGGAGCCACTTGAACCGGGGCTCGCCCTGACGGTGGGTAACGCCTACCGCCGAGTCCTGCTTTCATCGATCCCCGGGGCGGCCCCCACGTGGGCCAAGATCGAGGGGGTGCTCCACGAGTTCTCGCACCTGCAAGGCGTGAGCGAGGATACGCTCGACATCATCACGAACCTGCGGCGGTTGGTTTTCGTCCTCCACGTGAATCGCCCCAAGCTCCTCCGCCTCAGGGCCCAGGGGCCGCGCACGGTGACGGCGGCGGACTTCGATCCGGATGCCGACGTGGAGATCCTGACACCCGATGTCGTCCTGGCGACCCTCGACAAGGACGGTTCGCTCGAGATGGAGGTCTGTGTCGAGCGCGGACGCGGCTATCAGCCTGCCGAGAAGCGGGAGCCGGAGGCGCTGCCCATCCACGCCATGCTGATCGACGCGGACTTCTCTCCCGTCGAGCGCGCCAACTTCAGCGTGGAGAATCTCTCGACCCCGACGGGCCCGTGTGAGCGACTCGTTCTGGAGCTGTGGACCGACGGCAGCGTCGCGCCGGAATCCGCGATCGCGGAGGCCTCTCGCATTCTCGAGGACCAGTTCGACTTGCTCAGCGACTTCATGCACACGCCGCCTCCTCCTCCCGAGGTCGGAGAGCAGGGTGCGGAGCCGCCGCTACGGACGGAACTCAACGAGCACCTCTTCCGCAGCGTGGACGAGCTGGAGCTGTCGGTCCGCGCCTCGAACTGTCTCAAGACCGCCAACATCCGCACCATCGCGGATCTGGTACAGCGCACCGAGTCGGAGTTGCTCAAGACCAAGAACTTTGGCAAGAAGTCCCTGAACGAGATCAAGACGATCCTGGGAGAGATGGGGCTCTCCCTGGGCATGCGCCTTGATCCCGAGGAGCTCGAGCGGCTGCGCGCCCATTACGAGCGCGCAATCGGCGCCTGAACACCTGGCTTCCGCTCCTCGCGCGTCCCACCACGGCCTCCGGTCTTCCGGAGGCCGCGGTGTCTCGAGCCGCTCAGAAGATCGGCGCTGACGGCCCGAGGTCGTTCGGCTCGATGGCCAGCGCCGCCCCCCGGGAACCCTCCGACCGAGTCTCGGGGTCGAGATCGAAGACCTCGGTGGTGGCCCGAGCCCAGCGCGTGACCCACAAGCGCGCTCCATCGGTCTCGAAGATGATGGCGCCGTCGCGATCGGTGCGATACACCCGGCCACCGATGGCCCGGAGACGCTCGAGCGCTTCGGGGGTCGGATGGCGGAACGGATTTCGAGCCCCGACGGAGACGATCGCGAAGGATGGCTGCGACGACTCTAAAAAGGCGGCGCTCGACGAGGAGCGGCTCCCGTGGTGAGCGACCTTGAGCACGAGCACCCGCACTGGCGCAGCGCGTTCCAGCACGCGCCCTTCCCCCAGAGCCCCCAGATCTCCCGTGAGCAAGATCGAGACGCCCCGCCAGTCGAGTCGCAGGACCAGTGAATCGTCATTTGGGTGGGGGCTCGGCTGGCCGTCCGGATTCAGCACCGTGACCAGGGCATTGCCGACCCAAAGGCGCTGACCGTCCCGCAGGATGCGGCGCGCCGCGTGCGAGCTCCCGAGTGCGAGCCACGTGTCCTGGCCGCCCGCGCCCCACCGACCGCTTTCCCAGAACTCCCGTACGGGGAAGTTCCGTAGGACGGCGGCGAGGCCGCCGGCGTGATCAGCATCCGTGTGGGACAGGGCAACGACATCGAGCCCGTGCACCGGTCGGTTCCAGAGGAAGGGGCACAGCACACGCTCGCCAACGTCGAATCGTCGCGCGCCGCCTGGCCCGCCGTCGACCAGGAGGCGTGGGCCTTCGGGGAGTTCGACGAACGTGGCGTCACCCTGGCCGACGTCGAGGAACGTGACGCGGAGCCGGCCATCGCCAGGACTCACCCAGGGCCACACCGAAAGGCCCAACGCTGCGGCCGCGAGCGCCGAGGCCAGAATGCGCGTCCAGGCGCGCGCGCCGAGATACGGAAGCAGGACGAGAGCTCCGCACCAGGCGATCACGGCCGCGGCGGAGGGCGCCGGAAGATGCACCATGGCGCCCGGAACTGCCGCCGCCGCCCAGACGACGAGACGGAGCGCGATCAGGAGCACCCAGAGCGTGTTGAAGAGGAGGCTCGCAGCCGCTTCGCTCACCAGATGCACCAGGAGGGCCAACATGCCGAGCGTGGTGGCCGGCCCCGCCAGCGGCACGACCAGAAGGTTGGCCGCCACGCCGATGAGGGAGAGTTGATTGAAGTGGGCGAGCATGATCGGCGTCACCGGAAGCTGCGCGGCCAGGCTCACCGCCAGGGCCGCCGCCAGCCAGTGCGGTAGCCGATGGTTCTCCAAGAAACTGGTCATTGGTGCAGCCAGGTAGATGATGCCCGCCGTGGCCGCGAACGAGAGCTGAAATCCAGGGTCCCACAAATCCGTCGGACGCCACGCCAGCAGGATCAGTCCAGACAGACAGAGCGCATTCATGACCTGGGAGTCGCGCTCCAGCAGCACGCTCAAGAGGAGAAGAAGCCCCATCGCCGTAGCCCGCACGACGGACGGTTGCCCGCCAACCACGAGCGCGAAACCCACGAGGACGACACCGGCAACCAGCGCTGTCGCGCGACGCGGAACGCCGAGGAGCGCCAGCGAGGCGAACACGGAGGACGCGACGAGGGCCACGTTGAATCCCGAGACGGCGAGCACGTGATAGACGCCCGCGCGGCGGAAGGCCTCGTCGGTTTCGGCGGGTAGGGCGGTCCTTTCACCGAGCAGGAGTCCTGACAGCAGCGCCGCCGACGATTCGGGCAGCTGGGAGCGGATCGTCGCCACCGCCCATCGCTTCATCCTCAGCGGCCATGGCGGCGCATCCGAAGTGAGGGGCGCCACGCGGTCGCCGCGGCCGCTGCCGACGAGCAGGATGCCTTCCCGGCGCAGGTGGGCGGGGTAGTCGAAGGCGCCGGGATTGCTGAAGCCGATCGGCCGATGAAGTCGGACCTCGGCCCGAATCCGCTGACCCTCTCCGAGAGGCTCTGTCTCACCGTAGATCGTGAGCTGAACGCGGCCCTGTGCGGGGCGCCGATCCGAGCCTTCGTGATACGCGTCCACGTCGAGCAGCACCCGCACCCGATCCGCGTCCCAGCGATTGGGCTCCTGGCTCACGCGACCCTCGATCGAGACGACGGATGGAAGCCTCTGGCGTGCGATGTGATCTGGGGGGAGCGCGGGCGCGCTTCCTCGGAGCATCCCGAGACTCCCGACGCCTGCCAGAAGCAGCAGTGCGGCCAACCGCGCGTAGGCACACCCGAGCGCGACCACGGCCAGCAACAGCACCATGGCGGCGACCGCGACGAAGACCAGAGCAGGGGCGCTGATCCACGACGCGGCCACGATGCCGCCGGCGAAGGATGCGGCAAGAGGAAGAATCGGTGCGCTCTCGAACAGGCGCATGCTCACTCGGCTACGGTCACGAGATCGCGGAGCGCCGCCAGCTTCTTCGGCCCGATGCCCATCACGCGGCGCAAGGCGTCGGGAGAGTCGAACCGACCCCGGCGCTCCCGCTCGTCGAAGATCCGCTGAGCCAGTGCCGGTCCCACCCCCGGCAATCGCGCCAGTTCGGCGACCGTGGCGCGATTGATGTCGAGCGGGCGAGGATCCAAGGCGTCGGGCCCTGCAGATGTCGCGCGCGGCTCACGCCGTGTCGGCGCGCCGTCGGTCGAGACCGCCTTGGGCGACGAGAACGCTCTCGTCGTGGGCATGACGGGGGCCGCGGGCTCCTCACGGTCGATGCGCTCGAGCCATCCCGCGGTGTTGGGGAATCCCGCTCGCCACTGATCGACAACGACGCCGACGAGGAAGAGCGTTGCAAGGACGAGCAGCACGCGGAGCTGAGGAGCTGAATACAGCATGGCTCCCAGCCTGCCACGCGGGGACAGGGGGGCCTAGAGTGCTACTTCGGATACAGCTAAGGCAGCAGCGCCGCGCGCGTGATCGCGGTCGTCTCCTTGTTGTGCCACTCCGAGGCGGCGAAGGCCTCGTTGATTTGCTCGAGCGGATACTTGTGCGACAGGATCCGGTGCCACGGCCAGCGGTCGCGGGTGCGGACGAGAAAGTCGAGGGCCCGCGGGATCACCCAGGGATCGTACTGGATCACGCCGACGATCTTCTTCGAGCCCCAGACCAGGAGTGATGGCTCCAGCTCGATCTTGGCGCCCCGGCTGATGGTGCCGATCTCGAGGTAGGTGCCGCCCGCGCGCAGCATCTCGATCCCTTCGGGAATCACTGCGGGGAAGCCGACGAAGTCGCACGCGACGTCTGCGCCCACGCCCCTGGTCCACTGGCGCACGAGCTTCACCCGTTCTCTCCGGTCCGGCACGTCCTTCACGTTGAGCGTGTGATCGGCGCCGAAAGCCCGGGCCAGCTCGAGCCGTCCGGCGATCTGGTCGACGACGATCACCGCGGTCGCGCCCATGTCCTTGGCCACGGCGGCAGCCTGGGTCCCGAGTCCACCCGCGCCCTGGATCACCACGCTGTCGCCGAAGCGCAGGCCGGCGACGCGAAGGCCGTAGAGGACCTGGGAGAGCGCGCAGTTCACCGGCGCCACCGCCTCGTCGGACAGCTCGGACGGGACCGCGAAGATGTGACCGCCCGGACGCAGGTAGTAGTGGTCCGCGAACGCGCCGTGCAGATGGGGGAACGCACTGGGCCCGAGAGGCCGCTCGATCTTGTTGGGGCATGCGGCGGGCTCGTTGTTGAGGCAAGCGTAACAGCGCCGGCACGGGTAGAAGTACGTGTAGGCCACGCGGTCGCCTTCCCGGAGTGGCCGCCCGAGAGAGTCGCTCTTGACCTTCGCCCCCAGCCGGGCGACCCGTCCGGTCATCTCGTGTCCGTAGATCCAGCCGTCCTCCGGATACTTGAGCGGCGCGTCGCCACGCCAGAAATGAAGATCGGAGCCGCAGATGTTGGCGAGAGAGACGCGGATGAGGACGCCTTCAGGCTCCACCTCCGGGATCGGCACCTCCCGGATCTCGAACGGCTTGCCGGGTCCGAAGAAGACGGCGGCTTTCGCGGTCGCTGGCATGACGGCTCCTCTCGGTTGGACCCGATCTCACTCGCGCTCCCCGCCCAGCGCGAAGACGTCGTGCAGGGCGCGGACGGCGAGTTCCGTGTACTTGTCCTCGATCACGCACGACACGGCGATCTCCGACGTCGAGATCATCTGGATGTTGATCCCTTCGGTGGACATGGCGCGGAACATCCGGGCCGCCACCCCCGCGTGGCTGCGCATGCCGACGCCGACGATGGAAACCTTGGCGACGCGGTCGTCCGCGACGACGCCCTGCGCCCCGATCTCGCGGGCCAGTCCGGCCAGGACCCCCTCGGCGCGCAGGCGATCGGTCCGCGGCAAGGTGAACGAGATGTCCGTGAGCCCGTCGCGGCTGATGTTCTGCACGATCATGTCCACGACGATGTTCTGCGCGCCGAGTCCCCCGAAGACCTGCGCGGCGATGCCTGGCCGGTCCGGCACCCGCAGGATGGAGAGCTTGGCCTGGCCTCGGTCGTGGGTGATACCCGTGACCACGACGTCTTCCATGCTGTGATCCTCCCTCGTCACGAGCGTGCCGGGGTCCGGCTTGAAGGTGGAGCGGACGTGGACGGGCACGCCGTACTTCTTTGCGAACTCGACGGATCGCGACTGGAGCACCTTGGCGCCGAGGCTCGCCATCTCGAGCATTTCGTCGTACGACACGCGCGCGAGCTTCCTCGCGTCGGGCACCACGTTGGGATCGGCCGTGTAGACGCCGTCCACGTCGGTGAAGATCTCGCACACGTCGGCCTTGAGGGCGGCGGCGAGCGCCACGGCCGTGAGGTCGGACCCCCCGCGTCCGAGGGTCGTGATTTCTCCTCTCTCGGTCGTGCCCTGGAACCCGGCGACCACGGCGATCTGACCCGCCCCGAGCGCGCCGTGGATGCGGTCGGCCGTGATGCGGGTGATGCGCGCCCTCGTGTGAGCCTCGTCCGTGTAGAGGCCGACCTGGGGACCGGTGAACGAACAGGCCGGATGGCCGAGAGACTGCAGCGCCATGGCGAGGAGGCCGATGGTCACCTGCTCGCCGGTGGCGAGGAGCATGTCCATCTCCCTCGGATCGGGTATTGGCGTGATGGCCGCCGCGAGCGTGAGGAGGCCATCCGTCGTCTTGCCCATGGCCGAGACTACGACCACTAGGCGGTGACCTTGCCCCGCAGATTCGGCCACGCGACGGGCCACGTTCTTGATCTTCTCGGCGTCGGCGACCGACGATCCGCCGTACTTCTGGACGATGAGCTGGCTCATGGAGGTGTCATCCTACACGACCGCGAAGGCCCCTGCAAAGCGCCGGAGGGGCGCCGTCAGCGCTGCGAGGATGCCACGGGCGCGCCCGTGGTCCGGGTCGCCTCCGAGAGACTCACGTGCTCGACCAGCAGCAGGACCAGGCCGTAAATGGTGACGGGCAGAAACTGCGAGGCGTGGATCAAGAGCGAGAACGAGAGCGCCTCCGTGCGGGGCACCGAGAACAGCGCCAGGGCCAGGACGGTCGCCGCCTGCACGACACCGAGGTAGCCGGGACTCGACGGCAGGCTCACGCCCAGCCCGAGGAACGCCAGGACCGTCCACGACGCGGCCAGCGGGAGGTCGAGGTGGGCCGCCCGCAGGCCGGTCCACACCGAGAGCGCGAACAGCATCCAGATCAGGATCGTCGACAGCGTGATAGGGACGAAGTGGTGGGCGGCCCGGACTCCCCGGAGCCCTTCGCTCATCGTGCCGAGCACGTCCATCGCCCGCCGCTCTCCCCAGGACCAGCGGTGGAAGAAGGCGTGGATCACGTTGCTGCACCATCCCGGCGCCACCGCGAGCACGGCCAGCGTGATCATGGCGCCGAAATCCAAGGCCAGGAAGATCCCCGCGGGCCAATGCAGTTGCTGCGGGAGGGGAATGGTGAGGACCAGGATCGCGACGATCACACCGACGGCGAGACCGTCGAGCGCGCGCTCGACGACGATGGTCGCGAGCACCGTCCAGAAGCGCTGTCCGCGGCGCGAAGCGACGTACGCGCGCACCACTTCCCCCGCGCGAAGGGGTAGAACATTGTTCCCCAGATAGCCGATCATGAGCGCGTTGAAGAGATGGGACGGGTGGGATCCAGGCGGGAAGAGGTAGTACCAGCGCCAGGCCCGGATCCAGAGCGACCCCAGGTTCAGGAGGATGCTCACGGAGAGGAACCACCAGTTCGTGCTCGCAAGGCGCGAGACGACTTCGTGCAGGTCGACGTTCCAGAAGAGATAGGCGAGGAGGGCGACGCTGACCGCGATGCCTATGAGGATCTTCGCCAGTCGGGCCGGCGTGGACAAGGAGCGCGATCAGCGCCCGTGCCGGGCGAGGACGGTATCGGGACGGCCGGCCGAGGCGCTCATGCCTGGGCCTCGACCCGGATCATCGTGGTGCGCGACGCGACGACGGGGAGCTGATCGATCTCCCTCAGCGCCGCTCGCATGTCGTGTTCCCGCGCCTCGTGCGTCATCATCACCACGGGGACGGCGGCCTCGCCATGGGCTCGGCCCTTCTGGAGCACCGACAGGAGCGAGATGTCGTGGCCGCCCAGGATCCCGGCGACCTGCGCGAGCACGCCGGGACGATCGAGCGCCATGACGCGCAGATAGTAGGCGGAGCGAATGTCGTCCATCGGACGCAGCGGAAGCGGGCGTCCGCTGACCGAGGGCAATTCCCCGTGGAGCGCCGGGACCCCGTGCGCCACGCGCCGGGCGATGTCGAGCGTGTCCGACCAGACCGCCGATGCCGTCGGCAGCTGCCCCGCGCCACGGCCGTAGAACATCAGGTTGCCGACATTGTCTCCGGTGATGAACACGGCGTTGAAGACTCCGGAGACCGCGGCCATCGGAGAGCTGGCCGGAATCATGGTCGGATGGACGCGGGCCTCGAGCGCGCCGTCCGAGGCCTTGGCGATGGCGAGCAGCTTGATGACGAAGCCGAGCTCCGTCGCGTTCACGACGTCCTCTCCCGACACGCCCGTGATGCCTTCGGTGTAGATGTCCTCGAGGTCCACCGCCGTGCGGAAGGCCAGCGAGGCCAGGATCTGCAGCTTGTGAGCGGAGTCGAGGCCCTCGATGTCGAGCGTGGGATCAGCCTCCGCGTAGCCCATGGCCTGCGCTTCCTTCAGG
>Ga0335077_10011145_pt1 | contig 11235 bp, 13 predicted proteins | sample Lox_Sample_31_FD_207151 | JGI IMG/M metagenome (GOLD analysis project Ga0335077, IMG submission 207151) | Soil microbial communities from Loxahatchee National Wildlife Refuge, Florida, United States - Lox_Sample_3.1 | ecosystem: Environmental > Terrestrial > Soil > Wetlands | place: USA...
TTCGGGGCCAGGGCGCGAGCGCCATGCAAAAATGCCTGCGGGGCGGTCTCCCTTCGCCGGCATTGCCCGGATCAGGTTCCTGGGGGTCGCCGTTCAGCCTCTCAGCTGTCCCGGCCTCTCAGCCTTTCCTCCCGGCCCCGGTCGCCCGGCACTCCGTCAGGTCCAGCTCCCTCGATCACCTCGCAGACATAATCACACTGCACGGCGTCAAGGACGCCTTCCCAGGGCCGAAAGCCCCGGCATTCACGGGCCGAACGTCATGGCCCGGGCGCACCTTAAGGCAGCGATCCAGCCCCCGCATCCGGGACTCTGCCCGATGAACGGCTCAGACGCCGGCCAGGGACGCGTCGCTGCGGCTGAGCGCCGCGAGGATGACTGTGCGGGCAGCCCCGGTGATGCGCTGCTGCTGCGGACCGGGCGTGCCGGTGGTGTTCTTCCTGCTGACGCGGCCGCCGCGATCAGCTCCGTTCCGCCGGTCCCGGACCCCGTGCCCGTTTCTCCGGGCGGGGGTCCTTTGCTGCCCGGCAGCGCGACACGCCCGTGATCGGCCGGTCCGTCATTTCCGAAACAGTTTCCGCAATGATTTACCGCATGAGCGACAGCACGAGCTTCAGTGCCCGGCAGCGCGGCCGGGGCGGCAGGCCCAGCAAGGGGCCCAGAGCCACCATGACCGTGAGATGCCCCGAGCCGCTGGCCGAGGTAATCGAGACCGCCAGGGCCGGGTCCGGCCTCACGACCAACGATTTCGTGGTCGGGATGCTCGCGAAGGCCGCAGCCGCGGGCCTGTTCCCCGCGGCCGGGGAAGCCGGGCAGGACTGCCTGCCGCTCACCGCGTAGCACTCCCCGCAGCTGACAGGAGGGCATCGGGACCCACACCAGGAGCGCTGGAAAGCGCGAAGCCCCGGCCGCTAGCGTGCCGGGGCATCGAGCACAGGATCTCGCCGCGAGAGCTTGCCGGCCTTAAGCGAGCGTCCTCACACACCACCGCCCGAAGGCGGCCGTCTGGACCGCCCGAAGGCGGCCGTCTGGCATGCCGACCTCAGGCGTGCCCGAGATCTGGAGCCCAGGATAACTCACGCCTCTGCCGTTTCCCCAGCATGCGCCGATCCAGCTGCCGCGGCGTGCCGGCCGGCGGGCAGACCCCGGCGGTCCGCACCGCGCGCGCGGCCGCAGGCCGGGCCCGCCGATGCGGACCTGGCCACGACGCGCGCCTGCGGCCGCCGCACGATCCCTGCGCTACCGGCTGAGCCCGCCCGGCGGGCTTCCTGGCGTGCGCTGGCTGCCAGGCCGGCGCGGGCAGGCTCAGCCCGCCGGGTGCGGGCTGCCTTCCTGCCAGGAAACCGACACGCCGGGCCGGCCACCGAGGTCCGCTGCCCGCGCAGGCGGGCCGGCGAGGATAACTCCCGATTACCCGCAGCCTGCCCTCAGGAGGCGCCCCTAAGACCAGGAAAGCGCTCCCCCGCCGGGGGGAAGCGCATCACAACTCCATCCGCCCGAGCCCGTCAGCCGAAGGTTGCCAGCCAGAACACTGACGGCGCCCGGATCACCATCCGGAGATGAACATACATCGTCCTCCGGCTGGAGCGCCACGCCCTCGTCACGACACGCCGGGCGGGTCATCCGGCCATCCGCAGCGATCCCGGCCGCGCCTGCCCGGCGGCCAGCCCGGGATTGCCCGCGCCATCCCCGCCGGATCGCGGCGGGCACCCTCGCAGCGGGCTTTCCTGGCCGCTCTCATCCGCGATCCGGAGCTCGCCGGGATCCGCGAGGATGCCCGCCGCAACGTGCTTGAGTGCGCCCGGGTCTGGGCGCGGTTCGCTGCATGGGCCGGCCCGGACAAGATGACGACCAGGCCGACGCGGGCCCGCCTGTGCGAGCTGGTCCGCTCAGACCGGCGCCGGCCGCGCTGCCCGAAGTGCAGGGCAGGTGACCGGGAGCACAGCCACCCGCTGTCTGAGACCTCCTACAAGCGCGCCAGAGCGTGGCTGCAGCAGCGGGGCTGGCTCGGCGTGGTGGAAGAGGGAACCACGCCGCAGTTCTCCCCCGCTGTCCTGACGGACCTGGACGGCAAGAACACCGCTGCCCGGTATGTCCTGTGCGTGCCATTCCGGAAACGAGAGACCAGGATCGCCGGTTGCGCTGACCCAATAATTGGCCCCCCTACTGGCTTCCGGAGGAAGCCTGGTAAAGCCCCTCGCGCGCGAGACGCTCAACAGGGGAATATCAAGCCCGAGAAGGCCTGCCCTCCGGGCAGACCGCCTGATGTCCCGCATCCGGCCGCGGAATTCCCCACGAGAAAAAACCCGGAAACCCGCACCGAGAGGCTAGCGGCGGCCGAGGCTCTGCGAGGTCAGTCCCGTCTGCTGGCGGTGCTGTCCCCCGAGCATCTCCGGCACCTGTGCCGCGTGCTGTTCGCCGCGGGCTGGTCACCGGCTGACATCCTGCACGCCCTCGAGCACGCCCCCGGCGGCCGCCAGTACGGCTACACCGCGAGCGTCCGGCACGTGCCGGGCTGGGTGCGCTTCCGGCTGTCAGCATGGCTCGGCCCCGATGGCACCCCCCTGCCCTCCCGCGGACAGCGCGCCGCGGCGCAGCGGGCGGCAGCCAGGGCCGAGCAGGAATCCCGCCGCCGCGAAACCGAACTGGGCGCTCATCGGGCAGCGGGAATCGACGTGGCCCAGCGGGTCGCCGAGCTCCGGGCGATCGTCACCAGCCAGCGGCAGGCCGCGCGGGGCAAGACCAGGCCAGCGAACGGCTCGCCAGGAAACGGCAGACGGGCGTAGCGCTTTTCCCGTCTCTCAGTCGTTCCGGTCAGCTCCCGGAGCCTCGGAGGGGAAGCGCCTGGCGGTAGTTCGCCGGGCGCTGACCCGGAACTGCGATTTGAGCGGTGACACGCGCGGGCCCTATTTCCGATGGCGGAATTGCTCACCACCGGAGTTGCGAGGGGGGGTCCCGTCGTCCAGAACGGGGAAGAAAACGCCCCCACAGCAGGAATGCCGGCGTCAGCCGTTACGGTTCGCCCGTGTCCCGCTACCGCATGCAGCCGTCGCCTGAGCAGTGGGCCGCGGCGAACTCTTCCTTGCCCAGTACGGAACGGGCGGTGTTCGAGCGCGCACGGGCGGCAGAAGCTTTTCCGGGAGCGAACCGCCAGGTCGCACGCCCGCCAAGCGCCGGTGTCGAGCGGGAACGCGACGGCCGTGACGCCCGTCTCTGCCGCGGCGAGCGTCACTGGTTCTCCGTCCGGCGATCATCGCGCCGGCCTTTTTCATTGATCCGCTAGGAATCAGATCGCCAACTCTGATTGCCAGAGATCTGTGGTGGCGGTGCCGGCTCCCGTATGCAGATCCTCCAGTTCTGTGCACAGCGGGACCAGGTCGGGGTCAATGGCCTTGCGTTAAGCCTTCATCCATGCTTATGAACGGGCGGTGCCGATCAGGCACACCCTGCAGCGGCGGGCCCGGCCGGTCGGTGCTCGCTGTGGCCGTGCTCCCGCGGCAGCCACCGCCCGGACCTGGCGGGCGAGCTCGCCGATCGGACGGGTGCGGCCGTCGATGGCGAGCCGCCGGCTGCCGAGGTCGAGGTCGTCGAGAAGGAGCCCGCGGATAACTTTGAGGCGGGCGGCGTGCATCGCGGCCAGGACCAGACCAGCCGGGCGGCCGGGGTGGCGACGGCCCCCGGCTGCGTGGTCCGCCTCGTCCTGGCCGCAGGGCTGGACAGCGCGACCAGGACGTACACATGCCGGAGTACGCGCCCCAGCCCGGCTTGCCGAGGCCGGCCAGGTTAACCCCGGCAAGCCGAGTAACCCGGGCATGCCTGGTGATGATGAGAAGGAGGAGGAGGGCACCTTTGCTTGCCCGGCTGCCCGGGCTTGCCGAGGTCTCACCGCTGGCCTTTGCAAACCGGCAGCCGGGGGAACTGGTGCCAGTGTGTCCCCTTGGCTCTCCCGAAACCGGCAGGTCAGGGCCGAAAGGCTCAAGCCGGCGTGCCAAACGACCCGGTGATGAGGGGCTTCCGCAAGCGGGCTGGGTGCCCGGTAGCAGTGGGTTCCGTCCGCGCAGCGCAGGGCCTACGCTGGCCAGTACAGTCAGCAAAGGCTGCGCCGGGCGGGTCCCCGCCACCCCCGGTAAGAGCAGGCCATGACCCATACAACCCTCGGGGAGCCCGCCTTGCCCGGCCCGCGGTCCGGACGTGACGCAGGTGCCGCGGCCAGGCACCCTTCCCGTTGAGGAGGCGCCATGACCGACCCTGAGCAGGAAGCCGCCCAGGCCCGCTTCCCGCGGCGGGGCAGGAGCCCGGCCAGCGTCCCGGCGCCGCCGCGGCACCCCGAGCCGCTGCCGGACCCAACCGGGCCGGCGCCGTACCGCCTGTCCCTGGAGTCGCTCCTCCCGGCCGGCGAGTACGCGCAGATCAGCGGCGATGACCATCTGACCTTCCACATGGCCGGCGACGTCGGGGGGGTTCATTCCCCGGAGATTCAGCTGGCTGTCGCCGGAGCCATGGCCAATGACGGGCACCGGGCCCACGATCCGGCGCGGTTCCTTTACATCCTGGGCGACGTCGTCTACTACAACGGCGAGGCCAGCAAGTATTACCCGCAGTTTTACGAACCGTACGCGGACTATCCGGGACCGATCCTGGCCGTCCCCGGCAACCACGACGGCACCCCGATCGATGACCGCGCGCCGTCGCTGGCCGCGTTCGCCGCGAACTTCTGCACCACGAGCCCGCAGGTCAGCCCGGACGCCCGGGACATCCGGCGGCTGACCATGACCCAGCCGAACGTGTACTTCACCCTGCAGACACCGTTCGTCACGATCGTCGGCATGTACGACAACGTGGTCGCCGAAGGCTACCTGGGTGATGACCAGAAGCAGTGGCTGGTCTCGGAAATGCGGTCCGCTCCCGGCGATCTGCCGCTGATCCTGGCCAGCCACCATCCGATGCTGTCGCTGGACCAGTTCCACGGGCCCAGCGAGTACATGGAGCAGGTGATCGACGAGGCGATCCAGTCCTCGGGCCGGGTACCGACATGCGTCTTCGCCGGGCACGTGCACAACTACCAGCGGTGGGAGCACCCGCTTTCCGGGGGCGGGGATCCGCTGCCGTTCATCGTCACCGGGGCCGGCGGCTACTGGAACCTGCACCACGTCATGACCCCCGACCGGTCGGTGCCCGCATTGCCCTACACCGACGACCGCGGTAACCGGCTGTTCAACTACGAAGATCACGCCCACAGTTACACGCTCGTGACGGCCCGCGCGTCCGGTATCACGATCTCCCAGTACCGCGTCGACGGCACCGCCGGGGGCGTCGCCACCACTCTGGTGGAGACGGCCACCTTCCCAAGACGCTGACTCAGTGGCCCCTCGGCCGCGACCATAGGGCTGCGGCCCGACCTTCGCCTCAACCGGGTGCTACCTAGCAGGCCCCGCCCCGGCCGGTTCAGGGCGAAGTCCTCCTCCTCCTCCTCCTCCTCCTCCTCCTCCTCCTCCTCGACGAGGACATTCACACGCCCCGGTGTGCGGAACGCGGACCTCCGTTTCACCGACGGATGCAGGCCCCGTAACATCGATCAAACCGGCTGATAAGGACACCAGGCAATCGAACAGCACGACCTGGCCCAGCTCAGGGAACTCCTGGATGCCGGGAGCGACGCAGAAGACGAGACCCAGGACGGACTCACTCTGCTCCGGCACGCCGTCCACCGCGAGCTCACCGCCCACGCCGAGCGCGGCGGCCCCCCCACGCCGGCATGACCGTGCTGCTCCTCGCCCGCGGCGCCGACCCGCACCACCTCCGCGACGGCACATCCATAGAAACCGAAGCCGAGATCCTCGGGCACTGGCTCGCAGCCGAAGTCATCCGCGCATGGAAGCCAGCTCCTCGCCGACCGGAACAGATCCTGGGGAGCCGGGTAACAGCGGGCCGACTTCAGTGAGGCACGGCGGCTGATGGGCCGGATTCAGTGAGACAGGACCGACTTACCGGAGACGGGACACGTCTACCTGCCAACAGCGGAACGCGGGTGGCACAGGTGTCCGATGACAACGCGGATTGCTTGGTCCAGGCGGCTGTCCTGCGATGAGGAATCTTCGATGGCACGCGATCACCGCCGCCGACTGGACGGCGGGGCGGCAAATCCCGAGGCCACAGGGCCGGGCGAGCTTCATTGACACAGAGGAACGTTCGTTGTCGCCGGACAACAGGGCCTCCGTCCCTGATCACTTCGCTCGCTGCCGGTAGACATCGCGGACGGGGTGCCGGCGGGCAGCCGGCGTGCAACACCTTTCCTTTCTCAAGCGAGAACGATGCCCGCCCGTAGCGCGAGTCCGTGCAGGGCGATATCTATCATCGCTCCGGTCGTGCCGGTGGTTCCCGCCCGAAGTGCCCGAAGTCCCGCCTCATCGAACCAGCGCGCCTCGGTGAACTTTTCCCGCTCGATACGTGGCCGGGCCAGGTCACCCGCCACGCTAGCGAGCACATCGATCTCTCGTCTGGACTCTTGATCGGATCCCGTCCAGTCGAATACCCGGACCACCTGCTCCACGGCTGTCAACCGCCAGCCCGTCTCCTCGGCCACCTCGCGCGCCAGCGCGTCGTACACCGTCTCGCCGGGTTCTACATGTCCGCCGACAATGTCCCAGCAACCTGGGAACAGCGGGACGTGTGGGCCGCGCCGCTGCATGAGCACCTGTCCTGCGGGATTGGTCACGACCGCACCCACCACGCACCGCCTTCCGTCCCTCGTCGCCTCCAGCAGCAGGCGTTCCAGGTCGGGTAACAACACGGTGCGCGGCCTCGCTCGAGTGGGGTCGCCCGATGCGGACGTCATCAGCAGACGCGGCATCAGCGGGCGCTGGTCGAGAGCGTGTGTCGCTCGGTGCGCCAGCCGTTGCCATCGGCTCCGGCTGCCATGCCCGTTGGGCTCGAGAAGTGACCGGGCTCTCGGCTGAGTTGGTCGACCACAGCGTCGCACAGCTCGGAAGCGGCCAAGGCATCGGCGACCGACGGTTCGTCGGACGCATTTCGTGCCGGTTGTCTCGCCGCCTCGAGGAAAGCGGCAAGCTCCGGACCGAACCCGCTGCGGGACCAACCGTGGTCAAGGTTGGAAGTGCGGTGCAGAATCGTGCCGGCCGGAGTTCCCGCATCCACGTCGAGGGTCACCTGTTCCAGGGACGGCGCTGTGAACCGGCTGCCGTCCGCGGTCTGTACGCTGACACCGACCATGAACTTCTTTGTACGGTTGCCCATCCGCAGCGTGGTCAGGGACTGATCGGCGTGCTGCATGACGACGGTAACCATGAGTCGGTCGGGTCCGCACGGGACCGTGTGCGCGTCGAGGCGCGTGACCGGCGCTGGCACGAACCACCGGGCCAGGTCAAGTGGGTGCACGCCGTTGTGCCGGATCCACGCCTCCGCGGTGCTGTCGACGCCCCATTGCGGTGCCGATGGATGCCGACTGTAGAAGTCGATCGTCACAGCGCTCGGGTTCGAGCGTCCCTCATTGGTCAGCTGGTGCAGGCTCCTGAGCACCTCGGTGTACCGGAAGTTGAAACCGATCTGGACGTGGCAGGCACTGCGTCGAACCGTGTCGGCCAGCTTCTCGAGCGCTGACGTGGACGGGCCCGCCGGCTTCTCCACGAAGCAGCTGATGCCCTGCTCCACGAGACAACTGGTGAGTTCGAACGACTCCAATGGCGGTAGCGCGAGAATAGCCGCGTCTACATTCCGCAGATCCAGATCGTCGACCGAGCTGACGCAGATCGCCGCGCCCGTCATCGCCTGAGCCTGCTCCGCGCATGCCAGATCCATGTCAACACATGCGACGACGCGCTGGTTCGGAAGGCGCTGCACGAAGGGAATGAGATTCTTCCGCATCTGACGCCCGCAACCTACCAGCGCCAGTCGAAGCGTCCCGCTCATTTGTGCGTCACCGCCGTCGACCACTGCTGGAGTGCCCGGCTGGCTCGTTGCTTGAGCTGAGTCCAGTCGAGGTCACGATGGGCGAGGCAGACGAACGACGGATGTCCCTCCAGCAGCAGAATGCCCGCGCCGGTGAAGGCCGCCAACAACGCAGACCGGCGCGCACGGTCCCCCAGCAGCTCATCGGAGTAGACGAGCTCGAACATCCCGCCGCCGAGAACGGGCTGCGCCCAGACCATGGAATCGACGCCGACCTCTTTGGCCGCCTCGGTGATGGTCGCGGCCACCTGGATCCCGACGTTGCTTACTTCTTCCCAGCCGTCGGCGGACTGCCCGATGGGCTTCTCCATGAGGTCCAGCGTCGCCAGGGCGGCGTACATCGCTAGCATCTCCTTCGAGAACGTGCCGCTCAGCCGCGCCCGCTCGGTGTGCGCAAGGAGTTTCCTGCTGCCGAAGAGGATGCTCAGCGGCGCGCCGTTCGCCAACGCCTTGCCAATGACGACAAGGTCCGCGCCGATGTCGAAGTCGTGAGCGTAGCCAAGCCGGGATATGCGGCCGCCCGTCTTGGTCTCGTCGAACATCGTGATGAGCCCCCGGCTGCGGCACATTTCGACCGCCTCACGCAGCAGACCCGGCGTAGTCAGCGAAGCGAGATAGGCGTCGAATACAAAGCAGCCCAGCCTGTGCTGGTGCTGGTCGATGAGCTGGGCCAGCGAGTCGAGCCGCAGGTCGACCCAGTTCAGCGCCGGCTCTTGGGACCCGACGCCACGCATGTGTTCTGTGTAGCGCAGAGCGTTGCGCAACGGGGAATGCAACGGCTCGTGCCACTTCAGGGAGTTGGCGATCTGCGCGTCATGCCATCCGACGTAGCCACTGCGGATAACGCCCACCTTTCCCGTTTCCAGCGCAGCGACACGGAACGCAGCTGTGACCGCCTCCGAAGCGGTCTTGAACAGGGCGCCGCGCGTGTCGGGGCGCCCTGCGAGCAGACGCCCGAGGTACTCCTCGTGGAAGACGGTGTAGCCGGGCATCATGACCCCGTTGGCCAGACGAGACTGAAACCGGTCGGTGAACTCACCAACGGCGTGGCCCAGAATGACCGGGCCGTACCCCATGACGAAGTCAAGATACGTCTTCCCGCCGGTGTCCCAGACCTCGCCGCCCTGGCCGCCAGCGAACAGCAGTTGGCCGCCGCCGGTCCCAAATTTGCTGGTTATCTTCGTGTGCGCAATGCGCTGTTCCTGCTGCAAGGTCTCCCCTTTGCCCCGCCTTCGGGTTGATCTCTGCGGATCGGCCCCCCAGAGCAGCCGGGGGCGGGCATCCCCGGCTTGACATCACATCATTTGGGAGTTCCGGGCAGCTGCACAGACCCACAAAGGAAAGCATCATTCGAGCGCACCTTTGGCCACCAACTCCCGGCTACCATCGCAGGCACTCTCAACCTGCCCGATGTGGCCTCTTGCCGCCGGCGTTGCGGCCCGGAACGATGGATCAATCCAGCCTGTCGACCAGCGCGGAGCACGGAGGAGGCACTGGGTTGACCAGCACTACCCCGGTCGAACACATCATCTGGGACTGGAACGGCACTCTCCTCGCGGACTCGGCGGCCAGCATCGATGCCACCATTGAAGCCTTCGCCGCAGCAGGAATACCGTTCATCACCCGGGCCCTTTACCAGCGCCACAACACCCGACCCATTCCGCTGTTCTACGACCGCCTGGCGAGGCGGAGTCTCAGCGCACGGGAACACGAACAACTCAGCCAGCACTACCTGGCCTCCTACTCGCGGCGACTGGAGACCGCGCCACTGAACCAGGGCGCCGCTGATGCGCTAGCCAGATGGAGAGCAGCAGGAGGACGCCAGTCGCTGCTGTCGATGCATCCGCACGACAGTCTCGTGCGACATGTGGTCCAGCACGGTATCGCGGACTTCTTCAACCTCGTCGACGGCACCCACGGCTCGCCAGCTGGCTGCAAGGCGCCACTCCTGACCCACCATCTCGCCCGCCTAGACGTTCGACCGGACAACGTGGCGGTCGTCGGCGACAGTGTTGATGACGCACGCGCCGCACACGAGTCCGGCGTCCGGTGCGTCTTGTACCACGCTAGCGAGTTGGCCGGGCACGCGCGCGAACATCTGGAAGAACTGGGCGTACCCGTCGTCGATAGTCTCGAGGCGGCGGTCACCTGCGTCGCCGGGGCCGGCCGATCGACCAGAACATCAGGCTGGTCGCGCTGACGCTCGCCCGAGGAACCACGCGGCGAACCGATGTCTCCTCCGCTGGACTGCCAACGGCGGCTGGCGGACGAGCCCGTTCGCGGTTCAAGCCCGCCGTTGTCTGAGCTTGACGTTACCGAGGTGCGCACATCCCGGCCCGGCTGCTCGACAGTGCCCCCGGCCGGCCGGGTCATATTCCGGATCTGCAGGTTCTCGATGCAGATCAGGTCAAACCGGCGGGCGATGTCCGGGCGGCTGGCGACGCTGCCTGTCGCGGGCCAAGCGTGGCAGTAACGGGCCAGGGCCCGGCCCGGCCGGCGCATGTCAGGGACACCGGCCGGCGGCAAGACTGGGCGCGGGCCCGGTGCCGGGGCCTGGCGCATTCCCCCCCGTCCGGCCGGGCGAGGGACGCCGCTGCGCCGCGGTCAATACCGATAGCCTCGCCGGTTCCCGGCCCCGGGATCGGCTCAGGTATCGCGGCGAGCGTGATATGCCAGCAGCCCGCCCGGTCCCGGCTGACCGGTACGACTTCGCGCCGGGCACAGCCCCGGCGCGGCGGAAACGGACCCAGCCGGCCTTCGGCACCAGGACCCGCGACCACTTGCGGTTCAGCTGCTCAACCCGTCCGGCCTGGCCGCCGACGATACGGAAGCCCTCGTGCCGTCCCCGTCTGCGCCAGCCCGGCTGGCGGTGCGTGCCCGCGGAGAAACTGCGCCACGCCTGGTCGAGGTCGCGCAGCGCCTGCTGCTGGACACGAACCCGGTGCCAGCCCGCGGCCGGGGCGGCGCGCGGATCGCTGCTCATGGCCGAGGTTCCACACCAACCGCGCATCCGAGCAAAGCCGAAACAGCGCGGTCTCCTGCTCAGCAGCCAGGTACAAGCGAGGTACAAGCGGGACCTCACGCGCGGACCATAGCAGCGGCGCCGGCAATCCGGGACGCCATTCCTCCCGGCCTCCGGGGGCGGCGTTTACGTCCAGGGGAGTGGTGTATGGGGTAGCTGATCCGGCTGTGGCCGTTGCGTGCGATGCCCGGCGTGTCGGCGTGACCTGAGACGGCCACCTCGTGATCCTTCGAATTGCTCGACGAGACGAA
>Ga0335077_10011147_pt1 | contig 11234 bp, 13 predicted proteins | sample Lox_Sample_31_FD_207151 | JGI IMG/M metagenome (GOLD analysis project Ga0335077, IMG submission 207151) | Soil microbial communities from Loxahatchee National Wildlife Refuge, Florida, United States - Lox_Sample_3.1 | ecosystem: Environmental > Terrestrial > Soil > Wetlands | place: USA...
GCTCGCGGCGCTCCTCGACGGACAGCGCGTCGCGCCAGTTCCAGGCTTCCCAGCTCTCCGGGCTCGTGCTCATCTCGGGCTCCCCAGCGCCGCGGCGCGCGCCTCGCCGGACAGGCCCGCCAGGTTGGCGGGCGCCGCGCGGTGCGGGGCGTCGTGGCTGCGCATGAATTCGCGCCAGCAGGCGCGGCCGGCGCGGTCGTACTCGCGCATGGCGGCGACGAGCGCGCGGCGCTCGTGCTCGGGCGCGATGGCCTCGGGCAGGCACGGGTCCAGCGCGATCTGCCGGATCGCGCGCCCGCCGACCAGGAACGTCTCGACCATCGCCGCAGCGGGCGCCAGGCGCGCGAGGCGTGCGGCGCTCTTCTCCAGCGCCTCGCGCATCTGCTTCTGCGCCGCGACCAGCGCGGTCGCGTCCCACAGCGCGCGGGCGCGGGCTTCGGTCGCTTCGTCGAGCTCGGACAGGCGCAACACCGGAACGTGTCGGTCGAGGCCCAGCTCGAGGAGGGCGGCGCGCGTCTCGGCGACGCCGCCGCGCAGGTTGTCGGGCCGCACCCAGAGCCCGGGCGCGAGCCGTGCGAAGCCCAGGAAGGCGAGGGCGCGCGCGTCGCCGCGGCGCTGCGAGCGGTCGCCCGCCGCGGCCTGTGTGAGCGCGCCGAGCCACGCGCCGTCCCAGCGCACGGCGCGCAGGTCCGCGGTCGTCCAGCCGCCGACGCGGCGCGAGATGGGCTGCGCGCCGGCCGCCAGGCGGTAGCGGCCCGGGCCGTCGCGTTCGACGAGCCCGCGCGCGACCAGCCGGGCGAGCGCGACGCGCATGCCGTTCTCGGCCAGGCCGAAGAGCGCGCCCGCCTCCACCAGCGCGCGGACGGGGAGGGACCGTCCATGCAGGGTCTGGAGCAGGTCGAGGATCGTGCTCTTCGGGCTCGGCGTCACGGCGGAGATGTTACATCCATCGGCATTTCGTGTCAATTTGTGTAATGAAGGCAGCCCGCGGTAGGATCGCCTCCGTGAAGTTCGGGATCTTCTACGAGCTGTCGGTGCCGCGGCCGTTCGCCGGCGGCGCCGAGCGCTCCGTCTACGAGAATGCGCTCGAGCAGGTGCGCGTCGCGGACGAGGTCGGCTTCGACTTCGTGTGGGCGGTGGAGCACCACTTCCTGGAGGAGTATTCGCACTGCTCGGCGCCCGAGCTCTTCCTCACCGCGTGCGCGATGCAGACCAAGCGCATCCGCGTGGGCCACGGCGCCGTCGTGTGCGTGCCCGCCATGAACCACCCGATCCGCATCGCCGAGCGCGCCGCGGTGCTCGACATCCTGTCGGGCGGGCGGCTCGAGCTGGGCACGGCACGCTCGTCCACGTGGAGCGAGCTCGCCGGCTTCCAGATCGACCCCGACACCACGAAGCAGACCTGGGACGAGACGATCCGCGCGCTGCCGCGCATGTGGACCGAGGAGCGCTTCTCGTGGTCGGGCACGTCGTTCTCGGTGCCCGAGCGCGCGATCCTGCCGAAGCCGGTCCAGCAACCGCACCCCCCGCTGTGGGTCACCGTGACGACGCCGGGCACGGAGCTCGACGCCGCGGAGCGCGGCATCGGCTGCCTCGGTGTCGCTGCGGCGAGCTTCAAGGAGCAGGAGCGCCGCACCGCCGAGTACCACCGGCGGATACGGTCTTGCTCGCCGATCGGCGCCGTGAACGAGCAGGTCGCGACCCTGAACTTCCTGTACTGCCACGAAGACGGGGCCGAGGCCGCGCGCAGCGGCCTCGCCATGCTCGGCGCGTTCGGGCAGTCGAACGCGCACCTCCTGTTCACGCGCGAGGCGTATCCGACGCGCGCGTACGGCTCGCTCGCGAACCTGGCGCCCGCGCCTGCGCGGCGCGAGGGCAGCCCCGGCGACCCGAGCGGTATCCCCGAGGGCATGGCGATCGGCGATCCCGACCGGATCATCCGCGCGATCAAGGAGTGGGAGTCGATCGGCGTCGATGGCGTGAACTTCCTGCTGAACGCGCTCGAGCAGATTCCACAGGAGCAGGTGCTGGCGAGCCTGCGGCTCTTCGCCCGCGACGTCATGCCCGCCTTCCGCAAGGGCGGCCGCTAGTGCTGGCGGGCAGCGCCGACGTGGGCGCGCTCGCGCGCCGCGCGCCGAAGCTCGCGAGCTTCGACGGCGAGGCGCTTACACTTCCTGGTGTAGAGATCCTGCAGGTGACGTACGAGCTCGGCGGCGTGGCGCCCGAGGCGCCGTTCCCGCCCGCGCTGCACCCGACCCTGCCGGTGCTGGCGGTGCTCGCGGTGTGGCGCGCCGCCGCGGGCCCGCTCGGGCCGTTCGCGCTCGCACAGTGGAAGCTCTCATGCCGCAGCGGCGCGCGCCCGCGCCAGCTGCTGGTGGGGAGCTTCGCCGACGGCGAGCCGGCGCGCGCTGCGCTGAACGAGCGCTTCGCGTTCGCGGCGGCGCCCGCGCGCGTGCGGCTCGAGCGCGGCTACGACCGCGTGGCGGCGGGCGTGGAGCTCGGCGGCCGGGCGGTGCTCGACGTGACGGGCCGCGGCCCGCTGCCGCTCGCGACCGGCGACCTGCAGTTCTTCTCGAGCGTGCACGCGGCCGACACGCCGACGGGCCTGCGGCTGGTGCAGATCGACGCCGAGTACGCGGTGGCGCGCGCGGAGCGCGCTGCGCCCGAGGTCGCGTGCTTCGACGCCGCGGCGTTCGGCCTGCCCGGCGCGCGGCTCGCGTATCCGGTCGCGGCGTTCGTCGCGGTCGCCGACGTGACGCTCCCGCGCGTGCGCTTCGTCTCGCGCGCCGACGTGCCCGCATTCGCGGGTACCGAGCGCGTCAGCTAGCGGCGCCGCGCAGCCACGCGCTCGCCTTGCGCGCCATGCGCAAGAGGCTCTCGTCGTCGAGCACCTCGAGCGCGCGCGCGCACGGAAACCAGCGCAGGTCGTGCGACTCGCCCGAGACCTCGAGCGACTGACCCGGCGCTGCGACGAACAGGTAGCGCAGGTCGAAATGCAGGTGGGCGGGGTCGTCGCGCGTGGCGGGAATGCGGTGCACATCGACGTCGAACGGCGCGGGCTCCGCGCCGAGCACCGCGAGCGCGAAGTCGCGCATGCCCGACTCCTCGCGCGCCTCGCGCAGCGCCACTGCAGCCGGGTCGGGATCGCCGTCGGCGTGGCCGCCGAGCTGCAGCCACAGGCCGAGCTTGCGGTGGTGGGTCAAGAGGAACTGCGTGCGGTCCGACGACAAGATCCACGCCGAGCCGGTCACGTGTCCGTCGCGGCAGCTGCGCAGGAAGCAGTCGGGATTCGCGCGCACGAACTGGCGCACGTGGTCGACAGCGATGCGCTCGTCGGGATGTCGCGCGAGATACGCCTCGAGCTGCGCGAGGACTGGCTTGCGGTGCAATGGCTCCTCCGAGATGATGGCCGCGCGTCCACGCGGGCGCGGAGGAGGCGGGATGCGCGGCGACCCGGCGGTGATCGAGGCTCTGAACGGAATCCTGACGGCCGAGCTGACGGGCATCAACCAGTATTTCGTGCACGCGAAGATGTGCGAGAACTGGGGCTACCTGCGCTCGTACAAGCACAACTACGACGAGGCGATCGACGAGATGAAGCACGCCGACGCCGTGATCGAGCGCATCTTGTTCCTCGACGGCGTGCCGAACATGCAGCGCTACTCACCCGTCCGGGTCGGCGAGAACGTGCCCGAGCAGTTCGAGCTCGACCTCGCAATGGAGCTCGACGCGGTGAGGCGGTACAACGAAGCGATCGCGTTGTGCATCGCGAAGGGCGACGCGGGCACGCGCGAAATCCTCGAGCACATCCTGCGCGCCGAGGAGGACTCGGTCGAATGGCACGAGGCGCAGCTCGGCATCATCGGCACGATCGGCGCCGAGCGCTACCTGGCGGAGCAGCTCGAGGAGTAGCGTCTAGGTCGCGCGCGGCAGAAGCCGCAGCGCGCTCGCGACGGCCGCCGAGTACGCGGGGTGGGGACGGATCGCGTTCCGCGCCAGGCACGCCTCGGCGAGCTTGATGGCGTGCTCGTCGCCGTGCGCGACCGCGCGCTCGGCCAGGACTTCGAGCGACTCCCGGGGCGGCTCGATCTCGCGCGCGGGTGCGCTCTTGCCGAACGCGGCGTAGAGCGCGGCGCCCGTCTGCCAGGCGAAGCGCATGCCCGCGCGCTGGTGCGCCGGCGACAGGAACGGCAGCAGGTGGCCGAGCGCAGTGACCGAAGTGACTCCGTGCACGAACACGATGCACGTGAGCACGTCGTGCGCGTTCGCGACGTACACGCGCGCGAAGACCTCGGTCAGCTCGGCGAGCTGCGCGGCCGGATCGGGGCCGAGCGCGAGCAAGTCGATCGCGGGCGCGAACTCCGGGAACTGGTCGAGGCCCTCGAGCGCCGAGACGATCGAGCCCTTGAAGACGCGCCGCTCGGGCGGAGCGACCGGCACGTGGGCGAGCGCCTCGGCCGCGGGATACGCCTTCGCCGCGGGTGCGGTCGAAGTCGGCAGCACCTGCCACGCGAACGCCCACGAGGCGAGCGCGTCGGCGAGCTCGCGCACGCGCTCGGGCGATTCACCGTGCGCGAGCGCGCGCGCCGCGTGGCCGACCCGGATCACGCCGTGCGCGGCGGAGGCGCACAGCGCGGGCGCGAGGCGGCCGACCCAGCGGTCGAGCACCGCGCGCCACGGCTCGTTCGCCAGCTCCTCGCGGAAGAAGTCGCTCCAGTCGCCGGCGCGCTCGGTCCGCGCGAGCGCACTGCGCCAGCTCGCCTGCGTGATCCGCTCGCGGCGCTCGGGCATCGGCAGCAGCTGCGCGCGGTAGCGCGCCAGCCACGCGGGCGCGGCGTCGGCGCGGCCCAGCGCGCACAGCGCCTCGACGGCCATCGGCGCGTGGTTCGTGTTGCCGTTCGCGAGGTCCGGGCCGTAGGCCGCGAGGTCGCGCAAGGTCTCGTCGAGCGAATCGTAGTCGGGCTTCACGCGGGCTCCGAAGCCAGCGCGTCGAGGCCGCGGCGCAGCGCGGCCACGAGCTCGTCGACCTCGTCGTCCGTGAACACGAGCGGCGGCGACATCGCGACGGCGCCCCCCACCGCGCGCGTGAGCACGCCGTCCGTGACGAGCCGCGCCTGCAGGCGCTTCGCCTCGTCGGCCGACCGTGGCTCGACGGCGGCGATCATGCCGACGCCGCGCACGTCGCGCACCGCGGGGTGCCCGGCGCACGCCTCGCGAAGACGCCGCTGCAGCCGCGCGCCCGTCTGCGCCGCGCGCTCGACCAGCTTCTCGCGTTCGAAGATCGCCAGGTTCGCCAGGCCCGCAGCGGCGGCGACCGGGTGACCCGAATACGTGTAGCCGTGGTTCAGGGCGCCGAGCTCGCCCGCGCCGCTCTCGAGCACGTCGACGACGACGCGCGAGACGAGGCACGCGGAAAGAGGCGCGTAGCCGCTCGTGAGACCCTTCGCGACGGTGACGAGATCCGGCTCGATGCCGAAGCGCTGCGAGCCGAACCACGTGCCCAGCCGGCCGAAACCGCAGATGACTTCGTCCGCGACCAACAACACGTCATGGTGTCGGAGCACCGGCTGGATCGCTGTGAAGTAGCTCTCAGGCGGCACGAGCACGCCGCCCGCGCCCATCACGGGCTCGGCGAAGAACGCGGCCACCGTGTCGGCGCCCTCGCGCGAGATCGCCAGGTCGAGCTCGCGCGCGAGCCGCTCGCCGTACGCGCGCTCGCTCTCGCCCGGCGCCGCCTCGGCCGGCCAGTGCGCGGGCGACACGTGCAGGAAGCCGGGCAGCGGCAGCCCGAAGCCGGCGTGCACGTAGGGCAGTCCGGTGAGCGACGCCGCGGCGACGGTCGAGCCGTGGTAGCCGCGCCGGCGCGCGAGCAGCTTCCGCTTCGCCGGCTTGCCGCGCAGATGTTGGTACTGCCAGATCAGCTTCAGCTGCGTATCGTTCGCCTCCGAGCCCGAGCTCGCGAAGAACGCGCGCGCCATCGGCACGGGCGCGAGCTCGAGGAGCTTGGCTGCGAGCCGCGCCGCGGGCTCGTTCACCGCGCCCGCGAAGCCGTGGTAGTAGCCGAGCCGCCCGGCTTGCTCGGCCATGGCCAGCGCGATCTCGCGCCGCCCGTGGCCCGCGTTCACGCACCAGAGCCCCGCCATCGCATCGAGGAGCCAGCGGCCGGAGGCGTCGCGCACGCGGCTGCCGAGCGCCTCGGTGACGATCAGCGGCTCGGCGCCTCCCGCACGCGCGACGGCGCTGAACGGGTGCAGCCACGTGCGGTCGAGCTCGGCCAGGCTCGGGGTGGGCATGGCGCTGCTATCATGCCACGCCATGTCGCAGAAGCGCGTCGATCCCGAGCTCGTGCGCCGCCTCGCGCACGAGTACGGCACGCCGTACTACCTGTACGACGCGGCGGTGATCCGTGCCCAGATCGCAAAGCTGCGCAGCTTCGACGTGATCCGTTTCGCCCAGAAGGCGCTCTCGAACGTGAACGTGCTGCGGCTCATGCGTGCCGAGAACGTGCTCGTCGACGCAGTCTCGGGCGGCGAGCTCGAGCGCGCCCTGCGTGCCGGCTACACGGGCCGCGGCGAACCCGCGGGCGTGGTCTTCACGGCCGACGTGATCGACGCCCCGACACTGGAGCGTGTCACCGCGCTCGACGTGCCGGTGAACGCGGGCTCGACCGACATGCTCGAGCAGCTCGGCCAGCGCAAGCCGGGCCACCGCGTGTGGCTGCGCGTGAACCCGGGCTTCGGCCACGGCCACAGCCGCAAGACCAACACCGGCGGGCCGTGGAGCAAGCACGGCATCTGGCACGCCGACCTCGACGGCGCGCTGCGCCAGCTCGAGAAGTACCGGCTGGAGCTGGTCGGCCTGCACATGCACATCGGCTCGGGCGCGGACTTCGAGCACCTGCGCCGCGTTTGTGGGGCCATGGTCGAGCAGGTGCGCGCGCTCGGGCTCGACCTGCGCGCCATCTCGGGCGGCGGCGGGCTGCCGATCCCGTACCGCGCCGACGAGCCCGAGTTCGACGCGCGCGCGCTGTACGAGCTGTGGGACGGCGCGCGCCGCGAGGTCGAGACCGCGCTCGGCCACCGCGTCTCGCTCGAGATCGAGCCCGGCCGCTTCCTCGTCGCGGAGTCGGGCGTCCTCGTGGGCGCGATCGCGGCCACGAAGCGCGTCGACGGCACGCGCTTCATCGTCGCGGACGTCGGCTTCAACGACCTCATGCGCCCGGCGATGTACGGCAGCTGGCACGAGATCTCGCTGGTGCGGGCGTCGGGCGAGCTCGCGACGGGCGCGACCGAGCCGACCGTCGTCGCCGGTCCGCTGTGCGAGTCGGGCGACGTGTTCACGCAGGGCGAGGGCGGCGTCGTATTGCCGCGCGAGCTCCCCGGCGCGGCCGTGGGCGACTATGTCGTGCTGCACGACGCGGGGGCGTACGGCGCGTCGCAGGCTTCGAACTACAACTCGCGCCCGCACCTGCCCGAGCTGCTCCTGGACGGCGGCCACGTGCGCGAGATCCGCCGCCGCCAGATGATCGACGAGCTGCTCGACTTGGAAGACGTCTAGCCGCTCACTTCTTGGCGCGCGCGGCGCGGCGCTTGGCGAGCTCTGCAGCGACGGCGTCGGGCGCGTAGCGCTTGCGGTCGTCGGCGACGCGGCGCGCGAGGCGCTCCCGCAGCTCGGGGTCGGACAGCGCGAAGATGCGCGCGGCGAGGAGCGCCGCGTTCGTGGCGCCGTTCACGGCGACGGCGGCGAGCGGCGTACCGGGCGGCATCTGCAGCGTCGAGAGCGCGGCGTCGACTCCGCCGAGCGGACCGCTCGCGCACGGCACGCCGATCACGGGCAGGAGCGTGTGCGCCGCCGACACGCCCGCGAGGTGCGCGGCCATTCCCGCGAACGCGATGACCACGCGAAAGCCGTCCTTCTCGGCGTTGCGCACCGCTTCCACCGCCTCGTCGGGCGTGCGGTGCGCCGACAGCACGCGGATGGCGCTCGGGATCTCGAGCGCGCGCAGCACGTCCTCGCAGTCGAGCACCAGGTCGAGATCGCTCGGGCTGCCGCAGATCAGGAGAGCCGACGGGGCGGGCGTCTTCATCGGCAGCGATTGGAGCGTCACCGCACGCGGCCGTCAAGCCACGGCGCCGCGATCGAGAATCGTCGCGAAGCGTGCGCTCCATCACAGAGGCGAACACAGGGCGAGCCGTAGCGTCCGGGACCGGAGAAGGAGTGCGAATGGCTCGGTGGGGTCTTGCGGTCAGGAGCTCTGCGGTTTGTCTCTCGCTTGCGCTCACCGCGGCGGGCTGCGCGACGAACAGCGACGTGAGTGCAGCGCGCGCGGAAGCCGCCGAGGCGAAGCGCGTCGCGGACGAGGCGAACCAGAAGGCGTCGGCCGCGGCCGCGGACGCCGCCGCGGCGCGTGCCGCCGCGGACGCCGCCGCAGAGGAGGCGCGGAAGGCCAGCGAGAAGGCCGACCGCATCTTTCAACACTCGCTCCACAAGTAGCCCGCCGCCCGCCGAGCGCGCGCCGGAAGAGGCGTTCGCCGACGAGCCGCCCGGGCCGCGCCCGAAGGCGGACTTCGTGCTCGTGCTGAAGGGCCCGCGCAGGCTGTTGCTCCTGCGCGGCGACCACGTGCTGCGCGAGTACGAGGTCGCACTCGGCAAAGAGCCGGTGGGCCCGAAGCGGCGCGTCGGTGACGGGCACACGCCCGAAGGGCGCTACGTGCTCGACTGGCGCATCGACGAGAGCAAGTTCCACCGCGCCATCCACGTCTCCTATCCGAACGCCAGCGACCGCGCGTTCGCCGAGCGGGCCGGCGTCGAGCCCGGCGACGGCGTCATGATCCACGGGCTGCCCGCGCAGGCGCACTGGATCGGCGAGGTGCAGAGCGACTACGACTGGACGAACGGCTGCATCGCGGTGACCGACGACGAGATGGACGAGATCTGGGAGCTCGTGGATGACGGGACGCCCATCGAAATTCGCCCGTAGAGCGCTCCTCGCGCTCTGGCTCGCCGGCTGCGCCACGAAGACGCCTCCGCAGCCGCACTACCTGCTCGAGTCGCCGCCCCCGTCGCCCGACCTGGTCGGCAAGCTCAGCTTCCGCGACACGACCAAGGACGACACGCTGATCGACCTCGCGCCCGCGCTGGGCGTCGGCTACACGGAGCTCCTCGCCGCGAACCCGGGCATCGACCCGTGGCTGCCCGGCGAGACGCGCCTCGCGGTGCCGGGCGCGCGCATCCTGCCGAGCGGCAAGCGCGAGGGGATCGTCGTGAACCTCGGCGACCTGCACCTGTACTGGTTCGCGAAGGGCGCACCGCCGCGCGCGTTCCCGATCGGCATCGCGAAGGACGGCTACTCCACACCGATTGGTGTCACATCCGTGAAGGCGAAGCGCGAGAAGCCGCCGTGGGTGCCGGGCGAGTCTGCGCACCGCGACCACCCGGAGCTGCCCGCGGTGATCCCGCCCGGCCCCGACAACCCGCTGGGCGAGTACGCGCTGTACCTGGGCTGGCCGTCGTACCTGATCCACGGCACGAACGACGCGCGCGGGGTGGGGCGGCACTCGAGCCGCGGCTGCATCCGGCTCTATCCGGCCGACATCGCCGAGCTCTTCGCAGAGGTGCCGATCGGCACGCCGGTGCGCGTGGTGCACGAGCCCGTGAAGCTCGGCTGGGTGGGCGGCGAGCTGTTCCTGGAGGTGAACCCGGGCGAGGACGAATCGCTCGAGCTCGACGAGACCGGCAAGATCGCGGCGCCGGCGAAGCTCGAGCTGCGCGCGCTGGTGCTCCGCGCCGCGGGCAAGCAAGCCGCGCGCATCGACTGGCAGACGGTGGAGAAGGCAGCGCAGCGGCGGATCGGCATCCCGGCCCAGATCACCAAGCCCAGGGCGGCCGCGGCCGGCTTGACGGGCTCCCTCCGCTGACGTTATTGTCATCGACTGACATGGCTGTCAGTCGCACGCGCAGCCGCAAATCGCGCACGCCGCTGCCGCGCGCACGCGCGAGTGCGGAGCCCGGCGCCGGCCGCGCGAGCGAGCGCGCCCGCGCCGCCACGCGCGAGCGCTTGCGCCAGAGCGGCCTCGAGCTGTTCGCCGAGCGCGGGCTCCACGCGGTCACCACGCACGACGTCGCCGCCCAGGCCGGCGTCGCCGCCGGCACGTTCTACCTGCACTTCGCCGACAAGGAGGAGCTCTTCCGCGAGCTCGTCTTCGAAGCGGTCGGCGAGCTCGAGCAGCGCTTCGAGACGCACGTGCACCCACTGCGCGGCCGGCCCGAGGCGGTCGCGCGCGCGCGCGCCGAGGTGCTGCTCGCGTTCGCAGAGGAGCACACCGGGCTCGTGCGGCTCGCGTTCGGCCGCGGCGCGGAGGGCGCGAGCGTGGGCGCGGACGCGCTCGACCACCTGGCCGCGCGCCTCGAGCTCGAGCTCTGCACCGAGCCGGACGAGTGGAAAGCGGGGCTGCAGCCATCGGTGGCGGCCCAGGCGATCGTCGGCATGTGGGCGCGCGTCGTGTCCTGGTGGGCGGAAGCTCCGGGGCGTGCGCCGCGCGCCGCGGTTCTCGAGACGATGGTCGATCTCCAACTCTCCGGCATTCGAGGAGGGCCCTCATGAATCCCGCGTCGCACATCACGCACAACAAGGCCTACGACACGGTCGACCGCGACGACTTCGCGGCCATGATCGAGGTCGACCGGTACGGCGAACGCAGCGACGCGTTCGACGCCATCATCTCGGCGACCGAGGACCACTTCTGGGACCCGCTCGACCCGGCGTACGTCGACTTCTCGAGCGCGTTCGACGTGCGCGAGCGCCTCATCATGCCGCGCGACTTCACGGTCGAGCTGAACTGCGCCGTCGCCGACAAGCTCACGCCGCAGCAGCAGATCGAGCTCGCGAACGAGAGCACGCGCTTCAGCCTGTCGTCGATCCTGCACGGCGAGCAGGGCGCGCTGTCGCTGTCGGTGTCGCTGTGCCAGATCCTGCGCGACCCCGGTGCGCAGGAGTACGCCGCGAACCAGGCGCGCGAAGAGGCGCGGCACGTCACGGCGTTCTCGCGCTACGTGGCGTCGCGCTTCGGCACGCCGCTGCCGGTCGGCCCGACGCTCGGCGACCTGCTCGAGGAGCTCGTGCTCGCGCCCGAGGTGTACAAGAAGCTCGTCGGCATGCAGATGCTCGTCGAAGGCCTCGCCATGGGCGCGTTCGCGACGATCCATTCGCTGACCGAGGACCCGCTGCTGCGCCA
>Ga0335077_10011148_pt1 | contig 11233 bp, 14 predicted proteins | sample Lox_Sample_31_FD_207151 | JGI IMG/M metagenome (GOLD analysis project Ga0335077, IMG submission 207151) | Soil microbial communities from Loxahatchee National Wildlife Refuge, Florida, United States - Lox_Sample_3.1 | ecosystem: Environmental > Terrestrial > Soil > Wetlands | place: USA...
CAGCGGAAAGATTCCGGGGGTGACGGAGGTGACGGCGACGACCTGGGGGTCGCCGCGGCCGGTCACGGTGAGTTCGTGGCGCGAACTGGCGTCCAGGGCGCTGAAGACGTGGTTCTGTTCGCGCAGATCGAGGAAATTCTGCCAGGACCAGCCGGCCTGCACCTTGGCGTCGCGCGCGCGCTGCTGGAAAACAAAATAGAGCTGTTCGGGATGCGGGTACGGAAGTGGTTTGAGCAGGACCGCGTCCACGGCGCTGAAGATGGCGGTGTTGGCGCCCACTCCGAGCGCGAGGGTGAGGACGGCGACGACGGTGAAGCCGGGATTGCGGCGCAGAGAGCGCCAGCCGTAGCGAGCGTCCTGGATGAACTCGTCAACGAGCGGCAAGCCGCGAAGCTCCCGGTTGGTTTCCCGGAGGAGGCCAACGTTGCCGAGGCGGACGCGGGCGGCGCGCTCCGCCTGGGCGGGGGGCATGCCGCGGCGGAGGTTTTCCTCGACGAGCATGGCCAGATGCGATTCCAGCTCGCGGACGAACTCGCGGTCCACGCGGGCGGGGGAGAGCCAGGCGCGAAGCCGTGCGGGGAGGGCGCGAATCCAGGCGAGCATGGCTCAGCCCCGCTCGTCGAGGCGCAGGACGCGGCCGATGACGCCGGAAATACGCTTCCAGCTTTCCGTCTCCGCATGGAGACGGCGGCGGCCGGCCGCGGTGATGGAATAGAACCTGGCCTTCCGGTTGTTGTCGGAAGTGCCCCAGGCGGAGGCGATCCAGCGTTTGTGAATGAGGCGGACCAGGGAAGCGTAGATGGTGCCCTGGTTGAGGGCGAGGGCCTGGCCGCTGATCTGCTCGATGCGGCGTGCGATTCCGTAGCCGTGGAGGGGGCCCATGGCGTGGAGGGTTTTCAGGACCAGGAGGTCGAGAGTGCCCTGGAGGAGTTCGGTGCGGGGGGCGGGGCGATCCATAGTCCTCCTGTGGGATGCACACAGGAGGATGGCAGAAGAGGTGTGGGATGTCAACAGGAGGGGAGGGGGGCGGGGGAGGGGGGGGCTTGACAATATTTCGATATTTAGCTAAATATAGAGGCATGGACAGCGTGTTCAAAGCCCTCTCCGACCCCACGCGGCGGCGCGTGCTGCAACTGCTGCGCCAGCGGCCCATGTCCGCCGGGGAGCTTTCCGAGCACTTCCCGGTCTCCAAGCCGACCATGTCCGCGCATTTCGCGGTGCTGGCCGGGGCCGGGCTGATTGCGGCGGAGAAGACGGGAAGGACGATCACCTACCGCCTGAAAATGTCCGTGGTCGAAGACGCGCTGCTGGGGTTTGCGCACACGCTGGGGTGGGGAAAAAAGAAAGGGGCGGAGGGGAAGGCGGGCGGAAACAGCGGGAATCGATGGCGGGCCATAAAGAAGGAGGCATGACGATGGAATCCAAACCCACCTGGTATTACTTCGCACCCACACTGCTGGCGCTGGGCGGGGTGCTGGTGGCGGCAAACGCATACGAGCGGCCGGGGCGCATGGGACCGTGGGGCGCGGCGGCGGCGGTGCTGGCGGGGATGGCGCTGGCGCTGGGAGCGGTGACGCGCGGAACGCAGGAGAACGCGGGGCGGCGGCGTGCGGCGGAATCGGTGCGCGCGGCGATCGTGTTCGGAGGGCTGATTCTGGTGTTCACGCTGTCGATGACTCTGGCGAAGGCGCTGGGCACGGGGGAGACCGGGAATGCTTCCGAACGGGTGACCATGGCGATCCTGGGCGCCTTCCTGGTGTTTACGGGGAATGCCATACCGAAAGCGCTCGCACCCATGTCCGGGAATGCGGATCGCGAAGCGTCCGTGCAAGCCACGCAACGGCTGGCGGGCTGGACCTGGGTGGTGACGGGCATGGCCTACGCGCTGGGCTGGCTGGTGCTGCCGCGTACGGTGGCGGAACCAATGTCGTTTGTGCTGCTGCCGGCGGCGATGCTGCTGATTATCTTTCAGGTCGTGCGGTTGCGGCGCACGGGACAACGGACGGCGTGAAAGGGACAGGAGCGGAGGAGGAGAGATCATGTTCGAACGGCTGATGGGACTGAAATCGATATCCCCGCAGGAACTGGAGGGGATGATGGGGAGAGAAGCGGTGACCGTGATCGACGTGAATTCGCGGAACAGCTGGGAGGCCGCGCACGTTCCGGGGGCGCGGACGCTGGAGGGGCAGCACTTCGAGGAGAAGGATCTGCCGGCGGAGAAGGATGCCGCGCTGGTGTTCTACTGTTCGAACTTTCTGTGCCGCAAGGCTCCGAACGCGGCGCGGCGGGCGAAGGAAATGGGATACCGGAACGTGTACGTGATGTCCGCAGGAATCAACGGATGGGTGGGGGCATCGCTGCCCACGGAAGCGGGAGCGAGGGCCGCAACGGAAGCGAAGGGGATGGCCACCCCGCAGTAGAACGCCCGAATCCCGCCGTCCCCCGCCCGGCCGCCCCCCGGAAGGCTCCCAAGAATCTCCGGTGCGAATTCCCGAAAAGATGCGTATAGTTATGTCGCCAAAATGAAGATCTGCCGAGTCTGCCAGTCCCAATATCCCGACGATCAGGCCACCTGCGCGAAGGACGGGACGGATCTGCACAGCGCGACGGAAATCACGCCGGGCACGGTGCTGGGCGGAAAGTACGAAATCGTGAGCAAGGTGGGCGAAGGCGGCATGGGGGCGGTGTTCAAGGCCAAACGGCAGTCGGACGGAACGATCTGGGCGCTGAAGGTGGTGGCCGAGAGGCTGGTGCAGGAGAAGGGATTCCGGCAGCGGTTCAAATCGGAAGCGCTGATCATGCAGGCGCTGGATCACCCCAACGACGTGAGGGTGGTGGATTACGCGGAAACGCAGGACGGGATTCCCTTCACGGTGATGGAATTCGTGGACGGGCCGCACCTGGACGAACTGGTTCCGGCGGGGACCAAGATGGACATGAGCCGCGCGGTGAACCTGGTGATTCAACTGGTGGACGGGCTGGGCGCGGCGCACAAGATGACCATCATCCACCGGGACGTGAAGCCGGACAACATCATGGTGGCGAAGGACGCCAGCGGGAAGGAGATGGCGAAGCTGCTGGACTTCGGCGTGGCCAAGGTGAAGGAGCAGGGCGAGCTGTTCGCGAGCCAGAAGACGGCTGCCGGGGTGATGATCGGGACGCCGGCGTACATGTCGCCGGAGCAGGTGAAGGGAGTGCCGAGCGACCAACTGACCGGAGGGGTGGATCTGTATGCCGCGGCAGTGATCCTGTTCGAGCTGCTGTGCGGGCGGCCACCGTTCGTGGAAAAGAAGCCGGTAATGATGCTGATGGCGCACGCGGCCACTCCGCCGCCGGATCCGCGGCAGTTCCGGAAGGATATTCCCGCGCCGCTGGCGGAAGCGATACTGAAGGCGCTGCAGAAAGACCCGGCGCAGAGATTCGCCAATGCGGAGGAGATGCATCAGGCTCTGGCCGCGGCACTGACCGCGGTGCCGGCGGCGGCACCCGCGGCGGCCGCGGCATCGGCTGCGGCACCGGCGGCTGCGGCTCCGAAACCGCCGGCGGCTGCGCCCGCTGCGGCACCGCCCGCGCCAGCGCCGGCAGCGAGGCCCGGGGCAAGCGATCCGGAAGCGACCGCGCAGCGCGACATCTCCCCGCCGGCGGCACCTCCGCCCGCGGGTGCGCCGACGCAACCCGCGCAGGCTGCCAGCCATTACGCGGGGGCGCTGCCGAAGGCCCGGGGAGCAGTGCAACACAAACCGAAACGGCACTGGGGACGGGTGGTGGTGATCCTGCTGGTGCTGGCGGCACTGCTGGGCGCGGTTATCTGGCTTCTGGCGCCGAAGATTCGAAAGCTCTCGCTGTCGTCCCAGCTCGGCAGGCGCGCGGCGCACACGCGCGTGGCGGAGAAATCCGCGGACGGAATCGCACGGACGTTCTTCAGGACTTCCTGAGCAATTTTCCCGGAGAGAGAGGAGTCAGCGGACGAGGTTGGCGCGGATGAGCTCCGCCTGTTCGCCATCGAGGACGAACTCGAGTTCCTTGATGAGGTCGCGATCCCACCAGCCGCGGGCGGCTTCCTCGTAAAGTGTGGCGAGGGCCTGTTCGCGGGAAAAGGCCTTGCGGTAGGGGCGGTCTGTGGTGAGCGCGTCGTAAATATCCACGGTGCTGAGGATGCGCGCGGTGAGGGGGATGGCACTGCCCTTCAGTCCGTCGGGATAGCCGGTGCCGTCCAGCTTTTCGTGATGATGACGGATGATGGGGAGGACGTTGCGAAAGGATTTGAGAGGGGCGCAGATGCGTTCGCCGACCACGGGATGTTCCTGCATGATCAAGCGTTCCTCGGGAGTAAGCTTGCCGGGCTTGCGGAGGATATTTTCGGGAACGGCGACTTTGCCGAGGTCGTGAACGATGCCGCCGCGGCGGAGAGCATTCTGGAAATCCGGGGTGAGCCCGACGCGCCTGGCCATGGCCTCGCCATAGACGGAGAGGCGGTCGCAATGGCCAACGGTGTAGGGATCCTTGGCCTCGATGCTGATGGCCAGGCTGCACAGAACGGTTTCCGCACTCTCCAGTTCGTCGGTGAACTGCTTCAAGCGCAGGAGGGAGCGGACGCGGGCGAGGAGCTCGGCACGGTCCACGGGCTTGCTGAGAAAGTCGTCGGCGCCGCTTTCGATGCCCTTGATGCGATCCTCGCTGCGATTGAGGCCGGTGACGAGAACGATGGGGATGAGCCGGGTGGCGGGATCCGATTTTGCGTCGTGGCAGACGGTGAAGCCGGTGCGGCGAGGCATCATGACGTCGAGGAGGGCCATATCAACGTGGCGGGAGCGAAGCAGATTGTGAGCTTCCTCGCCATCGATGGCGGGAATGGTGCGGTAGCCCTCGCATTCGAGCAGTTCGCTGAGGATTTCGCGATTGGCATCCTGATCGTCGGCGATCAGAATTGTGGCCGGCATCACCTTGTCGAGCGACATAAGAGCACCCAGATCTCCCGTTCAAGAGGGCAGGCGCCCGAACCTCGAGGCGGCGTGCCCGCGCGGAAAACAGCCGGGTCCGCCGGCAGCGGAAACAAGACACCCGAAAAGGACGCCTGGAACCCGGGAGAAACCTCTCCGACGGCCCGGTTCCGGGCGGCGGCGGCCCATGATGTCGTAATCGGCGGGGAGGGGGCAAACTTGAGCAACGGGAGGCCGGAAAGACAACACGTGCGGCGGGAACGGCACGGGGGCCTATAACCAATCGGGGGATGCGCCATCGAATGAAGAGGCAGGAAATCGCCGGGAAATTCCGGAAGGAAAGGAAACCGAGATGGCAGATGACGCGGTGGTGTACCGCTCGAGGGTGAGCATTGAGCGAAGGAAGGGCCCGCTGCGGAAGGCAAAGCTGCCGGGCGAGGCGAACCCGGTGTACTTCAGCGTGCATGGAGCGATCGCGCGACACTACAAGGTGGCGGAGGAGCAACTGCCGGAGGCGCACGCGGCGACGCTGGACTACGTGGTGGCGGCGACGGGAGGCTGAATGCTGGGCACCTTTGCCGGCGCGCTGGCAGCGCGCGGAATCGCGGGAGACGAGGGCCGTGCGTCGTGCACGGTGGACGGAGAAATCGAATCAGAGGAAGGAGTGCTGGTGATCCGGCGGATTCACGTGTCGTTTGTGATCGCGGCGGAAGAAGAGAAGCGGGAGACCATCGAACGGGTGCATGGAGTGTTCGCGATGCAGTGCCCGGTATATCGATCGCTGCGGGCGGGGATCCAGATCACCTCGAGCTGGGAACTGCGTGCGGCGTGAGCCGGGCCGGGAAGGAAGGAAGGGGGCCGAGGCGCCGCGGGCCCACCGAGCCTGGACAAAATCTTGATGGAATGCCTGCGTACGTACCAGCAGGGCGGAACGCCGAGGTGGGGAAACATGGCACGGACGCAGGTTACGGCCTGCGGCTGGTCGAAGTAGTATTCGAGCTTGTTGCCCTTCACGGCGCCAGCTTCGTAGACGGTGAGAGTGTCGAAGACGCGGGCGCGGCCGCCGTGGGCCAGGCGAAAACGCAGGAGCGAGTCCTCGCAGACGTAGACCAAAGCCACCAAGGCAACGAACAGGAACAGGCAGCGGCCGAGGATGCGGAGCAGACGCCTCATCCCGTCCATCTTACCTTTGCGGAATGACCGCGAACCAGTCCCGCAGCAAGGAGTCAGCGGACCAGCTTTTCCAGGAGGCCGTGGACGGCAGCGAGCGCCCCGGGAAGAAGAAGCAGGAAGGCGGCCAGTGCGCCGGCGAGCAGGTACTGGCCACGGCGTGGCCAAAGGGGGCCGGCGGGATCGAAGGGGAGAGCCGAGTCCGCCTGGAGGAGGCGAGCGACGCGGACTTCGAGGCCGCAGCCGCACTCGGTGAGCGAGGCGGCCAGAGGGGGCGGAGCCGAGGTTCCCAGACGCGCGACGCGGACCAGCGCGGAAGCGAGGGAGAGAGCACGGGCGGGGTCTCCGGCAGCAGCCTCGTCGTCCGCGGCCCATTCGCTGAACCTGAGCCAGGCGCGCTCCAGGGGAGCGAAGCGGCGGGAAAAGGGGAGGAGTTCGGGCGCAGCGAGCAGGGCGAGGCGCTTCAGATTGTCATGCGAGCGGCGGTGCGCGTGTTCATGGCGAAGGGCCGCGTCCAACTCCTCGGGCGCGAGCGAATGAAAGACGCCGCGGGAGAGGAACAGAGCCGAACGCCAAACTCCGGAGAGAGCGAACAGAGGGGACGCGGAGTCGACAATCCAGACGGGAGAGTGCTGGCCGGGAACGCGGATGGAGAGACCGCGACGGCGCAGGCCGCGGCCGAAGGCCAAGGAACGGACGGCGGCAGCGGAGGCGCGAGAGACGGCGGGCAGCCACTGAAGAATTCCGAGAGCGGCGGCAACGGCGCAGAGAATTCCCACTTCCTCCTGCTGTCCGCGAGGCTCAAACCACAGGTAGCTGGGAATACAGAGCGCAACGACGACGAGCGAAGCGGCGACGGCAGGCGACAACCGCAGGAACAGGAGGAACCGTGTGGCGGCACGCGGGCGCATGGCCGCGGCGCGGCGCAGGGCCGCGGGAGCCGCGAGAAGGAGGAGCGCGGCGAGCGCAGTGTGCAGGAGGAAAAAGGCGGCGAAGGAGAGGCCCAGCAGCCGTCCGAGGTAATCGGAACTCATGGGGAGCTCCGGCGGGAGAGTTCGCGGCGGCGGCGGCGAATTTCGCGTTCGAGCTCGTCGAGCAGCACGGCGTCGTGCTCGCCGACGGCCTCGAGGAAGCAGGAGAGCAGCAGCTCGCGGGAAGGACCGGTGGCGGAAAGGAAGCCGCCGACAAGATCACTGGCGCGGCGGCGCTCCCAATCCTGGCGGGAGAGGCAAACGGAGTAGAGGTAGGCGCGATCCTGCTTGGTGCGGGTGAGCAGGCCCTTCTTGAAGAGGCGGTCGAGGGTGGTCATGACCGTGGTGTAGGCGAGGGGCCTGCCGAGAGCGGCGACAACCTCCTGAACGCGGCCGCTGCCCTTGTCCCACAGGGTTTCCATGACCTCGGTTTCGAGGTGGCCGAGGGTCCAGGCGGGCCCAGTGCCGCGGGTCTGGCGATTCTTGAAAAAGTGCAGCATCGGGACGGCCGCCTGCGGCAGGCAGGAGGCGGGAAAGATTCTATGCGTTCGCGTGGCGGACGGAAAGGAAAGAAATAGCGGGGGGAAAAGGGAGGAGCGGACGGGGAGGAAGGAGCGTGCTAGCCGGGGGGGCGGGAGCGAGGCGCGTCGAGAACTTCCCGGAGCTTCTGCCCGAGAGTGACGGTGTTGAAGGGCTTCTGAAGAACGCCGACGTGGCCGCGGCTGGAAGCGGCGACTGAATCCGCCTCGCCGGCGTAGCCGGTGGAAAAGATGGCGAGGAGGGCGGGCTTGATGGCCAGCATGCGCTCGAAGGCGGCGGGGCCGTGCAGGCGGGGCATGACGATATCCAGAAGCACGAGGTCGACGGTGGAGGAATTGTCGGCGAAGAGCTGCACGGCTTCCTCACCGTCGTGGGCGAGGAGGACGCGGTAGCCCAGAGCCTCCACCATCTCGCGAGCGGCCTCACGGAGATCGTCGTTATCTTCGGCGATCAGGATGGTTTCGGAGCCGCGGCCGGCGTGGACAGGGGGCTTCTTTTCGCGGGCTTCCATGACGCCTGCGCCGACGGGAAGATAGACGTGGAAGCGAGTGCCGCGGCCGAGCTCGCTTTCGACGTCGATGATGCCGTTGTGCTGCTTGACGATACCGTAGACGGTAGCGAGGCCGAGTCCGGTTCCCTTCCCCACTTCCTTGGTGGTGAAGAAGGGCTCGAAGATGTGCTCGAGGGTCTGAGCATCCATGCCGGTGCCGGTATCGGCGATGGTGAGCTTGATGTAGCGGCCGGGGCGGAAGTAGGAACGAAATTCCTCGGCGCCGGGCTTGACTTCGGCCATCTGGGTGGAGAGAGAAAGACTGCCGCCCTGGGGCATGGCGTCGCGTGCGTTGATGCAGAGGTTCATCACGATTTGCTCGATCTGGCTGGCATCGGCCCAGGCGGGCTGAAGGCCATCGGCGAGGCGAAGCTCGATCTGCACGTGCTCACCCAGGACTTTGCCCATGAGGCTGACGGACTCGCTGACCAGCGAGTTGATGTCGAGGTTCTGGGGCTCGAGGACCTGGCGGCGGGCGAAGGCGAGCAACTGGCGGGTGAGGGCGGCGGCGCGCTCGGCCTGTGCGCGGATTTTATTGAAGCGCTGGCGGGCGCGATGGTCTTCGGGGAGATCGCCCTGCCCGAGCTCGGCCCAGCCGAGAATGGAACCGAGGACATTGTTGAAATCGTGGGCGATGCCGCCGGCGAGCCGGCCGATGGCCTCGAAACGCCGCAACTGGTTGACCTGCGTCTCGAGGCGGCGGCGCTCGCGGCGGCCATCGGCTTCCTGCAAGGTGCGGTCGACGGCGCTGAGGAGGCGGCGGAGATTGCCCTTGAGGAGGTAGTCCTGGGCGCCGGACTTCAAGGCGCTGACGGCCATCTCCTCGCCGATGGTTCCGGAGACGAAGATGAAGGGCAGCTCGACATTGCGGCTGCGGAGCAACTGAAGGGCCTCGGTGCCGGAGAAGCCGGGCATGGAATGGTCGGACATGACCAGATCCCAGGAACCGGAGTCGAGGGCGGAATTCATGGCCGCGGCGCTGTCCACGCGGCGGTGGGTGACGTCGTAGCCGCCGCGGCGAAGCTCGCGGACGAGAAGGAGGGCGTCGTCCTCCGAATCCTCAATCAAAAGAACGCGCAGTGGAGTGGCCATCATGCGCTCCGAGGGTGAGGGGCGTTCTGGTTGAGCAGAAGCCAGTAGAGGCCGAGCTGGCGAACGGCGTCGACGAATTCGCCGAACTCGACGGGCTTGCGGACGTAGCTATTGGCGCCGAGGTCGTAGCCCTTGATGCGATCCTGCTCCTCGTTGGAGGTGGTGAGAATCACCACGGGGAGATAACGGGTCTGGGGGTTGGCGCGGATGCGGCGAAGGACTTCGAAGCCGTCCACCTTGGGGAGCTTGAGGTCCAGGAGAACGACCTGGGGCAGCTCGGAGGGGTCGCGGCGGGAGTGAGGACCGCGGCAAAGCAGGTAGTCGAGGGCTTCGACGCCGTCGTGCGCCACCACGACTTCATTCATGATCTGGTTCTTCTTGAGCGCGCGAAGAGTGAGCGCCTCGTCGTCCGGATTGTCTTCAACAAGCAGAATCACCTGGTCGTCCACTGAGCCTCCCCCTGGACCGTGAAATAAAAAGTGGCTCCCTTCTCGACGGCGGATTCGGCCCAGATGCGGCCGCCGTGGCGGTGCAGGATGCGCTGCACGGTGGCCAGGCCGACACCGGTGCCGGGAAACTCGGAAGAGCCGTGCAGGCGCTGGAAAGCGCCGAAAAGCTTGCCGGCATAGACGGGATCGAAGCCGGCGCCGTCGTCCTTGACAAAAAACACGCTGTGGCCATTGGAGCTGGTCTGGCCGAATTCAATGCGCGCGGTGGGGTGCTTGGAGGTGTACTTCCAGGCGTTGCTGAGCAGGTTGTCGAGGACGACGCGGAGCAGGTGGGCATCGCCTTCGGCTTCCACGCCGTCCTGGATGCGGAACTCGACGGAGCAGCGGGATTCGGACTTGCGGAGGTCGGCCTCGACGGCGCGGGCCATGTCGGTGAGGTTGACGCGCTCGCGGCGGAGCTCGCGGCGGGAGACGCGGGCGAGGTTGAGCAGGTCGTCAATGAGAATGCCCATGCGGCGGGTGGCCACGCGGATGCGCTCGAAGTAGTCGCGCGCTTCGGCGCCCAGGGAATCGCCGTAGTCCTGGAGCAGGGCGAGGCTGAAGCCGTCGATGCTGCGGAGCGGCGCGCGGAGGTCGTGGGAAACGGAATAGGAAAAGGATTCGAGCTCCTTGTTGGCGGCGGCCAGCTCCGCGGTGCGGAGCTCGACGCGCTGTTCGAGCTCGTCGCGCGCCTGGCGGAGTTCGCGATCGCGCAGCTCGATCTGGACGAGCATGCCGTTGAAGGCAGCGACCAAGTGGCCGAGCTCGAGGGGCGCACCCTCACCGGCGGCGCGGACGGCATAGTTGCGCTCGTAGGCAACGAGGCGAGCAACCTCCGCGAGAGCGTGGATGGGCTGGAGGATGGCCCTGCGAAATTTGAACGAGACGGCAAGAGCGGCCACCAGGGCGCCGAGGAGAACGCCGACGGAAATGAAAAGATAGAGCCGGACGCGGGCCCAGAGGGCGTCCAGGCTCGATTCGAGATAGATGTATCCGGTGGGCTCGGACTGGAAGACGATGCGATCCAGGAGCATGACGTCGCCGTGCGCGAAGCGGTGATTTTCCTGCTCGCCGGGGCCGAGGCGGGCGAGCGGCGGGACGCCGCCGGAGCCGCCGCGATGGTACTCGACGAAGGGGCGGCCGTCGGCGGAATAGAGGCAGGCGGAGAGGACGTCCGGAGCGGCGCGGAGGGCGGCGAGAGTTTTTTCCGCGGAGTCGCGGTCGTTGAAGACGAGCGCAGCGACGCTGTTGGAGCCGAGCACCTGGGCCTGTATGGAGAGATTGCGGACGATGGACTGGCGGAAGGTGAGCAGGTCGAAGGCGACAAAGGCGGCGCAGGCCAGGAGCAGGGCGGTGGCGGTGACCAGCAGGTTCAGGCGCGTGAGCCTGGCGGCGAGGGAGCTGGGCTGAGAAAGAAGTGCGCGCATCATTCACCCCGAGGCGGGTTTCCCTTTACGGCCACAGCGACCTTGAGCAGATTGG
>Ga0335077_10011152_pt1 | contig 11232 bp, 10 predicted proteins | sample Lox_Sample_31_FD_207151 | JGI IMG/M metagenome (GOLD analysis project Ga0335077, IMG submission 207151) | Soil microbial communities from Loxahatchee National Wildlife Refuge, Florida, United States - Lox_Sample_3.1 | ecosystem: Environmental > Terrestrial > Soil > Wetlands | place: USA...
AAAGTCGACTACCTGGCGCGTGTCGAAGGGGAAGGGGCCCTCCTGGTGAAGATGAAGGGCTCGCAAGTAACCGACGTGAAATTGAAGATTTTCGAGCCACCAAGGTTCTTTGAAGCCTTTCTGCGAGGCCGAAAATTCAGCGAGGCGCCGGATATCACCGCGCGCATCTGCGGAATCTGTCCCGTCGCATACCAGATGAGCGCGTGTCATGCGATGGAGGACGCTTGCGGAGCCAAGATTCCTGCTCCCATCCGTGCCCTCCGCCGGCTGATCTATTGCGGCGAATGGATTGAGAGCCACGCGCTGCACGTTTATCTGCTGCACGCTCCTGACTTCCTCGGCTACGAACACGCCATTCGCATGGCCAAGGACCATCCTGACGAGGTCAAACGCGGCCTGCGCTTGAAGAAAGCCGGCAACGAGATCGTGCGACTGCTCGGCGGTCGCGAAATACATCCGATAAATGTGCGTGTCGGCGGCTTTTACAAAGTGCCGCAGAAGAAGGATTTCGTAGCATTGGCTGAGGAATTGAAGTGGGCCCGCGACGCTGCCCTTGATACGGTGCGTTGGGTGTCGACCTTCTCGTTCCCAGAACTCGAACGCGACTATGAGTTCGTTGCCTTGCGACATCCTGACGAGTATCCCTTCAACGAAGGACGTCTCGTCTCCAACAAGGGACTCGATATCTCACTTCGCGAGTATGATCAGACCTTTGTTGAGGAGCATGTGGCCCATTCCAATGCCCTGCAATCGCGGCTGAAGGAGCGGAACTCCTACTTTGTCGGCCCGCAGGCGCGCTACAACCTGAACTTTGACAAGCTAACGCCTATGGCGCGGGAAGCGGCGCAGAGCGCGGGCCTTGGGCCAGTGAGCTGCAATCCGTTTCAAAGCATCATCGTGCGCGGCGTGGAGCTGGTGTACGCCTGCGATGAGGCCCTGCGGATTATCGAGCAGTATGAGATGCCGGACAAACCTGCGGTCCATGTGGAACCGCGGGTAGGCACCGGGTACGGCTGCACAGAGGCGCCGCGTGGCATCTGCTATCACCGCTATCGTCTCGACGACCGTGGCGTTATTGCAGACGCCAAGATTGTGCCTCCCACTTCGCAGAACCTCAGGACCATCGAGGAAGATCTCGCGCGGTTTGTCCAGTCCCACCTTGTCATTCAAAAAGACAAGCTGCAGTGGCAGTGTGAGCAGGCCGTCCGCAACTACGACCCCTGCATCTCATGCGCCACCCACTTTTTGAAACTGCGTCTTGAACGCGAATGACAGCAATCGCGCCAAACATCGTCGTCATCGGCATCGGCAACGAATATCGCAGCGATGACGGCGTGGGAATTGTAGTCGCACGCCGCCTTCACGAACGCTTCCTGACGAAGATCACAGTCTTGGAGGAAAGCGGTGAGGGTGCGGCGCTGATCGATTCGTGGAAGGGCGCGACGTGGGTGATGCTGTTGGACGCCGTTCATTCCGGGACTCCTGCGGGAACGATTCATCGCCTCGACCCGTGGGCCGCGCCGGTGCCCAGCGGATTTTTCCACTACTCGACCCATGCCTTCAGCGTGGCCGAAGCCATCGAACTGGCCCGCTCTCTGGACCAACTGCCTGCGCATCTGATCGTTTACGGCATAGAGGGTGAAAATTTCGCCGCCGGTGAAGAGTTGTCGCCGGCCGTTACGCAGGCGGTTGACGTCGTAGTCGAACGGGCAGCGGAGGAACTGCGCGAGGCGATGAAACTCGATGGCTAACGAAAGAAGCGCCGGATCACCCAACGACCAACTGGCCGGCGGCCTCTGGCTCATCGAGCATGAAGTCCAGCACTTCCTGCGGCGTCGACGACGTCCAGACCGGCGCAAACGAAAGGCGATGCAGCGGCGTCGGTCCTTTTTCTCGCAGCATCCTCAAGTGATGCGGTGTGCTGTAGCCCTTGTTCGAGGCGAGCCTGTATTCGGGAAAGATCGGATCCCACGCGCTGATCATCGCGTCCCGCTCAACCTTGGCGATGATCGAGGCCGCGGCGATCGAGGCAGAAAGGGCGTCGCCGTGGATGATAGGCGTTTGTGGGCAGTCGAAAGCAATCCGCAGCGCGTCCACCAGCAGATGATCGGGCTTCAACTCCAGCTTGCCCACAGCTTCTTCCATAGCGCGCTTGGAGGCCCAGTAGATGTTGATCTGATCGATGGTTGCAACGTCCACAGCAGCGATGGCCCACGCCAAGGCATGTTCCCGGATTCGCGGCGCGAGTCGCTCGCGCTCTTCGCGCTGCAACAACTTGGAGTCACGCAAGCCGCGAATGCGATAGCCGGGATCGAGGATGACGGCCGCTGCGACCACCGGACCGAAGAGCGATCCGCGCCCAACCTCGTCCACACCGGCAACGAGTCTTGCGCCGGCGTCCCACGCCTGCTTTTCGTATTTCAGGGTGCACTTCAGCTTCTTCAGAAGGCGCAGCTTCAGCGTAGCTTTCGAGACAGGTTTGTTATCGGGTTCTGGGGCCCGCGATCGCTTCCGCGTGTTCTTGGATGTCAGCCGCAACGAGGTTTACCACTGAACGGGGGCAAGCGTCGGCATTCTTCCCGACCGCAAACTCACCTGTCCGGAGCAGACTCTATTAGAGCACGGTCTGACCAGCCAGCACTCGGTGCGTTTCGCCTCTCGCAGTCCTGGCATGTTACAACAAAAGCAGATGCTCTTCGCCCGGCTTCGTTCGCACGTTGGTGTGTCGCAGATTCTTGCCCTCCTGCTCCTATTGGTCTTCCTCGTACAGTGCCTGTGGTTCATCGCGCATGTTCCGCTGTCAGCTATGGAAGGCAACTACATCGAATCCGGGCTGCTGCACCTGGAGCATCTCTCGAGTGCCGGCTCAGTGGAGCGATCCGCCTTGGTTCCACTTCTCGCGGGTGTCGCCGCCAGAATCAGCGGAGCGGAGAACCGACTCGTCTATCTCAACGGTTATCGCTTTGTGATTCGCCTTCCGTTCCTTGTTGCGGGCCTCCTTCTTGGCGCGTCGCTGTGGTACGTGGCGCGGCGTCTCTACGGCAACGTCGGAGGTTACATTGCCTTGGGCTTGTACTCGTTCTCTCCAGTGATGATTGCCTGGTCGAGCCAGGTCGGGCCAGCGATCGTCGGCGCCTGGGGCGGCTTTGGCCTCATCTTCACCGCCATTGCTGTGGCACACACGCTCTACGCTCCCCGCGAGGTTGTGCTGTGGAATTGGCGCCGCATCCTGCTGATGGGACTTTCCATCGCCATCTGCATCGGCGCACAATTCTCTCTCTGGGTACTGCTGGTACCGGCGCTCGCATTCATGCTGTGGGTTGGCCACGTGAGACCCGGTGCGGCGTTGTCCATCTTCGCGGCGGCGTGCGTCGCCGGACTGGTTCTGCTGTGGGCCATCTACAGCTTTCGTCCTTTCGCCTTCGGTATGGCGCTGCGTAACGCAGATTGGCTTGAGGTTTCTGCTGACGATTCCAATTGGCGCGCCGCCTCCTCCCTGTTCTCTGACTTCTTCCTGCAGAATGGAATTGGCTTGGTGCTGTTGCTGGCGGTGACGCTTCTTACTTTCGTGGCCTGGAAGCGCGCGCGTTTCTTCGGTACAGCCGCGCCGCTCATTGTGGGATTCATGCTCGTGGTCTTGGCGGCTCGAACGCAGTTTGCAGGCTTTACCTTCCTCCTGGTTGGGCTCCCGTTCCTGATGCTATTCATGGCGGGAGTTTCGGCTGACCTGTTGGAAGGCCGCTACGCTCTGGCTGCCAACACCGTCATTGGAGGCGTCCTGATTGCCAACGCCATGATCGACGTTTACGGGCTAATGCATCTGACATCGCGGAGCCGCTGACAGTTAGAGCAAGCCTTGGCGTTCCGGCTTTGTATCACCGCTGCGCGATTCGCTGATCTGAGACTTCCCTGAGCCGGGAAACGACGGCGGGCCGGCCGGCGAAGAACTGGAACGGTAGATGCAGACGCTGGCCCCAATCGTGCTCGGAATGTTCGGCATTGGGAAAAGCGAAGTACAGGAAATCGTGACCGTAACGATATCCACGTTCGGCCAACGCAACGGCCATCGCCAGTCCAACCTCGTAGTTATCGCCCGGCCAGCCGCTGTCGATATAGAAGCGAACATCGCGTCGCTGTTCATGTATGACGCGATCCACCAGGTCGTCTTTGTGTGTGAATGTGCTCGACAGACAGCCCACATTGCCGAAGACCTCCGGCCACTGCCACCCCATGTAAAACGACACTACGCCGCCGAGAGAAGACCCCATCACGCCCGTGGCCCACGGCTCCCGGAGAGTGCGAAAGTGAGAATCGATGTAGGGCTTGATCTCCTCCACCACGGAGCGGCCATACTTCTCGTATCCCGGGCTGGTATATTCCCGCATCCGGTCAACCGAATAGATGCCGACGATCATCATCTGCTGAATCGCATTCATTCCATTCAGCAACTTCAGCTTGTCCTGAATTCCCCAGTCGTGCCCCATGAACGCTTCCTCCGGGAAGAACAGGTTACTTCCGTCCTGCATGTACATCACCGGGAACGAACGGCAGGTATTCTCGTCGTAGCCTGCCGGCAGGTAAACGCGCAGGCTATGCAGGCGCTTCAGGACCTTGGATTCCAATGTGATGACGTCAAGGATCGTCCCCTCTTCCTTAGAGTGAAAAGCGGGGTATGCGTCGCGGACATCGTCGCGTGTTGCAACAATCAGACTGTTGGGGCCTGTGGCCCATAGCAAAGCCGAGGACCGCCGCAAGCAGGGCTTCAGATACACGAACGGCTGTGTGGTTTCGAACTCGAACTCAGCGAACAAAGCCTCGCGATCAATGGCGGTGGGCAGGATGTCCTTGTCCCAATCCAGGTCCGTGCGCAGCATCATTCGATCGAGGTCGGTCGGGTAGTGGATACGCAGGCGAACCTTGCGCGTCTCATGCAGCGCATACAAGTTTCCGGGTGACGCTGTTTCGGGCATAGAACCGGGTGCAGAACCCATTTGAATTGTGGGCGGCGATTTTCTGCCTTGACGTCCGCCGTACAAAGAAATATGTAAACCTCCCCAATGTCTTCCCACATACTTTTAGCACAGACTCAACCGGAATAGCTGCCGAGGATGACATCAAGGCCCCTGCTTGGCATCGAAAAGAGAACCCTGCTGCTCAAGGTGGCGTCGGGTCTTCTCGCCGCTGATCATCGGGTTCTAAACAAGCACGCTTCGCACATCGCGCTCGACAGTGAGGGTCCGTTTTGGCCGATAGGCAGACAGGCAGAATGAGAGGTTTTTTCTAATCGTAATGCTAAACTCAAGAAACACTCGGATCAGGCAGACCTTTTTTCGGCTGGCACTCACGTGTCGGGCTGCGTTCACTTACCGAGGTCTGCGAGGCGATGTCGAAGGTGATGCGACAGTCATCGAGTTTCTTCGCAGGTTCTGAAGGCAGAGTTGACGGCGATCAGCCCGGTACGCTAGCAGAAGGTTGCGTGGGGGGCCGAGGGTGTGTCTCGTGAAGTCCTTGAAAACAATCGCTCGCTCAACATTGGAACTGGTCAACACTTATCATCCGGTGAACGCGGAGGCGCGCAAAATCGTCTGGCTTGAGAAGCGGACCCCCCCCTCAGTTGTGGTTCCCTCCCTGAAACACCTCAAAGCTGCTATTGCATGGCTCAAAAGGGCGCAAGATTCGAATGACTCTGGTGGTGTTGCCTGGGGGTATCGAACTCGTCGGCCGGTGCGAACTGCACGTCCGCTAGGCTGGATCAGTGCATATCCAGAGACGACGGGTTACATTATTCCGACGATGTTGCGCTTTAGTGATCTCGAAGGCGACGAAGACTGCTTGCACCGGGCTTACCGCATGGCACACTGGGAGCTCAGCATCCAGCTTGCCGACGGCGGTTTTCAGGGCGGTATCCTTGGAGCGCAACCCGTCGCTTCCACCACCTTTGTTACGGGTCAGGTCCTCTTCGGTTTATCGGCAGCGTTTAAGCGTTTTTGCGAAGAGCCAGTTAGAACTGCGGCGATCCGAGGTGGAGAGTTCCTGTTAAGCTGCCTGGACGAGACAGGCCGCTTTGTGAGAGGGTACTCTCACTTTTGTGCGCCCGGAGCTAAGGCATACGAAGTGCGCACCGGTTTGGCTCTTGCCGAACTGGGTGGCATACTCGGCGATCAGCGGTTTGTCAGTTCGGCGTCCCGCATTGCAGACTACGCGCTGAGCAGGCAACAGACCAATGGCTGGTTTCGGGAGAACGATCTCGACGACCATGATCAGCCTCTTACACACACGATTGGATACGCGCTGGAGGGGCTCCATGGCATCGGCACAGAGATGGGGCGAAGCGACTGCTTTGCTGCGGTTCAGCGTACTCTAGATCAAATCACCCCATTGATTAGAGAGGACGGATTTCTGGCTGGGCGATGGCACGAGGATTGGTCCCCTGCTGTTAGTTGGGCATGCCTGACTGGATCCGCGCAGATTGCGGGAGTATTTCTTCGGATGTATAGGCAGACGGGAATGCAGAAGTATTACGAAGCCGGCCTGAAGCTACTGGGATTCGTGTGCTTTACCCAAGATCTGGAAGTCGGAGTCCCCGGGCTGGACGGTGGAATCCGCGGCTCATACCCATTTGATGGCGACTACGGGCAATGGTCCGTTTTGAATTGGGGGAACAAATTCTTTTGTGATTCAGTTATGGATTTCCTTGAACTTCGCGGAGAGGCAGAGAGCTAGCCCGACCATCGGTTTTCCTAAGGTGATGCCGCGCCGGTGCGCCGGGTCTGTTGACACCTTTGTGCCATGCCCAACATTGTGGTTATCCCTAATCCCGCTGCCCTACGGCAGTATCTGGAAACCGAAGTCGGAGCCAGTGACTACGTGACGGTTGACCAGCAGCGAATCGCGCAATTTGCCGACGTCACGCAAGACTGGCAGTGGATTCACACCGACGTGGAACGCGCTGCCACGGAGTCGCCTTTTAAGGCGACCGTTGCGCACGGATTCCTCACCCTTTCACTACTGAGCTGCTTCATGAACGGAATCGTCGACGTGCGGGGCGCAAGAGCCATAGTCATTTCCGGGGTAAGTTCGGTGCGCTTCATCAGTCCAGTGCTGGCCGGCAGCCGCTTGCGTGGCCGAGCATGGCTCCGAGATTTCGTTGAGGCACCTGACTTTGTCCAGGCCACTTGGCGTGTGACTATCGAATGTGAACACAACCGCGTGCCTGCCTGTGTCGTCCAGCTGGATGTTCGATATTATTGCTGAGAATCGTACTTTCCCATTCGAACCGTTACGCGGCGCAGGAAATCGCCGACCAGATCGTAGCCGTCCCAGATGACGTCGAAGGCCAGGGCGTCTCCTATGGGAACATAGCGATCCACACCTCTACCGCCTCCGGCCTGAGCCAACAGCTCCAGTTCCTCGCGTGAAAACCCAAAATGCGTTACCGTTTGATCTCGTTGTTCGGCGATCGTGGCAATGTCGGCCAAGTTCTCAACGCGGACGTGCATGAACAGCCCCCCTCCGCAAATCTCCTTGCGCCAGGGATGTCCGTCGAGTAGGCGAACACTCAGAAACTGCTTCTGAGTCAGGTCCACCGTCAGGTCAGCGTCGCACGAAAGGTTGAAGACATAGTTGAGACGATGCATCGTGTGGGACGGGTCGCTCTCATACCCCCTTCGTTCAATCTCTTTTTCGAGCTCCGTGTCAAAACGGCGTATCGCGGAATCGCTCTGCTCGGGCGAACCGGCCCAGATCACCAGGTGCGGCGAAGAACACGCCAGTTGGTCGAACCAGAAAAGGTCATTGAAGAACCCAGCCGCCAGCTTCTCAGCAGTCAATGGACTAGCCCGCAGATAGGTCGCCGCCGAGAGAACGCTGTAGGAAAATTTGCTGGCAAACGCTCGCTCGCTCGCGTGCGGGCTCATCGGCAAGGCGCGAAATGCCTTCACTGTATCGTCGCCACCCCACACCGTGCGGTGGGTCGCCCACTCCGAGAGCGCTGCGCTGACAGCCTGATCGTGCTCGTAAGTGATAAATCGGTTGCCTGCCGCCAGCTCCTCGTTTTCCTGCATCAAGGAGGACAGCAAGCTGAGCAAGTGCGCCAGGACCTCGCTATTCTGGCCGGAAACGCGAACTATGTTTTGATTGCCGCACAAGTAGGAGAGTGCCCACGAGTAGATGAACATGGTGTCGACGTTGCCGGGTGCAACGTGAAACACGCGCCCGACGGGAACGAACACCGTCTCCGGTTCGAGTGCACGGCGGCGCTCGAAGGCTTGCGCTAGCCGGTCGAGATTGGAACGCCGTAGCCAGTACGCCAGGGCCACACTAGCGGCGTCTGCCCGCAAGCGCGGGTGTTGCAGAATCAGAGTCGACAAGTGGGCCAGCGTAGCTTGCGGGCCGGCCGCAAATGGCGTCCCCGTTGCCGGCGGCAGTGTCAGCAGATCGCTTACCGTGGTCGATGGCCCAGCGGGCGCCAGCAATCGCACTAACGAATCGGTTTGCGGAGGCGCGTTCAAGGCGTCGCCACCGTTCTCTGAAAGGTATCGCTGCAGCCTCGCAGTTCCGCTTTCGGCAGCCGGCCCAAAACGCGAAAGTACTTGCCGTACATGCCGGTGGCGGGGTTGTCGCAGCCTTCCACTACGCCAATGTCTTCCGTTAGCAGCGAGTGCCCCGGGTAGCTCGAGGGTAACGCGCTCAGCACCTGAATCAGGCCGGCCCGCCCGTGCGGGAGCGGTTCGAGCGTTTCCGGGGCACGGACAATCACGTCAGACCAGATCGACGCCTGCAAACAATGTAGCGAGTTCTCAAAGTACACGCTCCCGACCTGTTCCACCATCCCGTAATAATTGATCACCGTCTCAATTCCCGCCACAGCCTCCACCCGCCGCCGGAACTCTTCCATGCTTACATTCAACGCCTCCAACCTCTTCCATCCCCCAGAGTGCAGAAGGATCGCTCCAGGCAAAGACAGACGACGGCACATTTGCTCCAGCGCCTCGACGAAGTACTGCCACACAATGTAGGTAAAACCGAATAGTACGGGGGGGCCAGGTTTCATCTGCTCCACATAAGCCTCCAGTCCTTCCAGGTCCAAGGACATGTCTTCCCGCAACGCGTAAAAAGGCTGGCGTCCAAATGGAAGCATCCCCAAAATACCTGCTCCGCGCGCCGAAAACGAGTACCGATCGCGCACCACCGCTGCGTGATCCAGAAAGATCATGGGGCGGCGCTCCACGCCGAGAAAGTGCTGCATGATCTTTACCAGGGTGCGGGTTTGCAGTTGGGCCGTCTCCGCATCCAGGTAGATGCGACTCACCGCCTGGCCCGTAGTGCCACTCGACGTCAGTTTCTTTACCACTTTGGCGCGCTCTACGCTGCATAGTTCCCGAGTCTTGAACAGTGAGACGGGTAGAAAGGGAGCGTCCTCCAGACGTTCGAAATCCAGCGTTTGGGGTCCCCCGAATATCCGGTTCACGATGTTCCGGTAAGGCTCGCAGCACTCGTAATGCCGACACGACAGTTCCCGCACTCTTTCCGTGAGGATCGCCCGCTTCTCCTTTTGCGGCAGGCTGTAGGGCCCTGCTCCCAGCAGGCGCTCCAAACTGGCGCTCGTGGTCATACTTGCAATGCCCGGTAGTCCTTCTTGCCGCTGGGAGTCAATGGAATCGAATCGATCGTCTCGGCGACGATGAACTTCGGCGGCACATTCAACTGCTGGGCGAGGTAAAGGGCCACACCGTCCATGTTCACGTCCTGGCGCAAGGCCGCGCGCACGCGCAAGCCGTCCCCATGCTCGATCACGGCGGCTTGCAACGGGTACCTTCTCTCCAAGTCCCGCTCGATATCTTCCAGGTTCACCCGCCTCCCGAACAGCTTAGCGAAGCGTTTCAGACGCCCCCGGATCGAGAAGAATCCGTCGCTATCAACGTCGGCGAGATCGCCCGTGTGCAGGACGCCACCGAGTTCGTCGCCGGCAGTCAAATCAGCCGCAGTCTCCGCATACCCCATCATGACGTTTGGGCCCTTGTAAACCAGTTCCTGCCACTCCTGGTCCTCCACAGGTTCCAGCCACAGCCGGCCATGCGGTATCGCAATTCCGATGCAGCCGATCTTCGCGCCTAGCTGCTCCCACGGCACATAGGCGATGCGGGCCGTGGCCTCGGTTTGTCCGTACATCACGAAGAAGCGGATTCCTGCGGCTCTCGATTTTTCATAGAACACCTGGATCAGGTCAGGTCGCAGTCCCCCCCCCGCCTGCGTCATGATGCGAAGGCTCGGATGCCGCCGCGGATCGAATCGCAAACGGTGCAGCGTTTCGTACATGTACGGTACGCCGGCGAACGCGGAGCATCGGCAGCGGTCGAACGCCTCCCAGAACATCGGCTGCAGAAACGAATACGCCGTCAGCACTACGCACGCGCCCGCCAGCAGATGAGAGTTGATTAGTGACAGGCCGAACGAATAGTGCATCGGCAGGCTCTGCATGCTTCGTTCGCCTGAAGTGATTCCCAAGTACGTCACAATCGAACGGGCGTTTGCGAGCACGTTATTTCGAGTCAACCGCACCAGCTTCGGACTACCCGTCGAACCCGAGGTGGTCAGCAGGAGTGCCAGCTCCGCATGCGGGGCGTAGTGTCCCCGCCGCCCGGGGGAAACTGCCAAGCGATAAGAGGAGCCCTCCATTTCCAGCTCAGTTTTCATGCCATGGGGGGACTCTACGCCCGCAGGTAACAGCAAGGCGTCGGGGGCATATGCGGCCAACAGTGGTTCAAAGCGCCCCGGCGGCCCTGGCTCCAGTAGGCATACTGGACAAGCAGCGTCCAGGCAGGCGAGGTAGAGTACCACCGATTCGATGGTGTTCGTGGCGAAATGAAACACGAATCCCCTGCCGAGTTCCGCTCGTAGCCGCCCGGCCGCTGCGGCAACCTTCTCTCGAAGCTGCCCGTAAGTGAGCTCCACACCCTGGTTCGCGTCCAGCAGAGCGACCGAATCCGGGTCATGCCCCTCCAGAATCTCCCTCATGCTGGCATTCCCCCGTCCACACCGAGCACTTGCCCGGTGACATAGGCGGAAAGATCGGACGCCATGAAGACTGCTGCCCGAGCCACATCCTCCGGCCGCCCTATTCTCTCCAAGTGGATGCTTGCCACCGTTCGGTCGCGCACCTCGACAGGAAGGCCTCGGATCAGGTCTGTATCGATAAAACCAGGTGCGATGGCGTTTACCCGGATACCGCGT
>Ga0335077_10011153_pt1 | contig 11231 bp, 14 predicted proteins | sample Lox_Sample_31_FD_207151 | JGI IMG/M metagenome (GOLD analysis project Ga0335077, IMG submission 207151) | Soil microbial communities from Loxahatchee National Wildlife Refuge, Florida, United States - Lox_Sample_3.1 | ecosystem: Environmental > Terrestrial > Soil > Wetlands | place: USA...
TGTGCTCGCGTGACAGTCACGGATAGTGACATCGTTTCCCGGGGCTCCACTTCGCGAGCAGCCTTGGCCGCAGATTCGACCCCCGAGTGTTCTCCCCCGGGTGGGTAGCGGGGGGGCTAGCGACTTGAAGCCAGCCGAAGAGGACGTGCAGGTCAGGCGCGTCGGGACGGAGGCTCCACTGTCCCCCGACGGCGTGCACCCTGCGGAACCATCCGAAAAAGAGGAAGAGGTCGCCTGGGCCGACACCTTGGTCGGCGAGGTGCGCCTGGGCAGAGGCCACCTGGCCGAACGCCGGTCGCCAGCCCGGCGCCCGCGCCAGGGATTCCGCGTAGAGATCCGGGTCAACGTGCGCGCCGTCGGCTGCCCCGATTCTTCCGTTCGTGAGCGCGGGGACAAGGTCCCCTAGTGACATGCGTCTGGTCGTGACCCGTGAGTACGAGATCGGCGCGAGTCTCGATGGAATGGGTAGGCTAACCATTTCCCCGTCGGGAAAGATCGGGCTCGGCCCTCCGCCGTTTGCCGAGTCGAAGCCCTTCCTGCTGAGGATGATTCGCATGTTGGCACCAGCTTCTTTGGTGTTGAACGGCGCGTCCGATCGTCCATCGGTTCCTCAGCATGTCCACTCCTGTGGACTAAAGCGGATCTTGCCGGAATTTTGACGTGGATTATCTCAGGATGAGACACCTCCCCTCCCGTTCAAGCACTACATCTGAAACGGAGCCTCGCGCGGACCGATGCGCCCGGGGTTCCACCGGTCGGACCCTATGAGCCCGGTCTGGCCGGATAGCTGGGCCGCGGCCGGGCGAGCGCTGTGACGCGCGCGCTTATCTCGTTAAGGTCGCGCACCCGCTTGAAGTCGCCGCGCGAGGCGGCTTCGCCAGCGAGTTTCTCGCACGCTTCCAGGAACGAGGGGACCGCGGAGGGAAGGGACGCGTCCAGGGCCGCAGAACCGCGTACCACCGGCGTACCAAACGGTGAGACATTCTGTGCTCCAGGTGCTCCCTCTGCCCCTGCAGGCCTGTTCGCGCCCTTGTGATTTCAACTGCATGCTACTCGGTGCCGCTGGTGCTTCCAGGTGCTTCAGTCCCGTCCATCTTTGGGGTGCAAGTGGTCGCTGGTTCAAATCCAGCCGCCCCGACCATCCGAAGGCCCCGGAGTTGCAAGCGAAACTCGCGGCTCCGGGGCTTTCGGTTTTTGTCGATTTCGAGAACCGCGCCACCGGCGCGCCAAGTTCCTGTCCCGAACCAGGCGCGTCGGCGCCCGCACTGGGTGCGTTGACGGAACCAAACGGCAGCCGGTCCGCCGGTCCCGTGCTGGCTACCCATTTCCAATCCGCTGTCACGCCGATGACGAGGTGGCACGGGGCGTCGGCTATGGCTTTGACGCACCGGTGACGCTGTCCGAGGCCCGAGAAGCGCGTGGGATTGGAAGTTCGCACAAACGCCTGTAAGGTCTGGCACTTGACGCGCCTCGTCACGCGGCGATAGACCTGGGCAAGAGCAGCCGCTTCACCGACCCGCGGATGAAGCTGCCAGCACGGCATGATCCAGCGTCCCAAACGCACCCATGAGCGGTCGGAAGAACCCGATCGCAAGGCCAGAGCGCGGCGAACCGACCAAGAACATGATGGAGATGATCCCCCATCGGAGCCAGACCCTACGACAGCGGCGAGGTAGGGACTTCGATCGCGAACGGTGGGGACGAGAGAACGTCCAGAGGGCGACCGCCACGCCAGATTGGCTTCAGCTTTATTGTCATGCCTTTCCAGTAGCTTATAGGACATCGGCCCATTCTATCCTGGAGGAGTTGGCAGTCGTTGCTCCGAAACCCAAGTTCTTTGACATTAACACGCATCGCGTTATATGATGGATCGTGTTACGCGATGTACCACAAATAGGCACGATCACTGATCTGCGCCAAGAAACTGCTCGTCGGCCTCGGCCATGGGGTCAAGACCGGCGATTGGAATTCATCGAATTTCGTTTGTTGTGGGACGGCAAAATCAATCGCGGCGAGGTCGCGGAATATTTCAACATCTCGGTTCAGCAGGCATCGCTGGATTTCGCCAAATACCTTGACTTGGCCAAACACAACATGGAGTACGACCGTCACGAAAAGGTCTATCGCGCGACAGAGCATTTCAAGCCCCTGTTTCTCGCGCCCGATACCCAGACTTATTTGAACGAGATCGAGGGCCTCGCAACGGGGACGATTTCACGCTCAGTAAGCTTTGTGGGAGCCCGACCACCCTGTGATGTCGTGACGCTCCCGGTCCGCCGAGTGCGCATTGAGATGCTGCTGCCAATCCTCTGGGCAATCCGCGATGGCAAAGAGATCGACGTCACATATCAATCGATGCGCACTCCCGATCCAACTCGTCAGTGGATTGCCCCGCATTCTTTGGCCTTTGACGGTTCACGTTGGCACGCCCGCGCATGGTGTCATGGAAGTTCTCGATTTCGCGATTTCGTCTTGACGCGATTTCAGCACATTCACGGACGCCGTCCCGGTACTGTGAATCCGCAGGACGATACGGACTGGCAGAGCTTTGTCGTAATTGAGATCGCGCCCAATCCGAATCTGACGCCTAGCCAAAGAGATTCAGTCATTGCCGACTTCGGTATGCAGGACGGACGGCTATCCAAAACGATCCGCCGCTCGCTCGTTTCGTATTTTGTGCGCCACCTACGGATCGAAATACCACAGGAGTCTCAGCCAATTGTTTGGGCAAACCGGACGCAGTTCGAAGATTTGAGACACGACCTATGACGCATCGCGAGCACCAATCCTAGAAGGAGCATGACATGTCTGAAGCAGAAACATCAGAAAAATCACTTCACGTATTCTTCGTGGACGCTAAGCGCTACGAAAATGCCAAGACCGCCCTTACTGGCGCGGAGATAAAGGCGATCGCCAATGTTGCTCCTAATTATCAGCTCTTCCTCGAAGAAGAAGGTGATAAGCCCGACAAGGGAATAGGCGACGGTGAAGCTGTGGGTATCACTGAACGCGTCAAACACTTTTTCGCTGTCCCACCAGCGACATTTGGACTCTGATGATCGGCGAGCAATTCCAGCAGCTGAAGGAATACCTTCACGAATTCAAGCATCAAGACTCTGAGATTCAGCGCCGGGCCGATGGTTCATACCTCATCACGATTAAGGGAATCGATCTGCCCGACGGCTGGAGTCAGAGTCCTAGGAAGGTCGACATTCTCTTCGTCGCACCTCCCGGGTATCCCGCTGCGAGACCTGACTGCTTCTGGGTTTCGCCGCCGGTACGCCTTCCCAATGGCGCGATTCCGCAGAACGCCAATGAAGGAACTCCACTGCCCTACGATACGACCCCGGGCCGCCCATTGACCTGGTTTTCCTGGCATCTGCAAACGTGGGACCCAAATCGCGACCGGCTTGAACAGTTTTATCGGGTAATCCTTCAGCGACTGGAACCGCCTCGATGATCGAGCTCAGGTTTCAGGATGGAGATGCCAGCCGAATTATCGGTGAGCTCGTGGGCAGAGAGACCGAGCGCTGCGCCATATTGCTGGCATCCCGCATTGCTCTGCCCGAGATGGACCGTCTTGTCGTATCCCGCATCGACTTTCCTGCCGACGAAGATTATTCGGACCGTTCGCTCATAAGTGCGCAGCTTAAACCGGATTATATTGCGCAAATCGGAAAAAGGGCCGCTCGCGAAGATCTTTCCGCCATTCTTGTGCACTCGCATCCAGGGTCCGCTCCGCCGGAGTTCTCCGAAATAGACGATGATGGTGAGGCACATCTGGCGCGGTTCTTGTCCGTGCGCGCGCCCGGCACGGTGCATGGTGCCGTAGTGGTCAGCGCTGGCGGCTGGTGTGCGCGGCGCCTCGGTCAAACAACTCCAATGCGCGTCGTGTCGGTCGGGCCCCGATTGCAAGTGCTGTTCGACATCGATGGCGTGTCAGGTTCCACGCCCTTGAGATTTGACCGCCAGGTTAGGGCACTAGGCTCCGCCGGCCAAAAATATCTTGAGTCACTCACTGTCGCCATAGTGGGTCTGGGTGGCACAGGCTCCATCGCCGCCGAACAGTTGGCGCATCTCGGCGTGCGCAATTTCATCCTCGTCGATCCCGATCGCATTGAGACGACCAATCTTAACCGTGTCGTCGGCGCACACGTAAGCGATGTCAACCGCTACAAGACGGACGTGGCTGCCGACATGATTACGCGAATCACGTCTGACGCTGTGTGTAAGCGCGTCGTCGGGGATGTGACACGAACGGCGATTGCTCGCGAACTGCGGACCGCCGACTTTATCTTCTCATGCACGGATTCCCACGGGAGCCGCGCGGTAATTCAACAGGTCGCATATCAATATCTCATCCCATGCGTTGATATGGGCTCAATCATCACCGCTAGAGCAGGGCAGATCGCAGGTATACATTGCCGCGTCCAGGCACTCGCGCCGGGACTGCCGTGCTTCACATGCTGCGGGTTGCTAGATTCTGAAGAGGTCAGGCGAGACATGATGAACGCCGAAGAGCGAAGCCGGGACCGGTATATTCAAGGAGCACATGAACCCGCCCCAGCCGTCATCTCGATCAACAGCACCGTGACCTCGATGGCGATGACTATGTTTCTGGCCATGATGGTCGGCGTTCCAAGCGTAGCCAGGCATCTTATCTACGACGCGCGGCCCCCGTCATTGAGAGCCGTTTCGTTCACTAGCAATCCAAATTGCTATGTCTGCTCTCCCCGAGGCGTTCTCGCGCGAGGGGATCTGCAACCTTTGTTCACGCGGGACGATTGACATGGCGATACGCGAATTTTCGCCGGAGGGAAGGCCGCGCGCGAAAATCGCTTTCGTCGGGGAGGTCCCGTCAACAGAACATTTGGACAGGTTTCGCGAACGAAGCTTCCAGTGCGACCCATCGACCCCCGACAACCTTCGCGATCCCGCATACGCGGCTCAATTAGATGCTGTAATCTGGACCCAGGATCACAACAAGCCTAACACTTTGCCCCGACAGTTAGGCTCGATTGTCCCTTGCCTGCTGGACTATGATGTTAGGGTTTACATTCGGCTCGCGACCGATAAGAGCCATACCGATACACCGCGGAAGCTCGTCGTAAACGCACTACTAGAAAGCAAGATTCCGGTTGCCAATCTTCGCCCAAATGAATGGCAGAGCATACCGAAGAATGATCGCGAGAGAGAACGGGGCTTCCTCTTGCCCTGTGTTTACCTTTTCGACACGGCGTCATCTTGGGTCCACATTGCAGCTTTAGTCTGTGATCGCCCCGCAAGTTCATCGCCGAAATCTGGTTTGATCATTGACGAAGATGTTCTTCTTGACGGGTTTGGCCATGATGGCCACGCCGAGCGTCTCATTTTGCTCAAACGAGCGTTCTGGAATTGCTCAGAGCTTCGGCTGACATTGCTTGACGGTGGCATGTCGGGAGCTCCGGTCTTCAAGGCTTATGCATCAGCGGATGCCGGATTGGTGCAACGCGGCGCAACCGGAGCTTATCCCCATCTCTATTTCGTAAAAATCGGGCCGCGCAGGAAGATCGTCGACGAGTATGACAAATATTGCGGTCACATATTTGAATATGTGCCTTTCCACCTCGGACCCCGCTTGCGGCGAGATCGCTGCAATCTCGGATCAACTCTAGGAATCCTAGTGGGCGATTTTGTCGAAGGTTCCGAGTCCCTGATCGCGTGCGCGCGCGGCGGGCGCTGTGGGCACGCCATTGCTAATCTGTTCGATAAGACTTTGGGAGGATGGAGGAAGCAAGACTACGTCGACGATCGACGGACCCTTAGCGCCTTTTTAGAGGAGAAGTGGCACGTTGAGGGGCAAAGCCAATTAATAGAATTGCCTGCCGGGCGGATACCAATCGTTCAAAGTCTCCGGGCCGATATCAGAATCGAGCCCTTGAAAGAGATATTCGATGACCTCGGGAGGACCGCACCCAAAGTAGCGCCGGCACACGGCGATATGCACGCGACCAACGTTCTCGTCCGGCACGGCGATGCGATCCTCATTGATTTCGAGAAATTGGAACAGCACTTCCCGCTCACTTATGATCCTGCATCCCTGGAGGGGGGCCTTCTCGTTGAAGGATTCATCGAGGACCTGAAGGAGAAGAAATTTACGCCCAATGAACTTGTGCGGATGATTGAGCCCCTCTACGAGGAGGACGCCCTGAAGATAGGGCAGACGACTTTCTGTAGGCCGGGCGATCCCACGGAGTGGTTTTATAATTCGGTGAATCAAATTCGGACGTTGAGCTGGTCCGCGGAAGAAGAACCAGGCCAATACGCCCTAACGCTGGCGCTATGCCTAATTCGCAAAGGCTGCAACCCGCACATCGATCTCGAAGCGAAAGAACCAAACACCTTGCGGGCAATCGCGTTCTTCTTTGGGCAAAAAGTGCTGCGAGCAATTGCCTCGACCGCGGCGACCCGTCCTCAGGGGCCTAAGCATCGATCGGGGGATACGGGACAATGACCAATAATTTCAGCATCAAAGCCAGAGTTGCCTCACACGCGGACGCCAGCGCGTACCTGAAGCAACCAGGGGACGCAGTCATTGTGGATCGCCAAGGGCCACGTTGGCTGATCATGTTATGCCCCTGTGGGTGCGGTTCTGAGCTGCCGGTAAACCTCGACCGGCGCGCTGGTCCTGCATGGCGTCTGTACGAATCCCCGAAGGGAACAAGCGTTTATCCCTCTGTGTGGCGTGATGCCGACTGCAAAAGCCACTTCATCATTTGGCGCGGCAAAACCCTGTTATTTGGACCGCGAGGAGACGATTGGTGGCCGGAAGAGGGAGAGCTCAGTGAGGCCGAGCTGCTCGACCGGGTACTCGAAACCCTATCCGTTCATGAGCAATCAATCGAAGAGATATCCGATCAAATTGCTGGCAGCGTGCCTTGGGATGTTCTGCGATGTTGCCGAAAGCTCTGCCGAAAGGGCAAGGTCAGCGAAGGATCGGGTAAGTCGAAAGGCCGCTTTTCGCGACGTTAGCCGATGAACGAGTTGCTTGCGGAAGGCGGCTAGGTGTCGCTCGCCAATACCCGTCGGGCGCAGCATACCTACAGCTAGTGCCTAGCATCGATCATCGACGCTGCGCGGGCAGGTTCTGACGTTTCGGCCGACACGCGAATCCGGGTTGGCCCGGCCAGCCTTGGCGCGGAGCCGAAGCCAGACGCCCAAGCGCAAGCGGAGAGGTCCCAGGCGCTCGCCTACGCGGCCACGCTCCACGCGTACCGGCAGTGCAGGCCACCGACTCGGGGTTGACCATGGACGCCCGCCGTACCTGCAGGCGTCGCTCAACGGGGCGGGCCATCGCCGCGTCCTTGTCGACCCCGAGATGCGTCCGATCATCGTGGTAGTAGGGGTTGGCGTCCGGAGCGCGGCGAAGACGAAGACGGAGGCTCGCCGGCTGGCCGAGGACCTCGAACGGAAGGCTGAACAGGTACTCCCGGAGCAGGCGCCGGAGATGCAGGTCATCGAGAACGATGATGTGATCGAGCAATTCTCGCCGTACAGACCCCACGAGGCGTTCCGCCACCCCGTTTTGCCAAGGGCTCCGGTTGCTCGTCCGCTTGGGCTCGAGCGCCATCGAAGCAACCGCAGCGACCACCTCGGCAGAGAAGACCGTGTCACGATCGAACAACGGTATCTCGAGCTGCGACTGACCTCGTCGAAGGGGAACGCCTCTCGGAACTGCTGGGCCACCCACGATGCGGTGGGGCTCTCCGTGACCCTCCAATGTACTATTTCGCGCCGGGAATGCCTGATGGCAAACCATACATACAGGACGCGAAAGGTCGCTGTCGGCACCATGAAAAAGTCCATAGCCACGATTACCTCCCTGTGCTTCCGGAGGAACGTGAGCCAGTTCTGCCTCCGCTCCGGCGACCGGCTGCGCTGTCGCAGGGACGGTGCGCTCGGAGACACTGAAACCGCGTTTCACCAATTCTCCGTGGATCCGTGGAGCTCCCCATCCGTTCTCGCTTGCCATTCTCCGAACGAGATCTTGGACCTCCCGCCCCGCCGCCGGCCGGCCAGGTGACCTTCCCCGCTTGGACAGCCACCTCCAGTTGAGTGCGAAATGCCAGCCGATCACGGTCTCGGGCTTCACAATGACGACCGCGTCAGACCATCTTGACCGCAGACGGCGAAGCGCAACCCAGAACGCCCGGTCCGCCGGCCCGATCCGCGGCCTGTGCTTCAACAGGACGGTGAAGAGCTGCTGACGGAGGGCGAGATTCTCAAGCATGAGCTCCCCCCGCGAGCGAAACCCCGAGAGGAGTGCAGCGACGATCGTCCTGAGGAGTCGAACCATGGAAGCCAGCGAGGCTGCCACCCCCGGATAAAAGGTCAACGGTTCTCGGTGGAACGCGATTCTAGCGACCCACAACCGGCTCGCCGCCTGAGACCACGGGTGGTTGGACGGGCACCGTAGCCAACACAGCGTCAAGAAACCCGGCCTTCCAGTGTTCAGGGAAGCTCGGGACCCGAGCCCAGCTGCGCGCTCCATGCGACGACGATCCAGATCGTCTCTGCCGCGTCATCGACCCGGTAGAATAGGATGTAGGGTGTGCCCTTGGGTCGCCAGGTCCGGTACCTCTGATCTCGCGAGTACGTCAGCCCGAGCCCCGGATGCTCCGCCATCGCGCCGACCGCTGCCTCGAGCGCGTCCTCGACGCGAACCCGGGACGCCGCCCGGTTCCACCAGGCCGCCAGCGCCCCAATCTGCCTGCACGCCGTCGGGGAGACCCGGACCTTCACCTCGCCGCCCGGAGCTCTCGGACGAGATCCTCTGCGGGGACCGATTCGCCGGCCGCGATCTCATCCTAGGCTTGCCGAAGTGACGCATGAAGCTTGGCGCGCTCTTCGTCGGCTAGGTCTAGCTCGACCTTGTCCAGGCTCGCGAACGGATCGCTCGCGTCCCGTAGGTACTCCAGGTACCGCCTGGCGGCCTGCTCCTCGCTCGCGGGCAGCGCGTCGACCAGGGCGTGGAGATCCTTGCGGGCCGCATTGCTCATGCTGGAATCCTACCGATCCAGGCTCCGGTTCGCCACCCCGGGGAGTGGCCACCACCGACTCCCGGGCCGATGTCCGCTGAGGCCGGCGATGCTGTCGCGCCGAACACGCGAGAGCGCAGCAGATGGCGGAGGAGCGGCTGCTACAGTGGCGTTGCACGAGTGCCGCGAGCGCTCACCGAGAATTCCCCGGTTTTCCTAGGCTTAGGCCACCTCGCCACCCAGGGGCTGCTCCTGTCCGTCCGTCCCGAAAACCCCGAACTGCCCAACATCGCGCGAGTTTCACCGATCGTGCATCTCCACCATGGCGCCGCACGAGGTGCGGAGGCGGCCGTGGGTCGGAGAGCGTCTCCAGCGCGGCTCGGCCTTCATCTTGGTGACGCGTCCCTCGCAGAGAGGAACGCCTCGAGCTCCTGCTCCGAGATCCGGATGGAGAGGCCGACGCGGGCGCAACCGAGCTGGCCAGCGTCGCAGAGCTTGTAGACGGTCTCCCGGCACACCTTCAGTCGAGTTGCGACTTCGCCCGGCGTGAGTCACCGTACCCGCGTAAGCCGCGCCACCGGCGCGCCAAACGGCGTCGCTTCGTATGCGTTTGGTGCGGCCCTGTTCGGCAGCCCTCGGCGATTTCCACGGGATGACACTCGGTGCTCACCGGTGCCACGCCATGGAAATCCGTCGGAGGCCCTTGGGGTGCAAGTGGTCGCGGGTTCAAATCCAGTCGCCCCACGACCAAAGAACCGAAATCCTCAGCATCGCAGCCGAAAGCGGCGACCTGGGGATTTGTCCTATTGTAGCAGAGTCACCCGGCAAATCTCTCCAGGTGACTACTAGGTGACCGCACAAGGGACGAGGAGCCAGCCGGTACTCGCTCTGCTGGGACGGAAGTGCAACGTGGACGGATCGATGTTGCACCTGCGCGAGGAGCGCGACCACGATGCGGCACTCTGAGCCTGCCCCGAGTTCGTGGACACCACCGATATGGTGGAGACTTGATCCATGGAACGACGGAAGAGGCGGAAGTTCACCCCAGAGTACAAGGCTGAGGTCGTCAGCTTGGTACGCGCCAGCGGCAAGACCGTTGGCCAGGTAGCCCGAGAGCTCGAGCTGACGGAGACGGCGGTACGGGCCTGGGTGAAGCAGGCCGCGATCGACGCGAAGCGCGATCCCCAGGGCCCGTTGACCAGCGAAGAGCGGTCGGAGTTGGCGCGGGTCCGGCGTGAGCTCAAGACGGTCACGATGGAGCGGGATTTCCTGCGAAAAGCTGCAACCTTCTTCGCCAAGAGCGGTCGATGACTTTCGAGCTCATCGAGGCGGAGAAAGGGAACTACCCGAAGGCGCTGATGTGCCGGGCGCTCGGGCTGTCCCGCTCTGGACATCACGCGTTCACAACGCGCGGGCCTTCGCGCCGTGCCCTCGAGGACCAACGACTCGACGTAGTCGTCGCGGCCATCTTCGCGGAGCTAAAGGGCCGCTACGGAGCCCCGCGCATCGAGCAGGAACTGCGTCGGCGTGGGCTCAACACGAGCAGGAAGAGGGTGGCGGCCTCAATGGTCCGCCAAGGTCTGCGTGCTCGGCCACGACGGCGTTGGAAGCGTACGACCGACTCCGCGCACCGGGAGCCCGTGGCTCCCAACCTTCTCGACCGCAACTTCAGGGCCGATGCGCCGGACCGCATCTGGGTGGCTGATACGACCTACCTGCCGGTGCTCGGCGGGTTCCTCTTCCTCGTCGTCATCCTCGACCTGTTCTCGCGCAAGGTGGTGGGCTGGTCGTTGGGCGATCACCTCGATGCAGAGCTGTCGGGGCAGGCGCTGCAGCGAGCGGTGGCGAGGCGTCGGCCGGAGCCTGGACTGATCTTCCACTCCGACCGCGGGTCGGAGTTCGCTGCCCAGGGATTTAGGCGTCTCCTGGCCCAGTTCGGTGCTGTCCAGAGCATGAGCCGCAAGGGAAATTGCTGGGACAACGCCGTCGCCGAGAGCTTCTTCTCGACGCTGGAGTTCGAGGGCCCGCGGACGACAACTTGGCGGACCGTTCAGGACGCCGAACCCGAGATGTTCACGTTCATCGAGACCTACTACAACGCAAGGAGGTTGCATTCACGTAACGGCTACAGGAGCCCGAACGAAACCGAGTCCGACTGGCGCCTGAGGGCGCTGGCGGCTTAACCTTGGTGTCCTTCGAATCGGGGCAAGCTCA
>Ga0335077_10011154_pt1 | contig 11231 bp, 11 predicted proteins | sample Lox_Sample_31_FD_207151 | JGI IMG/M metagenome (GOLD analysis project Ga0335077, IMG submission 207151) | Soil microbial communities from Loxahatchee National Wildlife Refuge, Florida, United States - Lox_Sample_3.1 | ecosystem: Environmental > Terrestrial > Soil > Wetlands | place: USA...
AGGGCCATGGCTGAGAAGAAGGTGATCGTCAAACATCTCTCCGCGATCCAGAACTTCGGCAGCATCGATGTGCTGTGCAGCGACAAGACCGGCACGCTCACGACCGGCCAGATGGTTCTTGACCGCTCCTTGGATCCCTTCGGGCAGCCCGCGGAACGGGTCTTCGCTCTCGCCTATCTCAACAGCCGTTTCGAGACCGGGATCCGCAGTCCGCTCGACGCGGCCATCCTGCAACGTCCAGAGCCAGAGGAGACGAAGGGGTATGAGAAGCGCGATGAGCTGCCCTACGACTTCGAGCGGCGGCGGCTTTCGATCGTGGTCGAGCGCGCCGGCGAGCGGTTGCTCGTCACCAAGGGTTCGCCGGAGGGCATTTTTCCTCTGCTGACCTCATACGAGGTCGAGGGTCGAGCGCTCCCGATCGATCCACAGACTCTCACCCGCTGCAAAGCGACCTACGAGTACCTGAGCAGGCAAGGCTTTCGCACCCTGGCGGTGGCCTACGCGAAGGTGCCGCCTCTGCAGAACTATTCGGTCAAAGATGAGCGCGATCTGACTCTGGTTGGCTTCCTCGCTTTCGCAGATCCCCCTTTGCAGGATGCCGCCGAAGCCCTTGCTACGATGCGGCGAGACGGGGTTGAGGCGAAGATCATCACCGGCGATGGGGACCTCGTCACCGATCATGTCTGCCGTCAGGTCGGCCTGGACCCGGGCAAGATCGTACTGGGCGATGGACTGGAGCGCATGAGTGACGCCGCGTTGGCACACGTGGCGGAAACGACCACGATCTTCGCGCGCGTCTCGCCGGCGCAGAAGAACCGCATCCTGCTGGCGCTGAAACATCGCGGCCATGTCGTGGGCTTCATGGGCGACGGGATCAACGATGCGCCCTCGCTCCACGCCGCCGACGTGGGGATCTCCGTCTCGACCGCGGTGGACGTGGCGCGCGACGCTGCAGATATCATCCTGGTCGAGCCCGGCCTCAAGGTCCTTCACAGCGGCATCGTCGAGGGGCGCAAGGCCTTCGGCAACGTGATGAAGTACCTGCTGATGGGTACGAGCTCCAATTTCGGCAACATGTTCAGCATGGCCGGAGCTTCGATCTTTCTCCCGTTTCTCCCCATGCTGCCCACGCAGATCCTGCTGAACAACTTCATGTACGACCTGGCGCAAATTACCATCCCGACCGATAACGTCGACGATGATTACCTGCGCAAGCCACAGCATTGGGACATCAAACTGATCCGCAACTTCATGCTCCTGATCGGGCCGATCAGTTCGCTCTTCGATTTCTTGACTTTCTACGTCCTGCTGCACTTTTTCCACGCGAACGAGGTGCTCTTCCACACCGGATGGTTCGTCGAGTCGCTTGGCACGCAAACGTTGGTGATCTTCGTCATCCGCACCTCGCACAATCCACTGCGCAGTCGCCCGAGCCCGGCGCTCACGGCGACCACACTCGCCATCGTGGCCGCGGGCGTCGCGCTGCCGTTCACGCCGCTCGCCCAGCCACTCGGCTTCACGCCGCTGCCGGTTCGCTATTTCTTGTTTCTCGCCGCAGCGACGGTCGCGTATCTCCTGCTCGTGGAAGCAGCCAAACGTCACCTTCTGCGTCGCGGGTCAGGAACGAGCACTGAGACAACGGCGTCGGGACCAGCCGTCGCGCCGCAATGAGTGTCTAGGCCTGCGGATTGTCGAAGCCGTTTTCGCACATCCGCGAATCGAGACCGACCCAGCTTAGCGGGATGAACCGTGAAACTTCGGGTGCTCGCGGTAGACTTCGACAATACAATCGCGGTCAATGACCGCCTCGACGGTGATGTTGCTGTGGTACTCCGGGAGGCTCACAGCAACGGTGTGCTGAGAGTGCTCGTCACGGGTCGCATCCTAAGCGAGCTTTTGCCTCTGCTCCCTGCTCCCGATTTGTTTGATGTGATCGTCGCGAAGAACCGCGCCGTTCTGCAATCGCCAAACGCGCGGCCCATCGCCCTCAGCCGGGCTCCCGACGCGGCACTTGTCGCCGAACTCAGCCAGCGCGGGATAGCGCACCACTGTGGCACCTGCATCGTGGAAACGTCCGCTACTGCGTCCCCTGAGGTGCTTACCATCGTGCAGACCCTTGGCCTGCCTCAGGGTGTTACCCTCAACCGCGGTAGGCTCATGGTGCTCCCGCACGGCATCGGCAAGGCGGGCGGGCTGAGCGAGGCGATATGGCGCCTGGGTGCCTCGCTGCACAGTACCCTCGCAATTGGGGATGCGGAAAACGACCAGCCGATGTTGGATGCCTGCGAGATCGGTGTTGTCGTCGCCTGGGCCAGTAATCCATTGAAGCGGTGCGCAGACGAAGTGATTCAAGCAACCGGTCCTCGAGCGGTTGCGCTATACGTGCGCGACTTGCTCTCCATGAAAACGCCTGCCGTTATCTCACACCCGAGGACTTGGACGGTGGAGTGGCTGGAGCTTCCTCGACCCCGCCGGGCCTGTGGCGTAAGGGCACGTACAAAACCGACGGCCGTCCGCCTCCCGCTTGGGGATACAGGTCCATCAATTCGTATAGGAAAGTCTGATCAAGGCTAGAAATGGGGGCGATAGTGCTTCGTCATAGGTCCACTTCAGGTACCTGCACTCGCAGCGCTGCTTTGGTGGTTTAATTGAACCGTGTTTCGTTTCATCTGACTGCGTTGTGGGCGCTCACTGATTGTTTGCAGACGCACCTACCCCGCAGCAGCCAACAACTGCTTGCGCACCAGAAGCAAATTGGCCAACGCGAACAGGCTGAACAGCTGCGCGGCGTTCTTCGCCAGCCCCCGGTAGCGCACCTTGACGTACTTCCACAGATGCTTGACCACCCAAAACGGGTGCTCGCCCAGGGCGCGTACCCGCGAGCGCTTGGTGTTGCGCGCCTTCTGCCTCTGGGTCAAGGGGCGGTTGCGCTGAGCCTTCTCATGCACGTTCCACTGGACCCCGGCTTGCTCGGCGAGCTGCTTTGCCTCTTTGCAGGCATAGGCCGAATCTCCCCACAAGGCTTGTTCTCCACCGTGCAGCAGCTCGCCCAGCACCGCGGGGTCGGCCACGTTGGCCGCAGTACAGCTCAGAGTATGGGTGAGCCGCGAGCTCGCATCCACCCCGATGTGGGCCTTCATGCCGAAGTACCACTGGTTGCCCTTCTTGGTCTGGTGCATCTCGGGGTCGCGCGCTTTGTCCTGGTTCTTGGTGGAGCTGGGGGCGGCGATGATGGTGGCATCCACAATGGTGCCCTTGCCCAGCAGCAGCCCCTTGTCGGCCAAAAGAGTGTTGATCTGGCTAAACAGCGCCTCGGTGAGCTTATGCTTCTCCAACAGGTGGCGAAACTTCAGAATCGTGCTCTCGTCGGGGATGACCTCGCAGGCCCCGTCGATGCCCACGAAGCGGCGCATCGACTCCGAGTCGTAGAGCGCCTCTTCCATACCCGGATCGGACAGGGCAAACCATTGCTGCAGGCAGTAGATACGCAGCATGCGCTCCAGCGGCATGGGCTGGCGGCCCTTACCCGCTCTGGGGTAGTGCGGGGCGATGAGTGCTGCTAGCCTGTCCCAGGGTACGATCTTGTCCATCTCGGCCAAGAAGGTTTCGCGTTTAGTCTTCTTGCCTTTGTTGCGGTACACCGGGGCAGCGAAGGACATCTGTTTCATGCACGAGGTCCTAGGTTTGTAATGCCCATAGCATACACCAAAAACTGTGACACTTGATCAGAGATTCCTATACGGTGTGAGGCATGTCGGTTGACACCTGGATGCCAAGTGCGCGGGCGCGCTGGACGGTAATCGGATAATCGTGCGTCCAGCGGCCTTCGCTCAATGTCATGGCCAACTCCTTCGCTTTGTCCTCGGGGTAGTGTTTCAAAAGCAGGTCGGTGACAAAACTGGTCACTTGAGCCCGAGCCTTGTTGGCCATATCCGTCAGAAGGAGCGCCAGGTCGCTCGCCTGCTGAGGTTTCTTGTAGTCGAGAATCTTCGCGATGGAGGCGGCCGGAAGCTCGCCGAGCTGCGGGTCAACCGGACCAAGCACCGCGTTGGGATCCATGACGATCTCATCGGCCGCCAGCGCGATGAGCGTGCCTCCGCTCATCGCGTAGTGCGGCACGAATACGGTTACCTTTCCTTTGTGCTCGGCCAGCGCCTTGGCGATCTGCTCCGCAGCCAGCACCAGCCCGCCGGGGGTGTGCAACACGACGTCGATCGGCTGCTCCAGTGGTGTCAGCCGGATCGCTCGCAGGACAGCCTCCGAGTCCTCGATGCTGATGTAGCTTGCCACCGGCAGCCCGAGAAAGCTCACCGTGTCCTGGCGATGAATCAGCCCGATAACTCGCGATTTCCGTTCGTCCTGAAAGCGCTTCAGCAGCTGGCTACGCGCGGAGTTCAGCCAATACGGCTGCAACGCCTGGTAGAGGAAGAGCGCTGTCAGGACCAGCCAGAACAGTGCGCGGAATGCATTTGCAACGCGCTGGCTCCGGCTGGGCCGAACTGACGGCGTGCTTGAGCTCGCTTCGGCAGGGGATGTCATACGTCTGCCGGTGTAAGTGATGATTGCTTTACGATGCGGTTGCAAGTTCCACACAAGTCAACTGCAAAGACGCGTTGGATATGGAGAGCTCGTTCACTGCTGCTCTTCCTTCGCGGCATGAACGGCCAGCGCGAGCATCACCAGGCCCCAGCCGTCGAACATCAGCTCGATCGCGAGAAATAGACCGAGCACCCATAAGCCCGACCCCGGAAACTCCGCGTAGATCAGAATGCCCAGCAGAATGGACAGCGCCCCGCTAGCAACGATCCACCCCCATCCGCTTTGCTCCTTGTGAGCAAACCCCATCCAGATCTTAACCACACCGGCGGCGGTCAGAAAAGCCGCCACCACCAGGGTCAAGCTGAGGGCACCCAGCACCGGGTGCAGCAGCAACAACGCGCCGCCGGCGAGGTATAGAAGCGCGAGCACAATGGCAGCCGCCTTGCCCTTCCAACCGTGAAGCTTGAACGACGCCGCGATTCCGGTACCCCCAGCCACCACCAGCAGAGCACCGAAAAAAATCGTGGTTGCCAAGGTATAGGCGATCGGCTGAAAGAGGCCGATCGTACCGAGGACGATCATCAGAATGCCGAGCGTGAGGAGCAGTATCCAGTGCTTCTTCGCCTCCCCGAGCGCGGCTTTAGCCATCGCGACTTCCGCCTTCGCTGCCATCTGCTCCTCCTTTACGGTTTTGGTGCTCGCATCGACTCCGGCCACGCCAACTCGGCTGCCCGAACTCCTCGTTGCGTAGCCGCATCCGCCGGAGATGCTGTGATCCCCGGGCGGGCCTGGGTTTCAGTTCCTGTCGTATCTAGATTCGGGCAGTTCCTTCAGCGCATCCTTCATGGTGCCAGGCACGATGATCCTGCGGCTGACCAGACCGAACTGTTCGGCCGGGATCGCTGCATGGTGCACGCCCGTGCCCAGGAATCCACCCTCGCTGATAATGGCCATGGAGAGTCTCCCATCCGCCGCCCCGGGATGTGCGCTGTCAAAAGCCGCTCCCGATGTCGCACTGTTCTGCACCGAGGCTAACGCGGTCCGCTCACTGTTTAAGCGCGTGCCACGTAGCGGACACACTGCATCCATCAGCCGTTCATTTCTCAGGTAGGCTGGCACATTCCACGACCCTCGCATTTGCGCCAGATCAAACAATACGGAGTTTCGCGGCTAGCCGCTGCCACTCGTCTGGCTGATCTTTGCCAGGAACGCACCCTGCCAAGTTCTAGACTGATCCTCCATCAGATTACCAGTTCCCGCAACGCACGCGCCGCCTGCCCCTGAGCGGGCGGCACGCGCGGGCGTCACGCTTGCGCGACCTTGGAAATGCACTTTCGGGCCTTGAACGGCAGGATCACAAGCACGTCGAACACGACGGCATAGGACGCGATCAGCCAGAGCACGACGAGCGCACCGGCTCCGGGCCGCACCACGAGAAGCACGCCGAACACGATCGATGCGAGGCCCGCGAGGATCGGTAGCCACTCGTTAGCGATCTCCTTGCGCAGCCGGACTGCCGCCACGATCTCGAGAACACCCGTGGCGATCGCCCAGATTGCGATGTAGAAAAGGAGCGCGAGCGCGGTGATATCGGGTGCGAGGAAAGCGATGATCCCGATGCCAATCCCAAGCAGCCCGTCGAGGAGCAGCACCTACCAGTACTCGTGATGCTTGCGTCCCGCGAGATAGCCGTCCACACGCCTAGGATGCCGTCCGCCATCGCGCAGGCACCGAAGAGCAGCACCAGAGCGGCAAGCGAGATCCCAGGCAGGAACCACGTCAGAACCCCAAACAGGATGGCTGCGATGCCGCGCAGGAGCAGCAGCCACTAGCTGCGAGTGAGATCAGAAGCCAACCGGCCTTTCGCTTGATTCATAGCATCCTCCATGAGTAAGTCTTGCTGCTCGATCAGTCGGATGCGCTGCTGCGAATTGCACGCGGTCGCCAGTCTCCTCTCTTTCCTTGACAGCTCAGGTGAATTGCTGCGCACGCTCGAAGAGGCGCGCGGTGACGGCCCCGAATATGAAGCCGCTGACATGAGCCGCGTACGCCACCCCACCTGTCGGCTCCTGCACGACCGTACCCAAACTCAGGAGCTGCAGTAGAGCCCATACCCCGATCAGGAGTGCGGCCGGGATATAGGCGACGCGCACAAACACGAAGATCACGAGAAGCGAGCGGATCCTGTCACTCGGGTACGTGACCAGGAACGCACCCATGACGGCGGCGATCGCGCCGCTCGCGCCGAGATTCGGAACAGTGGAATGAGGACTGGCCGCTATCTGCGCCAGCGCCGCGGCCAGCCCACCCAGAAGGTAGAAGAGCGCGTAGCGCCGCGGATTCATCAGGTCCTCGACCTCGGGCCCGAAGGCCCACAGGAATACCATGTTGCCAATGATGTGCGACCAGCTGGCGTGCATGAACATCGCCGTCAGAATCGTAATCCAATTTCGCCCCGCGACGATGTCGACGGGTGTGACCGACCACTTGGTCACGAACGCCGCTCCGCCCGCCAGCTCGAGGATAAACACCAACGCGTTGATCACGATGATGGACGACGTGACAACGGGAAAGCGTGTAGGGCGCCGAGAAGCATCACCGAGCGGGATCACAGCTGCCATGTCAGTGCCTCCGATCGCATATGGTCGACAGTCTTGTCGGCCGTATCCGCGTATTGTGTAGGGCCTGCCGCTCATCATACCCGTTGTGTCCGAAAATTCGAACGAGCCTCTCAGGCGGCACGCCGGGCACGGCTGACCGCCGGGCTCTAGACTCTGCGCATGAGCCTCAAGCCCTCGCCGGTCGCATTCCTGATCTTTATGCTCGCCGGCTGGATCGCCCGCCAGCAGGTAATTGTCATCGAGTATCTGAAGGCCGAGAACCGCATGCTGCGCGAGCGGCTCAAAGGACGTTCGCTCCGTTTCTCGGATCAGGACGGCGCCTTGCTGGCCCGCAAGGCGTTGGGGATTCCGCGCAAGGGCTGCCGGAACTGGGCACCGTTGTCACCCCTGATACGCTGCTGCGCTGGCAGCGTAGGCTCATTGCTCAGAAGTTCGACTCTGGTCAGAAGCGTAAGGCTGGACGTCCGGCAACGATCCGCCTGATTGTCGAGCTGATCGTGCGCATGGCGCTGGAGAACCCGCGCTGGGGCCACACCCGTATCCGGGGGCGTTGTTCAACCTGGTGCGCGAAGTCGGCCACGGGACCATTGCCGATGTGCGCAAGCGCGAGGGCATCGAGCCCGCGCCGCAGCGCGGCAAGCGCACCCCCTTGGTCGATGTTCCTCGAGGCGCACTGGCGCAGCGTTGTGGCAGCGGACTTCTTCACCGCCGCGGTCTGGTCGCTGCGCGGCTTCGTCACCTACTGCATCTTCTTCTTGATCGACCTGGCCACACCGATCGTGCGTATCCTGGGGATCACGACGCAGCCCGACGAGCGTTGGATGCTGCAGATCGCGAGGAATCTGACCGACACGGAGAACGGCACGCTGGATGGCAAGAGCCCCCTGATCATCGACCGCGATACCAAGTACAGCGCCCAGTTCCGACGGCTGGTCGCGGAGTCGAGGACGGCCGTGATCCGTCTGCCACCGCGATCGCCAAATCTGACTGCCTACGCCGGGCGCTTCGTGCGCTCGGTGAAGGAAGAGTGCCCGAGTCAAATGACATTCGTCGGGCAGGCCTCCTTGCGTCGTGCCATCGCCGAGTTCACTGCGCACTACCATCGGAAACGCGATCACCAAGGTATTGCAAACCGGCTAATCCAGCCCGCAGCCACGCACCCGATGCCGGCAACACATGTTCAGCGGCATCAGCGGCTCGGCGAGATGCTCAACTTCTATTGCAACGCGAGTTCTTCTCGAATACCGGTATCAGCCACTTCGCCTACGGGGCGAAGGTCGTCGCATGACCGCCGCCACTCTCAGGATCGTCTCCCGCTGCTCCGGATCCAGGGCACGGAAAGCATCGAGCCAGATGCGCTTGTCCTCAATAAATCGCTCCACGTGATCGAGCTTCAGCCCGGCGGCCTGAGCCAGGATGATCCAGGGATCTACGCCAAGTACAGTGGCGATTCGGCCCAGCGCGTCCTCCCTCACCGCGGTCCACGAACCGCTTTCGATCTGCGACAAATACCCCTGACTGAGCCCGCTGCGCTCGGCAAGGAGTTCCTGACCGACTCCATGCAACTCCCGGATTCGTCGCACTGCATAGCCCAGCCCCAAGCCTCGCCTCGGGATCCGAGCACGCCTGGAGCGAGCTGCTCGAGCCATTCGACTCCTCACCGGGCGCGATCTTCTATCGAGCGCTTCCATTCGGCGGAGAGCGTGCGAGAGCGCTGAGCAGCCACCTGCGCAAGCAGGGCCTTGGCGACGCGCTCGTTGCCGGTGGCCACGTCCGGCCTGCGGCGAACGAACGCTTCCACCTCGCGCGCCAGCTGCGGCTCGCCCTGGTCCCGCAGCGCGGCTGCGGTCGCGGCGCCGAAAGGCAGCTCGGTCTTGGTCAAGTGCGCACCCAAGATCTGCGGCACACCTTTGCAGCTCAGCCGCCGGCGGCTGGTGTTCCTGCCGAAGATCGAGCGGCGTCGCTCGGCCACTCAGCTCGATCGATGACTGGACGCTACGCCAGCGCGGAGATCGGTGGGCTCATTGGGCGCGCGAACCGGGGACTGGATCGGGCCGGCATCTGCACGATCCTGCTGCTGGCAGCGGGGCACGGCTATGGACAAAAGGTCCCGCAGGAAGGAAGAGAACCTGGATTTGAGGTTCGGAGGACTTGATGTTTTGGCGCGCCCGGCAGGATTCGAACCCACGACCCCCTGGTTCGTAGCCCGGTTCTGCTCAAAGGCAACCCAGTGTTCTCAACAAGTTATGCCGGCAACCCGTTGCGATGTTTGCTGGACGATGCTCAACAGCGCTGTACAGAGTCACGCAGAGAGGTATGCACATCGGGGGATCACGTGCGTGCGCCGTTGCGGAGGCCAGTGGCCGCGTTTACCGCACGCATGCAAGTCGGCGACGACGCGTCGCTTGCCCTCGAATCGGAATCGCGTCTCAAGAATCCGGTATCTCGGGCTAACCGGGATGTTGATGTCATCGACGCTCCACTCGTTGCGCCATCGATCTGCCAAGATGCGGCTAGTTCGTGTCCACACAACTGAGGGAGAGGCCCTCCACAGGGTTCACAACGGTGAGGCCGGAACTGGCAAAGAACGTCTTCCACGTTCACGAAGTGGGCTAGCGTGGCAAGGGCGCGCTGCAGGTCAAGCGTGGCGAGCTCGTCCGAACCTGCATTTGGGAACCCCGCCCTGCGTCGATCCGCACACAGGTACCAATCCGAGCGACCTACAACGATGCAGGAGCGATCTCCGGTTCCAAGGGCACTGTCACAATCTTGTCACGCACGGTCCAATAGACTGTGTTGCTAGGCTCCGCTTCTACCTTGCCGTGAGGCCCTGGCTGCGTTGACCGTCCTGGATGGCGGAGACAAGGCGATCCTTCCCTCGGCGTACTGAGGCGCCGATGTGTTCAGAAGAACTGGCGCTATGATAAGAAAGAATGTCACGTATCCCATGCTCACGCTTGAGGATACGTGAGCGCGGAAAAAGCGCTCTGCTTTTCGCGTGTCACTCGTCCTTTGCTCCGGAGAATTATCCAATGACAACGAAGACTCGATCGGCCTTCCTGGGGATCACTGCATTTCTAATCATGGGGCCAACTGGGTGGACATCGCTCGCGACCGCGGCCGAGATTACGGGCGCCGGTGCGACATTCCCGTTCCCGCTCTATAGCGCTTGGGCTGATGCGTACAAGCACAAAACCGGCACGGCACTGAACTATCAATCGATCGGATCAGGCGGAGGGATAAAACAGATCCAGACCAAGACGGTCGATTTTGGAGCCTCGGACATGCCCCTAACTCCGGAGGCACTGGAAAAGGATGGGTTGATGCAGTTCCCGACAGTAGTCGGCGGGGATGTCCCGGTTGTCAACTTACAGGGCGTAAAGCCAGGCGAGCTGAAACTAACCGGCCCATTGCTCGCCGATATCTACCTCGGCAAGATCACCAAATGGAACGACCCGGCGATCACCGCGTTGAACCCCGGTTCCTCCCTTCCCGGTCAGGCAATCACGGTCGTCCACCGTGCCGACGGCTCCGGCACGACGTTCATCTGGACCAACTATCTGTCGAAGGTCAGTCCGGAGTGGAAAACCAAGGTGGGTGAGGGCACATCGGTGGCCTGGCCGGCCGGAGTCGGCGGCAAGGGCAACGAAGGCGTCGCTGCGTTCGTGCAACGGATCTCCGGTGCAATAGGCTATGTCGAATATGCCTATGCGCTGCAGAACAAGATGACGGACGTGCAAGTCAAAAACCGCAACGGGGAGTTCGTCAGGGGAAATGCGGAAAGCTTCAAAGCTGCGGCTGCTGGCGCGGACTGGAATAAAGCCCCGGGCTTTTTCCTGGTTCTCACGGATCAGCCGGGAACTGGCGCCTGGCCTATCAGTGGCGCGACGTTCATCCTAATGCACAAGGCTCAGACCAAGCCGGACCGTGCCAAAGAAGTGCTCAGATTCTTCGACTGGGCCTACACCAACGAAGGAGACAAGCTCGCGGCCAAGCTCGATTACGTCTCGCTCCCCGATCCGGTCATCCGGCACATCCAGGCGGCCTGGAAAGCACAGATCAAGGACCCTG
>Ga0335077_10011155_pt1 | contig 11231 bp, 7 predicted proteins | sample Lox_Sample_31_FD_207151 | JGI IMG/M metagenome (GOLD analysis project Ga0335077, IMG submission 207151) | Soil microbial communities from Loxahatchee National Wildlife Refuge, Florida, United States - Lox_Sample_3.1 | ecosystem: Environmental > Terrestrial > Soil > Wetlands | place: USA: Florida...
CCGCACACCACGCCGATCTTGTCGTGCAGCGGCTTGACCAGCGGCGCCAGGCAATTGGTGGTGCAGGAGGCATTGGAGACGACGGTGTGGCTGCTCTTCAGCACGTTGTGGTTCACGCCGTACACCACGGTGGCGTCGACGTCCTTGCCGCCCGGCGCCGAGATGATGACCTTCTTGGCCCCGGCCTTTACGTGCGCGGAAGCCTTCTCCTTGCTGGTGAACAGCCCGGTGCACTCCAGCACCACATCCACGCCGAGGTCCTTCCACGGCAGCTGCGCCGGGTCGCGCTGCGCCAGCACCTTGACGCGATCGCCGTTGACGACCATGGCGTCGCCCTCGACCGCGACCGTACCCTTGAACTTGCCGTGCACCGTGTCGTAGCGCGTGAGATGTGCGTTGGTCTGCGGGCTGCCGAGGTCGTTCAGCGCCACGATCTGGATGTCCCGGTTGCGCCCGGATTCGTACAGCGCGCGCAGGATGTTGCGGCCGATGCGGCCATAGCCATTGATGGCAACGCGAATGCTCATGGGAACTGCTCCGGAAAAAGTTGAGGAAGGCGAGGGCGCAAGGGGCAATTTTACTCCAGCCGGAGGTGCCGGGCGCTGCATTGCGAAATCGCGACCTCTCTCGTATAGTGCGCCTCAAGCCCGCGCTGCAACGGCGCGAGACGATACTTAGAATCAACTACCTCTGGAGGCACTCATGAAACGATTGCTCGTCGCAACTGCGCTCGGCGCGGTCGGCCTGGCTTCGTCCGCTCCCCTCTATGCCGGCGGCGAAGTGGAAGTCCTGCACTGGTGGACCTCGGGCGGCGAAGCGAAATCCGTGGCCGAGCTCAAGAAGGAGCTCGAGGCCAAGGGCGACACCTGGAAAGATTTCGCGGTGGCCGGCGGCGGCGGCGAGACGGCCATGACCGTGCTCAAGTCGCGCGTGGTTTCCGGTCAGCCCCCCACGGCAGCTCAGGTGAAAGGCCCCCAGATCCAGGACTGGGCCGCCGAGGGCGTGCTGGCCAACCTGGACAGCACCGCCCAGGCCGGCAAATGGGACAGCCTGCTGCCGCCGGTGGTCAGCAATGTCATGAAGTACAAGGGGCACTACGTCGCCGTTCCGGTGAACGTTCACCGCGTGAACTGGCTGTGGGCCAATCCCGAGGTATTCAAGAAAGCCGGCGCCAAGATTCCCACCAACTGGGACGAGTTCATGGTCGCAGCGGACAAGATCCAGAAGGCCGGCTTCATCGCGCTGGCCCACGGCGGGCAGCCGTGGCAGGACGCGACCCTGTTCGAGTCGGTCGCGCTGGGCGTAGGCGGCGCCGAGTGGTACCGCAAGGCGTTCGTGGACCTTGACCCGAAGGCGCTGAACAGCCCGACGATGGAGAAAGCTTTCACGACCCTGCGCGCGGTGCAGAAATACATCGACAAGGACGCCGCCAACCGCGACTGGAATCTCGCCACCGCGATGGTGATCAACGGCAAGGCCGGGATGCAGATCATGGGTGACTGGGCCAAAGGCGAGTTCACGGCGGCGGGCAAGGTCGCGGGGCGGGATTACATCTGCGCGCCGGCTCCCGGCACGAAGGGCGCATTCACCTTCAACATCGACAGCTTCATCATGTTCCAGCAGAAGGACGCCAGCAAGCAGCAGGCGCAAAGGGACTTGGCCTCGGCCATCATGGACGTGCACTTCCAGGAGGTGTTCAACCTGAACAAGGGCTCGATCCCGGTGCGCATGGGCATGAACCTCGACAAGTTCGATCAGTGCGCGAAGGATTCGGCAGCCGAGTTCACCGCCTCATCGAAGAGCGGTGCGCTGGTCCCGAGCTTCGCGCATGAAATGGCCATGCCGCCCGCTCCCAAGGGGGCCATGTTCGACGTCATCACGGCATTCATGAACACGCCCAGCATGACGCCGAAGCAGGCAGCGGAAAAGATGGGCGCCGCCAGCGGCAAGAAAGTCTGACGTTAACGCCGGCGCCGGCGTAGTCCGCCGGCGCCCGGTGTCACGCAGTAGCACGACGGGGAGGCGTGTGAATCAACCGGCGGGCGGCGCCAGCCCGGCGCTCACGCGGGCGCGCAGAGGCATCGCGGACTATGTGGAGACCGCGCTGCCGAAGATCGTCCTCGGCCCGACCCTCCTCTGCGCGCTGATCTTCGTCTACGGCTTCATCGCGTGGACCGCCTGGCTGTCCTTCACCGAGTCGCGCATCCTGCCGCGCTACGATTTTGCCGGCCTGGTGCAGTACATCGCGCTGTTTGCCAACGACCGCTGGTGGACAGCGGTCAAGAACCTCGGCATCTTCGCCGGTCTGTTCATCGGGTTTTGCCTCGTAACCGGTCTCGTGCTGGCCATCCTGCTGGATCAGCGTATCCGAGCGGAGGGCTTCCTGCGCGCCATCTACCTGTATCCGATGGCGCTCTCGTTCATCGTCACGGGCACCGCATGGCGCTGGATCCTGAATCCCGGGCTCGGCCTGGAGCACCTGGTGCGGCAGCTCGGCTTCGAGCACTTCACCTTCGACTGGATCGTGACGCCGGGGATGTCGATCTACGCCGTCGTGATCGCAGGCGTATGGCAATCCACCGGCTTCGTCATGGCGCTGTTCCTGGCCGGGCTGCGCGGCATCGACGATGCGATCATCAAAGCCGCGCAGGTGGACGGCGCCGGGCCGGTTCGCATCTACGGCAGCATCGTCATTCCGTCGCTGCGGCCGGTATTCTTCAGCTCGCTCATCATCCTCGGGCACATCGCCATCAAGAGCTTCGACCTGGTGATGGCGCTCACCGGCGGCGGGCCCGGCTTCTCGTCCGATCTGCCGGCGACCTTCATGTATACCTTCGCCTTCAACCGCAACCAGATCGGGCTGGGCGCGGCGAGCGCGATGATGATGCTGATGACCGTGGTCGCGATCATCGTGCCGATGATCTACTCGGAGACCCGCAGGCAGCGCCATGGGTGAGCCCTATCGGACGCAGACGGCCGGCTCGCACCTCATCGGGCGCGCGGTCATCTACACGCTGCTCGTCCTGTTCGCGCTGTACTACCTCATGCCGCTGTTCGTGATGCTCACCACGTCGCTCAAAACCCTGGACGACATCCGCACCGGCAATTTGCTCGCGCTGCCGGTCCAGCTGAGCTTCGACGCCTGGACGAAGGCCTGGGACAGCGCATGCACTGGCGTCTACTGCGGCGGGCTCAAAGGCAACTTTCTCAACTCGGTGAGCTTCGTGGTGCCGGCGGTGATCATCTCCACGCTGATCGGGGCGTTCAACGGCTACGTGCTCACCATGTGGCGCTTCAAAGGCAGCGATCTGCTGTTCACCGCGCTCCTGATCGGCTGCTTCATCCCGTTTCAGGTGGTGCTGCTGCCGATGGCGCAGACCCTGGGATGGCTCGGGATCGCGAACTCGACCGCCGGCCTCGTCTTCGTGCACGTCGTGTACGGCCTGGCCTTCACCACGCTGTTCTTCCGCAACTTCTACGTGACCGTTCCGGTTGAGCTCACCAAGGCCGCGCGCATCGACGGCGCCGGCTTCTTCACCATCTTCTGGCGCATCATTCTGCCGCTGTCGCCGCCCATCATCGTGGTGTGCGTGATCTGGCAGTTCACGCAGATCTGGAACGACTTCCTGTTCGGGGTGGTGTTCTCCTCCGGCCAGCGGCAGCCCATCACGGTGGCGTTGAACAACCTCGTGAACACCACGACCGGCGTCAAGGAGTACAACGTCGACATGGCGGCGGCGATCATCGCCGGCCTGCCTACGCTGCTCGTCTACGTGCTCGCCGGCAAGTATTTCGTGCGCGGCCTCACAGCCGGCGCTGTCAAAGGCTGAGGAGACCGCATGGGCTCGCTCTCGATTCGCAACGTGGTCAAGCGCTATGGCCCCGTGCAGGTCCTGAAGGGCATCAACATCGAAGTGTCCGATGGTGAATTCCTGATCCTGGTGGGTCCCTCGGGCTGCGGCAAGTCGACTCTCCTCAATATGATCGCCGGCCTCGACACCATCACCGGCGGCGAGATCGCCATCGGCGGGCGCATCGTCAACGACCTGTCGCCCAAGGACCGGGACATCGCCATGGTGTTTCAGTCGTACGCGCTGTATCCGACTATGTCAGTGCGCGACAACATCTGCTTCGGACTGAAGATCCGCAAGGTGCCGAAGGACAAGCAGGACGAGATCGTGGCCCGCGTCGCCAAGACGCTGCAGATGGAGCATCTGCTCGAGCGCATGCCGTCGCAGTTGTCGGGCGGGCAGAGGCAGCGTGTCGCGATGGGGCGGGCGCTGGCGCGCGATCCAATGCTGTTCCTGTTCGACGAGCCGCTGTCCAATCTGGACGCCAAGCTGCGCGTGGAGATGCGCACCGAGATCAAGCTGCTGCACGAGCGCCTCAAGGCGACGATTGTGTACGTCACGCACGATCAGATCGAGGCCATGACGCTGGGCGATCGCATCGCGGTGATGAAGGAAGGCGAAGTCCGCCAGCTCGGGAGCCCGCAGGAGGTGTACGACAACCCGGCCGATTTATTCGTGGCGAGCTTCATCGGTTCGCCGTCGATGAACTTCATCCGCTGCCCGGTGGTGGCCGACAACGGGGCGGTAGGTGTGGAGTTGCAGGAAGGCGCCGAGCGCTTCGTCTTCCGCGCCCCGGAACCGCTGCGCGAGGGACTGCGCCGCTCGCTCGGCAAAGAAGTGATCATGGGCATCCGCCCGGAGCAGATCACGGATCGCTCACCGTGGAGCGGCGAGAATCCGCACGTCGTGTCTCGCTCGGCCAAGATCGAAGTCGTGCAGCCCACGGGCCCCGACACGCTGGCGCTCATCCACCTGAACGGGACACCCGTGACCTGCCGCGTGCACCCCGAGGCAGCACCGCATCCGGGTGAGAGCATGAGCCTGATGTTCGACCTGTCGAAGCTCGTGTTCTTCGATCCGGCGAGCGAAAAGCGGATTACCTAGCTGGTTGCAAAACCCGTTTCCAGGGCCGAGGCAAGTCCGCGCAGGGCGGGGTTGTCCGCGAGGATGATCCAGACCGGAACCTGCGCCATGTAGTGCGAAAAGCGCCCTTTCTGCTCGAAGCGCGGGCGGAAGGGCGAATTCAGAAAATAGTCTCCCAGACGCGGCACGATACCGCCGCCGATGTACACGCCGCCGCGCGCGCCCAGCGTCACCACCAGGTTGCCCGCAGCGGTTCCGAGCACGCCGCAAAACATCCGCAGCGCCTCGGCGCAGTGGGGATCGGCCGCGCTCAATCCCGCCTCAGTCACCTGCTCGGGCTTGAAGGGCTTCGCCGCAACTCCATCCAGGGCACACAGCGCTTCGTAAGTCGCTACCAGCCCGGGACCGCTCGCCAGCCGCTCGGTGGACACGTGTCCCAAGCGGCCGCGCAACACATGCAGGACGCCGTCCTCGCGCTCATCCATGGGGCTGAACGCGGTGTGGCCGCCCTCGCCACGGATGGGTACCCAGTTTCCCTGACAGGGGATCAGCCCCGAGACGCCCAGGCCGGTTCCTGCACCGATCAAGGCGAGCGGCGCACCTTCCACACTGCTGCCGCCACCGACGCTGCGCAGCTCGTCGGGCCGCAACAGCGGCAGCGACAACGCCAGAGCGGTGAAATCATTGATCACCAGCAGCCGCTTCAACTCGAGCGCGCGGCGCGTCTGCTCGATCGAGAAGACCCACGGGCTGTTGGTGAGCTTGACGACATCGCCTGTGACCGCAGTAGCGACGTCAACCGCCGCTTCGCTCACCGCGCTTACCCCAACCCGGGATAGATAGTGGCGCGCAGCCTGTTCGAGCCCGGGGAAGTCCGCGCACAGCAGGCTTTCTTCCTGCTGCGGCCGGTTGGAGCTTGCCGGCAACAACGCGAAACGGACGTTGGTCCCGCCGATATCGGCGACCAGTCGCACGCCGCTGGATTGCGGACTGGCGGCCACGTCCTACGCGCCGAGTACCCGCTTGGCCGCCGCTACCACGTGTTCCGGCGTGAAGCCGAAATAATTGAACACGTCCGCGCCCGGCGCCGACTCGCCAAAGCGGTCGATGCCGACCACAGCACCTTCGAGCCCAACGTACTTGCGCCAGAAGTCGCTGACACCCGCCTCGACGGCGACGCGTTTGACGCCGGGCGTGAGCACCGAATCACGGTAGCTCTGTTCCTGCCGGTCGAAGCGCGTCGTGGACGGCATCGACACGACCCGAGTGCCGATACTCTCTTCCTGCAGGCGTTTCTGGGCCTGCATCGCCAGCCCCACTTCCGAGCCGGTCGCGATCAGGATCACTCGAGGCGCGCTGCCCGTGGCTTCGGACAGCACGTAGCCGCCGCGCTCGATGAGCGCAATCTGCGCCGCGCTGCGCGCCTGAAACGGCAGGTTCTGGCGCGACAGCAGCAGCGATGTTGGACCATCGCGATGCTCGACCGCCGCGAGCCAGGCGACCATGGTCTCGCACGTGTCGCACGGGCGCCAGACTTCCATGTTCGGAATGTAGCGCAGGGTGGCCGGCTGCTCGATGGGCTGATGCGTCGGACCGTCCTCGCCCAGGCCGATGGAGTCGTGGGTGTAGACGAAGATGCTGCCGGCCCGCATGAGCGCTGCAATGCGCAGTGCGTTGCGCGCATAGTCGGAGAAAGTCAGGAACGTCCCGCCGAACGGGATCAGCCCGCCGTGCGCCGCGAGCCCATTCAGAATGGCTGACATGCCGAACTCGCGCACGCCGTAGAACAGGTAGTTTCCGCCGCCGCCCCCGCGCGTCAACGGCCTGGCGCCGGACCATAGCGTCAGATTGGAAGGTGCCAGATCGGCCGAGCCTCCGATCAGCTCGGGAAGATTCGGCGCCAGCCCCTCGATGGCGTTCTGCGAGGCCTTGCGCGTAGCGATGCTCTCGCCTTTTTGATTGACCGCAGCCAGCATCGCCTCGCGCTGCGCCCGCCATCCGTTCGGCAGCTCGCCGGCCATGCGCCGCTGAAACTCCGCGGCAGCTTGCGGATGCTGCGCGGCATAGCTCGCGAACTTGGCCTGCCAGGTTGCTTCCAGCTCCCGGCCGCGCGCCCGCGCATCCCACGCGGCGTAGATGTCCGCGGGAATCACGAACGGCGGATACTTCCAGCCGAGGCACTCGCGTGCCGCCGCCACTTCTTTCTCGCCCAGCGCAGCGCCGTGCGCGGCGCCTGTGTTTTCCTTGTTCGGCGCGCCCTTGCCGATGATGGTCTTGCAGCAGACCAGCGACGGCCGGTCGGTCACCGCCTGCGCCGCGCGCAGCGCGCGTTCGACTGCCTCGAAATCGTGACCGTCGACCGCGCGCACCACGTGCCAGCCGTAGGCCTCGAAACGCTTCGGGGTGTCGTCGGTGAACCAGTGCTCCATGGTCGACTTCTCGGAGTCGATCGAGATGTGATTGTCGTCGTAGATCGCGAGGAGCTTGCCCAGGCCGAGCGTGCCGGCGAGACTCGCCGCTTCGTGGGAAATCCCCTCCATCATGCAGCCGTCACCCATGAAGACGTAGGTGCGGTGGTCGACGATGTCGAAACCCGGCCGATTGAAGTCGGCGGCCAGCACGCGCTCGGCGATGGCCATGCCCACCGCGTTCGCGAAACCCTGCCCGAGCGGACCCGTGGTGGTTTCAATGCCCGGCGTCAGCCCGCGCTCCGGGTGACCGGGCGTCTTGGAGTGCAGCTGGCGGAAGCGCTCGATCTCCTGCATCGGCAGGTCGAATCCAGTCAGATGCAGCAGCGCGTATTGCAGCATCGAGCCGTGGCCGTTCGACAGCACGAAGCGATCGCGGTTGGCCCACGACGGATTCTGCGGGTTGAAGCGCAGGTGATGATTCCACACCACTTCGGCGATGTCGGCCATCCCCATCGGCATCCCGGGGTGGCCCGAATTCGCCTTCTGCACAGCGTCCATGGCCAGCGCCCGCAGCGCGTTGGCCAGCTCTTGTCGGGTTGCCATGTATCGATAGACCCTATCTCATAATGGTTGGTGCCATCAGTCCCGCCGTGGGAGCTTGATGCCGAGCTGCTTCAACTTGCGGTACAGGTGCGTGCGCTCCAGGCCGACGCGCTCGGCGACCCGGCTCATGTTTCCCGATTCGCGGCTGATGTGGTAGTCGAAATACACGCGCTCGAATGCATCGCGCGCCTGCCGCAGCGCCAAGTCGAGCGGCAGGGTACCGAGCGCGCGCCCGAGCGGTGCGTCCTGGCGCGACACGGCGTTGTTCACTTCGGCCGCACCGATCTCGCTGGTCAAGGCGAGCAGCGCCGTTGACTTCACCACGTTCTCCAGCTCGGCCAGATTGCCAGGCCAGTCGTACACGCGCAGGGCGTTCAAGGCGCCGGTGGTGAACTGCCGCGGCGGCAACTCCTTGTTCTCCACGCAGCGCTCTATGATCAGTTTCGCCAGCTCCGGAATGTCTTCCGGGTGCTCGCGCAGGCTTGGCACTCTGATCTGGATCGGCGCAATCGCAGCAAACAGACGCGGGTCGAAACTGCTCTCGGCCACCATGCGCGCCAGGGGCTTGGACGTCGAGCAGATGAGGCGCGTGTGGTAGCGCTCGAGCTTGGCGGTCTGGCCGAGCAGACTGCGCTGCTGTTCGGCTGTGAGCTCGCTGACGGCATGCAAAAACAGGCTGCCCTCGGCAGCCTGACCGACGAGGTTGTTGGCCGGGTCCTCGAGCACCGCAAAGCTTTCCGGCTCGACCCACGGCGTATTCGCTACGTGCAGAAACCGGGCGCACAGCGTCTTGCCGCAGCCCGGCTCCCCGGTGAGAAGCACCGGCGTCTTGAGGTTTCGAATCATCTCCAAGCGCTGGCGCAGCTCAGCGATGACCGGCGCCTTGCCCAGGAAAGCCATGTCGAGGGCCGATTTCGACGCCGGCGTCGGCGCCTGCAGCGCCTGCCCTACCGTCGAGAGCAGCTTTTGCAGCGCGATGGGCTTCTCCAGGAAACCGTAGGCGCCGATGCGCGTGGCCTCGACGGCGGTGTCGATGGTGCCGTGCCCGGACATCATCACCACTGGCATGGTCAGCTGGCCGCCGGTCGCCCACTCCTTGAGCAGCGAGATGCCGTCGGTGTCCGGCATCCAGATATCGAGCAGCACGAGGTCGGGACGCGCGCGGTTGCGGATCTGGCGCGCTTCTCCGGCGTTCTCGGCGAGCCGCACCTGATGGCCCTCGTCGCGCAGGATCTCGGACAACAGCTCACGGATGCCGACCTCGTCGTCGACGACCAGTATCTGACTCATGCTTTCACCCTGCCTTCACTTTCACCGCCGCCGGCTGCACCGCCAGCCGTTCGCGCGCCACCGGCAACAGGATGGCGACTTCCGCACCGGTCGGCTGCAGATTGCGGATCTCGATGCTGCCGCTGTGCTCCTCGACAATCTTCTTCACGATCGCGAGCCCCAACCCCGTTCCTTTGACCTTTGTCGTGACATACGGCTCGAAGGCCCGCACCAGGATGTCCGCCGGAAAGCCGCTGCCGTTGTCGCTCACGGTCAACCGGGCGCCGGCCGCTTCGCGCCGCGTGCGGACCACGATGCGCGGGCGCTTCACGTCCGCCACCGCCTGTTCGGCGTTCTGCAACAGGTTGTGAATCACCTGACGCAAACGCGCCTGATCGCCATCGATCTGCGGCAGCGAGTCGTCCAGCTCCAACGCGATGCCGCGCCCATGCGATTCATACAGCACCAGCACCTCGCGCACAAGCCGATTGAGGTCGAGCCCCTCGAAGCGGATCTCCGGGACGCGGGCGTACTGGCTGAACGCGTCTACCATGCCTTTGAGCTGCGCTACCTGCGCCACGATGGTTTGAGTCGCGCGCGTGAGCATGTCCGCGTCTTCGGTCGACAGCTTGTTGGCCAGCCGATGTGTTACGCGCTCGGCGGAGAGCTGGATCGGCGTGAGCGGGTTCTTGATCTCGTGCGCAAGCCGGCGCGCCACCTCACCCCAGGCGGCGTAGCGCTGCGCTTGCAGCAAGCGCGTGATGTCGTCGAACACGAGCACCAGGCCGCTTTCCGGGGCCACTTGCAGGGCGGACCCGCGCAGCAGGAGCACCTTGTGGCCGGACTGGCTGCCGAAGCCGATCTGCGCCTCCCAGGCTTCGCTGCCACCCTCGTCGATGGCCCGCAGGATGGAACCGCTGATCTCTGCCAGCCGCGGATCGCACGCTCCCCAGTCTGCGAGGCGCACGCCGATCAGCGGCGCTAGCTCCACGCCGAGAATATGCTCCGCGCTGGGGTTGGCCGAGCGCAGGCGGCGCGCGTCGTCGAAGGACAGCACGCCGGCAGAGAGCTGGGCCAGAATGCTCTCGAGGTAGGCCTTGGCCGCCTCCAGCTGACCCTGGTTGCGCAGCAGCTCTTCGCGCGCCTCCGCGAGCTGCGTCGTCATGGTGTTGAACGATTCGGTGAGAATGCCGAGCTCATCGTGACTGCGCACCGGGTGGCGCTGACTGAAATCGCCCTGTGCCACCGCGCGCGTGCCGGCCGCCAGTACCGAGAGCGGCGCCGATAGGCGCTCGCTGAACACGATGGCCAGCAGCAACGCGGAAAACAACGCGAGCAGCAGTGCCAGGGTGAGCGACAGCCCATACAGGCGCTTGAGCCCGGAGCGCGATAAGGACAGCTCCTGGTAGTCCTGGTACATGTTGTGGACGGTTTCGGCGTCGTGCGCCAGCTTGGCCGGCACTCTTTGCACCAGCTGCAGCAATCCGGTCTCGCCCGACAGCTTGTTGACCGGCACCACCACACGCAGGCGCAGGCCCTTGTCGGGGACGGATTCGACCGCGCGGTAGGGTTGCTGCATGAGCACGTTGCGCGCAACCGTGCGGGGGATGAGCTGCGGCACGAGCCCCGATCCCTCGCTCACCGAGAAGGCGATGATCCTGCCGTCCGGGTGAAACAGCGCGGCCTCGTCCACGCTCATCTGCTCGCGCATGTTGTTGAGCACGGCGATCTGCTGCGAGGCGGAAGCGTCGGCCAGCGCCTGGCCCATGCTGCCGGCCTTCAGCGTCAGATCCCTCAGCATGCTGTCCATGGTGGTGCGCGCAACGCTCAAGCCGCCCTCCAGCGCCTTGTCCACACGCACGTCGAACCACGACTCGATGCTTTTGTTGAGAAACTGGACCGACACGGCGTACACCAGCGCGCCGGGCAACACCGCCACCAGTGAGAACAACAGCACCAGGCGCAGGGTGAGCTTGGAGCCGAATAATCCTGCCACCAGCCGCCGGCGCAGCAC
>Ga0335077_10011158_pt1 | contig 11229 bp, 6 predicted proteins | sample Lox_Sample_31_FD_207151 | JGI IMG/M metagenome (GOLD analysis project Ga0335077, IMG submission 207151) | Soil microbial communities from Loxahatchee National Wildlife Refuge, Florida, United States - Lox_Sample_3.1 | ecosystem: Environmental > Terrestrial > Soil > Wetlands | place: USA: Florida...
CAACGATATCGTCGCCGTCGGACGACGCGGGCCAGAAGCCGAAGACGCCGCGCGCCCCGAGCAGCCGCTCCTCGACGATCCGGTCGAGCAGCCGCTGCGCGTCGTCGAAGAGCTCCCTCGCCGCCGGGTGCTCGAGGATGGCCGGGTAGCGCCCCTTCAGCTCCCAGGCGTGGAAGAAGAACTGCCAGTCGACGTAGTCCCGAAGCTCCGACAGCTCGGGCTCGACCACGTGTCGGCCGGTGAACTCCGGCACCGGCAGGTCGTCGAACGCGACCCGCTGCCGGTTCGCGCGGGCGCGCTCGAGCGGCAGCAGCGGCTTCCGCTCGCGCTCGGCGTGGAGGTCGCGCAGCCGGTCCTGCTCGGCGCGGTTCTCCCCGTCGAGCCGCTCGCGCCGTACGGGGTCGAGCAGGTCGGAGACGACGCGGACGACGCGCGACGCGTCGAGGACGTGGACGGCGGGCGCCGAGTAGGCGGGCGCGATGCGTACGGCCGTGTGCTGCCGCGAGGTCGTCGCGCCGCCGATCAGCAGCGGCAGGGCGAGGCCCCGCCGCTCCATCTCGCGCGCGACGTCGACCATCTGGTCGAGCGACGGCGTGATCAGTCCGGAGAGCCCCACGATGTCGGCTCCCTCCTCGCGCGCGGTGTCGAGGATCCGCTCGGCCGGCACCATCACGCCGAGATCGAGCACCTCGTAGTCGTTGCAGCCGAGGACGACGCCGACGATGTTCTTGCCGATGTCGTGGACGTCGCCCTTGACGGTCGCGAGGACGATCTTCCCCCGCGCGCGCGTCCCGCCGCCGGCGGCGCGCTCGGCCTCCATGTACGGCTCGAGGTAGGCGACGGCGCGCTTCATCGCACGCGCGCTCTTGACGACCTGCGGCAGGAACATCTTCCCCGCGCCGAAGAGGTCGCCGACGACCTGCATGCCCGCCATCAGCGGGCCCTCGATCACGTCGAGCGGCCGGTCGGCGCGCTGCCGGGCCTCTTCCGTGTCCTCCTCGATGAAGTCGACGATGCCGTGGACGAGCGCGTGCTCGAGCCGCTTCTCGACCGGCGCCTCGCGCCAGGAGAGGTCGACCTCGCGCCGCGTGCCTTCGCCTCGGACGCGCTCGGCGTAGTCGACGAGGCGCTCGGTCGCGTCGGGCCGCCGGTCGAAGAGGACGTCCTCGACGCGCTCGAGCAGCTCGGGCTCGATGTCCTCGTAGACGACGAGCTGGCCGGCGTTGACGATCCCCATGTCGAGGCCGGCGCGGATCGCGTGGTAGAGGAAGGCCGAGTGCATCGCCTCTCGGACGACGTCGTTGCCGCGGAAGGCGAAGCTGAGGTTCGAGATCCCGCCGCTCGTCCTCGCGCCCGGACAGCGCTCCTTGATCAGCGGCAGCGCGTCGATGAACGCCTTCGCGAAGCCCTGGTGCTCCTCGATGCCGGTCGCGACGGCCAGGACGTTCGGGTCGAAGACGATGTCCTCGGGCTGGAAGCCGGCGTCGTCGACGAGCAGCCGGTACGCCCGCTCGCAGATCGCGACCTTCCGCTCGGCCGTCTCGGCCTGGCCCTGCTCGTCGAACGCCATCACGACGACGCCGGCGCCGTAGCGGCGCACCGTCCGCGCCTGCTCGAGGAACGTCTCCTGGCCCTCCTTGAGCGAGAGCGAGTTGACGACGCCCTTCCCCTGGATGCAGCGGAGGCCCGCCTCGAGCACCGACCAGCGCGAGCTGTCGACCACGATCGGGAGGCGCGCCGCCTCGGGCTCGGTCGCGAGGACGTTGAGGAACGTCGTCATCGCCCGCTCGCCGTCGAGCAGGTCGGCGTCCATGTTGACGTCGAGGAGGTTGGCGCCCCCGCGGACCTGCTCGAGCGCGACGCCGACCGCGTCCTGGAAGTCGCCGCGCTCGACGAGCCGCCGGAAGCGCGCCGAGCCGGTGATGTTCGTCCGCTCGCCGATCATCGTGAAGGTGCCGGCGCCCTCGTCGCGCAGCTCGAAGGGCTCGAGGCCGCTGAAGCGCGTCGCCGGACGCCGCTCGGGCACCTCGCGCGGCGCAACTCCCCGCACCGCTGCCGCGATCTGCCGCACGTGCTCGGGCGTCGTCCCGCAGCAGCCGCCGACGACGTTCACGAGCCCGTCGCGTGCGAACTCGCCGAGATAGCGGCTCGTGTCCTCGGGAAGCTCGTCGTGCTCGCCGAGCGCGTTCGGCAGGCCCGCGTTCGGATGGCACGCGACCCACGTCGGCGCGATCGCGGCGAGATCCTCGACGAAGGGGCGCATCTCGGCCGCGCCGAGCGAGCAATTGACGCCGACGACGAGCGGATTCGCGTGCTCGACGGAGATCCAGAACGCCTCGACCGTCTGGCCCGAGAGGTTCCGGCCGCTGCGGTCGACGGCCGTGAAGGAAAGCCAGAGCGGGAGCTCGGGGGCGGCGTCCTGCGCCGCGAAGATCGCCGCCTTGCAGTTGAGCGTGTCGAAGACCGTCTCGATCAGGAGCAGGTCGGCGCCGCCCTCGCGGAGCGCCCGCATCTGCTCCGCGTACGCCTCGACGACCTGCTCGAAGGTCGCCGTGCGGAAGCCCGGGTCGTCGACACGCGGCGAGAGCGAGAGCGCGACGTTCAGCGGCCCGACCGAGCCGGCGACGAGACCGTCGAACCCGTCGGCCACCTCGCGCGCGATTCGCGCCCCCTCGAAGGCCATCTCGGACGCGACGTCGCCGAGCCCGTAGTCGGCCTGGCCGATCCGCGTCGCGGTGAACGTGTTCGTGGTGGCGATGTCCGCTCCGGCCTCGAAGTACGAGCGGTGGATGTCGCGCACGACGCCCGGCTGCGTGAGGTTGAGTAGGTCGGGATCGCCCGCAACGTCGCGCTGGTAGTCGCGGAAGCGCTCGCCGCGGTACGCCTCCTCGCCACGAACGCGGCGCTGGATGAGGACTCCCCACGAGCCGTCGAGAACCGCGATCCGCTCGCGCAGGATCGCCTCGAGACGGGTGCGCGTCTCGTTCACGGGACGGACGTTAGCGCGGTGGCGTTAGGGTGCCGCCTCGTGGCCGATGTGCACGACGGCGCGACCCTGCGCGAGGCGCTGCTCACGATCGCGGGCGACTTCTCGTTCACGTGGACGGCGGAGGCCCGCCTCCTCTTCGCCGGGCTCGCGCCGACCCGGTTCGCCGAGCTCGCGCACAACCCCACCGCGCTTCTGTCCGAGCTGACGGACGAGGACCTCGGGGCCCGCCTCACGCCCGAGTACCGCGAGCAGCTCGCGCGCGTCGAGGCACGGCTCGAGCGCGACCGGACGAGCGAGACCTGGTGGGACGGCAACGAGCGTCCGGACGGCTTCCGCGTCGCCTACTTCTCCGCCGAGTACGGACTCGACCAGAGCCTGCCCGTCTACTCCGGCGGCCTCGGCATCCTCGCCGGCGACCACCTCAAGGCGGCGTCGGAGCTCGGCGTGCCGCTCGTCGCGATCGGGCTCTACTACCGGCGGGGTTACTTCCGGCAGCGGCTCGACGAGGACGACCGGCAGGTCGAGCGCTACCCGCGGAACGACACGGAGCGTCTCCCGCTCACACTCGTACCGATGGCGCCGGTGGTCGAGCTCGCGGACGAGAGCGGCACGCTCGTGCCGGTCCGGCTCGGCGTCTGGCGGGCCCGGGTCGGCCGCGTCGCGCTGTACCTCCTCGACACGAAGGTCGAGGGGAACGCGGACTGGGCACGCGGCGTCACCGACATCCTGTACGGCGGCGACCGCGAGAACAGGCTGCGCCAGGAGCTCGTGCTCGGCGTCGGCGGCGTTCGCGTTCTCCGCCGGCTCGGGCTGGAGCCGACCGTCTTCCACATGAACGAGGGCCACTCGGCGTTCCTACAGCTCGAGCGGATGCGGGAGCTCGTCGAGGAGCAGGGAGTCGAGCCGCAGGAGGCGTTGCACCGGCTCCGCGCCTCGACCGTCTTCACGACCCACACGCCCGTACCGGCGGGCAACGAGGTGTTCGACCCGGAGCTCGTCCGCCGCAACGTCGGCCGGGTCGTCGAACGCTGCGGTCTCTCGTGGGAGGAGTTCGAAGCGCTCGGCAAGGTCGACCCGGACGAGAGGGCATTCGGTCTGACCCCGTTCGCGCTTCGCACCTCCGACTACGCGAACGGCGTCTCGGAGCTGCACGGCGCCGTCTCGCGGGAGATGTGGCACGGCCTCTGGCCCGACCGGCCCGTCGACGAGGTGCCCATCGGGTCGATCACGAACGGCGTCCACCAGCGTACGTGGATCTCGGGCGAGCTCGAACGGCTGCTGGGCGACACCTTCCCCGCGTTCGAGCGCGCACGGGAGCTGTCGTCGGAGGCGCTGTGGGAAGCGCATCGCAGCGCCAAGCGCCGGCTGCTCGACTTCATCGTCGAGACCCGCCGGGCGCCCGCGCTCGATCCGGAGGTGCTGACGATCGGATTCGCGCGGCGCTTCGCGACGTACAAGCGAGCCGGCCTCCTCTTCAGCCGTCCGGAGCAGCTCGCGAGGCTGCTCGCCGACCCGGAGCGGCCGATCCAGGTGCTCGTCGCGGGGAAAGCGCACCCGGCGGACGAGGGCGGCAAGGACGTGATCCAGCAGGTGGTCGAGTTCGCGCGCGAGCGGGAGGCGGCCGGCCGCGTCGTCTTCCTCGAAGACTACGAGATGACGCTCGCGCGACGGCTCGTGCAGGGCGTCGACGTCTGGCTCAACACACCGCGCCGTCCGATGGAGGCGTCGGGCACCTCCGGCATGAAGGCGGCGCTCAACGGCGTCCTCAACTGCTCGATCCTCGACGGCTGGTGGGCCGAGGCGTACTCGCCCGCCGTCGGCTTCGCGATCGGCAACGGCGACCCGCGCGCGAGCGAAGCCGAGCAGGACGAGGAGGACGGGGAGGCGCTCTACGCCGTGCTCGAGCAGGAGATCCTGCCGGCGTACTACGAGCGAGACGCGGCCGGGCTGCCGCAGGGCTGGCTTGCCTTGATGCGCGAGTCGATCGCCGAGCTCGGGCCGCGCTTCGGGACGCGCCGCATGGTGCGCGAGTACGTCGAGCGGCTGTACCTTCCCGCGCACGAGGGCTCGCCGAGCACCGCCTCTCGCGCGGCGTAATCGCCGCGTAAAGGCCCTCGTGACAGCGATCAAGGCGAGCGTGCAGTCAGCCGATGCCCAAGCTATGTTGCCGTCGGTCTCGGTGTTCGGCATGAACTAAGCCGTAGGGGGTCGCAGTGCTGGGTTTGCTGTTTCGTTTGGGTCAACGCGCAGCCGTGGGAGCGGTGCCGTTCGCGGTCGGCGCCGGCGCGGCGGTCCTGTTGGTCCACACCTCCGTGTTCCGCCTGCCGTTGCGTTCGCCGACGCTCGCCGCGCCGCCGTCCCCGCAGATCGCGCTGGCATCTCCATCCCGGTCCCACGCCCGGAACCTCGCCCCACCGTCGCCGGTGCCGGCGGCACGCAGCCTGGTACCGCCCACGGGCGCGAACGCGTCGCAGCATCCAGCATCGCGCTCGCACGCTCCTGGCGCGACGACTCCGCCGCCCACGACGACGACCGCGCCCGTCACGACGCCTGTGACGACTCCGACCACGGCGCCCGTGACGACGACGACCACGCCCGTGACCACGCCTCCGCCCGCGACGACGCCGACGACCACGCCCGTGACGACCCCGACGACGACCACGACGAAGTCGCCGCCACAACCGCCACCCACGACCACCGAGACGCCGGTGGTCGTCGTGCCGCCTCCGACGAGCACCACGCCGGGGCGGCACCCCCGTTCCCTCGCGACGACGCACCAGGCGACAGCCGACGAGCACGTCTCGTCCGGGCACCCGGAGCGCCCTCTGCCGACGGGGCACGAATGCGACCACGGGAACAGCTCGAGTCACAGCGGCGACACCAGCCAGAGCGGCAACGGCGACCACGGCGGCGGGGACGGCCGGGGTCGCTGACAGCCGCATGCATCGACACGCCCTTCCGCTCACCTTCACCCTCCGCCTCCGCCTGATGCTGGCCCTGTGCGCCGTCGCCGTCTTCCCGCTCGCCGGCGTGTCCTACGTCGTCGTGCGCGAGGAGGTCGGGAGCGTGAAGCGCGGAATCGACTTCGAGCTGCGCGACGCCGCGCTCGCTGCGCAGTCGAGGTTCGCCGAGCTCCTCGACCAGCGCGAGCTGCGCGCCGTCTCGGCCGCCTCTTCGCCGCGCCTGCAGTCGGCGTTCCGCCGCCGGGACAGCCGAACGCTCCGGAAGTTCGCGCTCCGACACGGTCTGCTGCTGATCGTGGGCGGTCACCGCTATGGCCGGAGGCTCGCCCTCGCCGCGACCGCCCGCGTGAGGCTCATCCGACACGGCCGTCCGATCGGCTCGGTGATCGCGCAGCTCCCGGTCGACGCGGCGACCCTCGCACGCGTGGCGGAGCCGTCCTCCGCAGGCGTGCGGCTCGTCTTCGCCCGCCCGCACAACGGCGCGAGGGGGGTGACGCTGCCGTTGACGAAACGGTCTGCGATCCGCGCGTTCCTTCCGCAGCGCCTCGAGAACGCGCGCACCGGCGCCGCGTATCGCCGGGTCGAGGAGGCGGGACTGCTGGCCCTGGTCGCGATCATGCTCCTGGCGTTCGTCCTCGCTCGTCCCCTGCTCCGCGCGCTACGCGGGACCGAGCGGCAGGCGAGCGAGGCCCGCGTCGACCCGCTGACCGGAATCGCAAACCGGCGGGCGCTCGAGGAGAGCCTCGAGGCGGAGATCTCCCGCGCGAAGCGCTTCGACCACCTGCTCGGCGTGATCCTGCTCGACCTCGACCATTTCAAGGAGACGAACGACTCGTTCGGCCACGCCGAGGGGGACGCCGTGCTGCGCTCGGTCGCCGGCCTCCTCTCCGCGAGCGCACGCCGCGGCGACACCGTCGCCCGGCTCGGCGGCGAGGAGTTCGTCATCGTGCTGCCGGAGACCGATCTCGAGGGCGCGCGGATGCTCGCCGAGCGGCTCAGGCTCGAGATCGAGGCGCGTCCCGTCGGCAGGATCCGCGCGAGCGCCAGCTGCGGCGTTGCGACGATGATTCCGGACGACACCGTCGAGACCCTTCTCGCCGCCGCGGATTCGGCGCTCTACCGCGCGAAGGAGGCCGGCCGCAACCGTACCGAGACGGCGCAGCGCGGCCCGTCCTCGGCCGCCGCCTGAGCGCTGTACACCAGCCGTGTGAACGGCTCGTTCTGAAGTTGTAAAAGACTGGGTTGGGTCGTTGCGCGGGCGCAACCGCCCCTCCTAGTCTCGACGCCGAACCACATACGTCGACGTGAGGGGGAGGAATGAAAGGACGGATTCGCGGCGTCGTCGCCGTGCTCGCGATCGGTCTGGTCGCGGCCGCGGTCGGCGTCGCCATCGACGTGAAAGGCGCCAGCGCGCACCGGAGTCCCGGCGGTCACGCCGCCGGCTGTCAGCTCGGCAACGGCGTCAAGCACGTGATCGACATCGTGTTCGACAACGTCCACGTCAACCGGGACAACCCGAACGTGCTCTCGGACATCGAGCAGATGCCGGCCCTGTACAACTTCATCAAGGGCAACGGCACCCTGCTCTCGAACAACCACACGCCGCTGATCGGCCACACGGCGAACGACCTGACCACGAACTTCACCGGCCTCTACGGCGACCGCCAGGGCATGGGCGTGGCGAACGACTACTACGCGTTCGACGGCTCGGGCGGCGTGACACCCGAGCAAAGCGTCTTCTCCTACTGGACAGGGCAGGGAGCGACGAGCTATCCGCAGATGGACTACTCGGCGACAGTCCCGCCCGCCGATCCGACGAAGGCGACGCCTCCGGCGCCGTGGGTGCCCTACACCCGCGCCGGGTGCAACGTCGGCGCCGTGTCGTCGGTGAACATGGAGCTCGAGAACGTCAGTCCGGACATCGCGAACGTGTTCGGGGCGAGCTCGCCGGAGGAGGCGCAGTACAACGCCGACTCCGACTCGTACAAGGACCAGGAGGTCAACGACTACGTCGGCCTCGCCGTCCACTGCGCCAAGGGCGCGGCGTTCTGCGCCGACGCCAAGGCGGTGAAGTACGGGCAGACGACGCCCTCGAGCACCGAGGCGCCCGACGTCCTGCCGAGCGAGCCGGGCGGCTACAACGGCTACGACGCGGTCTTCGGCCACAAGTACCTGCAGCCGATCCTCGCCGGCGCCGCGAACTCCGGCGGCAACCGCGTCTTCGGGAACGGGGACAGCTTCCCGGTGACCGACACGGCCGGGAACCTGACCGACCTGAACGGGACGGAGATCGACGGGCAGTACGTCCACACGCCCGGCTTCCCGGGCTTCGGGCCGATCACCGCGTCGCAGACGCTGGCGTACGTGGCCGACATGCAGGAGAGCGGCGTGCCGGTCACCTACGGCTACATCTCCGACGTCCACGAGGTCAAGGCGGCCGACTCCGGGCCTTGCAGCCCGGCGTCGACCTACAAGGGCAATCCGGACGTCGGCTACGCCGACGGGCCGGCGGACAACTGCTACTACCAGACGACCGCGTCGTACAACCAGGCGTTCGCGACCTTCCTGCAGCGCCTGAAGGACGACGGGATCACGCCGCAGAACACGCTGTTCATCTTCGGCGCGGACGAGGGCGACCACTTCGCCGGCGCCAACGTCGGCCGGGCCGAGCAGCCGTCGTGCACGGGCACTCCGCTCACGACGAGCTACGTCTGCAGCTACCAGAGCGGGCAGGTCGGCGAGGTCGAGGCGAGCATCCACGGGCTCCTGCAGTACGAGGACGGCGACACGACGCCGTTCGCGAACGAACCCCAGGGAGACGCCGTGTACGTCACGGGCAATCAGCCGACCTCGGCCGTCCGCCAGCTCGAGCGGGACTTCGGGAACGTCACCGTGAACGACCCGTTCGACGGCAAGACCGAGCCGGCGATCAAGTGGATGGCCGACGGCACCGTGGAAGGGCTGCTCCACTTCGACAACGCCGACCCGAACCGGGATCCGACCTTCACTGCGTTCCCGATCCCGGACGTCTACTTCACGGACGGTGCGAGCGACTCGCCGGCCTGCACGTCCGGGACGACGGCGGCCACGGCGCCGACCAACTGCACGAAGATCGACAGCGAGTACGCCTGGAACCACGGCTACTACGCGCCGGAGATCAACAACACGTGGATGGCATTCGTCGGGCCCGGGGTGAAGAACCTCGGCATCGACGGGTCGACTCCCGGACAGGGGCCGAGCTCGGCCTACGACGCCAACTCCGGCACGAAGCTCGACACGCAGACCGGCAATCCCGGGACGTGGGTCGACCAGGCGGACGCGCAGCCGACGATCATGGCCCTCACCGGCCTCAAGGACGACTACGTCCCGGACGGCCGCGTGATCACGGAGATCATGTGGCACAAGCCGGACCAGACGGGGGAGCGGGCGTTCCAGCCGCTCGCCGCCTGTTACAAGCAGCTCAACTCAAGTGTCGGCGAATTCGGAACCGACGTCCTCGTGGCGGACACCGCTGCGCTGAAGTCGGGGTCCGGCACCGACGACTCGAGGTACGAACGGGTCAGCGGTGAGCTCAAGTGGCTCGGCGCCGCTCGCGACGCGCTCGCGACGAAGATCAAGAACGATCTGTTCCGCGCCGAGTTCGACAACCAGCCGATCCGTGGGTTCGGCGACCTGGTCGGCTGCGAGGCCGTCCTCCGGGCCGCCGACCGGCTCGCGAAGGGCTGAAATGTAGGGCCACGCGTCGAGGGGATGCCCGGGCTCGCCCGGGCATCCCCCGCGGCGTTCTCGGCGTCCTACACTTGACGCGCGTGACCGGCCTCGACGCGTCGGACTTCGAGCAGCTCGTGCGTGATGCGCTGGACGAGCTGCCCGACGACATCGCCGCCGAGCTCTCGAACATCGCCGTCACGATCGAGGACGAGCCGCCGCCGGGCGAGCGGCTGCTCGGCCTCTACGAGGGCATCCCGTGGGGGAGGCGCGACCCGTACTACCGCGGCGCGCTCCCGGACAAGATCACGATCTACCGGCGGCCGCTCGAGCGCGCCGCCGGCGGCGACCCGGCGAAGCTACGCGCGCAGGTACGCCGCACGGTCTTCCACGAGCTCGCGCACTACTTCGGGATCGACGACGACCGGCTACGCGAGCTCGGCCGCTACTGAGGAGGCCGGCTACGAGCCACCGGAGACCCGGAGCTGGTTCTCGGCGTGCCGGATCCGCTGCTCGAGCTGCCAGCGGTCGCCGGAGGACTCGCCCGACTCGACGCGCTCGAGCTCTTCCTGCGCCTCGTCGAGCTGCCGCTGCGCGCGTCCCTCGTCGATCTCCTCCGCCGCGACGGCATCGTCGACGAGCGCGATCGCCCGGTTGTCGAGCATCTGGAAGAAGCCCGGCCCGGTCGCGAACTCGCGCACCTCGTCGTCGCCGAGGTGGATGCGCGTCGAGCCCGCGCGCAGCATCGCCACGATCGGAGCGTGCCGCGAGAGCACGCCGATCTCCCCGGCCGCGCCCGGCACGATCAGCATCTGCGCGTCGCCCTCGAACGCCGGCCCCTCGGGCGTCACGACGGAGACGGGGAACGGCGGGTGGTCGGCCACGGCTACGCGGCTTCGGACTCGCCGCCCTCGAGCTGCTTCGCCCGCTCGACGGCCTGCTCGATCGCGCCGACCATGTAGAACGCCTGCTCCGGCAGGTCGTCGTGCTTGCCGTCGAGGATCTCGGTGAAGCCGCGGATCGTGTCCTCGAGCTTCACGTACTCGCCCGGCGTGCCCGTGAACTGCTCGGCCACGAAGTTCGGCTGGGAGAGGTAGCGCTCGATCTTCCGCGCCCGCGCCACGACGAGCTTGTCCTCGTCGGAGAGCTCGTCGATGCCGAGGATGGCGATGATGTCCTGCAGGTCGGCGTACCGCTGCAGCACCTCCTGCACGCGCGTCGCCGTCCGGTAGTGCTCGTCGGAGATGATGCCCGGCTGGAGCGCGCGCGAGGTCGACCGCAGCGGGTGCACGGCCGGATAGATCCCCTTCTCGACGATGCCGCGGTCGAGCACGGTCGTCGAGTCGAGGTGCGCGAACGTGTTCGCCGGCGCAGGGTCGGTCAGGTCGTCGGCCGGCACGTAGATCGCCTGCACCGACGTCACCGAGCCGGTGCGCGTCGAGGTGATCCGCTCCTGCAGCTGGCCCATCTCGGTCGCGAGCGTCGGCTGGTAGCCGACCGCGCTCGGCATCCGGCCGAGCAGCGCGGAGACTTCCGAGCCCGCCTGGACGAAGCGGAAGATGTTGTCGA
>Ga0335077_10011159_pt1 | contig 11229 bp, 10 predicted proteins | sample Lox_Sample_31_FD_207151 | JGI IMG/M metagenome (GOLD analysis project Ga0335077, IMG submission 207151) | Soil microbial communities from Loxahatchee National Wildlife Refuge, Florida, United States - Lox_Sample_3.1 | ecosystem: Environmental > Terrestrial > Soil > Wetlands | place: USA...
GTGCGCCCGATGCTCACCTTCGTCTACAACTATTTCATTCGGCTGGGGTTCCTTGACGGCCGCGAGGGCCTCCTGTTGCACCTCTACCACTCGGTATATGTTTCCTGGAAATACGCGAAAGCCTGGGAATTAGCGAAGCAAGCTCACCGGCCGAACTGACGGAAGGCCAGCTTGCGAGGCAACTTCCCGTCCTCTATCATCGAATGCAGTAGGATGCGCATGCCGGATAAGAAACCACGAGTCGTGGAAAGCCCGATCAGTGACGTTTTCGAGGGACGACATCCCTCCGCGACCGAGAAGGATTGGGCCGAGAACACGCTGGCTCCAACGTTGGAGAAGGCTCCCGAACGGCCGATTGGCGCCTCGACCGGCGTAAATCTGGATGAGAGCGGTAATGCGCGATTTACCACCATCTCCGGTGTTCCCATTCGCCGCTTGTATACCCAGGCCGACCTACCGGAAGACTGGGATTACGACCAGTACCTGGGCCATCCTGGACAATCTCCATTTACGCGTGGCATCCACGCCACTGGCTACCGTGGCAAGCTCTTCACCATGCGGCAGTTCTCTGGTTTTGCTTCCCCTGAGGAAACCAATCGCCGTTACAAATATCTTCTCGAACACGGCGGGGGCGGCTTGTCGGTTGCATTCGATCTGCCGACACTGATGGGCTACGACTCGGACCACTCGGCAAGTGAAGGAGAAGTGGGAAAATGCGGCGTGGCGATTGATTCGCTCGAAGACATGGAGATTCTGTTTGATGGCATCGATCTGGAAAAGACCACGGTCTCCATGACCATCAACTCGCCTGCCTCTGTGCTGTGGGCGATGTATCTGGTGGTTGCTGAAAAGCAGGGCGCCGACTGGAAGAAAATTTCCGGCACAATCCAGAACGACATTCTGAAGGAATACATCGCACAGAAAGAATATATCTACCCGCCCGCGCCCTCCATGCGTCTAGTCGTGGATACCTTTGAGTTCGGATCCCGGTTTACGCCCCGTTTCAACACCATTTCCATCAGCGGCTACCACATTCGCGAGGCCGGTTCGACTGCCTTGCAGGAACTGGCATTCACGCTCTACGACGGGGTCGAATACGTGGAATGGGCGCGGCGGCGCGGCCTGGATGTGGATGAATTCGGTCCTCGCTTGAGTTTCTTTTTCAATGCGCATAACGATTTCTTCGAGGAAATCGCGAAGTACCGGGCCGCCCGCAAGATCTGGTATCAGGTCATGAAAGACCGGTTTCAAGCCAAGAACCAACGCTCCTGGCTGCTGCGATTCCACTCCCAGACCGCCGGCGTTTCGCTGACCGCACAACAGCCCATGAACAACATCGCGCGGGCCGCCCTGCAAGCTATGGCTGCCGTCTTAGGAGGCACCCAGTCGCTGCACGTCGATGGTTACGACGAAGCATTGGCCCTTCCTACCGAGGAAGCCGCGCGAATCGCTCTGCGTACCCAACAGATTGTCGCTTACGAGTCGGGAGTCGTAAACACCCTCGATCCACTGGGCGGGTCATATTTCCTCGAGGCCCTGACGCTCGAAATGGAAAAGGGCGCGCTCGACTATTTCAAGAAACTGGACACAATGGGCGGCATGGTAAAGGCGATCGAACGCGGATACCCGCAGAGGGAAATTGCGGAGGCGGCCTATCAGAATCAGCGAGCCGTCGAAGCCAAGGAAAAGATCATTGTAGGCGCAAACGAGTTCGTCATCGAGGAGGAACCGCCCAACATCCTTTACATCGACGAAAGCGTAGCGCAGAAGCAGTCCGCCAAATTGAGCGCCCTGCGACAGCGCAGATCGAACCAGGATGTACGGCGTTGTTTGGACGACCTCAAACGAGCCGCAGCTCAAGAGCCAAACTCCGGCTCGAACGGCACGATCTCTTCTGCCAACACGATGCCTTACATTGTGGCCGCAGTGCGCGCCTATGCGACTGTCGGTGAGATCTGCGAGGCGCTGCGCGAAGTTTACGGAACCTATACGGAAGCCAGCATTACATGAACCGGCGCTGGCGCCGCCCGGTTTGTGCCGATCCATTATTCCCAACATGGTCCAGTCGCTCGTTTGAGGTTGCAATTTGTGACCTCAAACGGCTGGCTTCCGAACTAAACTGTACTGGTCATGCTAAAACAAAGAAATGCTCTTGCCATCTCAGTAGCGCCCCGCATTGTCGTACTGCGCGGCCAGAAAGTTATTCTGGATGCTGATCTGGCCGTGCTATACGGCGTGCCGGTCAAAAGGTTGAACCAGCAAGTAAGGCGCAATCTGCAGCGTTTTCCGCCCGATTTCATGTTTCAAATACCTGTGACGGATGGCGATTCTTTGAGGTTGCAGATTGCAACCTCAAACACCGGGCGCGGTGGTCGACGCTATCTTCCATACGCCTTCACAGAACATGGCGCCATCATGGCGGCGACCGTGCTCAAATCCAAGCGTGCCATTGAAATGAGCGTTTTCGTGGTGCGGGCGTTTGTCCGCTTGCGCGAGGCCTTGGCTTCAAACCGGCAAGTCGCTGTCAAGATTGAGGAGTTGGAAGAACGGCTGGGAACGCACGATGCGGCATTACAAGCCATCGTTCACGCAATCAAGGAATTGATTGCACCGCCGAAAAAATTGCGCAGAAAGATCGGATTCCGACTTCCGGCTCTGAATAAAACTGCATAGATTTTTGGGCAGCCAACGAGGTTCCCCTGCCCTTTCTGCTATCCTCTCTCCCTGACCTTAGTCGAATATCCTCATGCGTGCAGCCATCAGTCACCTGAAGAAGTCCGATCCCATTATGCGCGGAATCATCGCGCGAGTCGGTCCTTGCCGTATCGAGTACGGACCGCCGGAGTTTCATAGTCTGGCGGAGGCCATCGTCTACCAGCAGTTGAACGGAAAGGTTGCGGTCACTATTTTCAAGCGGTTCGCCGCGCTGGCCGGTGATCCGGTCACCCCCAATGGAATCCTGAAGCTAAACGAATCGCAGCTACGATCGGTAGGACTATCCAAGCAGAAATCGTCTTATTTGCGCGATATGGCAGAACGCGCGGCTCGGGGTGAACTCGACTTCAGCAAACTCCATGAGCTATCCGACGAAGAAGTAATCAATCACCTTACTCAGGTCAAAGGAGTTGGGACGTGGACTGCACAAATGTTCCTGATGTTCACCCTAAGGCGTCCCAATGTTTTGCCGACCGGCGATTTCGGAGTACAGATGGCCATCAAGAAACACTACCGGAAGCGTAAGCTCCCGAAACCCGCGCAGATGGAGAAAATCGCCAGGAGTTGGGAGCCGTATCGCAGCGTGGCTTGCTGGTATCTCTGGAGAAGCCTGGATCTTAAGGAGAAGTAGCGACGCGCACTCGCAGCCGATGCCTTTTTGTGATTCATCGGCCCGGCTGTGGTTAAATGAAGACATGGCTGAACAGAAAATCCGCGTTCTGGTTGCCAAGCCGGGTCTGGATGGTCACGACCGCGGTGCCAAGGTGATCGCACGCGCCCTGCGCGACGCCGGCATGGAAGTCATCTATACGGGACTTCGCCAGACGCCGGAGATGATCGTCAATGCCGCGTTGCAGGAGGACGCGAATGTCATTGGACTGTCCATACTTTCGGGCGCGCACAACGCCATCGTGCCACGGGTCATGGATCTCCTCAAGCAGCACAAGATGGACGACGTGGTCGTGGTCGTCGGCGGGATCATCCCCGACCAGGACCTTGCCAACCTCAAGAAAATGGGCGTTGCGGCGATCTTTCAACCGGGAACTGCAATGGATGCGATCGTTGAATTCATCCGGGCCAACGTCAAGCCGCGCGGCGTGGCCACGACCGGTTAACAGGTGTCTGATCTCTTTTCTTGCTCCCGAAAAGTCGGCGGTGTGCGCGTTTTGCGGCTGCTGGGCCAGGACGGCACCAATCGCCTGACCCAGGCTCGCGTAAAGGCGTTGATGGAGATCTTTCAGGAGTGGACAAGAGCACCAGAACCTCTGATCGTCACGGGAAATGATAAGTGCTTTTCCGCTGGGGCGGATCTTCAGGAAATTCGTGATCTAGACGGTCCCGCGGCATACGCTTTTTCGAGCATCGGCCAGCAACTGATGTTCGCAATCTGTAACTTTCCGGCTCCCGTCTACGCAGCAATTTCAGGCTACTGCTTGGGTGGAGGGCTGGATCTGGCACTGGCCTGTCATCGACGAATTGCAGCCCCCAATGCCGTTTTTGGCCATCGCGGCGCGGCGCTCGGCCTGATCACCGGGTGGGGCGGGACGCAGAGACTGCCGAGACTGATTGGCAAAACACAGGCGTTGTCGATGTTTGTGTCCGCCGAGAAGCTCCACGCGCGAAAAGCTTTGGAATTCGGTCTGGTGGATGGTGTGGCCGAAGATCCGCTGGCGGAGGCGGTGTTTCGACTCGAAACGGCGGTGCGCGGAGCCGCCGATGTAGAGGATTGTGGCGTTGCAAAGCTGGGGTTTGCGCACTCACGCTCCGCTGTTATACCGTAAGTAACTCCAGGCTTTCCCTTCATGGCGGATCGTACAGATACCAGCGCGGTTCAGAGTTCCCCCGTCCTCGAAACCCACGTTGATCCTACCTCGCCACGCTTCGAAGCCAACATGCGCTTCTTGGCCGATATGGTTTCGCAGATTCGTAATGAAGAAGAGAAGATTCGCGAAGGCGGCGGACCAAAAGCCATTGAAAGCCAGCACGGGAAAGGTCGCCTGACGGCGCGCGAACGTGTCAACCTCCTGGTGGATGCCGGGACGTTTTTCGAGCTGGGATCCTTCGCGGCCTATGGCATGTACGAGGAATGGGGTGGGGCGCCAGCCGCGGGTGTGATCACGGGGTTGGGACGCATTCACACTCGGCTGGTGATGATCATCGCGAACGATGCCACGGTGAAAGCCGGGGCTTTCTTTCCCATGACTTCGAAGAAAGTCATCCGGGCGCAGAACATGGCCATTGAGAACCGTATTCCGACGGTCTATCTGGTCGACTCTGCCGGGGTATTCCTTCCCTTGCAGGAAGATGTGTTTCCCGATACCGACGACTTTGGCCGCGTCTTCCGCAACAACGCTGTGATGTCGGCCATGGGCATTCCCCAGATTGCCGCCATTATGGGCATGTGCGTGGCCGGCGGCGGATACCTTCCCGTAATGTGCGATCACGTGCTCATGACGGAAGGCAGCGGGCTTTTTCTCGCCGGCCCGGCGCTGGTGCAGGCGGCAATTGGACAGAAAGTCTCGGCCGAGGACCTGGGTGGAGCAGCGATGCATTCCGCGATCAGCGGCACGGTTGACTTTCGCGAGCCGAGTGACGAAGCCTGTATTACGCGCATTCGCTCCATCATCGAAAAATGGGGGTACCGGCGGCAATCTCCCTGGGACCGCAAGAAACCACAGGATCCGGCGCTGGCTGCGGAGGAGATTTATGGCATCTACGATTCCTCCCCCGCGCGCCCATACGATATGAAAGAAGTCATCGCCCGCATCGTCGATGGCAGCCGTTTTGACGAGTACAAAGCTGAATATGGCAAAACCGTGATCTGTGGCTATGCCCGCATCGGGGGCTTCGCCATCGGGATTGTCGCGAACCAGAAACTGCATGCGCACGCGACCGACCACGAAGGCCATAAGCGAATTGAATTTGGCGGTGTGATTTACACGGAATCGGCCGAAAAGGCCGCGCGTTTCATCATGGATTGCAATCAAAATCTCATTCCGCTGGTTTTCTTTCATGACGTCAACGGATTCATGGTGGGCCGGGATGCGGAGTGGACGGGGATCATCAAGGCGGGCGCCAAGATGGTGAACGCGGTCTCGAACTCTGTGGTGCCCAAGATTACGGTGATCGTCGGCGGTTCTTTCGGCGCCGGACACTATGCCATGTGCGGCAAGGCTTATGATCCGCGCTTTGTGTTCGCCTGGCCAACCGCCCGCTATGCGGTAATGAGCGGCGATGCCGCGGCAGGAACCTTGGTTGAAATCAAGATTCGGCAACTGGAGCGGGATGGTGAAAAGCTGAGCGATGAAGAAAAGCGGCAACTGTACGAATCCGTGAAGCGTTCCTACGATGCGCAGACTGATCCACGCTACGCCGCCGCCCGGCTGTGGATCGACAAGATCATCGATCCCGGCGAGACTCGCGAAGCAATCACGCAGGCGCTCGAAGCCGCATCGCTGAATCCAGACGTGCCGGAGTTCAAGGTGGGAGTCTTGCAAACCTAGCCACGGATCTGCACGGATTGTCACGGATTTAGATTGATCCGTTTGACCCGTGAAAATCCGTGGCCCAGCTAATGCCTGAGCCAGTCAAACTCATCGAATGTCCGCGCGATGCCTGGCAGGGATTGCAGGGGCAGATTCCTGCACACTTGAAAGTTGACTATCTGAAAGCCTTGATCAGCGCGGGATTCAAGCATATTGATGCGGTATCTTTCGTCTCTCCCAAAGCGGTGCCGCAGATGGCTGACTCGGAGGAGGTATTGAAAGAACTTGACCCGCCGGACGACGCGGAGATCATCGGCATCGTGGTGAATGAAAAAGGCGCGCAAAGGGCTATTCACACGAATGCGGTCAGCACCCTGGGATTTCCCTATTCCGTATCGCCGACTTTTCTACGCAACAACCAGCACCAAACTCTCGAAGAGGCCATCGACGAGTTGGAGAAGGTCCAGAGCAAAAGTGAGGACGCTGGTCTGGGCATCGTAGTCTACATTTCGATGGCATTCGGTAATCCCTACGGCGATGGGTGGAGCGTTAGCGAAGTGCTGAACGCGGTAGACATCCTAGAATCCCTTGGAATCCGCACGATCTCGCTGGCGGACACAGTTGGAGCCGCGGGACCCTTTCAGATCAAGGAACTCGTGTCTACCGTGATAGCAAAGTTTGACTATCTCGAAATCGGCGTACACCTGCATAGCCGCCCCGATCAGGCCGCAGAGAAAATTGTCGCGGCCTATGACGCCGGCTGCCGGCGCTTCGACTCCGCCCTGGGCGGGTTGGGAGGATGTCCGTTCGCCCAGGACACCCTGGTGGGTAATATTCCGACTGAAAAGGTAGTTGAGGCCCTGACCCAGCACGGGGCGGTTCTGCCTCCGTTGAAGCCGCTCGCCGTGCTGCTGCGGGCCACAGCAGAGATCGGAACCAGATACACAGCGCTCTAGACACCGAATCACGCGAATCATTGGTAATATGATCCGTTCTCATCTGTGACGCCTTCGGTATGACATACACCACCGTCCAACTTGCCATTGACTCGAGCGTCGCAACAGTCACGCTGAACCGGCCGGATAAGCGTAATGCCATCAGTTACGAGTTGATAGAAGACCTGCTGGCAGCGCTGGATGAGATCGCCGGGTCTTCGGCGCGAGTATTGATTCTCACCGGCGCCGGCAAAGCCTTTTGCTCCGGTATGGACTTGGAAAATCTGAAGGCGCTGAGCGGACGCCCCCCGCAACAGAGTCTGCACGATTCTGAGATTATGGCACGGCTCTTTCGTTCACTCTACGATTTCCCGAAACCGACCATTGCCGCCGTTAACGGAGCAGCAATCGCCGGCGGATGCGGACTCGCCACGCTCTGCGACTTTACCTTGGCTCTGTCCGAAGCAAAGTTTGGCTACACCGAAGTGCGGATTGGATTTGTGCCGGCTATTGTCTCAACCTTTCTCTTGCGACAAATCGGAGAGAAACATGCGCGCGATTTGCTCCTGACGGGCAGAATCATTGGCGCGGACGAGGCCCATCGCATGGGATTGATCAATGAAGTGGTGGCCCCTGAAAAGCTGATGCCTCGCGCTCGCGAACTGGCAGCACAACTGATGGAGAACAGTCCGGCGTCGTTGGCCAGCACCAAGCGTTTGTTGAGCGATCATGCCCGTCAGGAACTCGACAAGCAGATTCAGGCCGCCATTCGCGAGAACGCCGGAATCCGCTCGACCCATGATTTCCGGGAAGGCATCGCATCGTTTCTGGAAAAACGTAAGCCCCACTGGAGCAACAAGTGAGCTCCGGCGAGCAGTACTCCAATCCGGTGGTAAATGAAGTTCGGCTACGGGTCCGCTACGCCGAGACCGACCAAATGGGTGTGGCTTACCATTCCAACCATTTCATCTGGTTTGAAGTGGGACGCGTGGAGCTGCTGCGGCAGTTAGGGTTTTCTTATAAGGACATGGAGCAGAACGACAACTGCCACATGCCGGTAGTGGACGCCCGCTGCCGCTACCGGGTTCCAGCGGTTTACGATGAAGAGGTGATCGTGCGCACCCATTTGAAGAATGTTCGCGAGTCTGTGGTGCGCTTTGGCTACGAGCTGCGTCGTGCCAGCGACGGAAGACTGCTGGCCACGGGCGAGACCATGCACATCGCCGTCGATTCCGAAAAGAAAATCACTGCGTTCCCGGAGAAATACATAAAGGCACTGCGGGCGGCAAGGGGAAAGTGACTGACTTGAAAGCTCTGCACATCAACGGTAACGATTTGACGCTGGAAGCGGTACGCGAAGTCGCGCTGGAGCATTGTCCGGTACTGCTTGATCCCGATGCGCGTGGAGCGGTGCAACGGGCGCGCTTGGTGGTCGATACCCTCATCGCTCACAACCAGGTGTCCTATGCCATCACAACCGGCGTGGGGAAGCTGAGCGATGTACGCATCGCCGGCGAGCAGATTCGCGAAATGCAGGTCAACCTGGTTCGCTCCCACTCCGTTGGTGTCGGAGAACCGTTGTCTCCGGCCGAAGTTCGCGCCATGATGCTGCTGCGGGCCAATTCTCTTTCCAAAGGCTACTCCGGAGTACGCACCGAAACCATTGACAGGCTTTGCGAGATGTTGAATCGCCGGGTGACGCCTTTTGTTCCATCCCAGGGCAGCGTTGGCGCCAGCGGCGACCTCGCTCCCCTGGCCCATCTGGCGCTGACGCTAATCGGCGAAGGCGAATGTCTGGATGACAAGGGCGGCCGCGTTCCGACCGGTGAAGCACTGCGCCGCGCTCAAGTTAGGCCGTTGGTGCTGGAGGCAAAGGAAGCGGTCTCGCTGATTAACGGCACCCAGGGCATGTTAGCAGTGGGCATTTTGGCGCTTCTGGCGGCGGAGACTCTGGTGGACTCGGCCGACGTGATTGGTTCCCTCACCCTGGACGCATTGCGGGGTACCGACTCGGCCTTTGATGAGCGCATCCATCGTGCGCGGCCGCACCCCGGCCAGTTGAGGACAGCAGAGAATCTGCGGCGCATGCTCGAAGGCAGTCAGATTCGCGAATCGCATCGCGACTGTGTCCGCGTGCAGGACGCCTACTCGCTGCGCTGCATGCCGCAAGTCCACGGCGCCGTGCGCGATACCCTTCAGCATTGCCGCGAAGTGATGGAGACCGAGGTCAATTCGGCGGTGGACAATCCCCTGGTTTTTGTGAAGAACGTGAAACAGGCCGATGGCCAGGGGGCCGTAATCTCCGGGGGGAACTTTCACGGCGAGCCTTTGGCCTTCGCTCTGGATTTTCTCGGAATCGCGCTGAGCGCGCTGTCCGGAATTTCCGAGCGGCGACTGGAGCGGCTGGTGAATCCGGCACTGAATGAAGGCCTGCCTCCGTTCCTGGCCCCGGGCGCGGGTTTGAATTCGGGGTTCATGATGCCGCAGGTCACGGCCGCAGCGCTGGTCAGCGAAAACAAGATTCTGGCGCATCCTGCCTCAGTGGATTCGATCACAACCTCGGGAAACAAAGAAGACTACGTTTCCATGGGAATGACTGCGTCGCTAAAGCTGAAGCGTATCGTAGCCAACACCAACAATGTTCTTGCCATTGAGGCCATGGCTGCAGCCCAAGCGCTGGATTTTCTCGCACCGCTCAAACCCAGCAAGCGCGGACAGGCGGCCCACGCCGCCATTCGCTCGGTGTGCTCCCCGATGGACAAAGACCGGGTGATGTATCAGGATTTCGCGAGGATCGCAGAGTTGATTGCCAGCGGGAAGGTGGCAGAGACGCTGCGATAAACGAGCCTCCCAATCGGCACAACGGTTTGGGGCGGGGTAAGCCACCTCGTTACTCCGGAATCCGGGATTTTCCAGAATTAGAACAAGATTCAATCTCCTGCTTGACAGCACCCGAAACTCGGGTAAAATGCGCCCCTCATCAAGAAGGAGGTCCCCGTGGGAACCGCAAGAGCATTTCAAGGAGATACCCCAAGACAGGTCTTTAAGAGCGGCCCCTTCGCCGGCGTGGAGTTGCATGACACGTTCGCACAAGCTGCCCAGAAAGAATCGCCAGTGGTAATCAAACTGCCGAAATTCTCATGGCCCGACGGTCTAGCTCCGGCAATCACATCGTTCGGAAGCTACCAACCGGGGAAAGCAATCACAGCCCCGATTACTGAGAAGACGGATGTGTTGATTATTCTTTACACCGACTTGGAAACCAGTGCGTTGCTCGATGTGTTTACCAACGACTCGGCATGGACGCCGACCAGACGGAAAACCTGGTACCCTTACGCGCACAATTTCGCCAAGTTCAAGAGTAAGATCGAGGGAATCAACGAGGATAATGCCCTCAAAGAAGGGATATTCGGCTACCTCCTGCCGTTAACCATAGGCGCTCAGAAGGTAGTGCTTTACAAAACTGAGCTTCATCCAAAGACCAACGGGCCCGACCTGCCGGTTATTTCCGTGATCAGTCAACTAATCGGCGAATTGGCTCCGAAGCTGGTTATCAGCACGGGAACCGCAGGCGCCATTGGCAATCACCTGAATTGCGGAGACGTGATCGTGACTGACTCGGCTCGCCTTCACCTCCGGGACCATTACCCTGCTTTCCCCAATCTGACCAAGATGTCCCAGCAGAACACTGAGCTGAAGAACAACCCCAAGGTCAACGACAAGTACATTCAGTATGCCGCGCAGCAGTTTACCAAGTTGTCCTTACCTGGCTTGGAGCAGTGCTATAGCAAAATTGCGGGCAGACCTGGATACGCGTTCCTAAAGAAGAACACCCACGCGCCGGCAATTTATTGGAAGGGCGTGAACCCAGTGCCTGGTCCCGAGCCCATGGACATTGTGTCGGCAGACTATCTCACAGTCGACGACAACAATGATTCGGAAGGATTACAGGCACAGGGGATCATGAACGACACGGACGACGCTTTTGTGTTCTACGGGATCGGTACGTTGCCCGCCGGCAAACAACCACAGTGGCTTTCGGTGAGGAATGCGTCTGAACCGCAGATTAGCGTGCCGCCTTTCCCCGCTGGGAC
>Ga0335077_10011160_pt1 | contig 11229 bp, 10 predicted proteins | sample Lox_Sample_31_FD_207151 | JGI IMG/M metagenome (GOLD analysis project Ga0335077, IMG submission 207151) | Soil microbial communities from Loxahatchee National Wildlife Refuge, Florida, United States - Lox_Sample_3.1 | ecosystem: Environmental > Terrestrial > Soil > Wetlands | place: USA...
TTCGCTACTATGCCTTCCTCATCGCTCTTGGCTACCTGGTCTCTTACATCGGATACGTGCTAGTGCCGGCCCGCGGCCCGCGGTACTTCTTCAGCCACCTGCAGACCGTCGAGCTGCGCGGCCTTTGGTTCACTCGCATCTTGCAGGCCACGCTCGACCAACTGGAGACCAAAGCCTGGGATTGCTTTCCAAGCGGCCACACCGAACTCACCATCTTGGCGTGGTGCTCCAGCCGGCTCCTTTCAACTCGCCTGTTTTGGCTGTATCTCGCCTATACCTTGTCCATCATTTCTGCTACAGTTTATCTTCGCTACCATTACACGATTGATATCCTGGCCGGCGCGCTTGTGGCCGGCTTACTCATTCTTTGGGCGCCGCGTTGGTACCGAATCTTGCAAAAAGAGGCCGTCTAGTTGCCAGGCGTAGAAATCGTTACGGTTCAGGACAAGCGTTCCTGGAAACAGTTCGTCGAGCTTCCCTACCAGTTGTATCGGGGCCATCCTTACTGGGTGCCGCCCCTGCGCATGGCGCAGAAAGAACTGCTCGACACCACCCGGCATCCTTTCTACGCGCATGCCAGCATCCAGTGCTTTCTCGCGCTCAGCGGAGGCCACATCCGCGGCCGTGTCGCCGCCATCGTCGATCACAAATTCAACGAATTTCACAACGAACAAGCAGGCTCTTTCGGGTTCTTTGAATGCGCGAATGACGTGGAGGTGGCCCGCGCTCTCATGCAAGAGGCGCGCAATTGGCTTCGCAAGCGCGGCGCGGCCGTCATTCGCGGTCCGTTTAATCCCTCCACCAACTACGAATGTGGCCTGCTGATCGAAGGATTCGACTCCAGCCCCAACATCATGATGCCGTATAATCCGCCCAGTTATGCGCGCATGCTCGAAGCCGTCGGTTTACGCAAGGGCAAAGATCTGCTGGCCTACTGGTCTACTCCCCACGACGTCACGGATTCCAAGGTGGATCGCGTCGCCGGTCGCGCGGCGAGCCTACAGGGTGTGAATATTCGGCCCATCCGCATGAAGCAGTTCGGCGATGAAGTCGAGATGATCTGGAAGCTCTACAACGCGTCCTGGGCCCGCAATTGGGGATTCGTGCCCATGACTCGCGAAGAGTTCCTGCACGAAGCGGCCGAAATGAAGCAGATCCTCAAGCCCGATCTGGTGCTGATCGGCGAGGTGAATGGCCGCCCTGTCGGCTTCGCGTTCGCGTTGCCGAATGTCAACCTTGCCCTCAAGCATGCCGGCGGCCGCCTTTTTCCGTTCGGCCTGTTCAAAATCCTGTATCATCAACGTTTGATCAGAGAATTGCGGGTCGTAGCCCTGGGTGTGGTGGAAGAATACCGCACCGCAGGGGTCGCCGCCGGATTTTATGCGGAACTGATTCGTGGCGCGCGCCGTCTGGGCTACGGACATAGTGAGATGTCCTGGATCCTGGAAGATAATGTCCTGATGAACCGGTCCCTGGAAGCCATGGGCGCCAAAAAATACAAGACCTACCGAATCTACGAATGGAACTGAGAACGATGCGCAGCTCTTCGACTACCGCTACCGCACGGGGCCGCCAGACCGCCGCGGGCGAGCGATCCGGCGATCTCTTCGACAAGTGCCGCAACTTTACGCGTCCGGGGGAATTGCAAGCCGCCGGATTATACATGTACTTCGAGGTCTTCAGCGAGCGCGAAGGCTGCGGGCCTGGCGAAGTTCGCATGGGCAATCGCAAGGTGCTGATGTTCGGCTCCAATGACTATCTGGATCTCATCACCCACCCTAAGGTAAAAGAAGCCGCCGCGCACGCCGTGCGCAAATACGGTAGCGGTTGCAGCGGCTCGCGCCTGCTCAACGGCACCCTCGACCTGCACGTCAAACTCGAAGCCGAGCTCGCGACTTTCGTGCATAAGGAGGCCGCGATCATCTTCGGTACCGGATTCCAGGCCAACTACGCTGCGCTGGCGGCCCTTACTGAAAAAGGCGACGCCCTGCTCTGCGATCACAACCTGCATGCCAGCCTGGTCGAAGGTGCGCTGCGATCCTCAGCGCGCACCGTGCGCTTCCGCCACAATGATCTTGCCCACTTGGAACGCTGCCTTGAAAACTGCCCACCTGAGGAATCCATTCTGATTGTCTCCGAAGGCGTCTTCAGCATGGAGGGTGACATCGCGGACCTGCCCGGCATCGTAACCTTAGCTAAGCCCTACGGCGCGCGTGTCTACGTAGACGAAGCCCATGGCATTGGCGTTCTGGGAGCCACCGGCGCCGGCGCCGCGGAGCATCTCGGTGTCCTTGACGACATTGACGTCGTGATGGGCACCTTCAGTAAGTCGCTCGCCTCCGTGGGTGGATTCATTGCCTCCTCCAGGGAAGTCGTCGATTACATCAAGCACACCGCCCGCCCCTTCGTGTTTTCGGCCAGTCTGCCGGCCGCCTCGGTCGCGGCCGTGGCGGCGGCGCTTGAAGTCATGCGCAAGGAACCCGAGCGCCAGCAGCGCTTGTTGCGTATCGCCGCGCGCCTGCGTGACGAACTCCGTCTGTGCGGACTGCCCGTGCTGGATGGCGAAACCGCCATCGTGCCCGTGGTGGTGCAGAATGAGATCGATCTGTGCCGCCTCTGCAAAGGGCTGCTGGAGGAGGGCATCTACATCAATCCGGTCTTGCGCCCCGCGGCCGCGCAGAACCTGCTGCGCATCTCCTGCACCGCGGCCCACACCGAGCGCCACGTCGAGCGCCTGGTAGACACCATCGAGCGCGTCGCTAAGCGCCTCCAGATCGAGTTCTGACGGAAGGCGGCCACAACCCCGGTCCCCATTCCACCTTCTTCAGGCGCATAATTAGGAAAAGCGCTGGAGGCAGAGAATGCTTACCCGAGATTGGATTTGCGCAGGCGCATTACTGGTGGTCGTGGGATGCGCGGATGCACAGCCGGTGTCTCGCGAGCTTCCCGTGAGCGGTAATTCGAGGCTCAGCTCCGAGCGGGTGATCTTCTTCTCCGGACGCGTGGTGATGGACGACGGGTCCGCGCCTCCGGAGCCTGTGCGTATAGAGCGAGTCTGCGAAGGCCGGTCAACCTTTGAAGCCTGGACCGACACCAAGGGCGGCTTTGGTTTCAAGGTCGACGCGGAGGGCGAAAACTCCGAAAGTGACGCTTCCCAGCCGGAAGCACCGCCTGCCGACTTGAATAAGGCCATCAACTCCAGCTCGAGCCAGTATTCCCACCCGATTACCACCCTGCTGCGAAACTGCGAAGTCCAGGCGGTGCTTTCCAATTTCCGTTCTGACCAAGTGAAGCTGTCGGTCAAGAGTACTATGGACAACGGCCGGTTGGGCACCATCGTTCTGCATCCCATCTCGCGTGCCAGCACGCTCACGGTGAGCGCCACAACGCTCGAGGCTCCTTCGGGCGCGCGCAAGGCCTATGAAAAGGCCATGGCCGCGGTGCGTGAGCAGAAGTTCGACGCGGCCGCCGGCGAACTCGCCAAGGCCGTCAGAATCTTTCCGAGATTCGCGGTGGCATGGTACGAGATCGGCCACCTGCGGCAAAGCCAGAATGACTTTGCTGGCGCGGCGCAAGCCTGGAAGGAAGCCATGCAGGCCGATCCGAAATACGTGAAACCATACGAAGGTCTGACCGCCCTCGCCGACCGCCAGGGCGACTGGGCGGAATCGGAAAAGTACTCGCGCCTGTGGATTCAACTCGATGCGGAAGACTTTCCGGCCGCCTACCTGTTCAGCGCCGTTGCGAACGCGCATTTGAACCACGTCGCCGAGGCTGAGCGGGCCGCGCGCGAGGGTTTGCGCGTTGACAAACAGCATAAAGTGCCGCGCCTGCATTATGTGCTGGGGCTCATTCTGATGAACCAGAAAGCTTACACGGAGTCCCTGCAATGCTTCCGCACCTACCTGGAATTGGCGCCCAACGCAGGCGACGCGAATATCGTGCGCGAGCAACTGCCCAAGATCGAAGAAGAAGCGGCCCAGGCGCGGCGGTAACTTAAGCGGAGTTCGTAGCCGCGAGGCGGTGGTAAATCTCCGCGAATGCCGCCAGACTGATCTGTTCCGCGCGTAGAGCAGCCTCGGGCCAGGAATCCACCAGCGAACCATACCGGCCCGAGAGATTATTGCGGATGGTCTTGCGCTTTTGTTGAAAGCAGAGTGCTACGAACCGCAGGAAGCTATCCGTGTCCGCGATCCCCAACTCCGTGGCTCCGGCATCCGGTTCGAAGCGCAACACGGCCGAGTCCACCTTGGGGGGGGGATGGAAGGCGCCGGGCTTCACCTCGAATAGCAGATCCACGGTAGCCGCCAGTTGCATGGCTACGCTGAGATATCCATAGTCGCGGCTGCCGGGCTGAGCCGTGATTCGGGCGGCTACCTCTTTCTGCACCAGGAACACGCCTCGGCGCAGAAATGGGCCGGTCGCCAGCACGCGCTCGATGATCGCGGACGCGGCGTAATAGGGGAGGTTGCCGGCGACGACCACCGGTCCCCACTGGCCAAAGTCCACACGCAGCGCATCGGCCTCGATAATTTCGATCCGCGTCTCCCCGCCATGCTTCTGCCGCAAGCGCGCTGCCAGGTTAGCATCGATTTCGATGGCGATCAGGCGACCGGCCCGCGCCAACAGGTGCGAGGTCAAAGCTCCCCGGCCCGCGCCGATCTCCACGACCAGCGGTTCATGCGCGGGGCATGCGGCACGCGCGATGCGCTCCAGAACGGAACCGCGAACCAAAAAATGTTGGCCGAGTTTTTGTCGCGGCACCGTCAGCCGCGCACCACGTAATGCATGCGGCGGAAGGAAACCAGTAGTTTGCCGTTGGTGGGCTGCCCGAATAGCGTCGCCGGAATGAAGCGCGAGTAGACCATCATCTTGGTCAGGTCCGCTTGCATCTCCGGACTCATCCGGCCTTGCTGCACCGAGTAGTCGGTTGCCTGCCCTTTGGCGTCTACGGACAACTCGACCACGGTTTCGTCGCTGCTGATGCCGAACGGAGCCACCTCCACCAGCGTGGCTGCCGTGTACAGCCGCGACGGCACGTCGTTGCGGATGATCTGCCGGAACCCCAGCGTCGGCACCAGCATGCTGAACAGGCACAATGCGGAAACTACCCCTCCGGCAAAAGGCAGCGCCAGCGGACGCATCAGGTTATCGGCGAACAGCTTCACCCTTCGCGCCCAGGAACGCATGGTCAGCGCCGGCGTCCGGGTCTCCAGGCGCCGGGACCTTTCGCGGGATGCCAGCACCTGCAATTGCGTTTGTAGGCGCGGGGGAACCGGCACGCCCGGCATATTCAGCAATCCGCCGCGCGTCTGGGAAAGGTCGTCCAGATAAACGGCGCATTCCCGGCATTGCTCCAGGTGCTGCGCCACGCGCGTCCGTTCCCAACCGTCCAGCCTTTGGTCGAGGAACTCTGATAACGAATCTCGCACGGTTCGGCAGCTCATAGGACTCACTCAGCCGTTTTCGGCATTAACTGGTAAGCCGGCTGCGTTTGCAACCGTCTCTCCAGCTCTACCCGCAGGGCCTCCCGTCCCCGCAGAATTCTCGATTTCACGGTACCTAGCGAAACCTGCAATACCTCGGCGATCTCTTCGTAGCTCAGGTCCGTAATGTCTCGCAACACCACCGCCGCCCGGAACGTGGGATTGATGGCTTCCAGTCCCTCTCGGATCAGCGCCTGCTGCTCCTGGTCGAGTACAAACTCGAAGGGCGACGGCCCGCAATCGGCCAGCACATCCACCCGGCTGTGGCGGTCTTCCTGCTCGTCCTCGAGACCGACTTCGCGGCGGCGGTGGCGGAAAAACCAGCGGCGCTGGTTGTGCGCCTCGTTAATCGTGATGCGGAAGATCCAGGTTTTCAGGCTGCTCTGGCCGCGAAAATGCCCCACATTGCGGAAAACCTTTAAAAAGACCTCCTGAACGACGTCCGAAGCGTCGGAGGCGTCATTCAACAGCCGGAGTGCGAGGTTGTATACGGGTTGTTGAAAACGCAGCAAGAGCGTCTCGTAGGCCTGTTCGGAGCCCTCCCGAAGCGCCCGGATGAGGACCATATCCTCGGAATCCGCCACGGCTTGCGCCGCTCTTTGCGAGTTCAGATCCAGAATCAAGGAGGCCACGAGCACCTTCCGACTGATTATATTATGACACCGCGGGCCCACGGAAAGTTCCCGTGGCGTTAACCTGGAATCGATTGCAGATGCCGGTGCTTGAGCTGAGGCCATGACCTGCGCAAGATCCATCCGCGTGCGCGGCGTGGTGCAGGGAGTCGGTTTTCGCCCGTTCGTCTATCGTCTGGCGCATTCCAACCGGTTGGCCGGCTGGGTGCGGAACGGCGAAGACGGCGTCGCGATTCACCTGGAAGGCGCTCAGCCTGGGGTGGAGGCGTTCCTCCGCGAGTTGCAGGCGCAGCCCCCGCCGGCCGCCCGAATCACTGCAGTAGATGTGCTTGCAGCCGAGCCCGCCGGATTCGCGGATTTCACGATTTGGGAAAGCCAAGGCCGCAAACCGCCCTCGGTACGCATCTCGCCCGATCTGCCGGTCTGCGAGGAGTGTTTGCGCGAGTTGTTCGATCCCTCCGATAGGCGCTATCGGTATCCGTACATTAATTGCACGAACTGCGGTCCCCGCTACACCATCACCCAGGCGCTTCCTTATGACCGGCGCCATACCACGATGAGCGGCTGGCCTTTGGACGAGGCTTGTGCCCGCCAGTATCATGACCCGGCGGACCGCCGGTTCCATGCGCAGCCGGTGGCGTGTCCGTCGTGTGGCCCCCATTATTCATTAGCGGGCCAGGATGCGGCTTCCGGACTGGATTGGCCGGCCATAGCCGCAGCCACCGGAGTTCTTCGTTCCGGGAGGATCGTCGCGGTCAAAGGGGTCGGCGGCTATCACCTGGCCTGCGACGCTTCCAATTCTTCCGCCGTGCTCGCGTTGCGGGAAAGGAAATTCCGGAAAGAGAAACCATTCGCGGTCATGGCGAACGGCCTTGCAGCGGCCCGCGCACTCGCGCATCTGACGCCGGAGGCCGTCGAATTGATGACATCCGCCGCGCGGCCGATCGTCTTGGCGCCGGCCCGGGTGGACCTCGCGGGAGTGGCGCCCGATAACAGCGAACTCGGAATCATGCTGCCCTACGCGCCCATCCATTACCTTCTGTTCGCGGCGGGCGCTCCCGGCGTGCTGGTCATGACCAGCGCAAATCGATCATCCGAGCCCATCGCCTATACCGACCAGGATGCGCGCGCGCGTCTGGCGGGAATCGCGGATGCCTTCCTGATCGGAGAACGGCCCATCGCCAGACGCGTGGACGATTCCGTTGCGCGGGCCGGCGCCTTCGGACCCGTGATCCTGCGCCGCGCCCGCGGGTACGCTCCCGGCGTGCTGGCCAGGTTCGCGGTGGAGCGTCCAGTGCTGGCCGCTGGCGCCGACTTGAAAAACAGCATCACCCTGGTGGTTGACGGTCAGGCTTTTGTCAGCCAGCATATCGGCGATCTCGACCAATATCAGGCTTTCCAGGCGTTTCGTGAGACGATTCGGGATTTGCTCAGCATGTACCAGGTGCGGCCCCAAGACCTGCTGGTCGTCTGCGACAGCCATCCGCAGTACGTCTCGACGGTGCACGCGCTGGAGCTTTCCGCGGCGGCGCACGTCTCGATCCAACACCACCGCGCGCACATTGCTTCCGTGCTCGCCGAGCGCGAGGCATGGGACGAGCCGGCCCTCGGCGTCAGCTTCGATGGCACGGGATATGGCGACGACGGCGCGATCTGGGGAGGCGAACTCTTCACCGGAAGCATTGCGCACGGCTTCCAACGGGTAGCGCACCTACGCTACGCGCCGCTGCCCGGTGGCGATGCGGCGGCGCAACATCCCGTGCAGGCGGCCGCCGGATTCTTGCTGAACCTGGACGGCCTGCCGGACCTCACCGCGGAGCCGTTCCGGTTCCCGGCGCGCTACCAGTCCGCCCTCAGGCTGGCGCGGACAGGCGTCCGAACATTCGCCACGAGTTCCATGGGCCGGCTCTTCGATGCGGCCGCCGCTCTGCTCGGCTTTCACCAGGCGATCAGCTTCGAAGGCCAGGCCGCGATGTGGTTGGAGTACATCGCCCGGACCTGCCCGGCGCGCGACGCCTATCCGTTCCCCCTAGCCGGAGAGGAACTGGATTACCGGCCCCTGTTACTCGCCGTGGCCGCGGACAGGCGGCGCGGCCGCGTTCCTACGGAGATCGCCCGCGCCTTCCAGCTTGGCATTGCGCAAGGGCTGTGCGCGGCTCTTGACGGTCTGAGCAGGCAGACAGGCATCTACACCGTCGCCCTCTCCGGCGGAGTCTTCCAAAACGAGCTGCTGCTGGAAGACATACGTTCGCTGGTGTTGCCGAGCCGTTTGCGGGTGTGGACCAATCACACTGTCCCGCCGAACGATGGGGGAATCAGTTTCGGACAAGCAGCGATGGCGGCGATGGGAAGGGCCGGACGAGGCATCCCTATTTCGGACGCCTCTGCTACGCTAAGAAGCGAATGATGGGAGTTGGTGCCATATTGGTTCTCGCCGGCTTACTGCCGCTCTACGCGGCGGACGACCGGCCTCGGCTGCGGCCTTTGCCGGCCACGGATCAGAACCTGAAGACCGGGCCGGCGGTGGGCGAGCCGATTCCAGCATTTGAGGCGACGGACCAGGATGGCCGTCGGCAGACGTTCGAAACCCTGCGCGGCGCGCACGGTCTGGCGCTTCTGTTCGTGCGGTCGGCGGACTGGTGACCTTTCTGCAAGGCCCAGCTCGTGGAGCTGGAACAGCAGCGGGAGGCGTACGGCAGGCAAGGCGTGGCGGTGGCAGCGCTGAGCTACGACAGCGCTGCGCTGTTAAAGGATTTCGCGGCGCGCAAGGGCGTCCATTATCCGCTGCTGGCGGACCCGGAGTCGAAGGTGATACGCGCGTTCGGGATTCTGAACACCAACTTCAAGCCGGGCGAAATGCCTTACGGCGTGCCGTTTCCGGGCATGTATGTGATCGATGAACACGGCATCGTGCGCGCCAAGTATTTCGAAGACGATCACGTGGAGCGGTACACGGCGGCCAGTGTGCTGGTGCGGCAGTTCGGCGCGGGCGGCGCGGAGAAGACGGAAGTCGAGACGCGTCACCTGCGGCTAACTAGCGCGGCGAGCGATCGCGCGGTGTGGCCAGGCAGCCGCGTCACGCTGACGCTCGACCTGGAATTGAAGCCAGGCATGCATGTGTATGCGCCCGGAGTGAAGGGCGGTTACATTCCAATCGAGTGGAAGATGGCGGAGTCGAAGACCTGGCTGGCGCTGGCGGCGGCGTATCCCGAGCCGCACGCGCTGGAAATGCGTGTGATTAACGAGACGTTGCCGGTGTATGATGGCCGCGTACGGCTCGCGCGCGATGTCACCGTCGGGCAGCCCGTGCCGCAAGGCAAGCTGGCGGTGACGGGCACGTTCCGCTACCAGGCATGCGACGACCACCAGTGCTTTCCGCCGCAGACGGTGCCGCTTGAATGGACGCTGGAGGTGCAGGCGCTCGACGGACAGCGCGCGCCCGCGGATTTGCAGCGCCGCGTCACGCCACCCGCGCCAGCTTCGCCGCGCTGATGGCCTGGCCCAGGTGACGCTGGGTGTGCTCGGCGATGTGAACGATGAGGCCGAGCACGGTGGTCGGTAAGCGGCGGCGCCCGACGTGGCGCGGTTCGGGGAGCGTGGCGGGATCGATGGAACGGATGACGCCTGCGGCGCGGTCGAAAGCGCGATCGATGGCGGCGAGCAGGTCGGTGAGGCTTGCGCCCGGCTCGGTTTCTGCGCGCAATGCAGCGAGCTGTGCCTCGTCCAACTGACAGCCTTCGAGGTAACTAGTGAGGCGGTCTACGCTTCCGGCGATGTGGCGCAAATGGAAGCCCAGCGGGGCGAGGCCGTGCGGCGAGCGCCACAACTGTTCGGTGAAAAGCCCGGCGCAATGCACAGCTAGGTCTTCGCGCACCTGCTCAAAGCTGCGCAGCGGGGGAGCGAGCAACGGATCGACGCCGGGCAATTCGCCGCGGAGCCAGGGTTCGGACAGTGGCGGACTGCTCATTGGCTGACGCCACGCCGGCCGGCGACCCAATCGTCCCACTGGCCGAACGCCTTCATCTGCACATCGAGCTTGGTATCGGTGATGAGCTTCTGCACTTCGGCGCGCGTGAGTCGCCTGCCGAAACGCTCGGGGTCGTCGGCTAGGCGCCAGACTAGCGCGGTGGCAATGGCGGCGTTGGCTTGGGCTTCGCGCGCGTCGACGCGGTCGAAGGTGTCGGACTCGGCGTGGTAATCGGGCAGGTAGGGGATGGCGTCCTGGTTGGCCACGAGGTTGGGAACGCCGGCGAGCAGAAAGTCGAAGCTATCGGTTCCGTCGATGGCGTCGGTGGTGTTGCCGGACAGGCCGAGCCCGGCCAGGCCCGCAAGCGCTTTTTCGAGGGGCGTCCGAAGGTCCTCACGGCCGCTGAGGTAGAACCCGGTGGTGCGGCCAGAGCCGGTATCGAAGATGACAGCGGCATCGTGACGGTCCATCTCGGCGGCGTGGCCCTTCACGTATCCGGCGGAGCCAAACATGCCTTGCTCTTCGCCGGTGAAAAGGACGAAACGGATGGTGCGGCGCGGCTTGGCGGACACTTCATGGATGCCCCGGGCGGCGTCGATGACCAGCGCCGCGTTGACGCCGTTATCTTCGGCGCCGGTACCGAGGTCCCAGGAATCCAGGTGCGCGCCGAGCAGGACGATTTCATCGGGGCGCTCGCGGCCGCGAATGTCGGCGACGACGTTGCGGGATTCGAAGGAGGCGCCGGTATGGTTGGTGAGATTCAGGCGCAGGCGCACAGGGCCCGCGGCAGCGAGGCGCGCGAGGCGTGTGGCGTGTTCCCGGGAGACGACGGCGACGGGCAATGAGGCGAGCGTGCCGTTCAGGTCCATAGGGTGGCGGTAGAGCAGGCCGCGCGGGCGCGAGGATTGGAGCAGGATAGCGGCGACTTGCGCGTGCTGCGCGGCTTCGAGCAGAGGCGCGCTGTGCATGTACTCGGCGAAGAGATCGTCGAAGGTTTTCATTTCTGGATTGGAGACCAGGGCGATCGCGCCGCGGGACCGATCGCCAAGTTTAGCAAAGGCTTCCGCGGAACCATCGCCGGCATCGACGAGAGCGGCTTCCAGTGTTCCTGCGGTGGAAGGCGTGCCGGGAGCGGCGGCGAGGT
>Ga0335077_10011161_pt1 | contig 11227 bp, 12 predicted proteins | sample Lox_Sample_31_FD_207151 | JGI IMG/M metagenome (GOLD analysis project Ga0335077, IMG submission 207151) | Soil microbial communities from Loxahatchee National Wildlife Refuge, Florida, United States - Lox_Sample_3.1 | ecosystem: Environmental > Terrestrial > Soil > Wetlands | place: USA...
GACCGGGCCGACTACTCCTCGCCGACCGGCTCCGTCCCGGTCGCGCCGCCGAGGCGCGGCAGGCCGTCGTTGACGATGATCCAGTCGACGCGGTCGTCGAAGTAGATGTGCGACGCCGGCTGGCGATCGATCGGGCCCTGCATGCTGGCGAGAGTGATGTCGACGACGTCGGGGTAGTGCGTCGATTCGCAGAAGAGCGAGCTCCCGCAGCGCCGGCAGAACGACCGCGTGCCGTGGTCCGAGGAGCGGAACCGCGTCAGCTCGGCATCGCCCGTCTCGAGGCGGAAGCTCGCGCGCGGCACGGCAAACCAGGTGACGAATCCGGCGCCGTGGCTGCGGCGACACATCGAGCAGTGGCAGTGGCCACAGAAGAGCGTCGGCAGCTCGACGCGAAAACGCACCGCGCCGCAGAGACAACCGCCAACCTGCCCCTCGCCTGACATTCGCAGCCTTTTCGCGCCCAGGCTAGAGCGTGTACGCGGCGATGTCCACCGCCGTCACCGGGCCGCTCAGCGGCGCCCGGCGGCTTGACCGGGGCACGCGAAGATGTTGAGTGAACAGCTTTGGCCGTCGCCGGTGGAACCGGGCGCGGCGCAAGGAGTTCGATTCGATATGCAAAAGGCTGGACTTGCGGCGTTCTTCTTCGCGATCGCAACTCTCATGGCGATCCCTCCGCACGCTCGCGCGGACGAGCTCAAGGCCGGCGACGTGCTCGGCCCATCGAACTGGCAGCAGGCGGAGAGCCTGCTCCTTCCCGAGATGCTCGATCACTACAAGAAGGGCGAGTACCAGAACCCGATCGCCGACTGGCCGGTCAGCAAGTACAACTGGCCCAGGGATTTCAAGGCCGCGACCGAGACGAACGAGGGCAAGTACAGGGTCGGACCGGGCGGCGAGATCCTCGACGTGTCGACCGGCAAGCAGCCGGACTACATCCTGGGCTACCCGTTCCCGCGCATCGACCCGAACGACCCGCAGGCCGGGGTCAAGATCATCTGGAATCAGTTCTACCGCTTCTACTACTTCGGGAGCTCCATCAACGAATCGCAGGTGAACCTGATCGCGCCAAAGGGGCTCGAGCGGCGCATCGACGTGGTCACGAGCTACCAGTATTTCGACGGCGTCCCGGTCGACGAGCGCGTGCCGAACCCAGAGAACTTCCTTTCCAAGGCGCGCACGATCGTCCAGTTCCCGACCGACGTGAACGGCACCATGTCGCTCGGCTGGCGCTACCGTGACCCGAGCCGGCGCGATTCGAGCTGGGCGTACGTACCCGCGTTGCGCCGCGTGCGCGCGGTGAGCCCTTCGAATCGCTCCGACGGCTTTCTCGGCTCGGATTTCAGTGACGACGACGGTCCGTTCTTCGACGGCAAGCCCGAGGACTTCGATTGGACGTTCAAGGGCGAGACCGAGCAGTACCGCCTCGCCGAATCGATCAACCTGAAGGACGAAGCGCACGCCCGCTGGATCGAAGGCAAGGGCTGGGACGTCGCCTGGCCCGATCTCCCGTTCATCGGCTACATGGACTCGAGCTGGAAAGGCGTGGGGTGGGCTCCGCACGGCGCCGCGGTGCTCGCCAAGCGGCCGTTCTGGATCATCGAGGGAGTGCCCAAGGACAAGTACTACCTGTACGGCAAGCTCCAGATGTACATCGACAAGATCACCTTCCAGGGAGCGTGGAACCGCAAGTACGACTGGAAGGGCCAGCTCCTGAACGTCGGCCAGGTGATGGCCTGGAGCCCGATCCAGTTCACGCGTCCCAACGGCAAGGTGGACTATCTGCAGGGCTCGAACTCGGCGTACCAGTGCGTCGAGAGCCTGAAGCTGAATCGCGCGACGGTGGCGGGGATCAAGTCGAGCCCGAACGCCGGGTTCTACTCGCGGGTGACGTTCACGCCCGACTACTTCGACACCTCGTCGATGATGAAGGGGAAGTAAGGGGTCAGCTGCTCCAGCGCAGGTACCCCGCGCTCTGCAGCGCCTCGAGGAACGAGGTCTCGTAGGCGTCTTCCGGCGATTCGCGGACCATTCGATCGAGCGCCTGGGCGTCGTCGCCGACCAGGATCCGCCAGGCGTCGCGCCGCACGCCGTCGAGGATGATCGTCGCCGCCTGTGCCGCCGTCAGCGGCGCGTTGTCGCGGAAGCCGATCGCGAGCTGGTGCAGCAGACCCCGGATCCCGTCGTCGCTGGCCTCGGCGACCGGCAGGCCACGGCGAACCAGCTCATCCCGCGCGCGCGCAACTTCCTTCGCGTCCATGGCCAGCGCGTCCGGCTTCCCCAGGACCTTGCTCGTGTTGATCACGATCGAGGTCCCGACGTGGCCGGGCATCACGACGGCGACCTTCACGTGCGGGGCGCGCTGGCGCAGATCGACCAGGAGCGCTTCCGAGAAACCCTTCACCGCGAACTTCGCGCTGCTGTATGCGGTATGAGCGGTCGTCGGTCCCAGGCAGGCCCAGAAGCCGTTCACGCTGCTGGTATTGACGAGGTAGGCCTCTTCGCTCGCGACGAGCAGGGGCAGGAAGGCGCGCGTGCACCAGTAGACGCCGAACCAGCAGATGTTGAACGTCCTCTCCCAGTCGGCGCGTGGCTCCTCGAGGAAGCTGCCGCCGCCGCCGATGCCGGCGTTGTTGAACAGCAAGTGGACGTGATCGGTCGCGTGCTCCGCCTTCACCGAGTCGCGAAAGGCAAGCACCTGCGGCTCTTCGGAGACGTCGCACAGGTGGGTCGTGATGCGGACGCCGGCGGGTGCGCCGGCTTCGCAGAGCCGCTTGGTCTCGGCCATGTTCTCGGCCGAGACGTCGCAGGTCGCAATGTGGCAGCCGGCCGCCGCGAGCTGCTCGGCCAGGGCGCGGCCCATGCCGGTGCCGCCGCCGGTGATCACGGCAAGCTTGCCGCGGAAGTCCTTCATCGCCGAGCCTCCGCGCCGGCTACGGCTTTGCGGCGTCGCCGATCTTGAAGGCGCGCCGGGCGCGGGTCTCCCACTCGTTCATCGGCAGGTGCGTGCGCATCTCGCGCACGCGGTCGAGGATCTCGGCGCCGCGCTCCTGCTCGGCCGACCACTCCTTGGCGAAGGTGCCGTCCTGGATCTCGTGCAGGATCTGCTGCATCCGCGACTTGAGGTCGACGTCGGCGAACTTCGCGCTGCGCGTGACCGTGCCGTACTGTGAGGTGTGCGAATGGTAGTCCATCTGCCGCAGCATGCCGACCTCGAGGATCTTCTGGAACGAGTAGATGAGCTCGCCCGAGAGATAGAGTTCGAGGAGCACGGCCTCGGGCGGATAACCCGCCTCGATCATGGTCTCGATCGCGGAGGTCATCACGCGTCCGAATGCCGGGCCGAAGGCCTGCTCGGTGAAGAGGTCGAGGGACGCCTCGTCGTGCATCGACATGAGGATGCACCCGGCGCGAGTCGTTCCGACCGCCTTGGCGAGCGCGAGGAGCCGCGCCATGCCCTGGCCCGACGCGTCCTGGTGCAGCCCGATGAACGAGGGGAAGCCCCGGCCCGCGACGACGCTGTCGCGCACTCCGGGCCCGATCATACGCGGGGCGATCAGGATCACGTCCACGTCCCGCGGCGGCACGATCATGCCGAACGCGATGTTGTAGCCCGAGGCGAAGTCGATCGTCTTGCCCGCGGTCAGGTTGGGCTTGACGTGGTCCGTGTAGACCCCCGGCATGATCTCGTCGGGAACCAGCAGCATGATCACGTCCGCCCGGCGGCACGCGTCGGCGATCCCATAGGTCTCGAAGCCGTCGGCGCGCGCCCTCTCGAACGAGGCGTCGGAGATGTTGCCGACGATCGTGCGAACGCCGGAATCGCGGATGTTGAGCGCCTGCGAGCGGCCCTGGTTGCCGTAGCCAACGATCGCGACGGTCTTTCCGTCGAGCACGGAGAGATCGGCGGAGTCGTCGTAGTAGATGCGGGCTTGCGTTGCGTCGGGCATGTCTTCGCTCTCCTCGCTCAGGCGGTGTGCAGCGTGTCCTGCACGCCCTCGTAGAATTGCACCTCGACCATGATCGGGAGCAGGTAGCGGACGTACACGTTGTGGATCTTGATCGTTCCGTAGTCCTCGAAGCCGACATCTGTCAGCTCGACGCGCGGATCGCGCTCGGCGCGAAACGCCCGCGCCCGCTCGACGATCTGCTCGAGCGCCGACCGCTCGTACACCTCGATGCCGAAGTGGTCACCGCGCTGGCACGAAGTCGGCGAGTCGGAGCCGACGAGGAAGAGGAAGTGACTGATCGCGTGCAGCTGCAGCACGATCCGCTCGCCCTCGATCGTCATCACGTCGATGATGCGCCAGCCGAACACCTGCTCGTAGAAGTCGAGCATCGAGCGGCGCTCGGGGGTGTCGCTCACCAGCTCGCGCGGCAAGCTCAGCGCGACATGATTGAGAATTGGAATCTTCACCTGGCCTCCACGCGGCGGCGCGCCGCTCTTTCCGGGGCTCTCGATCGACGGGGAATCCTCGCGCTTCCCGTCCGCCGAGTTCAAGTCCTTCCTTCCGTCGGCGCGGGGGACGCGTAGCTCATCACGAGGTGCGCGACGACGTCGTCGGCCGCGGCGTTCTCGTAGCTGTGCGGCAGATCGGCGCGAAAGAAGATCGAGTCGCCGGGGCCGAGCCGCGCCTCCACCTCTCCGCAGCGCACGACGAGCGTCCCGCGGATGACCGAGATGTGCTCGAAGGTCTCGCGCGCGTGCGGCGTCGCTTCCTCGAAGCAACCCGGCGAGAGCGTGAGCTCGTACACCTCCGGCGTGCGCGGATCACCCTCGAGAAACAGCACGCGCGAGCGGAACTGGCCGGTCGCCGAGGAGATCACCCTCCCGCGCCCGGCCTTCTGCACGCGGAAGTCGGGGTCCGAAGTGGTCCAGAACATCGTGTGTGCGAGGAGCGAGCCGAAGGGTACCTCGAGCGCCGTCGCCAGGTGCCAGACCGCGCGCAGGCTCGGCACCGCGTGTCCCGACTCGAGGGTCTCGAGCAGGTCGGCGCGGATGCCGCTGCGCGTGGCGAGGCTCGCGTAGTCGAGGCCGCGCAGCGCGCGGAAGCGGGCGACGTTCGCCCCCACGGCGCGCGCCAGCTCGAGGCCTTCGGGACTGTCGGGACCGCGCAGGTTGTCGACGCGCTCGGCGCGCATCTCGTCCATCACGGCGTCGGCCACGGCGTCGGCGAGCGACGCGGACGGCGCCGGCGGCACCTGCTTCGCCATGCGGAGAGAGAAGCAATTTGGCGCCGGGCATGCAAACACTCGCCGCCTCGACGACGCGACGATCTACTCCGGGGTGCCCTCGCCTGGACGCCACGACGGGTGATAATCGCCGCGGGGGGTGCGTGATGAAAGAGATCGTGCGTGACGTCTTCACCTGGCCCTGGTTCTCGGAGCCGCACGGCTACCACTTCAATGGCTTCCTGGTCCTGCACGCGGACGGCAACCTGTGCGTCGATCCCGTCGAGCCGAGCGAGGTCGTACTCGGCGAGCTCCAGCGCCGCGGCGTCGCCAGGATCCTGCTCAGCAACCGCAATCACGTCCGGGCGGCCAACCGGGTTCGCGCTGCGACCGGCGCGCGGACGGCGATGCACCCCGACGACGCCGGCTACGCGCGGCGGCAAGGAGCCGAGATCGACGACCCCCTCCACGCCGGCACGCGGATCGGCCCGCTGGTCACCGTCGGCGTGCCCGGCAAGTCGCCCGGAGAGCTCGCCTTCCACTGGCCCGACAGGCGGCTCCTGATCGTCGGCGACGCGGTCATCGGCAACCCGCCGGGCCGCTGCTCACTGCTCCGCGAGAAGGTCATGGACGATCCCTCTCGCCTGCGCGACAGCGTCGAGGCGCTGCTCGCGCTCGACTTCGACGTCCTCCTGTGCGGCGACGGCGAGCCGATCCTGACGGGTGCGAAGCAGCGCCTGGACGAGCTGGTCGCGACGTTCCCCGCTTGAAGAGCCGCCCGCGACGGCCGGTTCTCGCTCAGTGGAAGAAGTGGCCGCCGTTCACGTCGAGCGCCTGCCCGGTCACCACTCGCGACAGGTCCGAGGCGAAGAACACGACCGCGCCCGCGATCTCCTCGGAGTTGGGGATGTGGTTGAGCGCCGTCTGGGAAGCCACCCCGGCGTAGATCGTCTCGGGCGTCGTCCCCTGCTGCGTGGCGAGGTGCTTGAAGAAGCCCTCGAGCGACGGGCCCCAGATGTAGCCCGGCACGACGGTGTTGACCCGGATCTTGTAGCGCCCGAGCTCCTTCGCGAGCGTCTGCGCCGCGATGTAGAGAGCGCCCTTCGACGCCGCGTAGCCGCCGTGCTGCGGCTCGATGATGCGCATCGACATCGAGTTGATCATGACGATCGATCCGCCACCCTGGCGCTTCATCGCCGGTACCACCGCCTTCGTCAGCTCGAGCGAGCCGAAGACGTTCACGTCGAAGATCTGGCGCCAGTCCTCCATCGTGTCGTCCTCGATCGTGCGGAACGACATGCCGCGGAAGGCATTGTTGACCAGCACGTCGATGCGCCCGAACTCCTCCTCGGCGGCGCGGGCGAGGCGGTGGCAGTCCTCGGCTTTCGCGATGTCAGTCGGCACGCCGATCGCCCGCCGCCCGAGCCCGCGGATCTCCGCCGCGAGCTCGTCGACCGCCGACTTGGTGCGCGCGCCGAGCACCAGGTGCGCGCCCTCGCGCGCGAATGCCAGCGAGATGTCACGCCCCATGCCGGGGCCGATCCCGGAAACGATCGCGATACGGTTCTCGAGCAGCATCTTGCTCACGCCCCCCGTGGTTGCATTTCCCGCGACGCCTGCGTTCGGCCTCGCTCAGCCGTTCAGGTGCGGCGCGACGTCGGCTCCGAACGCGGCGATCTGCTCGATGAGCTCGCGGCACGAACGGGCGCGAAAGCGCACCCCGAAATGATTGACGCCGAGCTCGGCGAGACCGCGCAGGTGGGCGGCGAGCTCCTGCGGCCCGCCGCTGCGCGTATTCGGGCCGACGTCGAACGACGGCTTCCCGACGTAGAGCCACTCGCTCATGGTCCCGATCTCGATCGGGACGTCGCCGCGCGTCCGCTTGCGGTGCTCCCGGATGAAGGCGATCTGCTCGGGCAGCTGCGCGCGCGGCGTGCCCTGCGGCAGCCAGCCGTCGCCGAGCGCGGCGGCGCGCTTGAGCGCGGCCGGGGTCGATCCGCCGACCCAGATCGGCGGGCGCGGCTTCTGCACCGGCCGCGGCTTGAGACCGACGTCGCGCACCTGCCAGATCGCCCCGTCGTGCTCGGGATACTCCTCGGCGAGCGCCTTGGCGATCAGCTCGATTGCCTCGTCGAGCATTCTGCCCCGGCGCCGGAAGTCGACCCCCAGGGTGGTGAACTCGCCCTCGAGGTGCCCGGCGCCGACCCCGAGGATCACGCGCCCGCCCGACAGCGCGTCGAGGGTCGCGAACGCCTTCGCCGTGACCAGCGGATGTCGGTACGGGACCACCAGGACGTGCGACATGAGGCGGACCCGCCGGGTCGCGGCGGCGAGGAAGCCCAGCGTCGCGATCGGGTCGTACCAGGTGGTGTTCATCGCCGCGGCGCGCTCGCGCGGCACGCAGACGTGGTCGCACACCGCGACGTAGAAGAAGCCGTTGTCGTCGCACGCGCGCGCGATCTCGAGCAGCTCGTCCGCGCCCGCGGTGAGCTCCCACGGCGCGACGAACATCGTGCTCTGCGCCTGGATGGGAAGCTGCATGCCGTAGACCAGCTCCCCCGCCGGGACGACCCGCACGACCTCGCGCGGCATCGCGCCTACCTCGCCCCGCGCTTCGCCAGCGCGGCCTCGCGCTGGCGCGTCGTGGAGTGCACCGGATCCTTGTCGAACTGCGGCATCACCTCTTTGGCGAACAGCGCCGTCGACTCCTTGGCGACGTCCATCGGCTGGGTCGAGGCGAGAACGCCGAAGATGAGCTGATTGCAGCCCACGTCGACGTACTTCTGCACGCCCTTGCGCACGTCCTCGGGGTCGCCGATCAGCCGCATGCCGCTGCGAATCCGCTCCTCGAGGTCCTCGGGGGTCGGCTCGGGGATGACCTGCGGCCACGCCGGGATTCCGGCCGGACGCGGGAACGTGTCGAGATACCGGAAGACGAGGCTCGTGTGGTAGTTGTTGCCCATCCGCATCGCGATGTTGCGAGCGCGCTTGCCGTCCTCGAGACAGAGCAGCATCGAAACGCAGGCGACGTTGTCGTTGACGAAGCCGCCGACTGGCTCCGCGTGCCGGATGTTGTCCTTGTAAACCTTGATCAGCTTCTCGAAGTCCTTGGGCGCACCGAGCGTGAAGCAGAGCGCGCCGAGGCCGAGGCGGCCCGCCTTCTCGAAGGTCGACGGGCTGCCGCAGGCGATCCACATCGGCGGGTGCGGATCGGTGAAGGGCTTGGGCAGCACGTTGCGCTCGGGCATGGAGAAGTACTTGCCCTGATAGCTGTACGGAGTCTCGCGCCACATGCGGACGATCTCGGGCAACGATTCGTCGAACATCGCGCGCGTGGTCTCGCCGTCGGCGATGCCGAAGCCCTTGAACTCGGTCGACGACGAGCCGCGCCCGACGCCGAACTCGAAGCGGCCCTCGCTCAGGTGGTCGATCATCGCCACCCGTTCGGCGATCCGCGCCGGATGATTGACGGGCGGCGTGATGTTGTAGATCGCCGAGCCGATGTGCATGTAACTGGTGCGCGCGGCGACGTAGGGAAGGAAGGTCTCGGAGGCCGAGATGTGCGAGTACTCTTCCAGGAAGTGGTGCTCGACCGACCAGACGTACTTCCAGCGATGCCGGTCGCAGTGCACCGCGAGCTCGAGCTCGTTCATGAGACGCCGGTGCTCGGCATGCTTCGGATCGGCCTCCACCTCGTGGCGCGGCACGTGCGCCTGGACGAACAGACCAAATTCCATGAAGTTTTCGCCTCCCTCGAACGGTCACGCGTCCGCCGGGCGCCGCGGCGCCCGGGACCGGAGCCGCGTTCGCCCGGCCGAGCTCTTGGATGTTCTCGCTACTCGCCCCAGCCGCTCACGTCGACGCCCAGCGCGCGAATGCCGTCGATGATTCGCCCCGGACGCATGTAGTCGGGCGCGCGATCGTACTGCCACATCCGCGCCTTGCCGGTGCCGGTGATGAACTTTCGCGCCTGGTCCATGTCGAACAGCGCTCCGCGGCGCACGATCTTGCGCTCGTAGGCGAGCGCATGCTCGGGCGAGAGAACGAAGTTCATCGCGTCGCACATCGACACGATGTTGGTCTTGTTCCAGTCGCGCGGGCTCAGGCTCACGTGCACACGGATCGAGTCGGGCCGGTAGGAGAGCGTCGCCCCGTCCTTGGTGATCACCGTGACCGGCGCGAGGCAGCAGGCGCAGTACGACTCGATGCGCAGCTCCTTGCCGGCAAACGGCGGCATCATGCAGATCGCGAGCGATTCCATCGCGCACCCGGCGTAGCAGTGGAACCGGCCGTCGACGTAGACCTGCGCCTGGCTGGGATAGCTCGAGAAGGGCGGCGCCTTGAGCAGGTTGAAGTTCTGCGAGTCCTGGTCGACGATGCACATGATGCCGAGGTCGAGCTGCTTGTAGGCTTCGAGGAGTCGCTCGCGGGAGAGCCCGGTCCGCTCGTGCGCGGCGCGCAGGTTCGGTCCGTGGCCGTGCTTGCACCAGTGCTCGTAGACCACCTGGCGGAGCTTGAGCGCGTCGTCGCTGAAGGGAAACTCGGGAACGTTCTGCGGCACCGGACACCCTCTTCTCGCGCAAAGGTTCGAGCCTCCGTTTCAAACCGCGCCCGCCAGCGCTTGTCAATCGGCGTTCGCTTTTCCGAGCACGCGAGCGCCTCGGCTCGACAATCCGAACCAGGCTAGACAAGCGCGACGAGGTTCGTCAGAAGAACCACGCGATGGACTTCGCTTTCACGCCCGCCGAGGAGCGCTTCCGCGCCGAGCTGCGGGCGTGGCTCGCGGAGAATCCACCTCCGGAAGTCGTCGTTCCGACGGTGAACGGCCGCTCGAGCGAGCACCCTGCCGCCGAGGCGATGCTCGCCTGGGCGCGCCAGCTCGCGCGCGGCCGCTGGCTCGGGCTCAACTGGCCGGCCGAGTACGGAGGCCGCGGCCTCGGGGTCATCGAGCAGCTCATCTTCTACGACGAGATCGCCCCCTTCGAGCCGCCGCAGCTCGGTCAGATGGTGAGCCTCGGGGTGGTCGGCCCCACCCTGCTGCGCTTCGGCTCCGCCGAGCAGAAGCGGCGCTTCCTGCCCCGGATCCTCGCGGCAGAGGACGTCTGGTGCCTCGGCTTCTCGGAGCCCGGCTCGGGCTCCGACCTCGCCTCGCTGCGCACCGTCGCGCTGCCCGAGGGCGACGGCTTCCGCGTCAACGGTCAGAAGATCTGGACGAGCCACGCCATGCTCGCCGGCTGGTGTCTCCTGCTCGCCCGGAGCGATCCACGCGCCGCGAAGCACCACGGGCTGAGCGCCCTGCTCCTCGACCTCTCCCTGCCCGGCGTCGAGGTGCGGCCGATCCACAACCTGGTCGGCGAGCCGCACTTCGCGCAGCTGTTCCTGAACGACGTCGTGGTGCCGCGCGAGTGCCTCGTCGGCGCGCCCGGCCAGGGTTGGACGATCGTCAACGGCGCCCTCGAAGCCGAGCGCGACCTCTGGGTGTTCGAGATGTACGGCGAGCTGCGCGTGGCGATGCAGCGCGCGATCGCCTATGCGCGCCGGGTGGCGGGCGGGGAGTCGCCCGGGCAGTGGGACGCGAGCCGGCGCGACCGGCTGATGCAATCCTTCATCGAGCTCGAGATCCTGCGTCTCTCCGGCTTGCGCAGCATCACGGCGGCACTGCGCGGACGTCCGAGCCCGCTCGACGCCTCGCGCCACAAGATCTTCGGCAGCGAGCTCGGGCAGCGACTCTCCTCGCTCGCGGTCGAGCTCGAGGGGCCGTTTGCCCTGTGCGTGCACGGGGAGCGACGCTCGCCCGACCACGGCCTCGCGAGCTATCAGTACCTGACCCGGCGCTCCTCGACGCTCATCTCCGGGACCTCGGAGGTGCAGCGCAACATCCTCGCGCAGCGCGCGCTCGGGCTGCCGCGGGGATGAGCCAGCCGGGAACGCGGCGCGCGGCACGAACGGGAATCATATGATCTTGACAGAGCAGGTCGCAGAGAACGCGCGCACGTGCGGGGAGAAGACCTACATCCTTCACGAAGGCCGGCGCGTCACGTTTCGCGAGTTCGACGAG